>Ga0268290_100191_pt1 | contig 15135 bp, 20 predicted proteins | sample MetspRMADM_FD_191346 | JGI IMG/M metagenome (GOLD analysis project Ga0268290, IMG submission 191346) | Soil microbial communities from San-Diego area, Southern California, United States - Methylocaldum sp. RMAD-M | ecosystem: Environmental > Terrestrial > Soil > Desert | place: USA: California... | reverse complement strand
GGGCGCGGGCCTACGTCGACCTCGCCGACCTCGCGCGGCTTAAGCACAAGGCCTCGGGCTTCAGCTTCCTGCCGCGCCAGCCCGTCCACAGCCTGCTCTACGGCCGGCATGCCTCGCGCCTGCGGGGACGCGGGTTGAGCTTCGAGGAACTCCGGGGCTATGTGCCTGGCGACGACACCCGGACCATCGACTGGCGCGCGACCGCGCGGCTGCGCAAACCCTACATCCGGGTCTACACCGAGGAGCGCGACCGGCCCGTCCTCCTCATCATCGACCAGCGGCCCTCGATGTTCTTCGGCAGCCGGCGGGCGACGAAGTCCGTGGCCGCCGCCGAGGCTGCCGCGCTCGCCGCCTGGCGGGTGACCTCGCTCGGAGACCGCGTCGGCGCCGTCCTGCTCTCGCCGGCCGGTATCGTCGAGATCCGGCCCGAGGCCCGGGAGCGCGCCGTCCGGCGCATCCTCGACGAGACGGTGCGAGCGAACCGGTCGCTGCCGGAAGGGACCGGAGCGGCGGCGAGCCGGGACCAACTGAACGAGGGTCTGCGCCGGGCGGCCTTGATGGTGCCGCATGACGGCCTGGTCTGCCTCATCACGGACGGGGCGGGCTCCGATGCCGAGACGGTGGAACTCGTCACGAACCTCACGGCCCACAACGACGTGGTCGTGGTGTTCGTTTACGACCCGCTGGAGGCGAACCTGCCCGGCCTCGGTCGGGTCGTCGTCGCGGACGGGGGCCGTCAGATCGAAGTCGACACCGCCGCGAAGTCGCTGCGGCACCGCTTCGCCCAGAGCTTCTCGGACCGGCAGAGCCGCCTGGAAGCATTTTCACGAAAACGCGCGATTCCCGTCCTTCCTGTCCGCACGGACCGGGACGTCGCCGAACAGATCCGGGAGGTGCTCGGGCGGCGACGTGACAGCGGACGGCGTGGCGCATCCCTCGTCGGCGGTGGTGCCCGATGAGCCCGGACCCAGCCAGCCTGGAAAACCTGCGCGGCATCGCGCTGCCCGCTCCGGTGCCGTGGTGGCCGCCGGCGCCGGGCTGGTGGATCCTCGCAGCCGGGCTCTTGGCGGCCGGAGGGCTGGCGGCCTGGCGGCAGTGGCGCCATTACCGAGCCAACGCGTACCGCCGCGAGGCACGGCGACAGCTCGACGCCATCGGGCGCAGGGTCGAGGCCGGCATGAGTGACGGGGCCGCGGCCGAACTCGCGGCCGTGCTCAAGCGCGCGGCGCTCGCCGCCTACCCGCGCGCGCAGGTTGCCTCCCTGACCGGGGCGGCGTGGCTCGCGTTCCTCGACCGGACCGGCCGTACCACGGCCTTCAGCTCCGGGCCGGGCCGCTGGCTCGGGCAGTGGGCTTACGCCGGCCGGCCGCCCCATCCTCCATCGAGCCTGAAGGCGGCGCTCGAAGTAGCCCGTCGCTGGGTCGCGCACCACGACCAGCCGGGAGGGCCGCAGCCATGCTGACCTTCGAATACCCTTGGGTAGCACTGCTGCTGCCGCTACCCTGGCTCGTATACCGCCTGGCTCCGCCCTTCGCCGTGGCGCGCCCGGGGCTGCGGGTCCCCTTCTTCGATGCGTTGGTCAGCCTCACGGGCGCGGTGCCGCGAAGCGGGGGCGTCGTCGCGAGCCGGCCCTGGTGGTGCATGGGCGTCCTCGTCGCCGGCTGGCTCCTCATCCTGGCCGCGCTCGCCCGGCCGCAATTGATCGAGGCTCCGCTCCACCAGGACCAGCCGACGCGTGACCTTCTCCTCCTCGTGGACCTGTCCGGCTCCATGGACGCGCGCGACTTCCGGGACACCGAAGGCAAGCCGACCGACCGTCTCACGGCGGTGAAGGCGGTGCTCGACGACTTCCTGGCGCAGCGGCAAGGGGACCGGGTCGGCGTCGTGGTCTTCGGCGACGCCCCGTTCGTGCTCGTCCCCTTCACCACCGACCTGGCGCTCTGCCGCGAGCTCGTCCGGGAGACCGCCGTCGGCATGGCCGGGCCGCGTACCGTCCTCGGCGAGGCCATCGGGCTCGGCATCACCCTATTCGATCGGTCGAGCGCGCGTGCGAGGACGGTCATCGCCCTGACGGACGGCAACGACACGGCGAGCCGCGTCCCACCAGCCGAAGCCGCCCAAGTCGCCCGGGACAAGGGCATCGTCGTCCACACCGTAGCCATCGGCGACCCAGGCGCCGTCGGGGAGGAAAAGCTCGACGAGGCGGCCTTGCGCGACATCGCGACAGCGACCGGGGGCGGCTTCTACCGTGCGCTCGACCGGGACGAACTCGCCGGGATCTACCGCCGTCTCGATGCCGTCGAGACCCGCCGCATCGAGACCGTCAGCTTCCGCCCGAGGATCGACCTCTTCTGGGTTCCCTTGGCATTGGGGCTGCTCCTAAGCATGGGAGCCGAGGCCGTCGCGTTGGCGCTCTCGTCCCGTCGCGCGGCGACGCTGCCGGTCCGTTCCGGGAGCGCGGCGTGATGGGCGCGCTGGCGGACTTCCACTTCCTGAGGCCATGGGCTCTTGCCCTGCTGGTGCCGGCAGCGGCGCTCTGGTGGCTGACGTGCGCTCGATCCGACACGATGACGCGATGGCGAGAGATCATCGCCCCGGACCTGCTGCCCTTGCTGACGGTCGCCGGCGGCCGGCAGGGGTGGATTACGCCGACCGGGATGCTGGTCGGCGTCTGGCTCCTCGCAATCCTCGCGGTCGCCGGGCCGACCTGGGAGCGTGAGCCATCGCCCTTCGCCGCCGCGCAGCCGCCGGTCATGCTCGTACTCCGGGTCACGCCGTCCATGCAGGGGACCGACGTGGCGCCGAGCCGGGCGGAGCGCGCCCGCCACAAGATCGCGGACCTGCTGGCGCTTCGCCAGGGTGCGGCTGCCGGCCTGATCGCCTACAGCGGCTCCGCCCACCTCGTCCTGCCGCCCACCCCGGACCGAGACGTGGTCCTGTCGATGAGCCGGGCCCTGTCGCCGGAGGTGATGCCGGTCGAGGGAGACCGGCTCGCGCAGGCGGTCTCCCTAGCGGTCCGGACCTTGGCCAGCGGCGGGCAGGGCGGCTCGGTCCTAGTGCTGGCCGACACGGTCGGCCCGGACCAAGCCGACCTCCTCCGGGGGGCGGTTCAGGCCGGCTCCCCGCCCGTGATGCTTCTAGCCGTGGTTTCCCCGGGGCAGGCGCTTGGCGGCCTCGAAGGCGCGGCGGCCGCGCTCCGCGCCATCCTCGTGCCAATCACCGTTGACGACACGGATGTACGGCGGCTCGCGCGCCTCTCGGATGCGGCGCGAGCCGCCGGCGGGGATCCGGCCAGCGAACGCTGGGCTGAGGCGGGTTACTGGCTGACGCCACTGCTGGCCGCCCTCTTGGCCGGCTGGTTTCGGCGCGGCTGGGTCCTAGCGGGTTGAGGAGGGACAGCGCGATGGCCGCCCATCACCTCATCGCCACCCTCGGGCGCATCGGCGACGCCGGATGCCGCCATCCCTACAGCACCGTGGCGGCGCTGACGGGCCTCGGGCTTGTTCTGGGCGCCGCCTGGAGCGGGCCGGCCGACCTATTCGCCTCGCCCGACCAGAGGGCACGCTGGCGGTTCGAGCATGGCGCTTACGAAGCGGCGGCGGCTACCTTCGTGAACCCACTCTGGCGTGGCGTCGCGCTGTTCCGGGCCGGCGACTTCAAGCAGGCCGCGCAGGTGCTCGGCGGCCTTGACGTCGCCGAGGCGGCCTACGACCACGGCAACGCCCTCGTGATGCTGGGGCAGTACAACGATGCGGCCGCCCGCTACTCTCGCGCGCTGGAGCTTCGACCCGGGTGGCCCGAGGCGGAGGCCAATAGAACCTTGGCGCGCCAACGGGCCGAACGCATGCGGACGACCGGTGGGGATACGGGCGACCCTGCTTCCGCACCGGACCAGGTCGTCTACGACCGCACGAAGAAGGACGCGGCGCAGGGCGAGGACACGCAGGTTGGCGGCGGCCCCGCCATGAGCGACGAGGCGGCCCGGGCCCTCTGGCTGCGTCGTGTCCAGACCAAGCCCGCCGACTTCCTGCGAGCCAAGTTCGCCTATCAGCTGCAGAACCCCGTAGCGGCGCCCGCGACGGAACCGGGACGATGAGGTGCGCCGGTCTCCTGATCCTGATGGCGATAGCCATAGGTGCGCAACTCGCCGCCGCGCGCTCAGAGGAGGCTGCAGCCCATAGCGTGCTCGTCCGCCAGGCCGTGCAGCCTGCCGACGCGGTCGTCGGACAACGGGTCACCGTCGTCGTCGATGTCCTGTTCCCCGACGAGATGCCGGCCCCGCCGAAGGTCAGCCTGCCTGAGATCCCCGGGACGCAGGTCTTTCGCTTCGAGAGCCAGGGTACAACGGTTAGGGAGCGGGTCAGCGGGATTCCGTACGTCGGTCAGCGTTTCGAGTTCGCGCTGTTCGCGCGCCGCGGCGGGAGCTTCACGCTGCTGCCGGCCGACGTGGTCCTGCTTGACCGTCGGCGCGAGGCGGTTGGGACCGCACATGGACAGGAAGCCACGCTTGCCGTTCGGGTGCCGCCCGGCGTCGATGCCTCCCGGCCCGTGGTCGCCACGGCGCGCCTGACCCTTGACCAGCATTGGGATCCCGCCCCGACCAACGGCTTCAAGGTCGGGGGCGCCCTGAAGCGGACGGTCATCCGGGAGGCCGAGGACGTGCCGGCCCTCGCGATGCAGGGCCTAACCGACGCGGCGCCCGATGGCGTCCGAGCCTACGCCGACGCCCCGGTGACGGAGGACCGCAGCAACCGCGGAACCCTGACCGGGCGGCGGACCGACCGCATCACCTACGTCTTCGAGAAAGCCGGGGAGTTCGCGCTCCCCGCGCTCGGGCAGCCTTGGTGGGATCTCGCCGGCCAATCGCTTCGGCTGGCCGAGGCGCCCGGCGTGCGCGTCCGTGTCCAGCCCGGTCCGGCGGGCGAGCTGGCCTCGCGCCCCGCCTCGGAGCGGACGAACTGGCTTTCCTGGTACGCCTATGCGGCGGGGATGGCCCTGTTCGCGCTCGTGCTGTGGGCCGCGCGTCATGCCGGCGTGCGCGCCGCGAAGGCCTTTGCTGCAGGGGTCGAACGACAGGAACAATCCGAGCCAGCGGAGTTCCGCCACCTTCGGCACGCCTGTCGCGGCACGCAGGCCGGCGAGACCTATGCGGCCCTGTGTCGTTGGCGAGCCCGGTTCGAGGAAAAGGTCGGGGTGAGCCAGGCACGCGAGACCGCCGTCGCCGCAGCTGCCGGGCCGTTGGAAGCCCACCTCTTCGGCGGGGGGGCCGCAGGGACGTGGGTCCGGCCCGATGCAAGGCGCCTGATCGAGCGGCTTCACGGCGTGCGGAAGGAAGCCCGGGAACGGGCGAGCCATTCGCGTCGGGCGACCGCACCGCTGCCGCCGCTGAACCCCGTTAGCCAGCCACTCGGCGCAGCTAGACCGAGGGGCCCTTGGTCCGGCAGGAGGTCCGTATGAGGTATCCATCGCGAGGCGCCGCCATGGGGGCCCACGCCCTAGCCTCATTGCTGTTCGCAGCGATGACCGTGAGCTCGGCCTTGGCGCAGGCGCCTGCTCCGGCCTCCCCGTCCAACGGCTGGGACAATGCCTACTACCAGATCATGGCGGAGAGCCTGCGTCGGGCCGGTCGGGGCAAGTGGGTCTACACCTCGGACGGCCACGCCATTGGCCGCATCGCGGATGTCCGAACATCGCCCGACGGGATGCACGAGCTCGCCATCGTCCGCGTGCGCCCCCTGATGGGCGGCGGCGAGGTCGCCCTTCCTATCTACCGCCTCACCCGCCGGAAGGGGCGGATCGTCGCGACAGACGACCGGGCTACGGTCCGGGCCATGGAACGGCTCGAACGGGCATCCGGGGGTCGACGCTGATGCGCGCCTGGTTCGTCGGTCTCATGCTCGTCGTGGCCGTCATGCCGGTCGACGCGGCAACGCAGCGGAGCGCACAGGAGGGCGGCCGGACCTGGGTCGTCTACGAGGCTCCGAAGAGAGCGGCCTATCGCGAGATCCACGACGCCATGCGGCAGCACCGCGTCCTGGAACGCGTCGGGGCCATCGTCGACCTCTTCCGACTGCCGACCCGCTTGACCTACCGCCTCAAGGAGTGCGCCGGCGAACTCAATGCCTGGTACGCGCCCGAGAATCGCAGCGTCACGGTCTGCTACGAGCTCCTCGACAGCATCGTTCGGGTCGCACCCCGGACGAGGTCACGGGCCGGGGTCACGCGCCAGGACGCGATCCGGGGGCCGCTCTTCCAGATCCTGCTGCACGAGAGCAGCCACGCACTGTTCCACCTGCTGCGCGTCCCGATCCTCGGGCGTGAGGAGGACGCGGCCGACCAGGTCGCCTCGCTCGTCCTGCTGCACCTCTCGCCCGCCGACGCACGCATGGTCGTGGACGGGAGCGCCTACTTCTTCGCGAGGACGGCCAGGGAGGAGCCCGTCGACAAGGGGGCCTTCGCCGACGTCCACGGCCTGTCCTGGCAGCGCTTCTACAATCTCGCCTGCCTCGCCTACGGCTCGGACGAGCGCCGCTACCGCGCCATCGTCGCCAAGGGCTACCTGCCTAAGGAGCGGGCCGAGGGCTGCGGCGAGGAATACGATCAGGTCGCCTTCGCCTTCACGAAGCTCATGGCCCCGCATCTCCGCGTGCGCCCCGGCCGCGGCGAGCGGCTGCGGCGCGCCTTCCGTCCCGCACCCAAGTCATGAGGGCCGCCACGATGCCGTTCATCGACCTCTTCGCCTGGTTCGTCCTGCTGGTGGTGATCGCGACCCTCGTCGCGGTCTTCGTGGCGCTCGGGATGATGCCGGGCCGGATCGCGCGTCGCCGCGGCCATCCCTGGGCGCAGGCCGTCGCCGTCGGGAGCTGGGCCACGCTCGTCTTCGGCTTCGTGTTCTGGCCGCTCATCCTGACCTGGGCCTACGTCGACGCCCCGGCCAAGCGAGAGACGACCCGATGATCGTCGTCCTGCTTGTGAGGGAGATCGCCGCCGGCATGGCGAGGTCCAGGGCCGCGACCGACGTAGCCAACGCGCAGGTCGCGTCAGCCGGGGCGTTCACGCAGAAGCTAGCGGGCGCCGCGACCGCGATGGGCGGCATCGTCGGCGTGATCCAGGGCATCGCCGCCCGGATCAACCTCCTGGCCTTGAACGCGACCATCGAGGCGGACCGGGCGGGCGACGCTGGGCGCGGTTTCGCCGTCGTCGCGCAGGAGGTGCAAAGCCTCGCCGGCCAGGCCGCGCGGGCCACCGAGCGGATCGCGGGTGAGATTGGCGGGGTGCAGGCCGTATCCCGCCAGGTGGGAGAGGCGCTCGACACCATTCAGGGCGTGGTCGGAACGATGCGCGAGGCCGTCGTCGTTGCCGCGTCTGCCATGGAGGAACAGAGCGCGGTGACGCGAGACCTGTCCGCGAACATGCAGGATGCGGCGCAGGCAGTTGCCGGCATTTCCCGCAACCTCTCGGCCATCACGGGGGCGATCGGCAACGTCTCGCGAGCGGTCGCGACAACGAAGGAGGCGGCGCACATCCTGGTGCGATAGGAGTACCGAGAAGCGCCGGCGCAAACCCGGCGGACAGCGGGGGTTGAGCAGCCGAAAAGGCACCGAAGTGCCTCCTCGTCACGTCTGCCGAGCTGACCTGACCGGTATTTTGGACCGGGCCGATTGAGAGGCTACTGCATGGTGGTGGCCGTGGGTAGCCGGAAGGCCAGATCCGGGAAGGTGACAGGCGCGGGCGGTCGGTAGCCCAAGGATGAGTGCGGCCGGACACGGTTGTAGGTGTTCTGCCATAGGCCAATCACGGCCTGCGCCTCTCTCAGCGAGTAGAAGATCTCCTGGCGTAGGCACTCGTCGCGATAGCTCTGCTCGGAGATCTCCGCCTCCTTGCACGCCAGCGCCAAGCTCTTGCCCTGGGCTGTCTGCACCTCGATCTGGCGCAGCTTCAGCACCGCCTGCTCCGCGCTCGTCTTCTGTCCTCGTCGCATGTCCGACTCCTTCAGTCCCGGCTGATCCTCTCAATCAGCCCGGTCCAAAGCCAGCCGGTCAGGTCACCTTCGGCTTCGCGCATCCCAGTCATTCACCCGGTTCTGACGGCACCTCCGAAGCTGACGTGGAAGCAGCTCAGGTTATAGGTCCGGGCCGCGCCATGAAGCGTCCCACCGTGCAAGCGGTCAGGATGATATTCCCGCCTTTGATATCGGGATTCCAGGCTCAAATTCCGGTGCCCGGGAAGTTCTCTTCACCCGAACAGGCTGCAAGTATCTCTTCGCGCGGAGCAATAGGCCCGATCTCACGTCCCTGGCTCAGCCAGAGCCGAGCCACTTCGTGTCATCCGTCCGTCACGTCGTCCCGCTACTCGGACAGCCAATCAATCGACGGCTTCGATTGGCTTTTCGAATGGACACGGGATGCTCTCCGTTGAAAACCTGGAAGTCACCTACCCAGGTGGAATCAAGGCGTTGCGACCGACAACCCTGACATTTCGCAAGGGTGAGTTCGCGGTCCTGCTCGGTCCATCAGGTGCCGGCAAGTCGACCCTCCTGCGTTGCCTGAACGGCCTCGTCCCACCAACGAACGGCCGCGTGTCAGTCCCGGAGTTGGGAGACATCGCCGCGAGCCGCGCCATTCTGCGCCGGCATCGGGCGGCGACGGGAATGGTCTTCCAGCAGCACCACCTGATCGGCCGCTTGAGCGCACTTGCCAACGTTCTCATGGGCCGGCTCGGTCATCAGAACGCCCTGCGCTCCCTCTGGCCCACGTCGCGGAGCGATCAACACCTCGGATTGGAAGCCTTGGAGCGCGTAGATCTCCTCGACCGCGCCCTTACCCGCGTGGATCTACTCTCCGGCGGGCAGCAGCAGCGCGTGGGCATCGCACGCGCGGTCGCGCAACGGCCCCGCCTTATCCTCGCCGACGAGCCGGTGGCCAGCCTGGATCCGGCCGCCGCGACGCGTGTGCTCGATCTCCTTCGCAGCATCTGCCGAGCGGACGGCATCTCGGCCGTGGTGAGCCTGCATCAGGTCGATCTGGCCCGGCAGTTCGCCGACCGAGTGATCGGGGTTCGCGGCGGCGAGGTGGTCTTCGATGGTGCGCCGGCCCGCCTTTCCGACTGCGACCTAGAGCGGATCTACGGGGCTCGACCTGCGGAGGCTCTTAACGATGCCCTTGAGGCGCCTCGCGCGCGGCGGGGCGCGATCTACGCCGTACAAACAGCTTGAAGGACACCCACAATGATTTCGAGACGTACCTTCGGCGCCGGCCTCGCGCTGAGCGCTCTCCTGCGCGCCGGCCCATCGCTCGCGCAGGGCGCGGATCCCGAAACGCTCAAGGTCGCGTTGCTGCCGGACGAAAGCGCATCGACGATTATCCAGAACAATCAGGGCCTGAAGACCTACCTCGAACAGGGTCTCGGCAAGCGCATTGAACTCGTGGTCACCACCGATTACTCGTCCATGATCGAGGCCATGCGCTTCAAACGCATCGATCTCGCCTACTTCGGGCCGCTCTCCTACGTGCTTGCCAAGAGCCGTTCGCCGGGAATCGAACCCTTCGCAGCGCTCGTGTCCGGTGGACAGCCAACCTACTCCAGCTATCTGATTGCCAACGTGACCGCAGGCATTGCGCGCCCAGAGGACGTGAAGGGCAAGACGGTCGGCTTCGGCGACACGGCCTCCACGTCAAGCCACCTCATCCCGCGGGCCCTGCTCAAGAACGCTGGCCTCGAAGCCGGCCAGGATTACAGCTTCCAGCATCTCGGCACCCATGACGCGGTCGCGCGGGCCGTGCAGGCTGGCCACGTGCAGGCCGGTGGCCTCAGCAAACCCATCTTCACGTCGCTAGTCGCGAAGAAGAGCATCGACCCGGCCAAGGTCCATGTCGTGGCGGAGAGCCGCCCGATCCCGAACTATCCCTGGACGGTGCGCGGCGACCTCGCGCCGAGCCTCAAGGAGAAGATCAAGACCACCTTCCTGGAGATCAAGGATCCGGCCATCCTGAAGCCGTTCAAGGCCGAGGCCTTCTCGCCTATCACGGACGCGGACTACGACGTGCTTCGGGAAACGGCAAAGCTCCTCAACATCGACCTGACGAAGGTGAAGAGCTGAGCGATGGCTCAAGCCCGATCACTCGCGTCGGCGGCAGGCGCCGCTGACGGCTACGACATTGTTCTCGGACGTGTCCGCGTCGCAGCCGTCCGGCGGCTCCTGCTCGCTCTGCCGGCCGCAGCCGCCGTTCTCGCCTGCCTCTGGCAGGTGGGGCTCCTCGATCCGGTGCGCCTCGCCGAAGGCGCTCCTGCGATGGTGCAACTCCTCGACGAGATGACCCCGCCCGACTTTACGCGGTGGCGCTCCTGGGTGGGACCGATCCTCGACACGCTCGCGATGAGCGTGGCCGGCACGGTGCTCGCGGTGACTTTGTCCCTGCCACTGGGGCTGCTGGCTGCGCCGAACACGAGCCCGCACCCGCTCGTCTACCGCGCGTTCCGACTGCTGCTCAACGCGCTCCGGTCGGTCCCCGAGCTGATCATGGGCATCTTCTTCGTGGCGGCGGTCGGCTTCGGCGCGCTGCCAGGCGTTCTGGCGCTGGGCCTACATTCGACCGGAATGGTCGGCAAGTTCTTCGCCGAGGCGATTGAGCACGCGGATCACAAACCGATCGAAGCGGCGCGCGCGGCCGGCGCCTCACCCCTCCAGGTCATCACGCATGCCGTGCTGCCCCAGGTTCTGCCGCAGCTCACGGATACGACGCTCTACCGCTGGGAGTACAACTTCCGGGCCTCAACTGTGCTGGGCGTCGTTGGCGCGGGTGGCATCGGCTTCGAGCTCATCGCTTCCCTGCGCCTCCTCCAATACGACCAGGTCGCGGCCATCATGCTGTGCATCCTGGCTGCCGTCACTCTCGTCGACGCCTTGGGCGGTGTTCTGCGCCGCCGGCTCAAGTGAGAAACTCCATGCGTCCCAAGGTCCTCGTCACGAACCCCGTTTTCCCCGAGACAATCGAACTCCTAAGGAAGCACTGCGACGTCGACATCAACCCGAGTCCTGAGCCCTGGCCGGCGGTGGAAGTGCGCCGCCGCTGCTCGGACGCGGACGCCTTACTCGCTTTCATGACGGACAGCGTGGATGCAGGCCTCCTCGAGGCCTGCCCCCGCCTGAAGGTGGTGGCCTGCGCGCTCAAGGGCTGGGACAACTTCGATGTCGAAGCCTGCACGCGGGCCGGCGTGTGGCTCACCGCCGTTCCCGACCTGCTGACCGAGCCGACAGCCGAACTGGCAGTTGGCTTGGCCATCGGGCTTTGTCGCAACGTACTGGCAGGCGACCGCGCGGTACGTGCCGGCTTCGACGGCTGGCGAGCGAGACTGTACGGTAGCGGCCTGTACGGCAGCGTCCTCGGCGTCGCCGGAATGGGGAAGGTGGGGCAGGCAGTCACGCGCAGGTTGAAGGGCTTCGGCGCGCGGGAGCTCCTCTACTTCGATGAGCAGGCACTTCCAGCCGCCTTGGAGGTGGAGCTCGGCGCTCGCCGCGTGTCCTGGGAAACGTTGGTCAGCCGAAGCGACGTTCTGATCCTGGCGCTTCCCCTGACACCGGACACACGCCACCTGCTCGACGACGAAGCACTCGCCACAGCGAGTCCCGGATTGCGGATTGTCAACGCCGGCCGTGGCTCGGTCGTGGACGAAGCAGCCGTAGTCGATGCCCTCGCGGACGGCCGGATTGCTGGCTACGCGGCCGATGTGTTTGAGATGGAGGATTGGGCGCTGGATGACCGCCCCCGGCGCATCGCAACCGGGCTGCTCGCAGACGGGAATCGAACGCTGTTCACGCCTCACCTCGGCTCGGGCGTCGTCGACACGCGCCGACAGATTGAGGCGGCGGCTGCACATAATCTTCTGGCCGCCCTAGAGGGCCGAGTACCCCCGGACGCGATCAACCGCCCGGAGCGCCTGCGTAGCCTCTATGCCGCGGGCTGAGCCCGGACAGGGCAAGGGGGGGCGCTAGTGCTGAACCTCCAATACGTGGAGACGTTCCTCGCAGTTCTGGCGACAGGTAGCTTCCACGCGGCTGGCCGACGCCTCGGCCTGTCACAACCTACGGTCTCACAGCACGTACGAAAGCTGGAGACGGCGTTGCGGGTGACACTTGTCGAGCGCGATCCGGCAGGATGCCGTCCGACGCCGCAGGGACGCGCGCTGCTGCCTCACGCCGAGGCGTTGATCCGGGCCGGCCGGCGGGCGGAGGAGGCCGTTGCGGGAAACCGGCTCGCGATTGGCGCTTCGGGCAACATCGGCACCTTCCTGATGCCGGAGATCCTGCGACGGTATGGGGACACGGGCGCCGCTCCCGCAGACGCGGAGATCTCGACCAACACTCACCTCCTTGCACGGCTCGAAGCCGGCGAGATCGACGTTGCGCTACTGGAATGGTGGGAGGGGCGATCCGGTCTGGTTGCCCGCGTATGGCATCGCGAACCGCTCGTTGTCATCGTGGATCCTAGCCACCGGTGGGCTCGACAGGCACGTGTGACGCCACAGGACCTGACCAACGCATCGCTGCTCGCAGGCGAACCCGGAAGCGGGACGGGACGAGTTCTTCGCGAGGCTCTCGGTGCAGTTGGAGCAAGCTTCCGTGTCGATCGGCAACTCGGCAGCACGGAGGCCGTGAAGCGAGCAGTTCGAGCCGGACTGGGCATCTCGATCGTCATGGCGTGTTCGGTTCGGGATGAAGTGCGAAACGGCGTTCTGGTCGCGCTGCCCGTGGAAGGCGCAGAACTCGCAAAGTCTCTATATGCGGCTCACCGCGATCCGATGCCCGACACCGCGCGGGCAAGCGGCTTTCTACACGTCCTGACCGCTGCCGTGGGCTGCTGAGTCACTCGAGAATGGATTGGACACGGGAAGCAGACCGGCGGCCTGCGGCCAAAATCGGCCTCTTAAATCCGTATTCTGCCTGCCCTGAAGCGGACCTCCCAAGGGCCTGCTTTGGGTCATTCGGCACCCTGAGGGGCGACCATTCTACTGGCACGCCACGGCCATTTCGACCGCGGCGCCCGGTTCAGATTTCGGTCTGCTCTGAGAGGATCAGCGCGTCGTCAACCTCAATGCCGAGGTAGCGAACCGTGCTCTCCAGCTTCGTGTGGCCGAGCAGCAGTTGGCAGGCTCGGATATTGCCGGTGCGCTTGTAGACCAGCGCGACCTTCATGCGGCGCAGGCTGTGAGTACCGAACGCCGAGGGGTCCAGGCCGATCAGGGCGACCCAGCGGTCGACCAGCCGACTGTAGTGCCGCGTCGTTAGATGCTCTCCGAGTCGACTCCGGCTTGGAAACAGCCAGTCGCCGGCTTTCAATCTGCGCGCAGTTAGCCAGGCAGTGAGAGCCTCGCGCGTCGGTTCGGTGATCTCGAACGGGACCGGCCTGCCGGTCTTGCGCTGGCAGACGGTCGCTCGGAGACGCACGGCGTCGCCCAGGTGGATGTCGCTCACGCGCAGGCAGACGAGATCACACACCCGCGCAGCTTGCTGTCGACGGCAAGGTTGAACAGGGCGAGGTCTCGCGTGCGGTTGGCGAGCTGTAGGCGCGTGCGCAGGGCCCAGATGTGCTTCGGCTTCAGTGGCGGTTTGGGTCCGACGATGCGGCCGCGGTTCCAGGGAACACGTGTGCTGGTGGGAACGGCAACGACTTCTGGCATGACGAGCTCCGGGGTTGAGGAGCTCGTCATGAGGAACCCGATGCTGCCGCTGAGCCCAATTTCGAATGACGGTTCTCTGCAGCACAAGCCGACATTAGCGTCGGCAGGCCTGGACCGCTGCTCCCGACCCTGAGAAGCCATTCGATGCGTCATCAACGAAGGGCCGCTGACGGGGGCGAAGTGGACTCGGCGGACGGGCACGCTACCAGTGGCGACAGATGGGCCTGGCTGTTCCAATGAGCTCTGAGGCGTCGAGGGACGCACGGCAGCATCCCGCCCGATCCAGACTGCGGTGAGCTGCCTGACCAAGGTCGAGAAGGTGCTGCTGATCAGCCCGAGCAAGGCGGCAGCCCGTCAGTTGTGGCCGGCAACGGAGGACCAGAAGCGCTTCATCGCTCAAGTTCCTCAAGCCGGGCTCTCATCCCGACCTTGGACTTCGGGAGATGTAGGCGCGCTCTTGGCTTCATCAGCTTCTCGAACGCGAAGCTTGCGGTCGCGCTCGACCTTAAGTTCCCGCTCGGCCGTCAGCCAGAACTCGATCTCGAAGCCGTCGGGACGATGGTTGCGCTCCCAGAGATCGTAGGCGCGCTCCCGGATCTGCTCGAGCGTGATCTCAGATGGCGGTTCCATGGACTGTGTTCCTTCCCGAGGCGGGCGAAGGCCTCGATCAAGGCGAGACCGCCAACCGCCTGCCGCGCGCCAGCCTCGCCGGTTCAGCTCGCGTGACGACCCGCTTCGTGCTGCGGCAGACCTTGCAACGGCCAACCTTGCGCGCGAACTGCCCTGGACCCTCCAGGCCTTTGGCTGTCTGATGCACGAGATCCAGGGGCTCACGCACAGCTGAAGCCAAGCAGGAATCACAGTAGGCGGATGGCGCAATGGCCCGCAGATAGGCCGATACCAGCTCTTGCAGCGGCACCTCCCGGATTGCTGCTGTCCGTTCATCACCCGCGAGCTGGTGCGTGAAGCAGGCCATAGCTCTCCTATGACAAGACGGCCACCGGGATCGGCGCAACAGGCGCTCAGTCCTCTTCGTGCCCAGGAACCGTGTCGCTGAACGGCACCGTCAGCACAAGCTGGCCGTCCTCGTCCGTGATCTCGAACGTGCAGTCCATCCAGTCGCGGATGGTGGCGAGCCGGTCTCGCGCGATCATGGCTCGTGCAACCGTCATGGCGTGCTCGCGTGCCGCGTTCGCGTCAGCCAGCTCTTCGCCCTCGGGGTCCTGGGTCAGACCAGCAGGACCCGGACGATGCCGGACGTTGAAGAAGTAGCGCGGCATCAGGCGCCCTCGATCAGGCGAGCGTACTCGGCCTCGGGCAGGCCGTAGCCGTCATCTGCCAAGTTCTCCAACGCCTCACGGTTCAGGATCGTGACGCGTCCGCGCTGCGCCTTGATGAACCGGTGACCCTCCAGCGCCTGCACTGCCAGGGTCGCGCTCGTCCGCTGCGTACCCAGCA
>Ga0268290_100190_pt1 | contig 15213 bp, 18 predicted proteins | sample MetspRMADM_FD_191346 | JGI IMG/M metagenome (GOLD analysis project Ga0268290, IMG submission 191346) | Soil microbial communities from San-Diego area, Southern California, United States - Methylocaldum sp. RMAD-M | ecosystem: Environmental > Terrestrial > Soil > Desert | place: USA: California... | reverse complement strand
CACGGGTGCCAGTTCACGGATGCCAAGGCTCGGCGGGCGCGTCCGCCTCCTCCGTCGCGTCCTGTCCGTCGAGTTGCGCCTGGATCGCGCGCAAAGCCTCCTGCACCCCCTGCCCTGAGGCCGCCGACAGAACGAGCGGCTTGCCGCCCGCGGCCCGCTTCAGCCGGGCCATCTGCTGCTTGAGCGTCTCGGCATCGAGCGCGTCCGCCTTGGAAAGGGCGACGATCTCGGGTTTGTCGGCGAGGCCGCCGCCATAGGCTTCGAGTTCGCGCCGCACCAGCTTGTAGGCCTTGCCGGCGTGCTCGCTCGTGCCCTCTACGAGGTGCAGCAGCACGCGGCAGCGCTCGACATGGGCGAGGAAGCGGTCGCCGAGGCCGACGCCCTCGTGCGCGCCCTCGATCAGGCCGGGAATGTCGGCGAGCACGAACTCGCGGGCATCCGAGCGCACCACGCCGAGGCCGGGATGGAGCGTGGTGAAGGGATAGTCGGCAATTTTCGGCTTGGCGGCGGTGACGGTCGCCAGGAAAGTCGACTTGCCCGCATTCGGCAAGCCGACGAGGCCGGCATCGGCGATGAGCTTGAGGCGCAGGATCAGCCACATCTCCTGCCCCTCAAGGCCTGGATTGGCATGGCGCGGGGCGCGGTTGGTCGAGGTGGTGAAGTAGGCGTTGCCGAAGCCGCCATTGCCGCCCTTGGCGAGCCGCACCCGCTGGCCGACTTCCGTCATGTCGGCGATCAGCGTCTCGCCGTCCTCGGCGAAGACCTGCGTACCCGCCGGCACTTGCAGCACGGCGTCGTCGCCTTTGGCGCCGTGGCAGTTCGAGCCCATGCCGTGCTCGCCCTTCTTCGCCTTGAAGTGCTGCCGGTAACGGTAATCGATCAGGGTGTTGAGCCCCTGCACGCACTCGATCCAGACATCGCCGCCCCGTCCACCGTCGCCGCCATTCGGGCCGCCGAACTCGATGAACTTTTCCCGCCGGAACGAGACGCAGCCGGGACCGCCGTCGCCGGAGCGGACGTAGACCTTGGCTTCGTCGAGGAATTTCACGGTGCTTCTCTCAGGTACGGGACGCGGATGGTGCTGGTCATCGAGGGGTGATGATCCCGATCATCACCCCTCGAGCATCGTCCTGGATATCGGATCCAGGACGATGCTCGAGGCTTTTGTTTTCGCATCGTTCCGAAAGCCGGTGGCCACCTTTCGGGACGATGCTCTAGCCCGCGCGAACGGCGCGGCGGCGGCCATCCGCCGGACGCAGGCCGATCGACCAAAGATCGAGCGGACTGCACTGTCGTTTCAACTCTCGGTACGACGGCACTGGCCGTCGAGGTTGAGGTACTGGATGCTGCGCAGGCCCGCCTCGAACCACCCGCCGGCATCCGGCTGGCGGCCGTTGGCACCGCCGTCGCCGTAGAGGTTGATCTGGATCGCGCCGTCCGGCGAGCGCAGGATCGGCGCCTCGCCCGATCGGTCGTAGGTCCAGGTCGGGCGCTCGTCGAACAGGGTCTGCGATCCGTCCGCCTCCCGCTGGAACAACTGTCCGTATTCGGTGCCGCCGCCCGGAGGCCCAGCGAAGTAGAACCCGACCTTCGGCGTGCGGCCCGCGAAGTTGTAGAACTCGCAGTAGAGCCGGGTTTCTCCCCGAGACGGCGGTGGGGGCGCTGCCACGGGTTCGATCGGCGGTGGCGGTACCTCGCGGGTGATGGCGAAGATCAGGCTGCCGAGGGCGATCGCGGTCAGGCCGGCTCCGATGCCGGCGATCGTCCGTGTCCTCATAACGAGGGTCCCCCCGCGACCGTCCCGCGCCGGTCAAGCCACGCCGCCCGGTCGAGCCGGAACGTGTAGCTCGGCACGGCACCGCCCCGCGCCTCGAAGACCGGTGCAGCTTCCCCGGTGAGGCGGAACCCACACTTCTCCAGCACCCGCCGCGAACCGGTGTTTCCGATTATCGCTGCCGAAGCGAGCGCCCGTCCCCCGGCATAGGCGAAGGTGGCGTCCACGATCGCGCTGGCCGCCTCGGTCATCAGCCCCTCGCCCCAGAACGAGCGCCCGAGCCAGTAGCCGAGATGCGGCTCCGGCTCGCTCGGCCGGTTCTCGACCGAGACGACACCGATCAGGTTCGCGGGCGCCCCCCGCCGGCAGAGGGCCATGATCAGCCCTTCGCCTGCGGTGTTCGTGGCCCGGGCCCGGATCACGAAGCGCTCCGCCTCGTGCAGAGGAAGCGGCGTCGGAATCCGTGCGGTCATCTCGGCCACGGCCGGATCGCCCGCGAGCCGCGAGACGGCCTCGGCGTCGCGGGCCATGGGCCAGCGCAGCCAGAGCCGTCGCGTCTCGATGCGGAAGACGTCGTCGCGAGTGAGATCGGGGAACATCGTGAGCCGGTCATGTGAGGGCGCCGCGGCGCCGTCCGGGACGACGAAGGGGGAGGATGGTGCCCCATCCTCCCCCGTGTTCCGATCCGCTCGAAGCTTCGCGCGAAGCCTTCAGCGATCGTCCGCCGGTTCGGTGTGGGACACCGGCGGGACGCTCGCTTCGTCGTCAGCGACAAGCGTCCGCCGTTACTCCGCGGCCTGGGCCAGCGGCACTACGGTTACGAACTCGCGGCCGCGCCGGGTCTCGAACTGCACCTTGCCCGGGACGAGGGCGAACAGGGTATGGTCCTTGCCCATGCCGACGTTCGTGCCGGGGTGCCACTTCGTGCCGCGCTGGCGCACGATGATGTTGCCCGGAATCACGGCCTCGGAGCCGAACTTCTTGACGCCGAGGCGCCGGCCGGCGGAGTCGCGGCCGTTGCGGGACGAGCCGCCTGCTTTTTTGTGTGCCATGGGATTGCTCCGGAATTCTGCTGGATCTGCGTTCGGGAGGCGTGCCGATTACTCGGCGGCGGCCGGGGCGGACTCGGCGGCCGGCTCGGCCTTCCGGGTCTTGCGCGGCTCGGCCTTCGAGGTCTTGCCGCCGGCGCTGATCTCGGTGATGCGCACGACCGTGAAGTCCTGACGGTGACCGCGGCGGCGACGCGAGTTCTGGCGACGGCGCTTCTTGAAGGCGATGACCTTCCGCGTGCGGCCGTGCTGAACGATCTCGCCGGTGACGCCGACGCCCGACAGGAGCGGGGTGCCGACCTGGGTGGCATCGCCGTCGGTGAACAGCAGCACGTCGCCGAAGGTGACGGAGGCGCCGGCCTCACCCTCGAGGGTGGCCACGGTGATGACGTCGTTGGCGGCAACGCGATACTGCTTGCCGCCGGTCTTGATGACTGCGAACATCGTTGTCTCTCGTGTTCTCTGCCGGCCTCCGGCGCCATGAGGGCCTGGGCCGTCTTCTTGTTCAGGTCATCCGCGCGGGTCAGGCTGGGCCGTGAGCGCACGAACGCGAAACGCGCGGACTTCGTCGAGGAAGCCGCGCGGTGCCGGCCGGATAGTCGGGCGCGGGGGTTCTGTCAAGAAGACAGGGATTGCACCTACCGCTTCGTCAGCCCGCCGAGGACGTTCCGCAGGATCGCATCGCCGACCTCCGTGCCGACCTTGCGCGCCATCGAGCGGGCGGCGTTGCCGATGACCTGCTCGGCGAGGCTCGGCGGCGGGCGCCGGCCGCGGCCCTTTCCGGGACCATTGTGCTTGCGCGCTTCTTCGCCGCCGCCGAAGATTCCGCCGAGCAGCCCGCCGAGCATGCCCGAGAGGCCGCCCTCGCTCTGGCTCGCGGCTTCCGCCGTGGAGGAATCGAGGTGCTTGCGCTGGGCCAGCATCTCATAGGCGCTCTCGTTGTCGACCGCCTCGTCGTATTTTCCGCGCAACGGGCTCTGCTGAATGATCGCGGCGCGCTCGGCCGGTGTCAGCGGCCCGACTCGCCCCTGCGGCGGGGCGATCAGCGCCCGCTCGACCATGGAGGGCGTGCCCTTCGCCTCCAGAAAACTCACCAGCGCCTCGCCGACGGCGAGTTCGGTGATCGCCTTGCCGACATCGAAGCCGGGGTTCTGGCGAAAGGTCTCGGCGGCGGCGCGCACGGCGCGCTGGTCGCGGGGAGTGAAGGCGCGCAGCGCGTGCTGCACCCGGTTGCCGAGCTGACCGAGCACCGTCTCCGGCACGTCGAGCGGATTCTGTGTCACGAAATAGACGCCGACGCCCTTCGAGCGGATCAGGCGCACCACCTGCTCCACCGCGTCGAGCAGCGCCTTGGGCGCATCGTTGAACAGCAGGTGCGCCTCGTCGAAGAAGAACACGAGCTTCGGCTTGTCGAGATCGCCGACCTCGGGGAGCTGCTCGAACAGTTCGGAGAGCATCCACAGCAGGAACGAGGCGTAGAGGCGCGGCCGCTGCATCAGCTTGTCGGCGGCCAGGATGTTGACGAAGCCCCTGCCCTCACGATCCGTGCGCATGAAGTCTTCGAGATTGAGCGCCGGCTCGCCGAGGAATTTGTCGGCGCCCTGGTTCTCCAGCACGAGCAGTGCCCGCTGGATCGCGCCGATCGAGGCGCCCGAGACGTTGCCGTAGGTCGCGGAGAGCTCCTTGGCGTTCTCGGACAGGAAGGTGAGAAGCGCGCGCAGATCCTTCAGGTCGATCAGCGGCCACTGATTCTCGTCGGCGACGCGGAAGGCGATGTTGAGCACGCCCTCCTGCGTGTCGTTGAGTTCGAGCAGGCGGGCGAGCAGGAGCGGGCCCATCTCGGTGACGGTGCAGCGGATCGGATGGCCCTGCTCGCCGAACACGTCCCAGAACACAGTCGGGAAGCGGTCGGGCTCGTAGGTGATCCCGAGTTCCTCGGCGCGCTTGACGAAGTGGGGCTTCGCCTCGCCCGCCGCGGCCAGTCCGGATAGATCGCCCTTGATGTCGGCAGCGAAGACCGGGACGCCCGCATTCGAAAAACCTTCCGCCAGCACCTGCAGCGTCACGGTCTTGCCGGTGCCGGTGGCGCCCGCCACGAGACCGTGACGGTTGGCGAGCCGCAGGGTCAGTACCTCGGGCTTCGGTCGCGGACCCGTGCTCCGGCTGACCAGAATCGTCCCCTCGCCTGCCGCCATGCTGCCCTCGTTCGAACCGTCACCGTTGCGGCGAACAGGGTATGGCGCCCCACGCGCCTGATCCAGGGCCCCTGGCAACGGGCAACCCTTGATTTCGCCGCCGCCGCATCGGACAGACGAGAAACCTGCCAGAGAGGACATATTTCATGGAAGAGCTGATTGCCCGCGTCACAAACCGCACGGGCCTCGACGCCGCGACCGCGAAGACTGCGATCGGGCACATCCTCGCTTTCCTGCAGAAGGAGGGACCGGCGACGGAGGTGAGCCAGCTGCTGGCCGCGCTTCCGGGCTCCGAGACGGCACTGGCCGAGGCGAACGCATCGGACGGCGGCGGCGGGCTGATGGGCATGCTCGGCGGCATGATGGGAGGCGGCGTGATGGCGCTCGGCCAGAAGCTGATCTCGGCCGGCGTGCCGATGAACCAGATGCAGCCGCTCGGGCAGGAACTGTTCGCCTATGGCCGCGAGAAGGCGGGCGAGGACGTGATGGGTCCGATCGTCGGCTCGATCCCGGGCCTGAACCAGTTCGTCTGAGCCGGCAGGATCTTCCGATAAGCCCATGCGATCGTTAGCCGGTTTTCATTCGCCGGCTACCACGGGAACTTCGCGCGGAGCCCCGCAATGGCTTCGCGCAAGTCTCTGTCAAGACGAGAAGATCTCCGTCATAAAAGCGTGCGGCCTTCGTGGTGTTGTCGCCGCGCAAGAGGGCGCATCGCGCGGCCTCCGCCACGACGGGATCGTGTCGACCATGCTGCCGAATTTTTCCCCGCGTGAGGCGACGGCGGCGTGGAAGGCCGGTTGGGAGAGCAAGGTCCAGGCTCCCTTCGCCCGCTTCCGCCAGACCTTCGAGGGCGGCGACCTCGCCCTTCCCGGCGGTGCGCCGATCCTCCTGAAGAACCGGGCGAAGCGCCCTCTGCTCGAGCCGGGGCTCGATCCCAGTCTTGGCCGGATCGGCCCGCTCGAAGTACGGCTCGCCACCACCAAGGCCGAGATCCGGCGGGCGCAACGCCTGCGCTTCCGCGTGTTCTACGAGGAGATGTCGGCCGTGCCGACGGGCATGGCCGCATTCAAGCGCCGGGATGTCGATGCCTACGATGCGATCTGCGACCACCTCCTGGTGATCGACCACACCGCGACCGAGGCGAAGCCCTTCCGCAAGTCCCGGCCGAAGGTGGTCGGCACCTACCGCCTGCTGCGCCAGGACCGGGCGGAGGCGCATTTCGGCTTCTACTCCTCGGGCGAGTACGACCTCGCGCCTCTGCTGGAGCGCCATCCGGGAAAGCGCTTCCTCGAACTCGGCCGCTCCTGCGTGCTGAAGGCCTACCGCACCAAGCGCACCGTCGAACTCCTGTGGCACGGCATCTGGACCTACGTGCTGCACCACCGCGTCGACGCGATGCTCGGCTGCGCCAGCCTGGAGGGGACCGATCCGGATCGCTTGGCGCTGCCCTTGAGCTTCCTCCATCATCACGCCCGCGCCCCCGAGGCGTGGCGGGCCTGCGCCCTGCCGGAGCGCTACGTCGCGATGGACCGGCTGGCGAAGGAGGCGGTCGATCCGAAGGCGGCGCTGATGGCGCTGCCGCCGCTGGTGAAGGGGTATCTCCGGGTCGGGGCGACCTTCGGCGACGGCGCCGTGGTGGACCGCCAGTTCGGCACCACCGACGTGCTCGTGGTGCTGCCGGTCTCGGCGATCTCCGCGCGCTATATCGGCCATTTCGGCGCGGGTGCGGATCGGCACGCCGCCTGATCGCGGCGGGTTGCGGAGGAGGCCGGGGCCTGCTGAGGCGGACGCCCTCCACCCCTGAGTTTCGTCGCAAGGTCATGACCGCCGTCTCCGCCCCCTTCTCCGATCGCGACCGGCTCGGCGCGATGGCCGCCGCGATCGCCTGCGTGGCGGTGGTGGGCACGGGGCTCGGCCTGTCGATCCCGCTCCTTTCGCTGGAAATGGAGCGGATGGGCGCGTCGAGCGTCGTCATCGGCCTCAACACGGCGGTGGCGGGGTTCGCGGCGATCGTCACGGTGCCGTTCGTGCCGCGGCTCGCCGCGCGGGTCGGCGTGGTGCGCCTGCTGATCCTGGCGATCGTGCTCGGCGGCCTGTGCCTCACCGCCTTCAGGCTCCTGCCCGACCTCGTCGTGTGGTTTCCCCTCCGCTTCGTCTTCTCGACGACGATGGGCGTGCTGTTCGTCCTCTCCGAGTACTGGATCAACGACGCGGCCCCGCCCGAGCGGCGCGGCCTGGTGATGGGCGTCTACGCCACGGTCCTGGCGATCGGCTTCGCCATCGGGCCGACCCTGCTGACCCTGCTCGGCACCGAGGGCCTCGCGCCGTATCTCGCCGGCTCGGCCCTGTTCTTCCTCGGCCTCACGCCGCTGGTGCTGGCTCGCAACCTCTCGCCCGCACTCGGGCACGACGAGGGGGGCGGGATCGTGACCTATCTGCGCCTCGCGCCACTCGCGGTGCTGGCCGCTGCCCTCTACGGCGCGGTGGAGGCGGGCGCCTTCGCGATCCTGCCGCTCTACGGCCTGCGCATCGGCCTCGACGCGCAGATCGCCGCTGCCCTGGTGAGCGCCGTAGCGCTCGGCAACGTGGTGTTCCAGATCCCCATCGGTCTCCTCGCCGACCGGGTGGACCGGCGCCTCGTCTTGCTCGGCAGCAGCCTTGCGGGTGCGCTCGGGGCGGCCCTGATCCCGGCGGTCTCCGCCTCGCTGCCGGGGCTCACCGCACTGCTCTTCATCTGGGGCGGGATCGTCGGCACGCTCTACACGGTGGGCCTCGCCCATCTCGGCGCGACCTTGCGCGGGCCGGATCTGGCGGGCGCCAACGCCGCCTTCGTGATGCTCTACAATGCCGGGCTGATGCTCGGGCCGCCGCTGATCGGCGGCGGCATGGACCTCGCCCCGCCCCAGGGCTTCGCCGTCGCCATGAGCCTGCTCTTCGCGCTTTACGCAGTGCCGGTGGTTCGAAGCCTCATGCGGGGAGGTGCCGGCTGAGGATCGGGTGCGACGGGCCACGGAACGCTGCCCCGGCGGCACCCGTTATCTCGTCGAAGCTGCACCGTTGTTATGTCCCTACGAAGCGAAGGAGCCCGACCATGAGCCTCATCGGACGCATCGTCACCAAGATCCTCGGCACCGACGACCGCGTCGTTGCCCGCGACGACCGCAACACCGAATCGAGCAGCCCGATCGGCCGCCTCGTGACGAAGATCCTGCGCAGGTAGTCTCGCCGCGAGGCAACGACCCGAGGGCCGGCCGCTCGAAAGGGCGGCGCGGCCCATTTTTCACGCACGCAGAGCGCCTCGGCTCCGAGCCGCTGCGCTTCGCCCTGCGAGACCGATGAAGGGGGGTCAGCGCCCCGCCACTGCCTCCCGCACGACGCTCTTGACCAACGGCGCGGCCGGCACGTTCGGCTGCCAGAATTGGCCGGTGCGGCCGGCCTCGTAGCCGTACTGATAGAGGCTGCGCATGTAGGCGGTGTCGAAGCCGCGGGCCGTGGTGGTCTGCGGCGCGGTCTCGTCGATATAGGTCAGATTGAAGCCCATCCCGTTGCGCCGGGCGAACACGTCCGTGGCCAGCAGCGTCGTCCGGGAGCGGGCGCGGCTGGCGGTGGTGAAGGACTTCTCGACGATCGACAGGGTGTTGTTCTTGGTCACCTCGAATTCGGGCTCCAGCCGCCCGTTGATGACAACGTAGATGTCGGCCTTGCCGGCGCTCCGGAAGCGCCCGTCGCGCACCAGGAAGGATTGCGGCAAGGTGAAGACCGGTGTCACCACCGAGCCGTCGACGTGCATCTCCTGGAAGGCGCGGCCCTCGGCCTGCACGTCGAGGAGTTGGGGCGGGAACACCGCCGGGATGCTGGCCGAGGCGGTCAGCACGTCGGTGAAGAGGGAGACCGCGTTGGGCGCGCCGCTCGCGGCGATGGCGCCCATGTTCCAGATCACCGCGCGCTGCGTATCGAGATTCGTCGTCACAACGAGCAGGCGGCGACCCTTGGCGTGCTCCTCGGCAATCGCCTGGAGCAGGTCGGGCGTGACGTAGCGGGCGATCAGGTTGCGCAGCCGCCCATCGCCGAACAGGCCGGAGCCGAACAGCACGTTGGCGAGGCTCGGGCTCTGGACCAGGGATTCGGCGATGCCGCTGGTGTAGATGTCGGTGAGATAGGGATCGTAAGCCGGCCCGAGGAAGGCGAAGGGCGCGATCAGGGCACCGGTCGAGACGCCGGAGACGATGGTGAATTCCGGCCGCTTGCCCGAGGCGGTCCAGCCGTTGAGCACGCCGGCGCCGTAGGCGCCGTCACCGCCGCCCCCCGAGAGCGCGAGATAGCTGAAGGCTTGACGCTTCTTCTGCGGGTGCGCCGCCATTGCCACGAAGTCGGCAGCACCGGCATCGGCATAGGCCCGCACGCCGACCATGCCGGGGACGGTCGCCGCCTCCGCCTCGTTCTTGGTGTAGCTCGTCCGCGGCAGCGAGGAGCAGGCGGCAGCCTGCCCGGCAACCGCCGCGGCGAGGAGCAGGCGCGACCAGCGGAAACCCTTTGGCATCGACATGACCCGAACAAGCCCGATGGAAGGGGGCCAGCCTACACCAAACGAGCTTGGCCGTATTGCGTTCCCGCATGGGGCCGCGGTGCTTGGGCGTCCGCTGGTGCCGCATTGTCACAACGTGAGTCGAGGTCGCCCTGAGCGATCGCCTCGCGCGGCCCCTCCTGTGCTCGCTCGCTTGTGCGGGACTTTGAGGGAGGGATGCCCCGACGGCCGGAGCATCGTGTCCTGTCTCTCGGATTTGTCATATGTTCGAGCCGTGCCCGCAGGTTAGAGTCCCAGCGATGTCCGGAGCCGAGCACGAGACCTCGATGTTGTCCCGCGTGCGTGTTTCGGCGGGGAGGCCACTATGCTGAGCGGATCGGCGATCCTGCGGGTCGTCCTCCTGATCGTGGCGGCGGCGGGCCTGGCCTGGATCGTCCAGTCGGTCTGGCTGCATGGCCCGGAGCCGGGGAGTACGGCGCCGGCCGCCGCGACCACTCCCTCCGGCCAGCCGACGGGACCTGCGCCCGTACCGCCTCCGCCCGAGCCGGTGCGTGTGGTGAGGCCGGTCGAGCCGGCAAAGGAGCAGACGAGGGAGCCGACACGGCCCGTCGCCGAGGCCCCGCCTCCACCCCCCCCGCTGCCGGCCGATCCCGCACCGGCCCTACCCCCGGCGGCGCAGACGGCGACATCCGCTCCGCCGGACCCGGCCGTCGAGGCCGAGGAGAACGCTCCGCCCGCCGCAGTCGCCGTGGTCGATCTCAACACCGCCTCGCTCGCCGACCTGAACGGGCTGAAGGGCGGCGGCGCCATCGGTCGTGCCATCATCCAGCACCGGCCCTACACGTCCGTCGACCAGCTCCTCAGCAAGCGCGTCCTCAACCGCGCCACCTACCAGCGCATCAAAGATCAGGTGACGGTGCAGTAGCGGCCCCGATCCTGTGAAGGCCTCGCGCCGATGGGCGCTTCCGGTTCCTGAGGAGGCATTTCCAAGAGCTTTTTCCAGGAGACAAGTGGACTTGAGAGAAACCGGAAGACCGCTCTGCGGTGACCGCACCGTGCATCCGACCCTGGTACAGCGCGCGCCGAGGCCCTAAACAGGGTCGACGTTCTCTCAAGCTAAGGCCGAGGCCGCTCCATGCAAACGACATCCGGCGCACCGATCCTCCGCCGGGATCTGGGCGTCGAGGAGACGACGGAATCCGACAACATCGTCCGCTGGGACGGTGAGCGGCTCTACGTCGAGCAGGACATCTACCACAACGGCCAGCTCGTCCACCGCAAGTACCGGCGCACCATCACCGAGCCGGTCGCCCGAGCCCTGCAGGCGATCCTCAAACGCGCGCAGCAATGACGGCGGCGGCGCGCGCCCGGCTGGTGGTGCTGGCCGCCGCGCTCTCCATGCCCCTCGCTGCCTCGACCGCAGCGGCGCAGGTGCGGGTGACCTTCGTCGCGCCCGAGCGCTACACCGATGCCCAGAACCGCTTCGGCTCGGGCCTGTCGCCGCGGGTCGTGCTGGCCGAGATGCGCCGTCTGTTCGAAGCGCTCGGCAACCCGGTGCTGGCGCCGGGCCAGACGCTGGACATCGCGGTGCTCGACATCGACCTCGCCGGGCTCGACCAGCCGAGCTTCGGCGCTGCCCAGGGCGTACGGGTGGTGACCGACATCACCCCGCCCCGCTTCCGCCTGCGCTACGCCCTGAAGGAGCGTGGTCGCACGGTGCTGGCGGCGGAGGAGACCGTCAGCGACATCAACTTCCTGCTGCGTGCCAACCGCCTCTCGTCCGGGCAGACCTTCTTCTACGAGCGCGAGGTGCTGCGGGACTGGTTCCAGGCGCGCTTCGTGCAGCGGCGTCCACCGCCGGGCTGATCACGGGTTCCGTCACACGCCCGACGCCCGAGCCTGCCATGTCCGCATCATCACAGGCCGGACACGGGCGAGTCTCGGAGCAACATGCGGATCGCCCTCGTCGCCAACGCCGCGTCGGGCGCCTTCGCCGCCGGCCTGACGACGGACGCGATCCGCGCGCGGCTGTGGGCGGCCGGTCTCGACCTCCTCCCCGAACCGGACGAAACCCTGCCCTTGCCCGAGCGACTAGGGGCCGCTCTCCGTACCGAGGGCGTCGCGGTCGTGGCGGTGGCGGGTGGAGACGGAACGCTCAATTGCGCGGCCGGAATGCTCGCGGGCAGCGGCGTGGCGCTCGGAATCCTACCCTTCGGCACCATGAACCTGCTGGCCAAGGATCTCGGCATCCCGCTCGACCTCGACGCGGCGATCAGGGTGCTCGCGGCGGGGCATACCCGTGCGGTCGATGTCGGCACCGTCAACGGACACCTCTTCCTCATCAACTCGGTGCTCGGCATGCCCGCCCGCATGGTCCGTCACCGCGAAGCCTTGCGCGGGGGGCGCATCGGCATTTCGGCGCTTCTGCGACTTGCGGCGGTGGCCCTGCGCCATCTCGGGCCCTATCCGCGCCTCTCCGCCGTGCTCTCGGAAGGCGGGCGGCGGACCCGACTGCGCTTTCGACTGCTCGCGGTGGTCAACAACGACTACGCGGAGGGGCCGGGAAAAATTCTGGAACGGACCCAGGTCGATGGCGGCGAGTTGACGCTTTACATCGCCCGCGGTCTCTCGCCGTGGCGCGTCGCCCGTCTGGCGCTCGGGTTCGGGCTCGGCCGCTGGCGCCACCTGCCGGGCCTGGAGCGCCGCGGTGCGACCCGCTTCGCCGTCTCCGCCCGGAGGCGCGCGCTGCGGGTGATGAACGATGGAGAGGTCCGCTTGATTGCCCCGCCCCTGCGCTACCGCCTGATGCCCCGTGCGCTCACCGTGATCGTGCCGGACCCGGTCCAGTGAGACGGCTCGCCCACATCTCCGACCTGCATTTCGGGCGCACCGACACAGCGGTGGTCGAGGGGCTCGCCGCCGAGTTGAACCGCGATCCGCCGGACCTGATCGTGGCATCCGGCGACTTCACCATGCGGGCGCGGCGCAGGGAGTACGCGCAGGCGCGCGCCTTCCTCGACCGGCTGTCGGCGCCCTGGATCGCGGTGCCGGGCAACCACGACATCGCTTATTTCAAGCTCTTCACCCGCTTCTTCCATCCGTTCGGCCGCTACCGCCGCTTCATCGCGCAGAATACCGAGCCGACCTTCCTCGACGACGAGATCGCGGTGGTCTGCCTCAACACGGTGCGGACCTGGGCGCCGGAGACGGATTGGTCGCAGGGAAAGATCACCCGGGCTCAGATCGCCCGCACCGAGGAGCGGCTGGCGGCTTTGCCGGACCACGTCTTCCGGATCGTGGTCGGCCACCATCCCTTCATGCCGCCGCCCTGGGACGCGGAGGCCCGCCTGGTCGGGCGCGCCGACGAGGCGCTGGACGCCTTTCGTCGCCACGGCGTCGGACTGACGCTGGCCGGCCATCTCCACCGGCACTATTCCCGCTTCGCCGAGGCGCCGGAGACCGGCGTCGAACCCGAGGCGGTCGCGGTCGATCGCGGCCGGGCGGAAGCAGGCGGCGCGCGGCTGCTCGCGGTGCAGGCAGGCTCGGCCACCTCGACGCGGCTGCGCGGCAACGAGCCCAACGCCTATAACCGCATCGTCGTCGAGGATGGGCGAGCCACCGTCACCGTGCGGATCTGGACCGGCGAGGCCTTCGAGGATGCGCGGGAGGACGATTCCCTGCCCGCTGCCGCGGAGGCGCCGACGGGCGAACCGGCACCGGCCGGGCGCTGACCGCCCGGCCTCGTGCTTCCGAGATTCACGAGGCTCAGGGCAGCGCCGTCCGCCGTGCGCTTCCGCCCGTGAGGCTGACGGCGAAGGCCACCGCGAGGTTGAGCGCCAGCGCCACGACGCCGATGTTCAGATCCTGCACCGGCCCCGGCAGGCCGGGGGCGAGCTTGGCGAGCGTGTAGCCGCCGACCACCGTCACCGCCACCGCGGCCACGCCGGCCAGGATGCCCGCGATTGCACCCGCGCGGGTGAGCGGGTTGTTGGCCCACAGGCTGAAGAAGAAGGCCGGGAAGAGCTGCGTGACGACCGCGTAGCCGATCAGCAGGAGCTGCACGATGGTCTCGCCGCCGTAGAGGGTGAAGCCGACGCAGGCGAGCGCCAGCAGCGGTGCGATCCCCTTGGCGAGCCGGCCGGTGGTGGCGTCGGTCGCGTTCCGCGCCAGCGGTCGGTAGAGGTTCTGTGCGATCAAGGTCGAACCGGCGATCAGGATCATCGAACCCGGCACCAGGGCGGTCAGAACGCCGGTGGCGCCGATGACGCCGACGAACCACGGCGGGAAGGTCTGGAGCGCGATCTTGAACAGGGAGAGATCGACGTCCGGCCCCGTCAGCCCCGGCACTTGGAGCACGGCTGCGAAACCGGCGAAGAACACGAACAGCAGCATGAGCTGGTAGAGCGGCAGGAACACTGCGTTGCGCCGGAACGTGCGCGCATCGCTCGCGGTGTAGATCGAGGCGAAGATGTGCGGGAACATCCAGCCGCCGAGCGCCGTGAGCAGCGTGGTCGAGGCGAACCACGTCGCGCTCTGGCCACGATCCGGCAGCGCGAGGAAGCCGGGCTTCGCCGTATCGATCGCAGTGAACATCTCCCCGATGCCGCCGTAGTAGTGATAGGGCAAGTAGATCCCGAGAAACATCACCACGAACAGGATCATGAAATCCTTGAGCACGGCGGTCCAGGCCGAGCCGCGCACGCCGGAGACCATCACGTAGACTGTCAGCACCGCCGCGCCGATCCAGATCGCCAGGGTCTGCGAGATCGCGCCGTAGGAGGCCGTGGCGACGATGATGCCGAGCCCCTTGAGCTGAAGCACCATGTAGGGAACGAGCGCCACGATCCCGACCAGCGCGACCAAGATGCCGAGGCTGCGGCTGTCGTAGCGCGCGGCGAAATAATCGGGCTGCGAGAACAGGTGGCGCTCCTTGGCGAAGCGCCAGGCCGGCGGCAGGATCCAGTAGGAGATGACGTAGATCAGCGTCAGGTAGCAGAGGATGTAGTAGGTCGGCCCGCCCTTGCCGTAGGCCCAGCCCGAGCCGCCGAGGAAGGTGAAGGTGGTGTAGATCTCCCCCGCCATCAGCAGGAAGACGAGCAGCGTGCCGAAGCCGCGCTTGCCCACGCTCCACTGCTCCATGTCCATGTCGTGCCCGGAGCGCGCCCGAAGCCCGAGGCCGAGCGCCACGACGACGGCGAGCGCGATGATCGGAAGCGCCGCGTTCATGCTCCCTCCTCCGGCCCACGATTGGCGGGATCGGTGAGGTAGATCAGCGCCATGATCGCTGAGGTCGCCACGGTGCAGCCGACGAGCCACGCCAGCAGCAGCGGCATGCCGAGCACCATCGGCTCGACCCGGTTGAGGAAGAACGGCCCCGCCAGCATCCCGAGAGCGGGCAAAGCCGCGAGCCATCGAAGCTGCTTCATCGCCCGGCCCTCCCGGGTAATGCCTCAGGATAACAGCCTCGTGGTCCGGTCATGCGTTCCCCGTCGGTTCGGCGCAGGACCATGAGGCAGAATTTGCACCAGGGCGAGGGGACGGATTCCTCTTTTCTGTTTGGCCGCCTCGCAAACCGCCTCTCAGGCCGCCTCGGCGCGGCGCTGCAACAGCCCCGGCAAGGCCCGCAAATTGAGCGGCTTGGGCAGGAAGCCGTCGAAGCCGGCGGCGAAG
>Ga0268290_100189_pt1 | contig 15260 bp, 14 predicted proteins | sample MetspRMADM_FD_191346 | JGI IMG/M metagenome (GOLD analysis project Ga0268290, IMG submission 191346) | Soil microbial communities from San-Diego area, Southern California, United States - Methylocaldum sp. RMAD-M | ecosystem: Environmental > Terrestrial > Soil > Desert | place: USA: California... | reverse complement strand
CCGCCGCCGACCTGACCACCGCCATCGAGGACGCGTTCGCCGCTGTCCGACCGGATGAGTGCCGAAACTACATCACCGCTGCTGGATACGATGCCTATGAGCCAACCTGAAAGGGCACGGCTCTAGACCAACCTGCGCCCGCATCGGGAGATCCCGCTGTAAGAGACAAGGCCGCCCTGAGGGTGAGGCCGTGAGCGTAAGTTACCTCGGCAACCCCCGTCTGATGATCACTTATTGCGGAGCAGGTACTGACCCAAAGCAGACCCTCAGAGCGTCTGCTACTAGGCTGTCTGATTGCACATCGCCGAGATCATAGCGGGCGGGGACCGGGTGCTAGCGCTGCTACGCTTTGCCGGCCGTCACACCGGGGGTTCCAGGGCAAGGCGGTAACCGGCACCACGTTCGACATGTAGGCCTGCATGACGCTCCCGAAGATGTCTCTCGAGGCCGCTCTGGAGGCAGGCGCCGCCGGGAGGCAATCTGGTGTTCGGGCGCACGATCAGGGCAAGGCCGCCTCGGGCACCGGTGGTGCGGCGACGCGGGCCGTCCGCGAACCGGCGTAGCGACGCACCATCGCGGCGCAGAATTCGGCGAACTCTTCCCGCACCAACGGCGCACTGGTGTGATGCGCGGCGATGCCGCGGTGCTCGGGCGTGAAGCAGAAGGTCGCCGTCACCTGGAAATCCCGGAGCGCCTCCATCTGCCGGTCGAACCAGTCGAGGGCGTTCGGGCGGAAGCTGTCGGCCCAGGAGAGGCCCGTGCGCAGATGGGTGACGCCGAGGCGCTTCATCCAGGCGACCGCCTCGTCGAGGCGGTGATCCTCGTAGTGGAACCACTGGCACAGGCCGAATTCCGGAGTGCAGCGGGCGAATTCTTCCAGTGCCAGCTTCGGCGTGCCGTCCTGGCGCAGGAGCCCCATGTGGAAGTGGCGATAGTAGGAGGAGCCCTCCGCCTCCTTGTGGCGCGTGGTGGCGCCCCATTCGAGCGGCAGGTCGTAGAGGCTGTACCAGTGGATACGAGGGGCTTGGCCCGTCAGCAGCTCGGCGGTGCGGCGGCAGCCCCAGGCCTGGACCTCCTCGGCTCCGAAGCTCGACACCCCGACCTCCGAGACCCAGACCGGCAGGTGCGTAACCGCGCGGATCTCGGCGATTTTTTGCGGCCATTCGTGGATCTGCCAGAGATTCCAGTCGAGGGGAAAGCCGTGCACCGCCACGGCGTCGAGCCCGTCGAGCACCCCTTGCGCCTGCATTCGCCGCATGAAGTGCGGGTCAATCGGCGAGATGCCGCCGAGCACCTGCGGCAGGCCCGGCGCCTCGGCCCGGATCGCGCGGGAGGCGTCCTTCACCATCTCGCCGAACAGGAACCAGTCCGGATCGATCTCCGGGTCCCAGTGCGACTTGTTGTTGGGCTCGTTCCAGAGCATCACCGCTTCAAGCATCACGTCTCCCGTTGCCCGCCGGGCCGCGCCGGATAGGCCGCTTCCGCTCCGTAGGGCGCTTCGATCCGCCGGCAGAGATAGACCTCGGCCTCCGGCCGGTTTTGAATGGAAAAGCCGCTCGCGCGCAGCATCGCCTCGATCCCGGCGCGGTTGGGGATCCACCAGTTGGTGCAGTCGTGCGCGTAGGAATGCTCGACGAAGTGCATCCGCGGATAGCCCGGCCGCTCGAAAGCATCCATGTCGAAGAAGTCGTAATCCTCGGCCACCGGCTCGACCTGGGGCGAGCCGCGCAGCATCGACTGGAACACGAGGAGGTCGTCCGCCACGTGCTCGTGGATTAGGTCGAGGGCGAGCAACGGGTGGCGCAGGTGGTAGAACACCCCCATGAAGATCACCACGTCGAAGCGCTCTTCGAGACGCCCGACGTCATAGACCGAGAGGTTGCGGAACTCGATGTCGTAGCCCAGCCGCTCGGCGACGAAGCGACCTTGCGCGAGGTAGTGTTCGTCGGAATCGAGACCGAGTACGCGGGCGGCGCCGCGCCGCTTCATCTCGACGCTGTAGAAGCCGGCATTGCAGCCGATATCGAGCACCGACTTGCCGGTGAGGTCATCTGGCAGTGCGTGAGCGAAGCGGCGCCACTTGAAGCCCGGATAATCGCCGAGGAAATGGTTCGGCGCGGTCCAGACACCCTCCCCCAGATCGATGTTGTGGAACCACGGCCCGAGGGCCTCCGCCCGCCGGCGCAGATCGGCCTGATTCATCCTGCCAACCGTTCGTTGAGGGACACGACTCGGCCGCCGCCGGGCCAGAGTTCGAGCTCGCTGCAAGAGGCTGGGGCGACGACGATGCGGTCATAGGCATCGAGCGAGAGCCCGAGCACCGTGAGCAAGGCGGCGCGGATAGGATCGCCGTGGCTCACGAGGATCACCGGTGCGCCCTCCTCCGCGGCGAGACGGTCGAGCAATCCGCCGACCCGCGCCTGCACCGCGCCCATGCTCTCGCCGCCCGGCGGGCGGGCCGAGCCGCGCTGCGTGTTCCAGGCGGTCCACACAGGATCGCCCTCAAGCTCGGCGAAGGGTTTGCCGGTCCAGTTGCCGAAGGCGATCTCGTCGAGTTCGTCCCTGATCTCGGCCTCGACGCCGAGCGCCTCGGCCAGCGGCGCGGCGGTCTCGCGTGTGCGGGGCTGCGGGCTCGACAGGAGGCGCAATCCCCGCTCGCCCGCGAGGCGCCGGGCGAGACTCCCGGCGACGGCCCGCGCCTCGGCCCGGCCGGTCTCGCTCAGGGACACGCCGGGCATCCGCCCGCACAGGATGCGCCCGAGCCGGTCGTGGCTGCCGTGGCGCAGGAACAGGGCGCGCCTCATGCAGGCTCGCCGGCGGCGAAGCGCAGGGTGCGCGCGTGCGCCTCGGCGTCAGTGTACTGCACCGGCGGCGACTTCATGAACCACGCCGACGGGCCGTCGAGCGCCCCACCGACGCCGCGGTCGAGGGCGATGCGGGCGCAGCGCACGGCGTCGACGACGATGCCCGCCGAGTTCGGCGAGTCCCAGACTTCGAGCTTTAGCTCGATGTTGAGCGGCACGCCGCCGAAGCCGGTCCCCTCCAGGCGGATCTGCGCCCATTTGCGGTCCTCGAGCCAGGGCACATGGTCGCTCGGGCCGACATGGATGTCGCCCGGTGGCAGCGGCGCACCGAGCTGGCTCGTCACGGCACGGGTCTTCGAGAGCTTCTTCGATTCGAGCCGCTCCCGCTCCAGCATGTTGAGGAAGTCGGCATTGCCGCCGAAATTGAGCTGGTAGGTCCGCTCCAGCTTCACCCCGCGCTCGCGCAGCAGGTTGGCCAGCACCCGGTGGACGATGGTGGCGCCGACCTGGCTCTTGATGTCGTCGCCGACGATGGGCAGGCCGCGCTCTTCGAAGCGGGCCCGCCACGCGGCGTCAGAGGCGATGAAAACCGGAATGCAATTGACGAGCGCGCAGCCGGCATCGAGGGCGCAGCGGGCGTAGAACTCGGTGGCGCGCTGCGCGCCGACCGGCAGGTAGTTCACGAGCACTTGCGTGCGGCTGCGCTTCAGTTCCTCGACCACGTCGACAACCGGCTCGGGCGATTCCGAGATGATGCCTTCGAGGTAGCGGCCGATGCCGTCGAGGGTCGGCCCGCGCCGCACGGTGATGCCGGTCGCTGGCACCTCGGCGAAGACATGGGTGTTGTTGGGTGCCGCATGGATCGCCCGCGCCACATCCTGCCCGACTTTTGCCGAAGACACGTCGAAGGCGCTGGCGAGTTCGATATCGCCAATCCGGTAGCCGCCGAGTTTGGGCGAGATCAGGCCCGGCACCGCCTCACCCGCGGCGGTCTCGCGGTAGTAGTGCAGGCCCTGCACGAAGGACGAGGCACAATTGCCGACACCCACGATCCCGACGCGGATCGGCCCGGCGTTCATGGCTGCCATCACCTCGGCCCTTGAGTGAGGTCGCCGAGCGACGAGGCGGCCGGCTGGAGCGGGCGGCTTCCGACGAAGCGGCCGAGACTCGGCACCGCCGGCTCGGTCGGGCGGATCTCCTTGCCGAACCACGCGATGGTCGCCTCCAGCCCCTGTTCGAGCGGCACCTGCGGCGACCAGCCGAGAAGCGTCTCGGCGCGGGTGATGTCGGGCCGGCGGCGCTGCGGATCGTCCACGGGGAGCGGGCGGCGCACCACCGCCGAGCGGGTGCCGGTCATCCGGGTGACGAGGTCGACCAGTTCCGCCACCGTCATCTCGCGCGGGTTGCCGAGATTGACCGGGCCGCCGGGCAAGGTCTCGCGGTCCATCAACCGCATCAGACCGTCGACGAGGTCGGCGGCGTAGCAGAACGAGCGGGTCTGCTCGCCGTTGCCGTAGACGGTGATCGGTTCGCCCGCGAGCGCCTGACAGACGACGTTCGAGACCACGCGCCCGTCATCGGCCCGCATGCGGGGGCCGTAGGTGTTGAAGATGCGCGCCACCCGCACATCGAGCCGGTGCACCCGCTCGAAATCGAAGACTAGGGTCTCGGCCGAGCGCTTGCCCTCGTCGTAGCAGGCTCGCGGACCGGTCGGGTTGACGTTGCCCCAGTAGGATTCGGTCTGCGGATGCACCTCGGGGTCGCCGTAGACCTCGCTGGTGGAGGCCTGCAGGAAGCGCGCGCCGTCCGCCTTCGCTTGCTCCAAGAGGTGGTTGGTGCCGACGACGCTCGTCATCATCGTGTGCATCGGATCTGCCTGGTAGTGCGGCGGCGAGGCGGCGCAAGCGAGATTGAAGATCCGGTCGAACCGCGGCAGCGTCGGTAGCGGCCGGGTCACGTCCGCCTCGACGAGTTCGAAGCGGGGCTCGCGGGCGAGATGGGCGAGGTTGTCGCGGCGCCCGGTCAGAAGGCTGTCGAGGGCGACGACGCGAGCGCCCCGCGCCAGCAGCGCATCGACGAGGTGCGAGCCGATGAAGCCCGCGCCTCCAGTCACGAGCACGTGCCTGCCGTCCTGACCGTCCATCGCTCCACTCCTCATGGACTTCAACTCCTCAGGCTTAAGTGCGTTTTCCGACGAAGTGGGTGCCGGCTATTCGAGATAAAGCACGTCAAAACAACGACTTAGAGGCGCCGACCTGTTCAAAGGGGTCGGATACGGCTCTAGAGCACTTCGAGATCGCGTTCGGGTGCCGTGACACCGGCTTTGCGCCGAGCCGCAGCCTCGCGCAGGTTGGCTTCGAGTTCCGCGGCGCGGTGCGCGGCGCTGTGGCGGGCGAGCACCGCCGCGCGGGCGGCCGCACCGATCGCGCGGCGCTCGGCGTCCGTCTGGTCGCGCAGGATCGCGAGCACAGCCTCGGGCGTCTCCGGCAGAAGGATCTCGCGGCCGGGTGCCAGGATCGCGTCGAGCCCGTCCCACCCGTCGCTCAGGAGCGGCGTGCCGATGCTCGCGGCCTCGAACAGGCGCACGCTGGGGCTCCAGCCGGCGGCGATCATGTCGGCGCGGGTGACGTTCAGGGTGTAGCGGCTCGCCGCGTAGAATTCGGGATGGACGTCCGGCGGCAGGTGATCGATGCGGGTGACGTTGTCCGGCCAGTCGATCCCGGCCGGATATTGCGGCCCGGCCACTGCGAAGCGCAGCTCCGGCGCGCGCCGGGCCGGCTCGATCAGCAGGCGCTCCAGGGTCGGCTGGCGGTCGGGGCTGTAGGTGCCGAGATAGCTCAGATCGTAGGCCGGGGCGCGCTCCAGGGCGGGATAGGCCTGCGGATCGACCGAGCAGTAGAGGGCGCGCGCCGCCGGCGAGCCGTAGGCGCGCTCCAGCCGCTCCAGGGTCGGGCCGCCGGTGAAGGAAAGGTAGAGGTCGTAGTCGCGGATCTGCGCCCGGCCGAGATAGGCGCAGGCGCCGGCTTCCAGCCCCGCCAGCGTCACCGGCGTATCGATGTCGTAGAAGGCGCGCACGCCCCGCGCCCAGGCGAGCGCGCGGCTTCCGACGGCGATGCCGTCCGGGACGTAGGAGCCGACGATGACGGCGTCCGCCTCTTGGATCTCCGCGCGGTGCGCCTGCAATTCCGCGAGGTCGGAATAGAGGACGAGTTCACAGAAGTCCGGATCGGGCAGGTCGCGGTGGGCGGCGTACCAGGGCACGTCGCGCTCCAGAAAGGTCACGGCGTGGCCGCGGGCGGCGAACGCCTTCAGCAGGGCGCGGTAGGTGGTGGCGTGGCCGTTGCCCCAGGACGAGGACAGGCTGAGGCCCAGCACCACGAGACGGAGCGGCGCGTCCGTCATGCGACGCTCCGCTCGATCGCGCGGCGCTCGCGCTTGCGCGCCGCCTCCTCACGGAAGATCGCATCGACCTGCGCGCCGCGCCGGGCGTAAGTGTGCTCGGACAGGATCCGGCGGCGGGCGGCCTCGCCGATGGCGCGGGCGCGCTCCGGCGTCAGCGCCGCGACGTGCTCAGCGACGTCGCGCCCGTCGCGGGCGACGAGCACCTCCTCGCCCTCCTTCAGGAACCCGTCGAGCCCGACCCAGGCATCGGTGATGAGGCAGCCGCCCGCGCCCGCCGCCTCGAACACGCGGGTGGCGGGCGAGTAGCCCACCGCCGCCATGCTCTCGCGGGCGATGTTGAGGACGGCGAGCGGCGAGACGTTGAAGGCGTTGTGGTCGCGGGTCGAGACGTGGCCGAGATGGCGCACGTTGACCGGCAGCCCCCGGCTCTCCCAGCCGCTGCCGCCGAGCAGGAATTTTCGCTGAGGCAGGCGCGCCGCCGCGACGAGGAAGAATGTCTGCACCCGCTCCTCGCGATCCGGCAGACGGTTGCCGAGGAAGGCGAGATCAGCCGCGAAGCGCGGATCCGGGGGGACCGGATGGTGGGTCTCCGGATCCAGCGCATTGTAGACCGGGATGCAGGCGCGTGCACCGAACCCTTCATAGGCCTGGATCACCGGCGGGCCGCCGCCATAGGTGAGGACGAGGTCGAGGCTGGGCATCGCCCGGTGCAGGGCGTGGCTGGGATTGCCGCGCATTTCGGCCAGCGTCGCGGGCGCATCCACGTCCCAGAAGATGCGGATCGCCTCGGGGTGCGCGGCGGCGGTCACGCCCTCCAGCAATTCGTCGTCGAACACGCCGACGCCGCTCGCCTTGACGACGATGTCCGCGCCGGCCGCCTGCGCCACCACGGCGCGCATCGCCTCTTCCGTGGCCGGATAGACCTGCACCTCGGCCCAATCCGGCGGGTCGATGTCGCGGTGGCTCTGCCGGTCGAAGGCGTCGGGCTCGTAGAAGGTGATGCGGTAGCCGCGCCCGGCGAGGTCGCGCAGCAGGCCGCGGTAATAGGTGGCCGCGCCGTTCCAGTAGGAGGAGAGCAGCGAGGAGCCGTAGAACGCGATCCGTTTCATGCCTGCCTCCGAAAGCGGGGGGCTGCGTCGGGTGCTGCGAGCGACGCGGTTATGGCCAGAAGCTCGGCCGCGCGGTGGCGGCAGGTGTGGCGGGCGCGGATCGTGGCGAGGCCGTGGGCGGCGAGCGCCCGCCGCAGGGCCGGATCATGGGCTAGCGCCCGCATGTGGCGCTCCATCTCGGCGCCGTCGCGGGCGACGAGGTAGTCCTCGCCCGGCGTGAACAGGCCCTCCGCATCCTCCCACGGCGCGGTGGCCAACGGGATGCCGCAGGCCAGCGCCTCGAACACGCGGATCGTCGGGATGCCGGGCAGAGCCTCGACGTAGAAACGGCGCGGCACGTGAACCGTGGCGAGCGCTCTCGCGAACAGCGAGGGCGCGACGGCGTTCGGCGCCCAGCCATGATAGCGCGTGCCGAAGCGCTCCAGGGTCGCCAGCGCCTCCTCGGGGTAGCGCACGCCGTAGATGTCGAGGGCGAGGCCGGCGGCCTGAGCCGGGCGGAACAGGAAGGTTATGAGTTCGCTGGTGCGCTCGCCGTCGCCCCAATTGCCGATCCAGACGAGGCCGGCGCGCTCGGTCTCCTCCACTGGCGGGTGGAACAGGCGGGTATCGGCGGCCTCGTGCCAGACATAGGCGCGGCCGTCCCAGCCTTGTGCGCGGTAGACGCGCGCCAGGGCCTCGCCGAAGGCGAGGACGCCGTCGTAGCCGGAGAGATCGAAGGCGGCCATCTCCTCGGGCGCGCTAACGGCGCGGTGGTGGGTGTCATGGAACAGCAGCGTGCCGAACCGGCCGTTTTTCCGCGCCCGCCCGAGAGCCGCGATGAGGTGGGGTGCGTTCCACTCGTGGGCGATGACGAGGTCGGCGCCTTCCGCCCGCTCGACCACTTCATCCGCATGCCGGTAGGTCTGCGAGGACAGCTCGGGATAGGCCGCGCGATAGGCGTCGAGCCCGGCCGGTCCGCGGTCGCGCAGAAGGTTGTCGAGGCTCCAGGCGCCCTCGGGCTCGTAGGCCTCGACCGCGTGGCCCTCGGCGATGAGTTCGCGCAGGACGCCGCGCAGGAAGTGGGCGTTGCCGTGGTTCCAGCACGAGGCGAGGGAGTGGGTGAAGTAGACGATCCTCATGCCGCGGCCCCTGAGAGAGGCCTGACGTGCGTGTAGCTGCGGGTCTCGCCCAGAAGACCGCGGACCACGGCGAGCACGCCGTCGGCCATGGCTTCGGTGCCGTAGCGGGCGGCCCGCTCCCGGGCTGCGTCAGCGAGCGAGGCCCGCCGCTCGGAATCGGCGAGAAGGTTTCGGACGGCCTCGGCCGCCGCGGCATCGTCATCGGGTGAGACGAAGAGGGCGGCGCCTTCCCACAGCTCCGAAAAACCCGGAATGTCGGAGAGAACCAGCGCGCAGCCGGCGCCCGCCGCCTCCAGCACCGCGAGCCCGAACGGTTCGTAGCGGGCGAGCGAGACGAAGACCGGACGCTGCGCCAGCTCGCGCTCCATCCGCGCCGCGTCGAGCCGACCGAGTAGGCGAAGATGTTTGCCGCCGAAGCACTCGCCGTTCGGCCCCTCGGCCGGTCCGGCGGCGTAGACGGGCGCGCCGAGGCGTCCGGCCAGCCGGTCGAGGGCGGTGGCATTCTTGGCGCGGTCCCAGAGGCGGCCGGCGGTGAAGGCGTGCGAAGCAGGCTCCCCCACGCCGGGCACGTCGGGGAGACGGCGCCCGTTGCGCACCACCTCCGGCGCGTGGGCGAGGCCGTAGGCGGCCCGCGTCGCCTCGGCGAAGGCCCGGGTCGGGGCGAGTAGCCGATCGGCGGTGCGGCATCCCCGAGCGGCGAGATCGGCGCGCCACGCCAGGTCATCGGGCAGCGGGCCGGATCCGAGCGCGGCCCACCACGTGGCGACGCAGGAATGGCACACGGCCACGACCGGCACATCGAAGGCAGCCATCGCCAGGGCCGGGCTGTGGAGATGGACGAGATCCGCGCCCTCCGCACGGGCGAGCCGGGCGATGGCGGCGGCGGCCCCCGTGACGTCTTCAGGCCGCCCGGCGGTCCAGTCGAGGGGCAAGCCGGTCGGCCGGATGCGGGCACCGGACGCAGCCTCGGCCTGGGCGAGCGCCGCATCGGAGGGCGCCGGTCCCATCAGGGCTACCGTCACGCTCAGTCCTCGGCGCCCCAACCCTTCGGCGAGTTCGAGGCTGTATTGCCAGACCCCGCCGAGCGCATCGGCCGTCATCAGGATGTGGGCCGGGGCCCGTCTCACCGGCATCCGCAGCCCGCCTCCAGCTCGGAAAGCGGCAGGGGACGCTCCTCCTGGATGTCGCTGAAGCGCTCGAACTGCCCGAGGTAATGCGCGTGCGCCCGCTCCCAGGCGCCGTCGTCGGGCTCGCCCCAGAGCCGGCGGTAATCGGGCGAGCTTGGGTAGGGATAGAGCGGCACGGGATCGTTGGCCCAGACGCCCTGCCCGCGCAGTCGGTCGCGCCAGCTCGCGACGAGGCCGGGATCGTCGCCCGCGACCGCGATCAGGTTGGCCTGGACGAAGGGTACGGTGCGGCGGGCATAGATCAGGCGCTCGGCGAGGTCGTCGGTCGAGTCGCGGCAGCGTTTGTCTAGGGCAGCGCGGCCCTCTTCGGTCAGGCTTTCGATTCCGGCCTCGATCGAGACGCAGCCCGCCGCGCCCAGCAGGTCGAGCATGTCGGGCTTCCACAGGTCGATCCGGGTCTGGACCCCGAACTTGATCGGCCGGCCCACCAGCGCCTCCAGCAGCGGCTTCTGCGGCAGGAAGATCTCGTCGACGAAGTAGAGGTAGGTCGCGCCCTGCGCGATCAGGCCGTCGATCTCGTCGAGGACGATTTCGAGGTCGCGGCGCCGGTACTTGTCGCGAAAATCGATCTTGGCGCAGAAGCTGCAGGTATAGGGGCAGCCGCGCGACGCCTCGACCTCGGCGCCTGGTCCGTCGGGCGTTGTATCGAAGCGGTGGTGGTGGTGATGGTGGCGGGCGATCCAGGCGTCCGGCCAGTGCAGGGCGGGCAGATCGGTGAAGCGGCCGGCATGAGGCGGGCCGGTGACGACCGTCTCCTCCCCCTCGCGGTAGGCAATCGCTGGCAGCGTTCGGGGGTCTTCCGCGTCGGCGAGGCGGGCGACGATCTCCTCGCACTCACCACGTACGACGAAATCGCAGCCGAGCTTTTCCAGCGTCGGACGGGGCGTAGCCGAGCCGTGCGGGCCGACTGCGACCGTGCGACCGCCGCGGCCACGAAGCGCATCGAGGAAGAGGCGCGGCACCCGCAGCTCCGGCGGCGCGCAGCGCCAGAACAGGTAGGTCGGCGCCGTCGTCACCACGGTCATGCCGGGGGCGAAGGCGGCGATGCGGTCGGCGGCCTCGTCCGTCGTTAGCCCTTCGAGATGCGCGTCGACGATCAGCGCCTCGTGACCGGTGGCCTGGAGCAGGGCGGCGGCGTAGCCGAGTTCGAGCGGCAGGTGCGGCTCGCGGCAGCCGAAATAGATGCTGTTGCGGTAGTCCCAGGCAGGATTGACCAGCGCGACTCTCACAGCGCGGCCTCCGGCTGGCGCCGCAGACGCGGTTCGGCGGCCTGATCGTCTCCGACCCGTTCTCCGAGCCAGCCGGCGAGCTGGGCGACGCCCTCGCGCCACGACAGCGGCCGCGCGAGGCCGAGCGCCTCGACAGCGCGGCTCGGATCGGAGACGTAATAGCGCTGGTCGCCCGGACGCCACGGGCCGGTCTCGATGGCGATCTCACGGCCGAGCAACTGCCCGGCATGGGCGATCAGCCCGCGCAGCGACACGGCGTTGGCCGGTCCGCCGCCGAGGTTGAACGCCCGGCCCGCCACGCGGTCGATCCGTGCCAGCGCCGCCCGGTAGGCCGCGACGCAATCGTCGACGTGGAGAATGTCGCGCACCTGCCGTCCGTCGCCGTAGAGGGTGATGGGCTCGCCCTTGAGCGCCCGGATCAGGAAGTGGGCGACCCAGCCCTGGTCCTCGTTGCCCATCTGCCGGGGGCCGTAGATGCAGCTCATCCGCATCACGACGGTGGGCAAACCGTAGGTGCGGGCGTAGTCGAGCACGTAGGCGTCGGCCGCGCCCTTGGAGCAGCCGTAGGGCGTGTGGAAATCGAGCGGGCGGTCCTCAGCGATGCCGCGCTGCCGCAGGCTCGGGTCCTCCGGCAGGTAGGCGTCGCCCGCGAGCGTGAGGGCTACGTCGGGCAGGCCGCCATAGACCTTGTTGGTCGAGGCGAAGAGCAGCGGCACCGCCTCCCCGCGCGCACGAAGCGCTTCCAGCAGGTTCAGCGTACCGCCGAGGTTGACCTCCATGTCGTCGCGCGGCGCGGTGAGGCTCGTCGTCACGGCGACCTGGGCGGCGAAGTGGAACACGGCGCCCACCTCGCCCACGGCGCGGGCGAGTTCGTCGCGGTCGCGGATATCGGCGATCACCGGCGCGATCCGGTCCCCGTGCCGCTCGGTCAGCCAGGCGAGGTTGCGCTCGACGCCCGCGCGCGCAAGCGCGTCGTAGATGATGACGGTGTGCCCCTCGGCGGCGAGCCGGTCGGCGAGGTTGGCGCCGACGAAGCCGGCGCCGCCGGTGACGAGGATCGGACGGCGGTCGGGGGCCGGGCCTGGGCCGGCGGCGCTCACGCGACGAGCCCCCGCGCTTCGAGTTCGCGCCGCGCCTCGGCGACGCGGTCCACGGCCTGCTGCTCGGCCACCCAGGCGGCGAGTTCGGCCAGGCCCTCCGCGAAGTCCCGCTTGGGGGCGTAGCCGAGTTCGCGGGTGATCTTTCCGATGTCGGCGATGCAGTGGCGGATGTCGCCGAGGCGTGCCTGCCCGGTGGTCTCGGGAGCGATGTCCTCGCGGCCCATGGCGCGGGCCAGCAGGCGCGCCACCTCGTTCACCGTGCGGTCTTGGCCCGAGCCGACATTATAGACCTGCCCGACGGCGGCCGGGTGTTCGAGCGCGAGCACGAAGGCCTGGGCCACGTCCTCGACATGGACGAAGTCGCGCCTCTGCTCGCCGTCCTCGAAGATCATCGGCGGCTGACCGTTCAGGAGGCGGGCGGCGAAGATCGCCAGCACGCCGGTATAGGGGTTCGAGAGCGCCTGACCGGGGCCGTAGGCGTTCCACAGCCGGAGCGCGACGCCCTCCATGCCGTAGGCCGGCGCGAGGGTCAGGGTCAGGCGCTCCTGCATGTACTTCGTCAGTGCGTAGACCGAAGCGAGCGCCGGGCGCTTAGTCTCCGGGGTCGGCACCGGCCGCAGCGGATGCCCGTCCGCCCCGAGTGGGTCCCAGGGCTCGCCGGGCTTGCGGGCCTTTCGCACCGCGTCCTCGACGCGGGTGCCGCCTTCGGTGCGATAGAGCCCCTCGCCGTAGATGCTCATGGAAGAGGCCACGACGACGCGCTTCACCGGCGCCTCGATCAGCGCCTGGAACAGGGTCGCGGTGCCGCAATCGTTGACCGAGACGTAGCGTTCAACCGCGTACATGCTCTGGCCGACGCCGACTTCCGCCGCGAGGTGGACCACATGGGTCACGTCGGCGAGCGCCCGCGCGACGGCCACACCGTCGCGGACATCGCCCTCCACGAACTCGACCGATGGGTCAAGAGCGGCGGGCCTGCCGCCTGCGCCGTGCACCTGCTCGATCAGGCTGTCGAGGACGCGGACCCGGTAGTTCCGCGCTATGAGTGCACTCGCCAAATGCCGGCCGATGAAGCCCGCTCCACCCGTTATCAGCACCAAACTTTCCATAGGTGAAGCACGACTCCCGCGCCCCTGAAAAAGATCAGAGGCAACAAATGACATTGACCTATATCTTGTGATTTTAATTCATGTTCTTTTCGTCATTAAGCGCGCGACTCCGCTGTGTGAAAGGCTCGGATTGCCGGTGAAACCTTGGCTGCAGGATCTTTGTTCCTCACTTTTTCTGCCGCTTCGGAAGCGGTTTGACAGCGGCAAGGCTTCGCTCGGTGACAGCGGCGTGTCGACGAGGCAGGTCGAGCGGCAGGTGATCAATCCCGCGCCGTAGGGATTTTCCCGCATCGAAGAGCGCCGCTTCGGGCAGCGCGATCGCTACGCTTACACGGTCTCGGTCTACCCGACCGCGATCCGCAGCTGAACGGCGCGACGCGGCTCTACAAGCACTATGTCGAGACGGGAGAGCACGAGTTGGCAGCGGACCTCTCGGAGGAAGGCTTCAGTCCGCCGAACCAGGCTTCGGCATGCCGCGATTGAGCGCAGCTGCGGCCCTGTCGGGCAGCGCCTCCGTCGCGGCGCTTATGACCTTGTTCTTCAACCCCGTTACGACCCTGCCGCTGTCCGCCTGCAGGGCTGCGAAGGCGGCCCCGGCCACCGCCGCAGCGTCGTCCTTGCTGTTCGAGGCACCGATCTTGGTGTCGATCATCTCGGCCCGGTGCTTTCGTAGTCCGCTCCGAGCGTCTGCTTCGGCGCAAACGAACGTACCGGCTGAGCAACGGAAATGGGCGCGAACCGGACGTCCGGTTTGCGACTGAGACCCAAAGTCCGCTGCTGGCGCACAGCGGAACAGAGGACGCACTAACTTCTGGCACGATGCCAAATACGGTCGAGGCGCGCTCGTGGCTGGGCTCACCCCATCTGCAATCCCCACAAATGGCGCCCAACAGTTTGCGCGACATCCTGCGCCCTCAGCCCAAACTCCGAAAAGAACTCATCGCTCATCGGAAAGCCAGCTTCCCCAACTGCGCTGCTCAAACTGCGACGCCAGGAACTGAAGGGGCCGTGAACTTCGGAGTGGTTCACAGAGCTGTTGATCACGTACGCGCCCTTCACGGGCAGCGGGACAGCCTCCCCGCCGCGCTCCTGCGCGGTCTCCGGCCAACGATAGTGCTCGTGCAGGACAGCGTGAGGGTTGCGGCGCAGAGCATCAGGCGCTTCGGGAACAAGCCGAGCGACGATGCTTGAACCGCACAGACGCTGAAAGCCACCGTCGAAGATGTGCTTATCCGGCAGGTTGACGGCTCGGTTCGCTCGGATGTCGGCAATGAAGCCGTCAGCGATGTAGCCGCCCAGTGCCTCGGACGGGATCATGATCCGTGCCGCCTCAACAACCCGACGGTCGATCCAGTCGTCACTATCTAGGAACATCAGCAGGCCGCCGCCTTCCGCAAGAATATGTCGTGAAATCAGGTGCTTCTTGCGTCCGCTGTCGAGATTGTCAGCACGGACGGATTCGGCCGGCCAATCGGCGGCGATGAAGCTAATCCGGGGATCAATAGGCGCAATGGCTGGCCGGTCATGTCCAGCGATGACGACACGGAACGACGGATCGGTCTGAGCCGCGACCGACCTGAGGGTCAAGCCAAGCAGCGCCTCAACCAGCGGCCAGTTCGAAGCAGCATCACGCGCGATTAGGGGTATGCCGAAGGTGAAAGGTTCCGCCACGATCCGTCGCCCTCAACGTGGTCCTGAGCCGCAGTCGGCTGCGGTGACATCGCGCGCTAGCACACCGACATGCGTCGCGTAGAGGCGGCAGCATTGCTCGTGGAGCGTACGGATTCCCTCGTCCATCAAGAGCTTGTCGTAGCTGGCCCTCACGGCTGGCAGCTTGGCCGCGATGCTGAGATCTTCCTCCTCATTACGGTCAAAGACAGGCCAGTTCGCCTCGCGCGCCCAATCGACGTTCAGGCCGCCGCCTCGCCGGTGCTTAACGATGTAGTCATCCCAAGAACGGGTATTGTAGTGGTTGATCTGCGCGAGCTTCCAGGAGACTGCTCCCGGCTCTGATTGCAGAAAGTCCCCGCATGACTCGTCGTAGTAACGGGCAGGCAGCGTAGAACCTGCCCCATCAACATAGCGAAGTGTGCGCAGTGCCTCCGGGCGCGGGAAGCGTGGCTGATGCGGCAACAGCTTGCAGTCGTAAGCTTCAGTCCTCGTGAAGAGCGTCTTGTAAGGCCGATTGACGCCGTGTTCCAG
>Ga0268290_100188_pt1 | contig 15288 bp, 10 predicted proteins | sample MetspRMADM_FD_191346 | JGI IMG/M metagenome (GOLD analysis project Ga0268290, IMG submission 191346) | Soil microbial communities from San-Diego area, Southern California, United States - Methylocaldum sp. RMAD-M | ecosystem: Environmental > Terrestrial > Soil > Desert | place: USA: California... | reverse complement strand
GCCCGATCCCCGCCCGCGCAAGGGGCCTCCCAAGGGATCTCCGAAGACGCTTGCCGGCCTTGCCCTGGCCCTGATCGGAGGTGCCCTGGTGTATCAGATCGGGCTCCTCGACCGGCTGCGCGCGGATCTGTGGAGCGACGTCGGCACCATCGAGCACGCGACCCTTGCCGACGGCAGCGGCGTCGATCTCAACACGGACACGGCGATCACGGTGCGGTTCACCGAGCGGGAGCGCAAGATCGAGCTTCTGCGGGGTGAGGCCAGCTTCGATGTCGTGCCCGATCCGAGCCGCCCGTTCGTCGTGCGTGGCGGCGGCCTGAGCGTGCGCGCCGTCGGGACCCGCTTTTTCCTGCGCGCGGATGGGGCGGCCAGCCCGGTGGGGGTGGCGGAGGGGCGTGTCGACGTGTCGGGGGAGAGGGGGCGCGCCGTCGTCTCGGCCGGGGAGGAAGTTCGCGTCGGCGACGGCGTCCTGCAGGTGGTTGCCGCGGATGTGGAGCGCGACACGGCGTGGCGTGACGGCCGGCTGATCTACGCCGGAAAGCCGCTGGCGGCGGTCCTTGCGGAATTGAACCGCTACCGCCGCGGGCGCATCCTGCTGCTCGACCGTGAACTCGGGGCGCGGCGGGTGACGGGCGCGTTCGATGCCCGCAACACCGACGACGCCCTCGACGTGATCGCCGCGACCATGGGGGCCCGTATCCGGCGCCTCTCACCCCTGCTGATCCTGGTCGGATCGCCCCTGTGAGAGGGGGGAATGCCGATGGGCGAAAAAATCGCTCGCTCCACGTCAGGAGATCGCGTGCCCGTTGATCTTAACCATCGAGGGCGCGGATGACGCGAAGCGTGCCGCCCCTCCCGATGGATCGATGGGGCTTTGGCATGGCGTCGCGCGCGCGCAGGTTTTCACGGGGCCGGATGGCGGGACTCGCGCTGGCCGGCGTGTCGGCCGCGGTGATGGCACAGGCGGCGGCTCAGGCCGGCGAGATGACCGGCGAGGCGAAACCCACGCGCGGCCCGGCTCCGCGCACGATCCGGGTCGACGCGCCGATGTCCGGTGACCCGGTTCGTCTCGCCATCCCGAAGGGCTCGCTTGAGACCGGTCTCGTCGCCTTCACCGAGCAGGCCGGGGTCAAGCTGGTCTACCCGACCGAGCTGACGGCGCGCCTGGAGACGCAAGGGCTCGCGGGCGAGTTCGCCCCGATCGAGGCCCTGACCAAGCTTCTGGAGGGTACCGGCCTCACCTATCGGCCGGCCGGCGCCTCGACCATCACCCTGGTCAACCCGCGCTACGTCCAGCTCGGCGCGGAGCCCGCGGGCACGGTGCAACTCGACGAACTGCACGTTCAGGGGCAGGCTCAAGGGCAGGATCGTGCCGCCGCCGGCCTGCCGCCGCCCACGGGAACCGTCGGACAGCCGCCCGTGCCCTATGCCGGCGGCCAGGTCGGCTCGGGAACCCGGGTCGGCCTTCTGGGTAACCGCTCCGTCCTCAAGACGCCCTTCAGCGTGACCGGATACACGGAGAAGCTGATCGCGGATCAGCAGGCGCGGTCGGTCGCCGACGTCGTGCTGAACAACCCCTCGGTGCGCAGCGATGCGCCGCCGTTCAGCGAGCGCGATTCCTACTTCATTCGCGGCTTCTCGGTTACCAATCTGGATACGGGCTTCGACGGGCTGTTCTACCTCGCCAACCCGCGCCGGCACTTCGTGGAGGGCATCGAGCGCGTCGAGGTTCTGCTGGGGCCCACAGCGCTCCTGAGCGGCGGCACCGGCCGCGTCGGTGGCACGATCAACCTGATCCCGAAGCGCGCCTACGACGAGCCGCTCGCCCGGCTGACCACGACCTATATCAGCGACGCGCAGATCTGGACGCATGCCGATCTCGGCCGCCGCTTCGGCGAGTTCAAGGAATGGGGCGTGCGCTTCAACGGCGCCTATCGCAACGGCGCCACGCCGCTCGACAAGAACGAGATCGAGGTCGGCGTCGCCACCCTCGGCCTCGATTATCGCGGCGAGCGCTTCCGCGCCTCGCTCGATCTGATGCACTCGACGCAGAACGTCACGGCGCCGACGTCGCTGTTCAACGCGGTCGCTGCGAACATCCAGGTTCCCCGTGCCCCGAACAACCGTCGCAACGCGGCCAATCCGTTCGAGTACAACGACAGCCGGTACGACATGATCGCCGGCCGGGTCGAGTACGACCTCCTGCCCGAGACGACGATCTACGCCGCGGGCGGCGCCAGCCGCTACAACGAGGATTTCCTGACCTCGAACTATGTGGTCACGAGCCCGACCGGGCTGGCCACCAACACCCTGGCGATCCAACCGCTGCAACTGGAAGGCTTCACCGGCGAAGTCGGCCTGCGCACGAAGTTCCAGACCGGCTTCCTCCAACACCAGTTCAACGTCAGCGCCGTCGAGGTGGTCAACAAGAACTATTCGCGCGGATTCACGCCTTTCACGATTCCGCCCTACCAAATCAACATCTACGATCCGATCAACCGGCCAGCCGGACCCATTCCGACCATCGGGTTTCCGCGCTCCGGGCAACAGCCGCTCTTCACCCAGCTCTCCGCGCGCAGCGTGGCGGTGGCCGACACACTCTCCTTCAACGGCGACGATCGCTTCCTGCTGACTTTGGGCGGACGCTATCAGGAGATCGACCAGCAGAGCTTCGACACCCGTCCCGGAACGCCCATCGGTCGAGTGGCGACGAACTATCAGGAGGGCCGGTTCAGTCCCGCCATCACCCTGGTGATCCAGCCGTTCGCGAACCTGTCGTTCTATGGGAACTACATCGAGGCCCTCGAGGTCGGACCGACGAACCCCGGCATCGTCGGGACCAATACAGACCAAGTCTTTCCGCCCGTCGTGACACGGCAGAAGGAAGTCGGCGCCAAATACGATTTCGGCACCGTCGCGGTCACCGCGGCCTTGTTCGAGATCGAACAGCCCAATGCCATCACCGAGGGGGGGCGGTTCAACGTCAACGGCCTCCAGCGCAATCGCGGCATCGAGTTCAACGTGTTCGGCGAGCCCATTCCGGGCGTGCGTGTGCTCGGCGGCATCACCTTCATCGACGCGCAACTAGTGAGGACGGCGGGTGGAAGGTTCGACGGCCAGGCCGCCCCCGGCGTGCCCGACACGGCGTTCAACCTCTACGCCGAATACGACCTGCCGCCGTGGCTGGCGACGGGCCTCACCCTGACCGGGCGGGCGATCTATACCAGCAGCATGTTCTACAACCAGGCCAACACCCAGTCGGTCCCGGATTGGACCCGCTTCGATGCCGGCCTGCGCTACACGACCGAGGGCGTGAACGGGAAGCCCGTCGTGATCCGCGCCACCGTCGAGAACCTGCTCGACGACTCGTACTGGGCGTCCGCCGCTCGCGGCTTCCTCGCCGTCGGCGCGCCCCGGACGTTCATCGTGTCCGCGTCGGTCGACTTCTGAGAGACCGACGCATCGATCCTTGTCCACCCTGCCCCGACATCGCGAAAGGGTAAGGGCCGACCGCTCGGTCGCGCACGCCGCGCCTGTCGATCACCCCATGATATGCGGGGCGGCCGGCGGGCCGTCAGCATTCACAGGCACGTCTCGCCTGCGATCTGCCGCCGAAACGAGCAGCTTCCGCATGAACTGCCCGCCGCCTGCTCAGCGCCCCCACTCCTGGCGGCAATCACCGTCAAGCTGACCGGTGTGTGTTTTGCGGCTTCTGGCACGCGTCCTGCTATGTGGTTTTTGACCGCTTTGATGGATGCGTGGGAACTCAGGAGCCTCAGCATGGCCGGAACGATGGATCGCAGACGGTTTCTGCAAGGGGTTCTGCAGGGTAGTGCTGCCGCTGTGGGATTTGCCCAGATCAATCCCGACTTTCTGATTTCTTCCGCTTTCGCGCAGACGGGCAAGCCGCTGGTCTTCCTCTCGGCCGAGAACATCACCGGCAACTGGGACCCGACCGCCCACACCACGCTCTCGCAGAAGAACATCGAGGGCTTCGTGATGGGCTTCCTGACCCGCACGCCGATGACCCTCGATGACCCCGGTAAGGTCGTCTACGAACTTGCCACCGACATTCAGTTGCTCGACCCGCACCGCCTCCAGATCAAGCTGCGCAAGGGCGTGCATTTCCACGACGGCAAGCCGTTCGGGCCCGAGGACGTGAAGGCGACCTTCGAGTACGGCTCGGGCAAGGATCGCCCGGCGCAGTGGTATCCCGGCCCGACCGAGACGCTGACGATCACCACGCCCGACGACGAGACCGTGATCGTCGACACCTCGAAGGGCGGCTACCCCGCCCACCTCTTCATCTTCCTCGCCTCGTTCCTCCCCATCCTCTCGGCCAAGGACGTCGCCGAGGGGCCGGGCGGCGCCCTCACCCGTCGCCTGAACGGCACGGGCCCGTTCCGCTTCGTCGAGCAGCGCGGCAACGATACCGTGCTCAAGGCCCATGACGGCTATTTCCGCGGCAAGCCCGGCATCCCCGGTATCAACTTCACCTTCACCGGCGACTCGACGACGCGGATGCTGTCGCTGATGAACGGTCAGGCCTCGATCGTCGAGCGGCTCGAGCCCGAGCAGGTCGAGACGGTCAAGAACAATCCGAAGATCGCGATCAACGAGGTCGTCTCGGTCGAGAACAAGTATCTCTGGTTCCGCTGCTCCAAGCCGCCCTTCAACGACGTGCGGGTGCGCATGGCCGCCTGCCACTCCATCGACCGGGCGATGCTGCTGGAGATCCTGGGCGCGGCGGGTCATGCCTGCGCCAACTTCATCTCGCCGGTGAAGTTCGGCTACGTCGACCTGAAGAACTATCCGGCCTACGACCCCGCCAAGGCCCAGGCGCTGCTGGCCGAGGCGGGCTTTCCCAAGGGCAAGGGGCTGCCGCCGCTCGAATACATCACCTCGGTCGGGTTCTACCCGAAGACCAAGGAGTACGGCGAGGTCATCACCGCGATGCTCAACGAGCAGGGCTTTCCGGTGAGCCTGACCGTGCTGGAGCCCGCGGCCTGGAACGAGCGCCTCTATCACCGCCCCGGCGGCGGGCCCGGCCACATGGTCGATTGCGGCTGGTCCACGGCCTCGCCCGAGCCGGATCTGGTGCTGCGCACCCACTTCCACTCGTCCTCGCACCGCATCACCGGCATCGAGGATGCGGAGATCGATGCGAGCCTGGATCGTGAGCGCGCGGCGCCGACGCTGGAGGAGCGTAAGGCCATCCTCCAGAACGAAACCATGCCGCTGCTGGCAACCAAGATGCCGGCGCTGTCGCTGTTCACCTCGGTGATGATCCACGCGATGCAGCGGGAGCTGAAGGGCCTCTACATCTACCCCGACGGCTCCATCGACGCCTCGAAAACGGCCTGACCGGCAAGACCGCCTGACTGACAAGACCGCCTGACTGAACTGTCCGCGCTCGGCGCGGGGCCCGGCCCGCCCCTACGGCGGCCGGGCCCCGCCCTGCCGATTCCGTCACCGGACCCGATGCCCCGATGTTCGTTCTCAGTTTCCTCGCCCGGCGCCTCGCGCAGGGTGCGGTCATCATCTTCCTCGTCTCGCTTCTGATCTTCACCCTGCTGCGGGTGATGTCGGGCAATCCCGTACGCCAGATGGTGGGCGGCATGGCGCCCGACTCCCTGGTGGAGGAGATCGCCACCACGATGGGCCTGCGCGATCCGATCATCGTGCAGTTCGGCCGCTATGCCGCCCAGGTCGTCCGGGGCGATCTCGGCCGCAGCTTCATGCGGCCGGCCAACGGCGCGGCGACGGGGGGCGCGAATTTCGACGACATGACCCGCGGCGAGCGGGCCGCGGTCGGCGACCTCATTCTCGACGCCCTGCCGATGACCCTGCAACTCGCCGCCCTGGCGCTCGCCATCGCCCTGGTCTTCTCGGCCTTGCTCGGGATCGCGGCGGGCTTGCGCCCCGGCGGGTTCTTCGACCGGCTCGCCTTCGCGGTCTCCTCGGTCTTCATCTCGATCCCGAATTTCTGGCTTGGCATCGTGCTCGCCCTGCTCCTGTCGGTGAAGCTCGGCTGGCTGCCGGCGATCGGCTATGGCGGCTTCTCCTACACGGTGCTGCCGGCCCTGGTGCTCGCCGTCGAGCTGTCGCCGGTGCTGATCCGGACGCTGTCGAGCGCGGTGGCGGCGCAGATGGGCGAATCTTACGTCGCCGTCGGCCATGTGCGCGGCCTGTCACGCCCGCGCATCGTCGCCGCGCATGCGCTGCGCAACGCCTCGGTGCCGCTCCTCAACCTGCTCGGCGTGCAGTTCTCCTCGCTGCTCGGGGGCGTGATCATCGTCGAATACATCTTCGACTATCCCGGCCTCGGGCTCCTCACCATCAACGCCGTGCTCCAGCGCGACTTCCCGCTGATCCAAGGCATCGCGATCGTCACCAGCGCGATCTTCGTCCTCATCAACATCCTCGTCGATCTCGCGGCGACCACCATCGATCCGAGGCTCGAATACTGATGGATGCCGTGGATTCTTCCCTGGCGCTCGTGCCGCCGCGCGTCGACGTCACGGCGTCGCGCTCCATCGGCCGGCGCATCCTCGGACGCGCCGCCCGCTCCGGCGGGTTCCGTATCGGCTTCGCCGTGCTCGCCCTCCTCGTGCTCGCCGCCGCGCTCTACCCGGAACTCAGTGGCATCGACCCGGCGATGCGGGACATCCGGGCGCGCCTGCTGCCGCCGCTGTTCCTGGGTGACAAGTGGAGCTGGGCGCATCCGCTGGGCACCGACCAGATCGGCCGCGACATGCTGGTGCGCTGCCTCGTGGGCTTACGCTACTCGCTGCTGATCGGCGTGGCCTCGGTCGCCGTGACCGTGGTCATCGGCTGCGCGCTCGGCACGGTTGCCGGCTATTTCGGCGGGCGCACCGACACGGTGATCATGCGGGTCACCGACGCGCAGCTCTCGATCCCGATGATCATCCTGGCGATCGCGGTGCTCGGCGCCGACCGCCCGACGATCCCAGCGATCATCCTCGTCCTCGGCCTGTCGAACTGGCCGGTCTACGCTCGGGTCATGCGCTCGGTGGTGATGGCCGAGCGCGGGCGCGAATACGTGCGGGCCGCGCAGGTCTCGGGCGCCACGCATCCGCGCATCATCCTCACCCTCCTCGTGCCGCTGCTGGTGCCGCCGCTGCTGTTCACCTCGGTGCTCGACGTGGCGCGGATGATGATCTTCGAGTCGACGCTGGGCTTTCTCGGCCTCGGCGTGCAGCCGCCGACGCCGACCTTCGGCAGCATCATCGCCGACGGGCGCAAATACCTCCTCAACGCGTGGTGGATCGCCACCATGCCCGGCGTGTTCCTGTGCCTCACGCTGACCGGCATCAACCTGATCGGCGCCGCGTTCGAGCGCGCCCGCAACACGATCCACGGGGGCGCCTGATGGACCCGGTGCTCTCCGTCCGCGACCTCTCCGTCGCCCTCACCCTCCCCGGGCGTGAGCGAAAAATCCTCGACGGCATCGGCTTCGACGTCGCCCCGCGGGAAATCGTCGGCGTCGTCGGCGCCTCGGGCGCGGGCAAGACGGTGCTGTCGCGGGCCGTGGTCAACTGGATCGCGGCCCCGCTCGCCATCCGCTCCGGTACCGTGTCCTTCCGCGGCCAGAACCTGCTGGCGCTGCCGCCACGGGCGATGCGAGGGCTGCGCCGCGACATCGCCTATGTAGGCGCCGACCCGATGGGCGCCCTCGACCCGACCCTGCCGGTCGGGCGCCAGATCGTCGAGAAGCTGCGCGCGGTGATGCCGGAGGTGGGCCGCCGAGAGGCGCAGGCGCGCGTGATCGCCCTGCTCGACGCCGTGCGCATCCCCTCGGCCACCGCGCGTTTCCACGATTACCCGTCGCAGTTCTCCGGCGGGATGATGCAGCGCGCGCTCATCGTCGACGCCATGGTCTCGAACCCGGCTTTGCTCGTCGCCGACAACGTGACCCAGCCCCTCGACGTGACGGTGGCCGCCCAGGTGATCCGCCTGATGCGCGAACTCACCGAGCGTTTCGAGACCGCGATCCTGTTCGTCTCCTCCTCGCTGCCCGTGGCCCGCGAGGCGGCGAGCCGCACCCTGGTGATCGATGCGGGGCGTCTGGTCGAGGAACAGCCGACGGAGGCGCTGATCGCCACGCCGCGCCACGCCTACACCCGCGATCTCGTGGCCCAGATCCCGGTGATCTGGGGCGAGCGGCCGAGCCTGCCCGCGGCTCCGAGGGCCGCCGGCGCGCGACCCGCCGAGGCGATCATCAGCCTGCGGGACGTGTCGCAGACCTACCGGGTGAAGCGGCGCGGGAGCTTTGCCGGCACGAGCGCGCTGCGGGCCGTGCGCAACGTTACCTTCGACATCGCCAAGGGCGACAGCTTCGCCGTGGTCGGCGAATCCGGCTGCGGCAAGTCCACCCTGATGCGGCTGCTGAGCCGCCTTGAGCGCCCGAGCGGCGGCAGCGTGCTGTGCGAGGGCCGCGACATCGCCGGTCTGTCGGGGGCCGAACTCCTCGGCTTCCGCCGCAAGCTGCAACTGGTGCTGCAGGACCCGTTCAACTCGCTGCCGCCGCGCACCGGCATCGGCGCTATGCTGGAGGCGCCCCTGCGCACCCACGGCTGGCGTGACGCGAAAAAAATCCGCGAGCGGGTGCGCGCGGTGATGGACGATGTGGGCCTGCCCGTCGCGCTCTACGACGACCTGCCGCTCGGGCTCTCGGCCGGGCAGCGCCAGAGGGTCAACGTCGCTCGCGCCATGGTGCTCGAGCCCGAGATCCTGCTCATGGACGAGACGCTCTCGGCCCTCGACCAGACCGAGCAGTTCAAGCTGCTGGCGTTGTTCGAGAAACTCCAGCGCGCGCACGGGCTGACCTACATCTACATCAGCCACGACCTCGCGATGGTGCGCAAAGCCTGCAACCGCATCGCGGTGATGTATCTCGGCGAGGTCGTCGAACTCGCCGACAACGAGCGTCTGTTCTTCGATCCCGGCCACCCCTACACCCGCGCCCTGCTCTCGGCGATGCCGGCCCTGGAGGCGCGGCGCTACCGGCCGGAGGATTGCCTGATGGAGGGCGAGCCGCCGAGCCCGATCGACCTGCCGCAGGGCTGCGCCTTCCGCTCGCGCTGCCCGCAGGCCTTCGACGCCTGCGCCGTCCATCCGCCTTTCCTCACCGCGCGCGGCGCGCGCGACTTCGCCGCCTGCCACCGTGTGCCCGGCGCCGGCGCGGCCCTGCTGGCGGGCGCCGCCTGATGCCGCTCCTTCTCGAGACATCGATGAGATCCATGCCCGACATGATGGCCTTAGCCCCCGTGCGGATCGACCCCGCCCGCCTCCAGGCGATGATGGAGGCGGTCTCCGCCTTCGGCGGCGGGGCGGACGGCGCGCTGACCCGCCTGACGCTCTCGCAGGAGGACGGGCAGGCGCGCGACTGGCTCGCCGCGTGGTTTTCCGCGCACGGCTTCACCCCGAAGATCGACGCGATCGGCAACCAGTTCGGTGCTCTGGACTTGGCTGGGCCCGGCGCGCCGACGGTGATGGTCGGCTCGCATCTCGACAGCCAACCCAATGGCGGGCGCTTCGACGGGACCCTCGGCGTGCTCGCCGCCTGCGAGGCGATCCTCTCCGTGCGCGAGACTCTCGAAGCGGCGGGCATGGCCTCGGCCTGCAACTTCGCGGTCGCCAATTGGACCAACGAGGAGGGCGCCCGCTTCCAGCCGAGCCTGCTCGGTAGCAGCGTCTTCACCGGTGCGGCCGGGCTCGACTGGGCGCTGGCCCGGAGCGACGGCGACGGCGTCACCGTGGGCGAGGCCCTGTCGCGGATCGGCTATGTCGGGAGCGATGTCGTGCCGGTGCCGGACGCCTTCATCGAACTGCATATCGAAGGCGGACCGATCCTCGAGCGCGAGGGCCTGCGTTTCGGTGCCTTCACCCGCTACTGGGGCGCCACCAAGTACCGCCTCGCCTTCCTCGGACGCCAAGCCCATACCGGCCCGACGCCGATGGCCGAGCGGCGCGACGCGCTTCTCGGCGCCGCCTACTTGATCGCCGACCTCAAGGCGATGACGGCCGATTACGGCCTCGACCTGCACACCTCCGTCGGCCGGCTCGAAGTCCGCCCCAACTCGCCCAACACCGTGCCGAGCGAGGCGGTTCTGTTCATCGAGCTGCGCTCCGGCTCGCCTGCGATCCTGGAGGAGGCCGAACTCCGGCTGAAGGCCGCCATCGATCTGGCCGCCGCTCGCGCGGAAGTGGGTCACGAGGTGCGCGCCATCGACCGTCGCGCGGCCGGCCCGATGGCGCCGGGCCTCGTGCGGCTCGCCGAGCGCGCGGCTGCTGCCAACGGCACGACGACCCGCCACCTCGACACGATCGGCGGCCACGACGCCGTCAGCCTCAGCGCGGTCTGCCCCTCGGTGGTGCTGGCCGTGCCCTGCCGCGGCGGCGTGATGCACCACCCGACCGAGTTCACGAGCCCGGAGGATCAGGCCTTCGGAACGCAGGTGCTCGCCGACATGCTGATGATCCTCGCCACCGAGGGCATGGCCGCCGTCGAGACCGCGGGAGGGGTCCGATGAAGGGGCTGGGCACCCCCGACGACGCGTCGGAGCGGCTGGCCGAGGCCGCCCTGGCCCAGGCTTTCTCCGCGCGGCCCGACCTCCGGGGAAAGGGGCCGTATTACGCCGTGGCTGTGCCCGGCCTCGCCTCGCCCTCCTATCACGGGGTCGAATCCACGACCTTCCACGTCGCCGAGGCCGAGGGCGTCGCGCCGAGCCTGTTCCTCAAGGTCTCGGAGCCCTGCGCCGCCGCGCTGCTCGATCCCGCCGCTGCCTTCCGCGCGGCGCAGGCCATCGCTGCGCTGGGCCTCGCGCCGGAACCGCTGCATTGCGCGGCGGATCAGGGCGCGATCCTGTTCCGATGCCTCGGCCCGGATTGGCGCCCGGCCACCCTCGACAGGCTTCAGCGGCCGGACAGCATGGCCACGGTGATCGAGGCCTTCCGCCGGATCGGCGCGGGCGAAGCCTTCGGCCGGCCATGGAGCGTGTTCGATGCGATCCGTGACCTTCGCGCCCTGCTCGGTGAAGGGGCCGACACCCTGCCGCCCGACGCGTGGTTCCTGTTCGATTGGGCCGAGGCGATCGAGGCGGCACTGACGGCGGCCGGCACGGATGTCCGCCCGGCCCATGCCGACCCGCACGCCTCCAACCTGTTATTCGGCCCCGGTGGCACCCTGCAGCTCGTCGATTTCGACATGGCCTGCGACACCGACCCTCATTACCAGCTCGGCGCCTTCCTCAACGAGGCCTGCTCCTTCGAGGCGCCGATGAAGGCCGGCATCGAGATGGCGGAGGGCCGCTTCCGTCAGGACGTGTTCAACCGCGCCCGTGCCTACGCCGCCGCCGACGACCTGCACTGGGGCTTGCGCGCGCTCGTCATGGACCGGCTCTCGCCACGCCGCGGGCTCGAATTTCGCAAGTACGCCGCGTGGCGCTTCCTGCGCTGCCGGATGCTCGTCGGCCGGCCGGGCTTCGAGGAAACCCTGAGAGCCTTGTGAGGAGACGACCATGATCGCTCTGGGCCATGCCGCCACAGAGGCCGAGCACGCCTTCGAGGCGGCCCTGCGCGCCGTTCCGCGCTGGCAGGGGCGCTCGACGCGCTATCGGCCGGTGCTCGGCGGGATCAGCAACGTCAACTGGCGCGTCGAGATCGAGGGCGAGCCGCATCCCTACTTCGTCAAGATGCCGGGCCGCGGCACCGAGATGTTCATCGACCGCGCCGCCGCCCGGGCCGCCAGCCGGCAGGCGGAGGTGATCGGGCTAGGCCCCCGCACCTTCGACGATCTCGACGCGCACGGCATCGAGATCGCCGAGTTCGTGGACGGGCGCCGCCCCTCGACCAACCGCGACTTCGCCGATCCGGCCCTGCGGGCGGAAGCGATGCGCGTCTACCGCCGCTTCCACGCGGCCCCGCTCCTGCCGCTGACCAAGACCGTGTTCGACATGATCGACGAGCACGACCGGCAGGCCGCCGAACTCGGTGCGCTGCTGCCGCCCGATCAGGCGTGGCTCACCCGCCAGACCCGGCTGGCGCGGGCGGCGCTGGAAGCCTCGGGCCTCGACCTCGTGCCGTGCTTCAACGATCCGATGCCGGGCAACTTCCTCATCGGCGAGGATGGCTCGATCCTGCTGATCGACTTCGAATATGCCTCCAACAACGACCGGCTCTACGACATCGCGATCTGGAGCGGGGAGATGTTCTTCCCCGAGAGCGTCGATCGCGAGCTGATCGAGCAGTATTTCGGCCGCTACGACGAGGCTCTGTTCGCGCGCCTGATGGTGCACAAGGCGCTCGCCGACGTGAAGTGGTCGACCTGGGCGATGGTGCAGAACCGCATCTCCACCCTCGACTTCGATTTCTACAAGTACGGGATCTGGAAACACATGCGCGCCCGCTCGATCATGAACGACCCGCGCTGGCCGCTCTTCCTGAAGGCGCTCTGAGCGATGGGCCTGGCTGATCCCACAACCGGCGCACTCGCCCCGGAAACCATCCTCGCCTTCGCCGCCGAGCTGGCCGAGGCCGCGCGCCCGATCGCGCGCGCTTATTTCCGCACCCCGCTCGACATCGTGACGAAGGCCGACGAGAGCCCGGTGACGCTGGCCGACCGCGCCATCGAGGCGCGCCTGCGGGGCCTGATCGAGGCGCGGTTTCCCGATCACGGCATCTTCGGCGAGGAGATGGGCGTGAAGCCCGGCAGAAGGCCCGGCACCGGGCCGGTCTGGGTAATCGACCCGATCGACGGCACCAAGAGCTTCGTCACCGGCCTGCCGCTGTTCGGCACCCTGATCGCCTTCCTCGACGGCGGTCTGCCGGTCGTCGGGCTGATCGACATGCCGGCGCTGGGTGAGCGCTGGACCGGCGTGCCGGGTGAGGCGCGGTTCGGCGACTCACCCGCCCGCACCAGCACCTGCCGGAGCCTGTCCGCGGCGCGCTTCTTCACCACCTCGCCCGAGGGCTTCACCGGGGCGGACGAGGCGCGCTACCACCGCCTCAGCGCGACAACGGCCCTGCGCCGCTTCGGCGGCGATTGCTACGCCTACGGCCTGCTGGCGAGCGGCCATTGCGACTTGATCGCCGAGACCGGCCTGCAACCTTACGACTATATGGCCCTGGTGCCGGTGATCCGGGCGGCGGGCGGCGTGATCACCGACTGGAGCGGCGAGGACCTCTCCCTCCAATCCGACGGGCGGGTGCTCGCGGCGGCGACGCCGGAACTGCACGCCGAGGCACTGGCGATCCTGCGGGCGTAGGGCGACCGAAGCCGGCGGTTTCCCCGCGTCGCGGTTTGCCAAGGGGATGTCGCTGATGTGGAAGCGACGGGGACCCCGGCGAACAATAATTCCCGAAAGCCAGATACGGCTCGGGAGGTCCCCATGCTCGATGTGACGCCGACCCCGCTTCAGCGCCTGCTGCGCGAGCGTCGCCCCGGCTACACCCTCGCTGCCCCGTTCTACCTCAGCCCCGAGGTGTTCGAGGCCGACATGGAGATCATCTTCGGACGGCACTGGATCTATGTCGGCGTCGAGCCCGACGTGCCGGAGGCCGGCGACGTCATGGTCGTCGATATCGGCAAGACCTCGGTCGCGATCGTGCGCGACGACGACAACGAGATCCGCGCCTTCCACAACGTCTGCCGCCACCGCGGCGCCCGCCTCGTTCACGACGAGAAGTCCACGGTCGGCAACCTCGTCTGCCGCTACCATTCCTGGACCTACGACCTCACCGGCAACCTGATCCATGCCGAGCATATGGGTCCGGACTTCAAGAAGGGCTGCCACGGCCTCAAGCCGGTCCACGTCCGCTCGCTCGCCGGCCTGCTCTTCATCTGCCTCGCCGACGAGCCCCCGGCCGATTTCGACGAGATGGCCGCCCGCCTCGGGCCCTATATCGAGCCGCACAACGTGCGCGAGACCAAGGTCGCCTTCCAGAAGGACATCATCGAGCCCGGCAACTGGAAGTTGACGATGGAGAATAACCGCGAATGCTACCATTGCGGGGCCAACCATCCCGAGCTGACCGTGCCGCTCTTCGCCTACGGCTTCGGCTTCGCCCCCGAGGAGATGGACGAGCACGACCGCGCCCAGGCCGAGCGCTACGGCTGTCTGCTCAACACCCGCCACGGCGAGTGGGAAGCGGAGGGCTTGCCGTCGAAGGAGATCGACGAACTCGACACGATGGTCACGGGCTTCCGCACCGAGCGGCTGCCGCTCGACGGTGAGGGCGAGTCCCACACCCTCGACACCAAGGCCGCCTGCAAGAAGCTGCTCGGCAACCTCACCAGCGCCAAGCTCGGCGGCCTCTCGGTCTGGACGCAGCCGAATTCCTGGCACCACTTCCTCGGCGACCACATCGTCACGTTCTCGGTGCTGCCGCTCGATGCCGAGCGCTCGCTGCTGCGCACCAAGTGGCTCGTCCACAAGGACGCGGTCGAGGGCGTGGACTACGACCTCGGCAACCTCACCGGCGTCTGGGAGGCGACGAACGATCAGGACAGCGAACTCGTCGGCATCTGCCAGCAGGGTGTCGCGAGCCCGGCCTACGAGCCCGGCCCTTACTCGCCGCATACCGAGATGCTCGTGGAAAAATTCTGCAACTGGTATGTCGGCCGCATGGCCGCGCATCTGGGGCGCTGAGCCATGACGTCGGCCTCCACCTCGGCCGAGCCGGCCGCCGCGCGGCTCGCGGCCTCCGCGCCCTGGGATGCGGAGGCCGACGACGCCCTGGTCTGCCTCGCCGTTCGCGACGAGACGCACGACGTGAAGACCTTCGTGCTCGCCCCGAAGGAGCCCCGGCGCTTCGCCTATGCGCCGGGCCAGTTCCTGACCTTCTCCTTCGAGGTCGGCGGTGAGACGATCCACCGCTGCTACACCATCTCCTCGGCGCCGACGCGGCCGAACGCGGTCTCGTTCACGGTCAAGCGCGTGCCCGGCGGCCCGGTCTCGAACTGGCTGCACGACAACCTGAAGCCCGGCTCGGTCGTGCGGGCTCTGGGGCCGATGGGCGAGTTCTCCTGCTTCACCCATCCGGCAAGCAAGTACCTGCTCCTGTCCGGCGGCAGCGGCGTCACGCCGATGATGTCGATGGCGCGCACCTTCCACGACCTCGGTGAGGCCCGCGACGTGGCCTTCGTCCACTCCGCCCGCTCGCCCGCCGACATCGTGTTCCGGGGCGAGCTGGAGACGATCGCCCGGCTCGATCCCGGCTTCCGCTTCCACGCGGTCTGCGAGACCGACTCGCCCAATGAGACTT
>Ga0268290_100187_pt1 | contig 15404 bp, 27 predicted proteins | sample MetspRMADM_FD_191346 | JGI IMG/M metagenome (GOLD analysis project Ga0268290, IMG submission 191346) | Soil microbial communities from San-Diego area, Southern California, United States - Methylocaldum sp. RMAD-M | ecosystem: Environmental > Terrestrial > Soil > Desert | place: USA: California... | reverse complement strand
GATTTTACGGCGGACATTTATTCCCACCCCTTCGGCAATTCCCAACTCCTCGGCGCTCCTGCGCCGGGGCCATCGTATGCCCGCCACGTGCTGCGCTCGGTCCGGCTGAATCGCCGGCACTTCCGCTCGTAGTCCGCGCCCTTGGCGACACCGCATGCCGCCAGAGCCCGCCAGCGGCTGTGAGCCTCGCCCGCGGCCGCCGGCCGGATAAGCACCCCGCAGGCGATCACGGCCAGTATGAGCGCCAGCACGGACCAACTGGCGATGCGCGCGGAGAGGCTCGGCCGCTGTGGCAGCAGGTGGGGGGCGTGCTTGGCGAGATAGGCGCGGTATTCCTCGGCCTCGCGCTTCATGCGCTTGCGCAAGTTCTCGGCCTCGAACTTTTCCAGCCGCCGCAGGCCCGCCGCTTCCGCCTTAGTCAGGCACTCCCGCGGCTCTAGGGCGTACATGCCCCGCACAGCCGCATCTGCCGGCCCACGGCCCGCCATCTTCACCCAGGCGGGCACGAATTCAGTCAGGACGCTTTCGCGCACCGCGTAGCCGTCCCGTCCGGACAGGATGCCCTGTGCGACCTCATCCATCGCGCCGGTCATCAAGCGACGCGCCATCATCTCGGCGTGAGGATCGATGCGGACCGGCTTAGCGCCCACCGCTATCCTCCCAGGCATCGAATTCCCGGGCCGCCTGCTGGTCACCGATCTGCTGGCGGCGAACGACGCGCAGAACCAACTCCCGAGCGCCCGGCAGCGTCATCAGGGAGAGCAGCACGTCCATGTAGAGGGGCACGGTCTCCGCACCCTTCGCCCAGCCCGTGACGCGCTCCGATCGCGTGCCGAGGATCCAGGCGAATGCCGCCCGACCAATGCCCACTTGCTCGAGCGCCGCGGAAAACTGCTCGCCGGTCATGCGGCGCCATTCTTGGATGTTCCGGACCATGGGCGAGCGGCTTTTCTCCGTGGGGCGCACGTCTTGCGCATCGGAGCATACCGACGGGCCCGATATCGAGCCACGAGAACAAACAGGGGTGCTCAAAGCGACTCCTTCGGAAATGCCTCACGATCGAGGCGCAACGGCATGGTGCGGCTGTGCCGGACGGATCGCACCCATCCGGCAGGGGCGCATCACTCGCGTGCGATCCTTTCTCTCTCCAGTTTCTCCCGCGTCTCATCGATTCGCCGCTTTAGCTCGACGGACTCGCGCTCACGCCTCAGCCGCGTGCGTTCGGCGCTCTCGGCCGCCCCGTCCCACCGTGCGGCGATCTTGTTCTTGATCCAGCGTATCGGGTTCATGCGGGCGGACCCTCTCTGCTAGGCGAGTTCCAGCGCCGCATGATGCGGCACGTCGAAGATCTCGGCGAGTAGGGAACCCACAGACGGGCCGATCAGCCCGCGCCGTTCGAGCTTGTCGATTGCTTCCTGGATGGCACCGACGCGCGCAGCGGTGCCGCTGATGCCGTCGAAGGACTCGGACACGTAGTCGAGCCATTCCGCGGCCTGTGCCGTGTCCTGGGCGCTGTAGGGGGCGACGCGGGACATCAGGCGCGGCCCTCGGCCTTGGCGATGGCAGCCTCAGTCTTGCCGAAGGCGATTGCCGTATCTGCCGGCATGGCACCGCCGCTCATCATCTGCCGATGGACGAGCAGCAGGCCCCTGAGCGCCGAGAGAAGATCTGGCGCAGCGCTTTCCAAGCTCTTCAGCGGCGCGCCATAAGCCAGCGTTTCCCAATCGCGTTCGGCCGCGTCGTACTGCTTGCGAGTGATGGCGCGCTCATAGCCGCGCAACCGGAGCCGATCGGTCATCCGCGGGGCCACCACGTATTTCTGACCGAAACGGCTGGTCAGGAAATCGGGGAATGTGCCGGCCGCAGGATTGGCAGTCATCGTGATAGAGTGGGCCATCAGCGACGGCCCTCCGCGGCGGAAATGGCGGCTTCGGCCGTGGCGAACGTCGCGGCGGCCTTCATCATCAAATCGTTGGCCTCATCCCAGGAAGCAGCGCCGCGCGCAGCGTCACAGGCTTCCCGCATGTCCTCCAGCCGAGACTCGGCATAGGGCAGGACGGCGCGGAGAGCGGCGAGCAGATCGGTTGCAGATCCAGGACCGGTAACGGTCACGCCCGGATCGGCGCGGTACACGTCCACATGCAGGCCGTCGCCATGTTCGCGGATGGAAACCAGACAGCCGGCTTTCCCGTCGCGACGGCCGATCTCGATAATGCGCTGATCGGTGGAAGCGTAGAAGCTGGCAACGCAACGCGTGTTCACGGTGGGCTTGGTCATGGCATTTCTCACGGTTGCCGCACCATCGCGGCGAGGAGGAATTTTCGGAGCGGAGAAAAAATCGGCGCCCAAAAGGGACCCACCTGCGGGCGCCGGGTAGGATCAGCGGGCAGCGTGCATCTCGCGGGTGATCTGTTCGATCACGGCGTCGATGCTGATGGCTTGGCCGGTCGTGGTGCGTGCCCAGACGTTCAGGCCGGCGAAGTCGGTATCCACGCGCTCGCCTGCGGCCTGGAGCTTTTCAGCAAGCCAGGTCGAGACGGCCCAATGCTCGTAGACTTCCCACTCGTGCGGCTCGATGCCGTCCATCTCACAAGCGGCTTCGGCGCTAGAGACGCGATCCAACAGCTCCGGCGCTGCGGTGCCGGTCTCATTCTTGATAATGCGGCGCCACGTGCCTCCAGCTTCAGCGGTCCAACCGGCCTCCCGCGCGGCTTCCTCATAGTCGAGCACAGGGGCGGCATGCTCGAAAGCCCGCTCCACCATTCCCTCAAGCTCCTTGCTGTTGCCGTTCAGGCCGTAGTTTGCGGCCAGCGTCGAGACCATGCTGGACATGCAGCACAGCACCTCGCGTTGAACGAGATCGGAAGCGGCCTGCTCGAGCGTGCGGCCGTCATGGGTGCGGAAGGAATCGGTCATCGGATTGGCTTTCGGGCTGAGCCTCACAGTCGAGGCGTGGAGCGCAGAGGAAGGCCGCACACGGGCGCGGCCGCATTCGGTGGGAGATCAGCGGGCGGAGCGGAGAAACGCTTCCTTGGCCGCGATGCGCTGGCGCCGGGCCTTCCGGAACACACGCTTGCGGGCATCCGCCCAGGCGCGCCGCAGCTCGGGAATGGTCATCGTGCCGTCGAGGAAACCGGCGGGAAGGGTGGTCGTGGTCATTCGCGCAGATCCTTGGTTCGCGCCTCACGATCGAGGCATTCGGGCGGGCTGTACGGCGCCCCGCCCCTGCGCTACTTTCGGGAGTGAGGGCGACAGAGCCACCTGCCGCCCTCTGGCATCAGCCCTTACGAGCTAAGCCAACTCCAGAGACTGAACCCGACGGCGAGGCGGATCCGAAAGGACCACTCGCCGTTTGGCTTTCTGGAGACTGCCAGAGAGAGAACCATCTCTCGCACTCCCGGCCGCAGCCGGCCGCGTGCGGCCATTCGCGGGGTGGCTGGTCAGGCGCACCGTGCGAGGCCAGGACAACCCGGCCCCGAGGCGCTGCGCCCGCGCCCTGTCAGGGGTCGAGGAACACGCCAGCAGCGGATGCAGCGACACACAGGCCTGCCGCAGCGAAGATGAAGAGGCAGGCGAGCATCACGCTTCACCGGCCGGCGCAGCAGGAATGCCGCGAGCTGCGCACCAAGCCGCGTAGGCAGCGTGTCGGGCCTCGAAGGCGATACGGAGAGCAGAACCGGGTTCGCCGCGCCCTGCGGCCGTGTAGCGGGCGTCAGCGGCTCGCCGCATCGAACCGAACCGCACGACAAGCGCAGTCTGCCAAGTCTCGTCAGCGTGCAGGAACGCTTCGCCGGTGCGGGCGAGAGACAGAGCCAAGCCCACCTCGATGTTCGCAATTGCCTGGTCGGGAGAGAGCCCGCTGTCGCTGGGCTTGTTAGCGCGGTCCTGCAGCAGCTCGGTCAGCTGAAGCGCAGAGCGTGTCTCAAGGCTGGTCATGGAAGGGATCTCAGTTCGAAGCCTCACAATCGAGGCGCACCCCGAACATGAGGCCGCACAATCGGCCTGTCAACGGCCATTCGAAGTATTCGCCAAAGAAATGCGCACAAAATCAAGCGTACGGACGGGCAAAACAAAGCATCCGATCTGCGCGCACGCCCACGAGCAAGCACACAAGGTGAAGGGATGGTGGGTTTGCATTAAGAAATTAGCGAAAAAGGACACGACCGGCAGTGGCGGTCCGACTGCGAGAACTTCGGTGAAAATTTATACGCGTCAATAAGGGCCAACCGCAAAAAAGGGCACTAGCATCGCAACCAAACAGCCCCCGACTGCCCCCTGCTGAGTTGCAGTGTCTGACGAAAATGCAATTAAACGGCATCTCCTTTCCGATGATGCGGGCATAAGTCAATGCACATACCTTGCCTCAGCATGAAAATTATGCGATCTTCGTCTTAATCTGAGAGACTTCAAATGAATTGCCGTCCGCTTGTATTTAAATTTTTTGCTCTATCAGTATTGATCTGGCCCGGCGCGGCATGGGCGAAGTGCGATGCAAGCGATCCGCGCATTAGTGGGCGTATTCATAAAATTCAAGAGGAGGTAAATGGACTTAAGGAGCAGCTTAACAATGTCCGAAAAGTAGGAAAGACGGTAGCATTTGGGCGTTGCGCGCTCGCGTTGAAGCGTTACGGCGCGACCTGGCTAGGTAGTTATGCCTGGTATGAAGATGCCACCGCCAGTCTGAAGGAGGCTGTGAGCTGCCTTAGATTAGAAGAATGGTATGTACGGCAAAGTTGTTCGTGTGGAGATAAGGGTGTAGGTTTCACACGCGATGAGGAGACACATCGCCGTACTGAAGAAGCATATGAGCGCGTCGAGAGGGCGCGTACGAAATATGTATCGCGCGGCATAAAAAACCCAGCGATCGCCCGGTATGTCCGTAATGCTGATGAGTTGCGGCGATGCTTCCACGAAGAATCGATCCAGCAGCTCAACGCGGCAGCATCGCGGATTGAGGATGAGATCGCCAAGCTACCGAGCGATACTCGAGAGACGCGCGCTCCCCACAGTCATCCAGCAGCCAACCCACTTCCGCCGGCTGCACCTTTGCCGACGGCTACGGCCCCACCGCCGCCCGCAGATCAAGTTTCGCAAGAGACCGTACCTACCCCCGCGCAGCTCGGTAACCCGAAGCCGTTAACCGAAGCAGAGCGTGAAGACTCCGATGCTTGGTTGCGGGGGATGATCCAACCGGGAGCCGCACCCGCTAACCCAGTAAGCCCAGCGACCATTGCTCCACCACAGACGGTCCGTCCAATCGAGCCAACTTTGCGTCCACCAGTCGGTGCAAATCGAACGCAGCCACAGCCTGGAGCCGCTGGGGTCGGACTGCCTTCACGAGATCCAAATCGAAGTGATATTAGCGGCCTCGGCACGCTGCGCCGGTCTCAGCCTATTGGGCCGTCTGCAGTTTCGCCGAGCGCCCCTTCAGTCTCGGCGACTGCAATGAGCCCAGGCGCCCCTACATCCCGCCCAGTCCAGAAAGTTAATGGTGTCATGGTTGATGTCGCGCCAGCAGCGCGTGACGGAAACCTTATTGACGTGACAAAGCAGGTCCTCGACCTCGCGAAGCCGCGCTATTAGCAAGCGTGCTCACCGCATAGCCAACTTACTGAATTGTACGGACCATCTTATGAAACCGACCTCCCGCCGCACTGTCCTCCAAGCCGGCGCCGCGTTCGGTGCAGCGGCGATGTTTTGGCCGTATAGATCTGGGGCTATAGCTGGGTGCTCCCAACCGTCCTTGGCGGCGGCTGAGGCGCCGCGACCGGAACGAGCAGTGTCTCTACGTAGCCTTCTCGAGAGTAAACCAAATCCTGATGCTCGGTTGCCCGGCCTCACCCGCATCGACGGTTACGTTAACGTTCGCGACGATCTTATCCTCTGGGGGCTCGCCGAACCTGATCAGCCCGAACTCTATCTTGGGGATTTTGCGCTCGCGATTAAGCTTGCGATGTATCGTCCGATCGCGGCTATGATCGGTATGGAGGGTTTTGACCATAAAGTCCCGGCAATCTCCATAGACCCAATACCCGAGAATATGAAAAAGACGAATGACATTCCAGCTGACAGGAGTGTTAAATCTAAAAAGAGGTATGCAGAACTTTGCAGCCTCCCTCAGAAGGTGCGAGTAGACGGCATGCCCCGCAACTCGCGTATTGCGGCAGTGCTAGTTGAAGCTGATTACCGCATGAAGAAGGTTAGCCAGAGTAACGCCGAACTACCGATCAGTCCACCGCTGCCTGGAACCTACGACGCTGTCTTAAAGGCGAGGCAAGCCGGCGATTTGACTGGCATCGGCCTACGCGATACTCGCTATTGGTTCCAAGCAGGCGAATACAATTACCAGAAATCTGGCGGAACTGTTTTTCTTGATAAGGCTCGGGTTGAGCTACGGACGGAAGATCAGATTTTTGGCACCGATACAGCATCTGGGTCAGTTGACGCCGCATCAGAGGCTTTCGCATGCGCATGGACCGCTCGAATCGAAGAAATAGAAAAATCTGAGCCTATCTGGCGCGATATGAGTAATATCTACCGCCACTTTGCAATCGCTCAGGCCTATAAACAGGAAATATCTGAAGGTTGGAATCTTTCAGACAATCTTTGGGAGCTAATCAGATCCTACGAGGGGGCTGAATCTTCCGTGCCGGACACCTTGCCGGGTCTCTCCAAGTGGGACATATTCCAGGTGCGCAATGCCAGAGGCAAAGTCGAAGGGAGCTTCATTTCTCGAGTCTGTGGTGGCGTCAAAGTCGGTTTTACACGCAACATTGCTCGCTCTGCGCGTGCCGCTTCGGAGACCAGTTGGGTTTCGGCGGCGATCGCCCGATCCCGTCCAGAGCCGACCGCTATCAGTTGGAAGATCGGGCCACTTAGCGAACCGACTGCTGCCGAACGAGGGCTGTCGCTCGCACCTCTGAAACCATCCACATCCAGAGTGAACTTGGGGCAAAGCAATCAAACGTCGACGGCCGCTACGACTACGGCCTCATCGTCGACCAGCCATAGTGGTGGTGACATTGATCCCCGCCTACTCATACCGGGATTTGGCATTGCGGCAATTATACTATGGAAGGCTATCTCTGCCCTCGCTCAGGAAAAGACGGACACCTAAATGCGTAATCAGCTCGGGAATTTCGCGCTTGCACGGCGCAATTTAGATAACGGAGCTGAGCAGGTTCGGATTGTGACGCCTTTGCCGGTTAGCCGCCAGCAACTGGTCACGCTCGCTAAGGAGCACGACCACGCTGAGCTTCAGGCGGATGCTAATTCATCATGGCGGTGGTTTGTGGTCGAGCTTGCTTTGGAAGAGGTGCCTCGCCTGCCGGCATGACTTCGGCCCGCGAGGCCTGCATCACGCGAGGTGATAGAGAACGACCTCATGCGGCTATTTGCAGATGCCAGCCTCCAAGTTCGGAGGGTTGAGCCGGGCCAGACTGAACGTTGTCCGCTTGCCCGACCGGATGACCGTCAGCGCCGCGTCGTTCCCGAGCAGTTCGATGGCGTGATCGCCAGGGATGCTGCGGGGAGAAACCTGATAGGCGTAGCGGACCTCCGTGCTGCCGAGCCTTTGGGTGATTTCGCCGCGACGAAAGTCGACCACATAGGAACCGTCGTCCCTGACCGTGGTGATCCGCCCAGCGCTCTCGTAGGCGCGCTGCTTATTGGTGCAGTTAAGAGTGGACGGGAAGCCTTGCTGGGCGAGAGCGGAGGCGACGTTAAGCGCGAGGCCAGCGCTAGCGCCCGCCACTAAGATCCTGGGAAGCTTCATAAGACCTTGCGTCCCCCCGTTCTTCGAACAGCGTATCAACCCCTGCCTCTCCCGCAATGGGCGATTTCGATGACAGCTCAAGCCCCCGACTGGATCGAAATGCCCGGTGGGCGTGTTCGACCGCTGCATTGCCTGCTCGACCTATTCGGGCCAAGGGCGCTGCGCCGCTTCGCCTTTGAGCCGCATCCAACGATCAACTACCGGGGATACACCGCAAGGTGGAGGCTAGAGGATGGCCGGCTCTTTCTGAAATCCGTTGGCGGGACAGTTGCTGATCCCGAATGGCAGGCTGCCAATGGCAGAAGGCAGTGTAATTTGATCGACATTCACGGCACTTCCGAGCCGGTCTTTGCCGATTGGATCACGCGGGATTTGCTGATCCCAGAGCCTGACCGGCTTTGGGAGACCGATATCGGTACTTACCTACGCATCCCAATAGCGAAGGGGAAGGCGATTGCCGAACCTGCGCTTTTCGAAGTTGAGGTGTCGGATTTGGCGAAGGAGCTGTTCCGCAGGCGTGTGGTTAACTGAGGCAAGCCGCATTGCAGATATATTTGGGTCAGATTGATCTGAGCCGGACTACCGGCCGCCAACTCAGGTGTGAATGACGGCGCCGCGGTCGGACGGCGTCGCCTCTCAATTCACACGACCTCGACGCGAATGCCGTACTGCTTTCCGTAGAGCGACTGCTTCTCCAGGGTCTCGTGCACGAAGATGCCGAGGAAGATCTCCACCAGGACTTCGTCCACGAATCGCTCATCTCCAGCTTCGTCAGCGATCCCGCCGGATGCTTCGAGCGAGGCATGATGCGCCGCCGCAAGATCGTCGGCGGTGAGTTCGACCTCGACGACACACTCCTCGTGGTCCACGGTCAAGCAGAAGGGTAAATCAAACAATCTGTCGCTGACCTCGATCCGGTAGGTTCCTGAGTCATCGCTGCTTGCGACCAATTTCTCGGTCTTCACGCCTCTGCCGGGGAGCACAGCCCCGCACGGCACGTCCGTTCGCGGCCGTCCCTCCGTTGCGGCGTATAAGAAGCAGGCCTCGAAATACTCGCACGTGCTGAAGAGTTGAATCCGCTCGCTTGTCTGCATTTTCGTCCCCAACTAATCCTAGGCGCTTTCTCAGAAATACCAAGGTTAATTATTCCTGTTGAGATCTGTAATCGTTAATATCATGCTGTGGAGCGACAGATATAACAATTGCTCTGCCTTGCATTCGAGCAGAGAAGTTTCCCACGCATCCCCCACATGGGGTATGTTCGAGTATCGCTCTTCGTGCTTTGCATATGGCAAGCGTCGGCCTGAGGCATCTGCCCTACAGCTGAATTTGATCATGGGTCGACTCGGCGTTAGGTATTCACAGGCAGACTTGGTAGTTAGCCTTTGGCAAGCCTATGGTAACCCGAAGCTGGCAGATCGTCTGCTGAAGCGAATCAGACTACCGGCAGGGCTGACGTGCAATCCTTTCGTGTGATTTTAATGAGCGTCTGCTTGATCGCTCTTCTTATTGGACCCAATCCGTCTCCGGCGCATGCAAGTGGTAGCTGTTCTTCCGTAGTTTCGGGAGCGCGAACTGGACCGAGCCCTAACTGGGATCAATGGCCCTACGGCGATGCTTGTTATGTCGAGTGGCCAGGCGGTCATTCCGCAGAGCGAGAGAAGTACGAGCGCGACTGCAGAAATCTGAGCGGAGCTGAGTTCGTTGCATTCAGTGGCGATTACGGCTCGGGAAGAAACACCTGCATATTCAAAGTTTCCCCGCAGCTCGGCAAGGGCGGGGCGAGCCCTCCGCCACAATCCTGCGGAGATATTTTAAAAAATGCACCAGGCTTCTCCAAGTTCGTTGTTGCGGAAAGGGAGAAAAACTGGACGGATCTGCAAGTCGCAGCTGGAGAAGTTAGTCTCTACCTTAAAGGTGTGGGCGGTACTTGTGGGGAACAGCTCACGAGAATAAGCGACAGTTTCTCATGTTACAGCATGGCCGCGCTAGCACTTAGCGTTGAGACGCCGTCCGTCGAGCTTCGTGATTATCTCGTTGAGCATTGCAGCAAAGAGAGCGCGTATTACGTGCAGAATGCCATCAGGAAGGCAAAAGCTGCAAACGCGGCACCTGTTACGCCGCGACCTCAACCCACGCCCACCCCAGCGCCAGCGGATGCTGGATCTCCGGACGACGCGTGGGGCGCCCTTGCCCTTACTCCGAACGGCAGCTTTTTTGGGTGGTCATCTGGCAAAAGTTCAGTTGCTGCCGCCCGTGCCGAAGCGTTGGAAAGCTGCACGACCTACCAGAACAACACAATCAGCACCGGATATGACACGCGCCAAAAGTGTAAAGTAGTCGTTGTAATCAGAAATCAGTGTCTTTCAACTGCTGCGCATGAAGGGCAGTGGTATTGGGTCGGGAGGGACACAAAGAAAGAAGCCGACGAGGCCGCTTTGGCTAACTGCCGCCAAGATCACTCTACAGGCTGCCGGCGCGTCCCAGACGCTCAATTCTGCTCGATTAAGAACGCGAACGGAGCCGGCGGAGGAAGCAGAGACCAGCAGAATAAGCAGAAGCCTATAACTTACAATAGGCCCAGCGTGAAAATCTGCAACACCTATCCAGGCGACGTCCGCATGGCTTTGCAATATCGTAAGGTTAACCATCCTTATGATACGCTGGAGGGCTGGACAACGATCAGCTCAAACTCTTGTTATGACTTTGGGATGATGGAGGCGGACCATTTCTTTTATTATGCAGAAACGCTTGACAGAGAGAATGTATGGTCTGGGGATGCAGTGAGGCACTGTCTAATGCAAGACACGTTTACATTCTGGGTCGATTCTAATTACAAGTGCAGGAGATCTGACGAATCATATGGAATGAAAAGAGTAAATATTCCAAGCAATAGAAGCTCATATACGTACAAAATCGGGAGGTGATCTTTGAGGGGAGAGCCTAAGCGGCGACCTCTCCTTCCTCAGCATCCATGATCCACTCTCGTAGCGCCTGCGAGATGATCGCCTCGGCCGGAATGCCGGCGTTCTCGGAAATGATCCGCAGGCGCCGGTTCACGTCGCGCTCCAATTCCACGACGTAGGTCCGCTTGCGCCGGGTGGCAGCCAGCTTCGCCTGATCCTTTGGCGGGTGCGGAGAGACGACAGGCTCATGCACCGGCATGGGGACCGGCTGCAGCACGTGGCGAACTACCTCCTTCTCGACGATCGCCACCGGCGGGCCGGCTTCCGGCAATTCGACTAGCCGCAGGCCGTGTCCTTTCCGGACCAGAAAGCCTTTCTCGATCAGCCCATTCACCAGCCGGTGCGGTCCGGAACGGCTTCGCATGCCCATGGCTTCCGCGATCTCGCTCAGCGAGGGGCACGGCTGTTGGTTCACGATGCTTTCCTGGATCAGCGCTAGGGCGATGCTCTCTTTCCGGGTCAGCGAACGCATGCTCATCGCGATAGTAAACTCCGATGACAGAATGTCGCACAATAGGATTTATCTATCGTTCCGAGAATCGGTTACGTGACGATTTTCAACCAACGCATTGAGATGACTCGTAAAATTCCGGTTGCCCATTTCCCGGAACGCCGGTATCCCATTCCCCACATCCCGAACTGTGACCGGAGAAGAGCGGGTGCCGACGATCCTCGGCCAACGAGCCATGCCAGCGGCTCGGGTCCTCGTCACCAACCAGTTCGCCGAGAACGGTGGCGTCAACACCGACGAGGGCAATGTCGGCCTCGTCGACTTCGCTCACGTCCTCTTCGCCGAGGAGGAGGGCATGACGATGAAGACCTCTACCGAGGCGACCATCGACGACGGCGGTCAGCTCATCCTGCTCTGGCAGCAGAACATGAGCGCGATCCTGTGCGAGATGCAGCACGACGTGACGCTCGACCAGCCCAAGGCGGCCGCGCTGCTCACCCACGTGCGCGCTGGCTCGCCCTCGACCTGTCCAGCGTCCCGCCGGTGATGCAGGAAATCTACGAGAAGATGCGCCTGCTGGAGGGCGTGAAACTCGGAAAGGCGGCACTCAACGACATCTTCCCCGGCCGACTCCTCGCCGAGCAGATCGAGAGTGTGCGCCGGCCCGCGCGGCCCGCGGACCGAGATCACGATCGACAAGACCATCGCTGCCGCCCTGCTGAGCGGATCCGAGACGCGGGCGGCGCTGAAGAAGCTCACCGGCGGCAGAATGACGGGAGGCTGAGATGGCCCTCAGCTATCCGTCCAGCCTGCCCTACGATGCGCTGCGTGAGGGGCATTCTATCCAGAACTCTGGCCTGGCGCTGATGAAGTCGCCGATGCAGTCGGGCAAGGTCCGCATGCGTCGGCAGTTCACGCTGCGCATCGTGCCCATCCAGTTCCAGATCTACTTCACGCCCCAGGAGCTTGGGGTGTGGCGGGACTTCCTTTGGCGGCAGCTCGGGGACGGCGCTGCCGAGTTCACGATGCCGATCTGGGATGCCTCCCTCCAGCAGTACGTCAACCGCCTCGTGCAGATCCGCGACGGCGCCGAGGGTGTGTCCGAGCAACCCTTCGCGGATGACCAGACCCTGGTGACCTGCACTCTCAACGTCCGGGGGCTCTGAGTCTTGCCGATCGCCGCCACGCAGGCCTGGGCGGAGGCCGCCGCCACAGTCGACGCAACACAGGTGATGCAGGTCACCCTGGAGATGATCCACTCGCAGTTCGTCGAGAACGGCCAGCCGTCGCCGATCCGAGCGGTGATGGACACACAGGACCAGACCTTCCGCCTTGACGAGGGCGCACCGCTGAACGCCGGCCAGCGCGTGCTCTTCAAGGCGGTGCCCTTCGGCATCGAGTACCCGCGCATCGGCAAGCTAGGGATTGAGGCGCCCATCTGGATCGACAACGTGAACCGCGAGGTGGCCCGCTACCTCGAGCCGGCGACGACGCTGAACGAGAGCGTGGTTGTGATCTTCCGCGGCTACCTCGCCAGCGATCCGGACACAGTCGGGCACGGGCCGTTTCGGCTCCTCCTGCGCAGCGTGAAGCGCAAGGGCGCTCGTCTCGACGGGACGCTCACCATGGCCAATCCGACGAAGCTGCGGGTGCTCCGCGAGATCTACGATAGCCAGCGCTTCCCGGCGCTGATGGTGGCCGCCGGGGCATAAAGCTATTCTGCCTTACTCCTAACGGTACAGGCGTTCCAGCGATCATGTCTCTGCGTTGATTTTTGAGCGGCTAAGTGCCGACGCCGGCCCCTGCTCTGGAAAGCGACTGGCCAGTGCGGCGACCGCAGACGTGAGAGCTTGGACTGCGGCGATAAGCTTTTCATTCGTCTGATTGTGTTGCTCGACAGCCGGCGTTGGCGGCTTGTTTTTATCTCGCTCAGCAAGAAGAGCATTTATCCGTGCGGCGATTTCAGCGAGTCTCTGCTCCCTAAGAAAGGTGGTGGCTGCAACTCTTGAAAAAATCTCGTTAGTTGTCTCAATTGTTAGGACCGCAAAATAATTAGACATAGTTGGCATCGAGTAACTAACCTTGATGATTTCCTCCGGGTTTATGACCGCCGCTTTTCTTCCTTCAGAAACAGCAATGCGTTTAGAGATTTTATCTACCGCTATAACGAGATTTGGCTTGGCAAAACTGCTTTCTCGGAAAAACGTGAAGCCAGGTATGTTTGAAATGCGGTCGACTCTTCTTCTCTTCCGGAAAATCGAGGACAGGGCAAATAATGCAACTAATACCAGCAACCCAGATGAAATGGGGTAATCAGAAACATGCTGCGCGAGATCATGATACATTTTTATTTCCTCCCAGCACTTTGCTGCTGAACGAGCGCGATATTCGCGCGGTTCAGGGAGCATGCTCCGCAAAATAAATTATCGGCCATCATCTTTTGCAACGAGATTTTCAGTGAATCATAGGCCCGTTCTACATGAACTTGCCCCGGCGCCCGCCGCCGACTTTGCTGTCATGTATGCTGCCAGCAAACTGGCTATTGCGCCCATCGACTATTCCGGGAATACGGCTGGCATCAGGGACGATCCGAATCGTCTTCCGAGACCCGCCGTGCATTTTACAGGCGGAGGAAGCAATGCGGCTTTCCAAAATGTGTACTCAGGCCGCCTGTGTCTCATTTTCTTCGACAAGCGATCGCCTTCCCTGGCGGACGCTCGCGTTGGTTTCAACGAGGCGAGCATTGTCTCGAGAAAATGCAATCGGACGACCGACCTGGCTGGCGCCTGCTAGTCTGGCCTCTTGATCACGCGCATCGGTTGACTTTGCCCAGATGACCGATCGCATCGCCTTCCTCTCGGATCTGATCGGCCGGCCCTACCAGATCGGAGCGACGGGTCCGGACGCCTTTGACTGCTACGGCCTCGCCCGGCACATCCAGGCGGCGCTCTACGACGTGCCGATGCCGGAACCGCCCTTCGTCGCGGCGACGACCCGGCAGCAGGCCGAGGCGATGCTGAACCATGCCGAGCGGCGGAACTGGCGGGAGATCCCCGAGCACGAGGCGCGCGACGGCGATCTCGTGCTGATGGGCAATGTCGCCGGACGCGACTTCCATCTCGGCACCTACGTCGTGCCGGGCACGGCCGGCGTGGTGCTACACATCAACGAGCGCGCGGGCGTGGTCGCGGATGATCTGCCGTCGCTGCGCGCGATCGGCTTCCACTACCTGCGTATCTTTAGGCGGGCGGGCAGCGCAGCCGCATGAAGTAGTGGCGCAACGGGCCCATCGCGTTTGAGCCCATGTCGACCACATCCTCTTTCACGATCCGGCCACCTGGACACTGCTTCGCGGCATAGGTCAGCGCCAGCGCATCGCGCTCCGCCTTGTTGTCCGGATTGAATCCGATGTCACGGCCGCTCTTGATGGCCACCGTGTAGTCGTAGCCGCTGGCGGATGAGGGCTCGATCGAGAGCGCCCCGTGGCTGGCGAGCATGTTCTGATAGCCGCCACGATCTGTGCAAGCTCCAACCGCCGCAACCATCAGCACGCACACCGCTACACGCGAAATCATAGGGCCCCCAGCGCCTCACCATGCACATCGCCGTCCGCCATAGCCTTCAGGTCTACGACCCGATGGACGCTTCGCTTTGCGAGGCCGATGCCGTCGTGCTGCCCATGCGCGAAGCCGAAGCTGCTATGGGCGAGACCGTGGCCGCGTACCTCTCGCGCGTCGCGTGGCGATTCGACCTGCCGACCGTATGTCGGATCAACGGCGAGTTCTACGCTCGGTCCGAGTGGGAGACGCGGGCGCTCGCGGTCAACGACAACGTCGAGTTCGTCAGCCGGCCGCTTGGCGGCGGCTCAGGCGGGCCGTCGGTCGGAAAGAGCATCCTGTCCGTGGTGGCTCTGGTAGCGCTCACCGCTGTGGCGGGGCCGCTTGGCGGAATGGCAGCGGGCGCTGCCGGGCTTACGGCCGGCACCTTCGCATTCAATGTTGCCTCGGCGCTTGCTCAAGCCGTTATCGTTGGTGCTGGCGCTCTGGCGGTCTCGCACTTCCTGAGTCCCAAGTCAGGCGGCAAGACCAACAGCACCGACGCGCTCTACTCCTTCGGCCTCCGTTCACATAGCCGAGGAACCTGATGCTTGGTCGCCTCAAGCAGGTCGCGCGATCGCTGGATTGCCTGCTGAGCGTTCCGGACGATCGCTCTG
>Ga0268290_100186_pt1 | contig 15519 bp, 18 predicted proteins | sample MetspRMADM_FD_191346 | JGI IMG/M metagenome (GOLD analysis project Ga0268290, IMG submission 191346) | Soil microbial communities from San-Diego area, Southern California, United States - Methylocaldum sp. RMAD-M | ecosystem: Environmental > Terrestrial > Soil > Desert | place: USA: California... | reverse complement strand
GGCGATCGGGTCGGGCGGCAATTTCGCCCTTTCGGCCGCCCGCGCGCTGGAGGACGGTGATCTCGATGCCGAGGCGATCGTGCGCAAGGCGATGAAGATCGCTGCTGAGATCTGCGTCTACACCAACGGCAACCTCGTCATCGAATCCCTCGACGCGGCCTGAAGCGCCGGCGCCCTGGAAAGCCGGGCTTTGCCCCCTTAGATCGTCCTTCGGAGGCGGCTCCGCGCGCCCCGCGCCGCGCCCCACCAAGTCCCGAAAAATCGGCCGCAGGAGCCCGATGACCACCTTCTCTCCCCGCGAGATCGTCTCCGAGCTCGATCGCTTCATCGTCGGCCAGAAGGATGCCAAGCGTGCCGTCGCCATCGCGCTGCGCAACCGCTGGCGCCGCCAGCAGCTCAAGGGGCCGCTGCGGGATGAGGTGGCGCCGAAGAACATCCTGATGATCGGGCCGACCGGCTGCGGCAAGACCGAGATCGCGCGCCGCCTCGCGCGCTTGGCCGGCGCACCCTTCCTCAAAATCGAAGCGACCAAGTTCACCGAGGTCGGCTATGTCGGCCGCGACGTGGAGCAGATCGTGCGCGATCTCGTCGAGGTCGGCATCGGCCTGACGCGGGAGGAGAAGCGCAAAGCGGTCAAGGCCAAGGCGGAGGCCGCCGCCGAGTCGCGCATCCTCGACGCACTCGTCGGCCCCACCGCAAGCCAGGCGACCCGCGAGAGCTTCCGCAAGAAGCTGCGGGCCAGCGAACTCGACGACAAGGAAGTCGAGATCGAACTTGCCCCCAGTGGCTCGCAGGGCTTGCCCATGTTCGAGATTCCCGGGATGCCGGGCGCTTCGATGGGCGCGATCAACATCTCCGACATGCTCGGCAAGGCGCTCGGCGGCCAGCGCGGCAAGCCGCGCCGCATCACGGTCGCCGACGCCTACGCGCCGCTGATCGCCGAGGAGAGCGACAAGCTCGTGGACGACGACGCGCTGATCCGCGAGGCGATCCGCGAGGTCGAGGATAACGGCATCGTCTTCCTCGACGAGATCGACAAGATCTGCGCCCGCGAGGGCCGCTCCGGCGCCGACGTATCCCGCGAGGGCGTGCAGCGCGACCTGCTGCCGCTGATCGAGGGCACCACGGTGGCGACCAAGCACGGGCCGGTGAAGACCGACCACATCCTGTTCATCGCCTCCGGCGCCTTCCACGTCTCGAAGCCGTCCGACCTCCTGCCGGAGTTGCAGGGCCGCCTTCCGATCCGCGTCGAGCTGCAGCCGCTCACCGTCGAGGACTTCAAGCAGATCCTGACCGCGACGGAGGCGAGCCTGATCAAGCAGACGGTGGCGCTGATAGAGACGGAGGGCGTCACCCTTGACTTCAGCGAGGACGCGATCGACGCGCTTGCCCGCGTTGCCGTGGAGGTGAACGGCTCGGTGGAGAATATCGGCGCCCGCCGCCTGCAAACGGTGCTGGAACGGGTGATCGACGAGATCTCCTTCACCGCCACCGACCGCTCCGGCGAGACGGTGCCGATCGACGCGGGCTACGTGCGCGAGCGGGTCGCGGATCTCGCTGCCAACACGGATCTCAGCCGTTTCATCCTCTGACCGTGCGGGCGCGGTCCGGGGCGTCCGACGTCGTCCTGCCCATCCTCTCCCTGGTGGCCGGGATGATCTCGATCCAGAGCGGCACGGCGCTCGCCAAGGGTCTGTTTCCCATCGTGGGCGCAACGGGCGTCACGGCATTGCGCGTCGGCTTCTCGGCGTTGATCCTGCTCGCGGTCTGGCGGCCGCGGCGCCGCAGCCCGGAGCGGGGGGAGATCGGGGCGATCGTGCTTTACGGCGCGGCGCTCGGGCTGATGAACCTGCTGTTCTATCTGGCGCTGCGCACGATCCCGCTCGGGATCGCGGTCGCCATCGAGTTCACCGGACCGCTCGCCGTGGCGCTGGCAGGCTCGCGCCGCGGGCTCGACTTTGCCTGGATCGGTCTTGCCGTGCTCGGGCTCGGCCTGCTGCTGCCGCTCGGCGAGACGGCCCCCCTCGATCCGACGGGCACGGCTTTGGCTCTCGGCGCGGGCCTGTGCTGGGCCGCCTACATCGTCTTCGGCCAGCGCGCCGGCCGAGCCGGTGGTGGGCGGGCGGTGTCCCTCGGCATGACGGTCGCCGCCCTCGTGGTCATGCCGGTGGGACTCACGGAGGCCGGCACGGACCTGTTCACGACCACCACCCTCACCATGGGCCTCGTCATCGCCGTGCTGTCGAGCGCCCTGCCCTACTCGCTCGAAATGTTCGCGCTCACCCGTCTGCCCCGTCCGGCCTTCGGCGTGCTGATGAGCCTCGAACCGGCCGTCGCCGCACTCGCAGCCCTTGCCTTCCTCGACGAACGGCTGACCGCGGTGCAGGTGGGTGCCATCGGCTGCATCGTGGCCGCTTCGGCGGGGATCACGCTGGCGAACCGCGCATCCGGCAAGAAGTCCGGCAAGAGGCCGCCGGAACGGGATGCAACCGGGTGAATGCGTCGGCGCCGATCAGACGATCGGCGGCCCCTACCCTTCCCAGATCTGACCCGGCCGCAATGCCAGGAACCGCTCCGGCGGCAGCGCGGCCGCCGTCAGCGCCTCGGCCAGTGCCTCGATGGGCCGCTCAATGCCCTCGTCGGTGAGCTTGAAGGTGCCCCAATGGTGGCCGAGCGCCTGATCGGCGCCGAGCAGGGTCAGGGCCTCCACCGCGTCGGCCGGGTTCATGTGCTGCGGCTGCATGAACCAGCGCGGCTCGTAGGCGCCGATCGGCAGGGTCGCGAGTCGTGGTGGCCCAAACCGGGCGCGGATTTCGCGGAAGATCGCGCCGTCACCGAGTCCGGTATCGCCGACATGGTAGTGCACCCCGCGCGGCGTCGTGAGGAGGAAGGCACACCAAAGCGCCATGCGCCGATCGTTGAGTCCGCGGGCCGACCAGTGGTTGGCGGGCGTCAGATGCGCGGTGATGCCGGCACCGAGATCGACCGAGTCGCCCCAGTCGCGGGTCTCGACATGCATGGTCTCGTCGTAGCCGCGCAGGATCGCGTCGTTGCCGAGGGGCGCCACGATCAACGGCTGGTGGTCCTGCCAGAGCCGGGCGAGTGTCGGCCCGTCGAGATGGTCGTAGTGGTTGTGAGTGATCAGCACCGCGTCGATGGGCGGCAGGTCGGCATAGGCTATACCCGGCGGATTGACCCGCTTCGGCCCGGCGAAGCGGACCGGGCTCGCGCGCCGGGCGAAGACCGGATCGACCAGGATGTTGCGGCCCGCGACCTGGAACAGGTAGCTCGCATGGCCGATCAGCACGACGCGGAAGCCGTCCACCCGCTCCGGCGGCCTGTCCGCCGGGAACGGGCTCGGAAAGCTGGCCGGCCAGGCCTCGGGCTTGCCGGTCCGGCGCCACCGGGCGAGGTCGGAAAGCGACTTGTCCGGCGGCTGGTTCGCGGCGTGGAAGCGCAGACCGTCGAAATGGTCGCTCGTGGGACCGCGGTAATAGGGATTTCTGCCCCGGCGATGGGCGGCGTAGCCGACGCCGCCAAGGGTCATCACCGTGGCCGCGCTGACGACCGTGAGCAGGCCACGCTTCTTCATACGGCCAAGATGGCCCGCTCGGTCCGCGGTTCAAGCGCGGCGCAGAGCCTCAGGACAGGCTTGCGCCCGGTCCCACGACCGAGACGAGTGCGTCGGCGAGGTTGCGAATCTTCTCCCGAGCCTGCCGCTCCACCTCGTCGCGGGGAAGGTCTTGCGTGGCGACGATCACGGTACCGTTGATGCGGCCATGTTCGGATAACAGGGTGAAGTTGAACCGGCCGGACCGGCTCCGGCGGATGACGTAGTGCAACCTCGGCACCGGATACTCCCTCGCTCAACTCAAGCGATACGCGTCGCTACGATGCTGGGACCGGAAAAGTTTCAGGCGATGGCTTCACAACCTCACGAGCGCCAGCGCAATTCCTGGTGAACGAGAGGGTTGGCGAAGGGTCTGCCCTCGCGTGCCGCCTCCAGGGCCTCGCGCTTGAGGCGGAAGTACCATTGCGAGGGCAGATCACCCTGGCCGAGCAGCACCATGGTCGGCTTGCGGTCGAGCCCGGCCTGCGCATGCTGCAGCACCTGCTGATCCTGTGTCAGGAACTGGCGCATCATCGGTCGGGCGACGGGCTTCAGGAGGTTGAGCGCCGGCATGCTCCAGTAGAGCGCGTTCGTCAGCATCGTGCTGTTGGGACTCATGGGCGTGGCGAAGGTGTAGTTCGCCACCCGCTTCGTGCCCGCCTTGATCCGCTCCAGCCGCACGCCGGGCAGGCGGAATTCGATCTCGACCTCCGGTACGCCGCCGAGCAGGCGGTAGACCGGCGAACTCGTCGTGGTCGCGTGGCTCGTCATGACGAAGCCGTGCGGCACGGGCTGGAAGGACTTCACCTTCTCCCGCAGCTCCTTGGAGGGCCTGAACCACCACGTGTCGTGGACGAAGGCGACGTGGCCGGGATCGACGAGGCTCAGCGTCGTGAGATCGAACGAGGCCTCGACCTCAAGTTCCAGCACGAGGCAGCCCGCGGGCTCGAAGTCGAGGCTGGGCACGGCCGGCACGGCACCCGGGTCGGACGGCCCGAGATGCGGGTTCACCCAGAGGAAGCCCGCGCTCTCGACGATGGGGAAGCGCTGCACGGCGATGCGCGAGAAATCCGAGGCGTCGTGCTCGGACAGTGTCGGCACGTCGCGGCAGCGCCCGTCGGTGCCGAAGCGCCAGCCGTGGAACGGGCACATCAGCGTGTCGCCGTCGAACTTGCCCTTGGACAGGGCCATGCCGCGGTGGGGGCAGCGGTCACGCAGCGCGAACAGGGCGCCGTCCCTGGCCCGGCCGAGGACGACCTGCTCGCCGTTAAGCGCGACCGCCCGCATCTTTCCGCCCGCGATCGCCGAGGCTTGGCCGACGCAGTACCACGCGTTCGGCAGCGGCTCACGCATGGCACGCGGGTCGAGGGCATCGTCGGCGGAGACGCGCGGGGCGGCGGCGGAAGACATCGTTTTTATGGGCTGACCGATGCTGACGGGCGCTCTCTTTAGGCTCCTCTCCGCCCGTCGGCCAGCGCCGCGCATGTCGCCGCGTTGTGCACCGCGGCGAGACAACGCACCGGATCAGCTGGCAGGGGCCTTTCGCGCGGCGGAAATCCTCCCTACCTTGGGCTCACCCGCAACGAACGAAAGGAGGTGATCCAGTGTCTCATTGTCATCAGCCGTCGCCGACGACCAAGGCCTGGACCGTTACCTCCGGCGTGTGCGCCTAACGCATCCGCAGGATCACGACAGGTTTCGTCGGACTGACCGGTTCGACAATGGAAGGGCCGCCCCATGGGGCGGCCCTTCGCATGTTCAGGGTATCGGAAGCGGCTCAGCGCTGCTGCATTTGGAACAGCGGCGCGGCCAGGGCCTCGCAGCGGGCACGCCAGAGATCGCGCTCGGTCCGCAGATCCTCCATCTTGCCGACTTCCTCGGCAATGTGGGCGCGCAACTCGCGGATTTCCTGAGCCAGAATAATCTGCAGCTCGTCGCGGCGCTCGGATTCCAGGCGGAGCCGGGCCTTCAGCATCATGTTCTCGGCCATGATCTCGGCGACGTCCTCGTCGGCGGCCTCGGCCGACTTCGCTGCAGCGGAGACGAGGCGGGGCGACCAGCCGTTGCCGCGCGCCTCGATCTCGGGCTCAGCGGGAGCAGCGGGCTCGGCCTGGCGCAATTCGACGGGTTGCGTCTCGGATACGGTCGCGCGCATGGTGGCAAGCCAATCCCGCAGCGGCGCGGTGCTGATCGAAGGCCGGAGACCGGACTCGGGTGATGGGGCCTGTCGAGCGGGTTCCGACATCGGGTCGTCCTCGGGCACCTCCAGCGGTGCGTTGTCGATCATCAGACCCGAACATGCTTAACGAAGGGTAAAGCTTAACCGTCCGCTTACGTCCGCTTTAGGCACAGCCGCGCACCGGTCCGCGTCCGGCCGCCTCCTTCGGCATCTATCGGGGGAACGGGCTCGGGATTGGGTAGTGTCTCAGTTTGGAATCTGAGCCTGGCCGAGTTCGCTCCGCGTTCCTGCCCCGTTCGCTCGCGCATCCCCGCCGGCTGGCGTATGTTCGGGGTCAAGCAGGAGGATGGACACGGCAGAGCAGGCTTCGAGCTTCACGCGCGACTGGCTCATATCGAATATCCAGAATGATCCCACTTGGTGGGACCGCAGTATTGAGGAGCGTGTTGTCGTCGAGATGAGGCGCTTGAAGGAGCCCGCACGCGGTGCGGGGATTGATCTCAATGATCCTGCGCTAGACGACCATCTACTCGATGACGAGATCACCGCGACTATTGAGAGCGTTCATGATCCCAAAGCTGGCGGGATCAAGGATTAGTCATACCCGCCGGACCTAAAGGCGAGAAACGCCCCGCCGACGCGATCGGCGATGCCGTCCGCGTCATGCAGATTACCACCGGCGAGAACTTCGTGCGGATCCACAGATCGCTAAGGTTCACTCCCGCGATGGCCGCGGGTATTAGCGACAGCCTGTGAAGTATGGACGAGGTTGCCGCATTGGTGGATGCTGCAGAGCCCGCTCCAGGAAAGCGGGGACTGTACAAAATACATAGACGGCGATACGCTGATGTATCGGATACCACCATGACGAACGAACAGCTTGCGAGCGAAATTACAAAACGTCGAAAGCAGGCGGACAGGGGCTGTCGAGCGTGGAGCACCGCGTTTCACTTAGCTTTCGGGATCTCGACTATCTCCGGTGTTGTGGTGGCGGCCATCGCAGGCAAAAATATATCTGTTTGCGGAATAAACCTATCGGACTACGTTCCGTTGATCGCATTGTTGGGTTCAATCCTTTCGGCGGCCGGCGTCTTTGGCGGGTTCGAACGCAAATGGAAAGCTAATAGAATTACTCGAAATGAGCTAGATATACTTAGCCTTAAGATTGCGGCAGGTGAAAATCCATCCGATAAAGTTCAAGAATATATTGACATAGTTCGCACTCACGACGCGGCAATATTGAATAATTCATTCAAATTGGAAAAGCCATTTCAGCCGGGTGAGGCAAAGCGCAAGACGCTAGTTCCCCAGACGGCTCAGGGCGTGCGCTAGGCAAATTTCAAACTGAGACACTACCCGGGATTGACTTGACGCGGCCCAGGGCCTATCCGCCCGGCTCCATTTCGACGTTCGAACGTCACGATGAGCCGCCGACCGGCCCGAGAGGCCGGAGGTCAACGTCCGACAGCGCGTGTGCGCCCTCGGGCGCCCTTGTCGTTGCCGTGCGTTCGCCGAAGCGTCAAACGAGCCCTGCCATGGCGCCCGCGAGCGACACGACCCTTCGCATCGAGGATGCGGTCAACGACTTCTGCCCCTGGTCGGGCAAACCGATCGTGCCCGAGGCGCTGACCCTCTACAACGGCGCGGTGGTCGGCTTCTGCGATGCGGAGTGCCGTGACAAGTTCGCCCGCGCGGTGGCGGCCTTCGAGGATGCGCTGCGCGCGCGTCGCGTGGCCAATGCCGGCCTCCACCAGTAAGGACCTCTGAACCCGCATGTTCGAAGGCCTTTCCGACCGCCTTTCCGGCATCCTCTCCGGGCTGACGCGCCGCGGCGCGCTGACGGAGGCCGACGTCACCGCCGCCATGCGCGAGGTGCGCCGCGCGCTCCTCGAAGCGGACGTGGCGCTGGAGGTGGTGCGCTCGTTCACCGATAAGGTGCGCGAGAAGGCGGTGGGCGCGGTCGTCCTCAAGTCGGTGACGCCCGGCCAGATGGTCGTGAAGATCGTCAACGACGAGCTCATTGCGATGCTCGGCACCGATGCCAGCGTCGTCGATCTCAACGCGCCCGCCCCCGTCGCCATCCTGATGGTAGGCCTGCAGGGCTCAGGTAAAACCACCACCACCGCCAAGATCGCCCGGCGGCTGGCGAGCCGCGAGAAGCGGCGCGTGCTGCTCGCGTCCCTCGATACCCGTCGCCCCGCGGCGATGGAGCAGCTCGCGGTGCTCGCCAAACAGGTCGAGGTCGAGAGCCTGCCGATCGTCGCCGGCCAGTCGGCGGTGCAGATCGCGAAGCGCGCCATGGAGGCTGCCCGGCTCGGCGGCTTCGACGTGGTGATGCTCGACACCGCCGGCCGCACCACGGTCGACGAAGGCCTGATGAACGAGGCCGCCGAGGTGAAGGCGGTGACCAGCCCTCACGAAGTGCTGCTGGTGGCCGACGCGCTCACCGGCCAGGACGCGGTCAACACCGCGCGTGCCTTCGATCAGCGCCTTGGCGTCACCGGCATCGTGCTGACTCGCATGGACGGCGATTCCCGCGGCGGCGCGGCGCTTTCCATGCGCGCCGTGACGGGCAAGCCGATCAAGCTCGTCGGCGTCGGCGAAAAGGTCGACGCGCTGGAGGAATTCCACCCGCAGCGCGTGGCCAACCGCATCCTCGGCATGGGCGATATCGTCTCGCTCGTCGAGAAGGCGGCCGAGACCATCGACCACGAGCAGGCCCTGCGTACCGCCGAGAAGATGCGGAAGGGCAAGTTCGATCTCGAAGACCTGTCGATGCAGCTCGCCCAGATGGAGAAGATGGGCGGCATCGGTGGCCTGATGGGGATGCTGCCCGGCATGGGGCAGATGAAGAAGCAGGTCGAAGGCGCCAACCTCGACGAGAAGATGTTCAAGCGCCAGCGCGCCATCATCTCCTCGATGACGCCGGGGGAGCGCAAGAACCCCGACATTCTCAAGAACAGCCGCAAGAAGCGCATCGCGGCAGGTGCCGGCGTCAAGGTCGAGGAGATCAACAAGCTCCTCAAGATGCACCGGACGATGGCCGACATGATGAAGGCGATGGGATCGGGCAAGCGCGGTGGCATCGGCCAGGCGCTGGGCAACATGTTCGGGCTGGGCGGGGGTATGCCGGGCGGTCTTCCCGGCGGCATGAAGCTGCCCCCGGGCATGCCCGAGCCGACGCCGGAGCAGATCGCCGAGATTGAGAAGCAGTTCGGCGGCAAGCTGCCGCCGATGCCGGCGGGCCTAGGCGGCGGAAAGATGCCGGGCCTTCCTGGGCTGGGCGGACCGAAGCTGCCGGGCCTCGGCGGCTTCCTGCCGGGTAAGAAGAAATGACGATCTTGTCCGCACAAGGGGTCGATCCCGAGCTGGCAAGCCTACGCGAGAGCATCGACAACTTCGATGCCGCGCTCATCCATCTGCTCGCCGAGCGTTTCCGCTGCACGCAGCGGGTCGGCGAGCTGAAGGCCCGCAAGGGCCTGCCTCCCTCCGATCCGGATCGGGAGGCGCGTCAGGTCAAGCGCCTGAGAAATCTCGCGGTCGAAGCCAAGCTCGACCCCGATTTCGCCGAGAAGTTCCTCGCCTTCGTGGTCAAGGAAGTCATTCGGCACCACCGGACGATCGCCGAGAACGTCGATCACAACGCCACTCAGAAACACGACACCGAAAGGAACGACTGATGTCCCTCAAGATCCGTCTCACCCGCGGCGGCGCCAAGAAGCGCCCCTACTACCGCATCGTCGTCGCCGACGCCCGCGCACCGCGTGACGGGCGCTTCATCGACAAGGTCGGCGCCTACGACCCGATGAAGGCCAAGGACGATCCGGCCCGCATCGTGCTCGACAACGAGAAGATCCAGTCCTGGCTCGCCAAGGGCGCCCAGCCGACCGACCGCGTCCTGCGCTTCCTCGACGCCGCCGGCCTCGCCAAGCGCCCGGCCCGCAACAACCCGCAGAAGGCCGAGCCCGGCGAGAAGTCCAAGGAGCGCGCCGCAAAGCGCGCCGAGAAGGCTGCCGCCCCGGCCGAAGACGCCGCGGCGTAAGCCTTCCAATTCCCTCCCCTTCGTGGGGAGGGGTCAGGGTGGGGTGCCTCCTGGATGCCCCACCCTCGCTTCCTTCCCGCCTGAGGAAGGGATAAACGCGCCGTCATCGAGGCACCCTGCATGGCCCGCCGCCCCGGATCCTCATCGCGCGGACCTGCGCGGTCCGCCGACCGCCTCGCTCCGGAGGCCGTCACCTCGGCTCGCAAGCCGCAAGGCGCCAAGCCCACTCTGCCCGCCTCCCCGGATCCGAGCCTCGTCCTGCTCGGCGAGTTCGGCCGGCCGCATGGACTGCACGGCGAGGTGCGGCTGAAATCCTATACCGGCGAGCCCCTCGCGATCGCGGGCTACGGGCCCCTGCGCGCCTCCGATGGTCGCACCCTCGAACTTGCGGACGCCCGGCTTGCTCCCGGCGGGTCGTCCGACCTGCTGGTCGTGCGGGTCAAGGGCGTGGACGACCGCAGCGGCGCGGAAGCCCTCAACCGCATCACCCTCGCCATTGCACGCGAGCGCCTGGGCGAGGCGGAGGACGAGGACGAGTTCTTCCTCACCGACCTGATCGGGCTCACCGTCGAGGACGGCACCGGCACGGTGATCGGCTCCATCGTGGCGGTGCCGAACTACGGTGGCGGCGACCTGCTCGAAATCCGCCCGGCGGCCGGCGGGCCGACAGCGCTCCTGCCTTTCACCAAGGCCTTCGTGCCGACCCTCGATATCGCCGGTGGAAAAGTCGTCGCCGATCCGCCCGAGGATCTGTTCGCGCCACCGGGGCCCAAGCCTGCCGACGATCCGGGCTAGAGCGCATTCAGACGAAGTGGAAACCGGTTCGTCGACAGAATGCGCGTGAAGACAACGACTTAGAGACGCCGATCGGATGCAATCCGGTCGGATACGGCTCTAGAGGCGAGCTGATACCCTGCGTTCCAACCATCAGAGCCGGACCTGTTCGGCTCCGTTCTCCGCTGGGCGCGGGGCGGGTTGCCTCCGTGATCGAGGGCATAGCCCCAGCCAGCCCGACGCGTCGGCATGAGCCTCGGGGCCTATGACACGTTTTGCCTGCGCGCTGCGCTATCGCGACACTCCGGCAAAAGGAAAAGGCTCCGATTCACGATAGTATCGCGTCGCGTCACCGGCGAAGACATTGGCCTGATCTGCGCCGAGATCAAGCTTCATGACTTTTCCGGTTTCTCGTGTGAAGTCGATCTGGCCGAGATCGGTCCAGAACGTGTTCGGCGACAGTGCGGATTCGAAGAAGTAGAGCCGACGCTTGTGGTCGAAGACCGTACGCCAGCGCGTGGATGCGATTTCCGGCTGGTCCGGCGTCGAAAGCCCGAGCGGCACCGAGACATTGCGTATGATGCCGTAAACACTGGCCAAAAGCTGGTCGGCCCCACCCTCTTGCGGAATCGATTTGACGTAGAAGGATGCGCGAGCGAAGCGATCGGAGGCACGGCTGGTTCCGGGCAGCATGACCGTTCCGCCGATTTGGGACCAGTATGACGCGAGAGCAAGCTGCTGCTCGTATGTCGGCGAATTGGTCATCACCTGATATTGGCGGCCGTGGTGAATGACCTGCTTTCCCTCGACATATTCGATAATTGCGCTGTCCCCGCTGGAATCCGACAATGACAAATGGACATTTGCCATGATTTGAGTTCCAGGGATGGCGCCCGTCACGAGCGTGAACGGCGTCTTCTTGAATTCCTCAACCGCTTGCGCGACTGTTTCGAAGTGATCGAGAGCGTATTGCGGCCAGGCTGAAATCGCCAATCCGGGCGGCCCTTTGCCGTCGAAGGTCGGATACTGCGACTCTTCGAGCCAAAGCACATTCGCTGCGAGGCCAGCTTCGTTCACACCGTCGGAGGTGGAGTTGTTGAATGCGGTCGCGACCAGAGACCCGTATTTCGACGTCCACTGGATCGAGTGCGGCCCAACCTCGCCGCTGCGCGTCATCCCCCGAGGAAGGATGTAGAGGTCAGTCCCAATCGGTTTTTCCCAATCCATCGACCGTGCGGTGAATATTTTTCCGTCGTTGCCGATGTAGACGAAGCGGGAACATGCGCCTGCGGGTCCGAAACCGGCCTGGAAGCTGGCCCAAAACGCGAGTGCCGACACGGCGATTTTAAACGGAAGCGTCTGCAGCATTGGAGTATCTCCCTTGCTTTGACCAGAAACGCCCCCATAGCTTCATTTTATAAAAGTATTCACGTTCGGCCGGTCTTGCGAACAAACCCGTAAATTCAGCCTACAACAAGCCGCTATGATCCTCGCATTTTTGGCTCATCTAAGCGCATGTCATCATGGATCGGCCAGCTCTAAACGCTGTCGTCATTGAAGCATCATGTTAAACACGGGATCACAACCGTCGTTCCATACGCGGCCAGACCATAACGCTGAGGTTGCGGCGCGCGCCGAAGTCCGACGCTCCTCCGCATCCCGCCACCGGGCAGCGGGGTCGTTCGACCTGGGCAACAGCCGTGTGGTGCTGCCAGACCGGGGACATGAGAGACTCAGCGTCCGCCCACTTCCATCGCAGCGTGGGCGAGGCGGATCGGCTCGGACGACAGCGCCAGCGGACCGTCGAAGGGGCGCTCGTGCAGAGCGACCACACCGAGCGTCGTTACCATCGCGGCGGAGAACAAAAACAGCGTCGTCGCTTGCGCAAACGGGCGTTCGCAATGGACGAGGGCGATCGCCGTCAGGGTCAGGGCGGCAAGGATGAGGAGCGTCAGCCACTTGCTCTCGTCGCTGCGGGCGGCGCTGAGCGCGAGGCGCTCGCTGCGGGCTGAACGGAGCTGCATCACCGCATCGAGCAGGGCCGCGTGAGTGGCCTCGCCCGCCTCCGCGGCATTGCGCGGGTCGGCCGCGGACTGAAGCAGGCGCCCGAGCGCTTGGCCCGCAGCGGGCGCCGAAGCGCCGGTCTCAGCCATGGAGGGCCATTCCTCCTTCACCACCGCATCGAGATAGGCGAACAGCGAGGCGCGCAGTCCGCTCATGTCCGGCGCCGAGGCGATGCTGAGATCGTAGACCGCAAGCGCGTGCGAGCGTTCGGCCTGCACCACGCGGCTGGCCTGACGCTGGCGCTCCCAGGCATCGTTGGCGACGAAGCCGGTCAGCAGCGCAAGCAGCACCGCGACCACGGCGATGTAGGGCGGCACGATTCCGGTCGCGAGCAGGCGCATCCCCGCCCTCGTCCAAGGCAGGTTGGTGAACAGGCTCAAGAGCAGGCAGATCGCGAGGAAGACGCCCGCGAGAAGGGTGAACATCAACCAGACGGGTTGGTCGAGCCAGAAACCGAGGATCATTGCCGAGCGGATCGCGAGGACGGGGTCTGCCAGCGTGGCCGACCAACCCCTCCGATTCGGTAAAGGCGCGTCAGCGCTTGTCCCGCGTGGTCTCGTCCCGGCACGGGCGGATCGTCTCCGGCGCGGGCCGCGCGTCCGGTCGAGGCGCCTCGAATACGGCGAGATAGCCGACACCGCCCTTCAGCCGGGTCATCGAGACCTCGCGATATCCGACGGATGCCAACTCGCAGCGCAGGAGCTTCGGTGGCGTGCCGTGGCGCGAGGGGATTGCGTCGGCATCGACGATCCCGACCCGGCCGCCGGGCTTCATCGCGGCGGCGAGGTTCCAGAGCAGGCCGAAGGGCTGGGCAATCTCGTGATACATGTGAACCAGCACCGCCGCATCGACCGAGCCCGGCGGCAGCCGCGGGTCGTGCGCCTCGCCGCGCACCACCGTGACGTTGGACAGGCCCGCCTCGGAAACTCGGCGCTCTAGGTCGGTGAGGTAGTCCGGCGTAATGTCCTGCGCGAGGATGCGCCCCTGCGGCCCGACGCGCGGGCTCAAGCGGAACACGTAGTAGCCGCTGCCCGCGCCGATATCGGCCACCGTCTCGCCGGGCGCGATCCGCATCAGGCGCGCGACCTGCCCGACCTCGTCGGCCTTGTCCCGCTGCCGCTCGTGCGCCCATTGCGGGGCGACGATCTCGGCGACGGGCCTGTCGGGCTTCGGAAAGCGCTCGGCCGGCACGCCGGGCGGTGCCAGCGGTTCGGCCGCGGAGGCCGTCAGCGTCAACAGCAGGAGGATGGCGGCGAAGCGGATCATGCCCCGGATAAGTCCCGACGCGGACGAACGTGCCCATCCCGCGCGCCTCGGCCGCGCATCGAACCATCGGCAGCGCGCCCCGTTCGCAAGGGAAAGGCTCGAACCGACATCCGAAAGCGAGACGCCATGCGACGCCCGATCCTCCTCCTCGCTCTCCTCGCGGTCCCGGTCTCCCCGGTGCTGGCGCAGGGCTTCCCCGGCGCGACGGTCGGCATCCCTCTGGGAAAACCCGATCCGTTCGGCGCCATGGCGCGCCGGCCGGCGGAATCCATGGCCGATCCCTTCGCAGAACCCTCGGCCGGCGGTGAAGCGACCCGGCCGGAGCGGCGCCTGCGCTCCCCGTCCCGGGGGCACATCAAGGGCCATGATCGCGCCGGACCCAAGCGCCGCCCTCCCCTGGCGCGGCGCTGACGAACCGGCACACCGGCCTCATTGACCGGCCCGGCGCGCACCGCCATCAAGCGACATGAGCGAGCCCGTCCATCCCGGCATGTCGGCCCCCTGGCGGGCCACCGTCCTGACCCTCTACCCGGAGATGTTTCCGGGTCCGCTGGGTCATTCGCTGTCGGGCGATGCGCTGGAGCGCGGGACATGGAGCCTCGAGCCGCGCCAAATCCGCGAGCACGGACTCGGTCGCCACCGCAACGTGGACGACACCCCGGCCGGCGGCGGCGCGGGGATGGTTCTGCGCTGCGACGTGCTCGGCGCAGCCATCGATGCCGCGGCAGCGCCGGATGACGGCCGGCCCCGCCTCCTCATGTCCCCGCGCGGAAAGCCGCTGACGCAGGCGCGGGTGCGGGCGCTCGCCGAGGGCCCCGGCGCGATCCTCGTCTGCGGCCGATTCGAGGGCGTGGATGAGCGGGTGATCGAGGCACGCAATCTCGAAGAAGTTTCGATCGGCGACTACGTGCTGTCAGGCGGCGAGATCGCGGCCCTGGTGCTGATCGACGCCTGCGTGCGCCTGCTGCCCGGCGTGATGGGCAAGCACGCCTCGGGCGTCGAGGAGAGCTTCGAGGGCGGCCTGCTCGAATACCCGCACTACACCCGTCCGCGAGAGTGGGAAGGGCGGACGATCCCTGATGTTCTGATGAGCGGTAACCACGCGGCCATCGGCCGCTGGCGGTCCGAACGCAGCCGCGCGCTGACGCGGGCGCGTCGACCGGACCTGCTGGAGCGGGACGAACCTTAGAGGGATCTTCTTCTCAACTGTTCTTATGAGAACTGAAATATCGTTCTGTTGCTCGCAGCACACGCAGATCTGAATCCTTCAAAATGCCGCTTGCATTGCGGCGCGCGATCCGTCATTTCCGGCGGCGGGACACCTCCCCCCAACGGGAGGCGCTCATCTGGAAGGATGGCTGACATGACGGCTCAAATGCCCGCCGCGCGCCCGCGCGTGCCCTATTTCTCCTCCGGCCCGACGACCAAGCGTCCGGGCTGGAGCCTCGATGCCCTCTCCGGCGCGGCGCTCGGCCGTTCGCACCGCTCGGCCGCTGGCAAGGCCAAGCTCGCCGAGGCCATCGAGCTCACCCGCACGGTTCTGCGCGTTCCGGACGATTACCGCATCGGCATCGTCCCCGGCTC
>Ga0268290_100185_pt1 | contig 15602 bp, 13 predicted proteins | sample MetspRMADM_FD_191346 | JGI IMG/M metagenome (GOLD analysis project Ga0268290, IMG submission 191346) | Soil microbial communities from San-Diego area, Southern California, United States - Methylocaldum sp. RMAD-M | ecosystem: Environmental > Terrestrial > Soil > Desert | place: USA: California... | reverse complement strand
GGGCGCAAGGTGCGCATCATTGCTCTCACCGGACGCTGAGGAAGGCCGCCATGCCGCACTTCTCGAAGGAGGCCCTGGAGACCTCGCCGGAGGCGCTGGCCAACCTGCGGGAGATCCTGCACGGGCACCAGCAGGGCGGCCGCACCGGCCGGACCATGCAGACGACGCCGACCAAGGAGGGGCGTTTCGGCACCTCCGGCGGCCGGGGGTCGCCGGAGCGCAAGCGGCGCCACACGTCCACGGCGGGGGTATGAGGACAGCTTCGGGGGCCGTCCCCACCAAGACGGGGGCGAGGCCCTTGTCCGGAGCCGCTTTTCCGGCGACGATCCCGCCGCGACGAAAGACGCTCCCGAGGGAGCCCGCGACGGGGCGAGGATGCGGGTCGGCCGGAAGATTGCCCTGGTCGGCGGTGTCCCGATCCTCGTCGCCGCGGCCATCGCGGCGGCGGGCTGGTTCCTGCTCACCCAGGGCGAGCGGGCCCGGGCCGGCGCCCTGCTCGCCGCCCGCGTCTATCACGATCTCACCCTGGCGCGGTTGGTCCGCGACGACTTCGTCGCCGCCCGCGCCGATGCACGCGCCGCCTTCGAGACGCGGTTCTTCGACCTGACCGACAGAGCCGGCCGCGGTCTGGCCACTCTTCAGAATCAAGCTCGCACCCGGGGACAGGCCGAGCGGGCCGCCGCCGCACGCCAATCCCTCGACCGCTACGTGGAGCGGATGCGCGATTTCTCCGCGGTCGCCCGCGAGAATGACGGTCTCATCGCCGAGATGAGCCGGCGCGCGAGCCGCCTGACCGACCTCGCCGAGCAGGCCCGCGAGCGGCAGCAAACCTCGAACGTCGACCTTGCCTGGACGCTGACGGGAAAAGTGAACCGGCTGCGCGCGACCCGTGACGCCGTGACGGGGCTCAACGCCGTGCTGGCCGCCGCGTGGCAGCTCGCCCTCGCCAGGGAACGCGGCGCCCCCCCTGGGACCGAGCGCTCTGAGCGAACCCGCCTCGTTCATGCCGGCCGCGACCTTGCGGCGGCCCTGCGCGCCACCTCTCGCGAGACCGAGGCCGCGGAAGCTGAACGTTTGACCGCCCTCGACTCGGCCGCGAGCGATCGGTTGACCGAGTGGGGCGAGCGCCTCCTCAAGATCGTGACGTCCGAGCAGCGCACGCTCGACGACGAGGTGGCACAGCTCCTCACCTACGCAGGAGAGGCCAACGCGACGGAGCAGGCGACGCAGAACATCGGCATCACGACGCTCAAGCTTGGGCAGCGCACCGCCGAGGCGCTGGCACGCCGGGATGCGGAGGCCGTCTCCGCCATGCTCGGCGAGGGCGAGCGGCTCTCGGCGAGCGCGTCCGCGCTGCCGATCTCACCGCTGATCCAGTCCGAGATGATCGAGGCCATCGACGGCTGGCGCGCGCGGCTCGCCACCACCGTCGACGGACTCAAGCGGCAGAACGCGATGATCGCCGAGATGGACGGTCTCGCTGCGGGCTTGAGCGAGGCCGCCCGCGCGCTGAACGACGACGCCGTCGAGGATGCCGACCGGTTCGGCACCTTCCTGGGCCAGCTTCTCCTCGCCGGCGCGGCTGTCGGCCTGCTGCTCGGAGCGCTGGTCGCGCTGGCGGTGGCCCGCTCGATCCTCGTGCCGCTGCGTCAGCTCCAGGGCGACATGATCGCGCTCGCCGCCGACCCGAAGGCGGAGGGGCTCTCCGGCACGCAGCGCACGGACGAACTCGGCGACATCGCCCGGGCGACGAATTTCTTCGTGACCGAGATCGGCCGGCGCGAACGGGCATTGCGGCGGGCCAAGGACCAAGCGGACAATGCCCTTCAAGATCTCCATCAGGCCCAGGACGACCTGATCCGCGCGGAAAAACTTGCCTCGCTGGGGCAGCTCGTGGCCGGCGTCGCCCACGAGATCAACACGCCGCTCGGCATCGCGCTGACCACGGCGACGCTGGTACGCGACGAGACGCGGGCCTTTCAGGGCTTGGTCACGGCGGGCACGCTGTCGCGCTCGCGCCTGACCCATTTCGTCGATCGAGTCGGGGAAGGGTCGCAATTGCTCTGCGCGAACCTGACCCGCGCCGCCGACCTCGTTCACGGCTTCAAGCAGGTGGCGGTGGACCGGGCGAGCGACGAGCGCCGACGTTTCGATCTCGACGTCTGGCTCGGCGAATTGCTCGCGAGCCTCCAGCCGATGCTGCGCAAGGGCGGCCACAGGATCGAGCGCGACGACCCGTCCGGCATCGTCGTGGACACCTATCCCGGCGTGCTGGCGCAGGTCGTCACCAATCTCGTCGCCAACGCCGTCGTGCACGGCTTCGCCGGTGCCGAGCGGCCCGGAACCATCACGGTGCGGGTCTCGCATGCCGGATCTCTCGTGCGGCTGGAGGTGAGCGACGACGGCGGCGGCATCGCGCCGGAGCATCTCGGGCGGATCTTCGACCCGTTCTTCACCACCGCCCGCTCCCACGGCAGCACCGGGCTCGGCATGCACATCGTGCACAACCTCGTAACGGCTAAGCTCCAGGGCCGCATCGCCGTCGAGAGCGAGCCGGGCCGGGGCACGCTCGTGCGGCTCGAATTCCCGCGCGCACCCGGCGAGGTCGAGCGGACGGGCACGGCCCGCCGGCCCGCCGGAGCGCAGGCACCATGAGACGCCGCGCGAGAGATCGCATCGGATACCGCGTCCGGGCCGCGGCCACCGTGGCCGTCATGCTGGCCGCCGTCACCGGAGCCTCGCCGGGGCAGGCGCGCACCCTGGTCTATTGCTCGGAGGGAAACCCGGAATCGCTCGATCCCGGCCTCGTTACCACGACGACGGCGATGAGTGCGGCGTGGCAGATGTTCAACAGCCTCGTCGAGTTCGCCCCCGGCACCACCGATTTGCGGCCGGCGCTCGCCGAGTCGTGGCAGGTCTCCGACGGAGGGCGGACCTACGACTTCACCCTGCGGGCGGGGGTGCGCTTTCACGCCAATGCCAGCTTCACGCCGAGCCGCCCGCTCAATGCCGACGACGTGCTGTTCAGCTTCCTCCGCCAGTGGAAGCCGGACCATCCCTATCATCGGGTCGGCGGCGACTTCGCCTATTTCCGCGATCTCGGCCTCGCCGGCCTGATCGAGGGAATCGAACGGCTCGACGAACGCCGGGTCCGCTTCCGGCTCAAGGAGCCGGACGCGACCTTCCTGCCCAACCTCGCCCAGGCCTTCGGCAGCATCCTGTCGGCGGAGTATGCCGAGCAACTCGCCCGCCGAGGTGTGCCGGAAGAGCTGGCCCGCGCGCCGGTCGGCACAGGGCCGTTCCGTTTCGTCGATTACCGCCCCGACGTGGCGGTGCGCTATCGCAGCTTCCCGGAGTACTGGCGCCGGGCAGCGGCAGCCGAGGCGGAAACCGTCGAGGCGCTGGTTTTCTCGATCACGCCGAACACGGCCGTGCGACTGACCAAGCTCAAGGCGGGCGAATGCCATGTGATGGCCTTTCCCGGCACGGCGGATCTCGATGCGGTGCGGACCGACCCCGACCTCGCGCTGGTATCGGGCGAGGAACTGAACATCGCCTATCTCGCCCTCAATACCGCGCGCCCGCCGATGACCGATCCGCGCGTGCGCCGCGCCATCAACCTCGCCATCGACCGGCGCGCCATCGTCGAGGCCGTCTACGGACCGGCCGGCACGGTGGCGCATAACCCCTTGCCGCCGTCGAGCTGGGCCTTCCACCGCGACCTGCCTGAGCCCCCCTTCGACCGCGAGGCCGCCGCTCGCCTGCTCGCCGAGGCCGGACTCGCCGAGGGGTTCGAGACCGATCTCTGGTTCCTGCCGGTCAGCCGGCCCTACAACCCCAACGGACGGCGCGTGGCGGATATGATCCGCGTTGACCTCGCCCGCATCGGCGTCCGCGCCCGGCTGGTCACCCGCGATTGGACTGCATACCGGGCCGCACTCTACGGTGGCGAGCCGACGATGATGCTCTACGGCTGGACCAGCGACAACGGCGACCCGGACAACTTCATGAACGTGCTGCTCGGCTGCCGGGCCGCGGAACCGGGAGGCGCCAATCTCGCCCGCTGGTGCGATCCCGGCTACGATGCGGCGGTACAGGCCGCCCGCCGCACCGACGATCGTGAGGTCCGCACTCGGCTCTACAGGGATGCGCAAGTCCGTTTCCGCGAGGCCGCCCCCTGGGTGCCACTCGCCCACACCCTCGTCCACATGGTGATCCGGCGCACGGTGAACGGCTTCCGGACAGATCCGCTCGGGCGCACCCTGTTCGAGGGTGTGACGTTGACGGAGTAATGTTTTGCGGTGCCGTATCTCGCATTGCGGGATAGCATATATTATCCACCGGCGAGTGCGCATGGATGCCACGCTTGGGAGGTGGGTTGCGCTGCAGCCTGCCAATCTCCAGATGTGCGCCTTCCCCGCCATAACCCGCGCGCTCTGGCCCGCGTGTTCCTGCGGGTGTCGCTCGGCCGGGAAACCGGACGAACGGACGGTGTCCTGGCGGGAGGTGGGGACCTCGACGGGGACGCCCGGCAAGGATGTGGATCGAGGCGGGCGTCGGAAAGGACGATGAGGTGAGTGAGGCCATGACCGACGCGGCCGAACAAGAGGCGAGTTTCCTCAACGAACTCGGCCGACGTGTGCGTCACGCCCGGACGGTGCGCGGACTGTCGCGCAAGCTGCTCTCGCAGGCCTCAGGCCTGTCCGAGCGCTACATCGCCCAGCTCGAGAGCGGCCAGGGCAACGTTTCGATCATCCTGCTGCGGCGTGTCGCCAACGCGATGGGGATGCGGCTCGACGATCTCGTTTCGAGCCAGGAAGCCTCCTCCGACTGGCGCGTCATCCGCGACCTCCTCGACCAGGCGAGCCCGGACCAGATTGCCCTGGCCAAGTCGGCGCTTGCGGGCTCAACCGGCGCGGAAGCGCGCACGGTCCGGCGGCGCGTGGCGCTGGTGGGCCTGCGTGGCGCCGGCAAATCGACGCTCGGCCGGATGGCGGCCGCCCATCTCGGCTGGCGCTTCGTGGAGCTCAACACCGAGATCGAGCGCGAGAACGGCTTGTCGGTGCGCGAAATCTTCGCGATCTACGGTCAGGAAGGCTATCGGCGGCTTGAGCAGAAGGCTCTGCGCGGCCTCGCCGAGCAGCCGGGCCCGATGGTGCTCGCCACCGGCGGCAGCATCGTCGCCGAGCCGCTGACCTACGACCTGCTCCTGTCTTCCTTCTACACGATCTGGCTACAGGCCCGGCCCGAGGAGCATCTTCAGCGGGTGCGTGACCAGGGCCATGTCGAGGGCAAGGGCGACCCCGCCTGGGTGCTGGACGACCTGCGCGCCGTGCTGCTCAGCCGCGAGCCGCTCTATGCCCGGGCGTCGGCCGTCGTGGACACCTCCGACGTCCCGGTCGAGATCATGGCCGCGCGCTTGATCGAGGTGATCGAAACCCGCGTCAGCGGCAACGACAACGGCGGCAAGCGCCCGGCCGCGTGACAGCGGCGCCACCCAGGGTGAAGCACGACCTCTTGATGCGGCGCCGGGTTACACCAAGCTGTAAGGCTTGCGCCGGCGCGGGCGAAGACACTTCTCTCGCTCGCCGCACGCGCGATACGGGTCGTATCCACTTGCCCTGCCCGGCGGCATAATCCGTCCCGCCAAAGCGACGGGGCTCGAACACTCTGCCGGCCGCGACGCGTGTCGCGGTCTCAGGCCGGATGGACAGCCGGCGCATCCGTCGAGGAGGAATGCATGTCCGCCAGTCCGTCGCTCAGCCCGGCCTCCGGGCGCGAAGGGATCGCCGGTATTGTCGATCCGCTCTGGATGCGCGTGCGCACCGAGGCGGAGTCGGTGGTGCGCGACGAACCGCAACTCGCCTCGTTCTTCGTGGCGACCATCCTCAACCATCCGAGCCTGGAGGCGGCGGTGGCCTACCGCGTCGCCACCCGACTCGGCCACGCCTCACTCTCGACCGAACTCGTCGCCCACGGCTTCCACGAGGCGCTCCAGGACGATGCCCGCATCGGCCAGAGCATGCGCGCCGACATCCTCGCCGTGATGGATCGTGACCCGGCGACGACCCGAGCGCTCGAGCCGCTGCTCTATTTCAAGGGCTTCCACGCGATCCAGGCGCACCGTCTCGCCCACTGGTACTGGGGCCAAGGCCGGCGCGATCTCGCGCTCTACCTCCAGAGCCGGTCGTCGGAGGTGTTCCAGACCGATATCCACCCGGCGGCCCGGATCGGGCGCGGAGTGTTCTTCGATCATGCCACCGGCCTCGTGGTCGGCTCCACCGCGGTGATCGAGGACGACGTCTCGATCCTGCACGCGGTGACGCTCGGCGGCACGGGCAAGCATGGGGGCGACCGCCACCCGAAGATCCGCCGCGGCGTCATGATCGGTGCGGGCGCCAAGATCCTCGGCAACATCGAGGTCGGGGCCTGCGCCCGGGTCGCGGCGGGCTCCGTCGTGCTCCGCTCGGTGCCGCCGCACACCACGGTGGTCGGCGTGCCGGCGCGTGTCGTGGGTGCTGCCGGCTGTGCCGAGCCGGCCCGCTCGATGGACCAGCTCGTGGCGATGAGCGAGTTCGTCGATATCGCCGGCGGAATCTGAAGCCGCTCCCTGCCTCCGGCGGGTTGCCTGCCCTCCCGCGACGTGGCAAGCCGCCGACGACCATCCGAAGCCCCATCCGCGCTGCCGCCGGGATCGCGCGTCCCGGCATGCACCGCCTCGCAAGAAGGTTGACGGCGTGACCAAGACCGAAGTCGCCAAGCTGCAGGACTACCTGCGCCGCAAGTTCGCCAACGCCAACATCCGCGTGGTCGCGATGAAGACCGGTGACTCCGCCGAGGTGTTCATCGGCGACGAGTCGATCGGCGTTCTCGCCGACGACAAGGAGGACGGCGACGATTCCTTCACCTTCCGGATGGCGATCCTCGACATCGACCTCGAAGAGGAGGCCTGAGGCTCGCCTCGTTCCGATCACGGGTCCGATCACGGAACATCGCGCCGTCCCGGGCATCGCACCTGTGGGCGGCGTTAGCGTTAACGAAACGTCTTTCTTAACAAGACGTAAACCATCGGCCAGACTGCGCGTCACATCCTGAGAAGGAGCGTCGCGTCATGACCCTGAGCCCCACTTCCCTCGAATCCATTCAGGCGCTCATCGTCGGCCTCGCGCTGGCGGGGCTGCTCGCGAGCGCCTTCGAATACGCCACGAACCGGCGGGCGAGCTTCCGCTTGCTGGAGGCCGGCGGCGTCACCGCGCTCGCCGCGCTGCCGATGATCGCGGTGGTCGCGCCCTTCATCATCCTGCGCAACACCCTGCGGGGCCGTCGCTTCGAACAGCGGCCGATCCCGTTCGTGATGGTCGCGACGATGATCGCCTGCGGCTGGAGCCTGCTCTCCGGCCAGATCGCTCTCGGCATGGCCCACCGGCTAGCCGGCCTGTAGTCCCGGGCGCCGGAATCGAGGACTACTGCCGCACCCACATCACCCGCGCCATCCAGGCGACGTCGGTGAGTGGCACCATGCGGTCCTCGTGGTCGGGATTGAGCGAAGCCAGTTCGATGGTGCGGGCGGTGCGGCGGCGCAGCTCCTTGGCCAGCACCTCGCCGCTGTTGAGCCGGGCAACGACCCGGTCACCCTTGCGAATGCCGGCATTCGGGGCAACGATCAGCACATCACCGTCACGGTAGAGCGGCAGCATCGAATCGCCCTGCACCTCCAGGGCGAAGGCGTGGTCTCCGCCGAGATCGGGGAATTCGATCTCGTCCCAGCCGGGGCCGCCCGTTGGAATTCCTTCCTCGGTGAACAGGCGGCCCGAGCCGGCCTGGGTCAGGCCGATCAGCGGCACCATCGTCCGGGTCGGCGCCTGCTCCGAACCGACCAGGTGCAGGAAGTCGTCGAGGCTGGCGCCGGTGGCGGTGAGCACCTTCGCGATCGATTCGGTGGAGGGCCACCGCTTGCGCCCATCGGGACCGACTCGCTTCGAGCGGTTGAAGCTCGTGGCGTCGAGGCCCGCACGCCGGGCGAGGCCCGAGGCGGAGAAGCCGTGGCGCTCGGCCAACCGGTCGATCGCAGTCCAAATCTGCTCGTGCGACAGCATAGCGGCCTCAAACCGGCGCGTGTGCCGTTGAGACATACGGCCTAAAGTTAGGAAACTAGAACCCGCTGAACCCGGACGCAATCGGGGCATCCGGAGAGGCCAGTGTCGCATCTGAGTGGCCTGCGGTGAAGGCGCGGCACTCCGTATCAGGTCACACACGGCATCGGTTGCCGCGCGGAAGCGCGCGTTCTATCGCTCCGGAAGGTTTACCCCCGGAGACCGGATGGCCCTCGTCTACAAGATCTGTCCGCGCGACCTCTGGCGGGAAGCCGAGGCCCTCGGTCGCTTCACCGGCGCACCCGTCGATCACGCCGACGGCTTCATCCACTTCTCGACCGCCGAGCAGGTCGCCGAGACGGCCGCCCGTCATTTTTCCGGGCAGGAGAGTCTGCTGCTCGTGGCGGTCGAGGCCGCGGATCTCGGGCCGGCGCTCCGCTTCGAGCCGTCGCGGGGCGGCGCGCTGTTCCCGCACCTCTACGGTGACCTTCCCTTGAGCGCCGTGCGCTCCGTAGCCGACCTGCCCCTCGGAGCGGACGGGCGGCACGCCTTCCCGGCGGAGATCCCGCAGGCATGATCGACGCGCTCTTCCCCCTCGCCCGGCCGCTGCTACATGGGCTCGACGCCGAGACGGCGCACGACCTGACGATTCGCGGCCTCTCGCTGCTGCCACCGCGCCAGCCGCCGGCCGACGACGCGGCGCTGGCGGTCGAGATGTTCGGGCGGCGCTTCCCCAATCCGGTCGGCCTCGCCGCCGGGTTCGACAAGGGCGCTCGGGTGGCCGATGCGCTGCTGGGCCTCGGCTTCGGTTTCGTCGAGGTCGGCGGAGTCGTGCCGCAGCCGCAGCCCGGCAATCCGCGCCCGCGGGTGTTCCGGCTTCCGCGCGACCGGGCGGTGATCAACCGCTTCGGCCTCAACAGCGAGGGGCTCGACGTGGTGGCCGACCGGCTCAAGGCCCGCATCGGCCGTGGTGGGATCGTCGGCGTCAATATCGGCGCCAACAAGGAGTCGCAGGATCGGCTCGCCGACTACGTGGCCTGCACCGAACGGCTCGCGCCGCATGTCGCCTTCATCACCGTCAACGTTTCCTCGCCCAACACGCCGGGCCTGCGCGACCTTCAGGGCGAAGCCTTCCTCGACGACCTGCTGGCGCGCGTCGTCGCCGCCCGCGACGCCAGCGGATCGAGCGCCGCGGTGCTGCTCAAGATCGCGCCCGACATCGCGCTCGAAGGGCTCGACGCGATGACGGCGACGGCGCTCCGGCGCGGCATCCAGGGCCTCGTCGTCTCGAACACGACGATCGCGCGGCCCGCGACCCTCACAGAGTCCGCTGTGGCGAGGGAGACCGGCGGCCTGTCCGGCCGGCCCCTGTTCGGACCGGCGACGCGGCTCCTGGGCGAGACCTATCTGCGTGTCGGCGACCGCATCCCGCTGGTCGGTGTCGGCGGCATCGATTCGGCGGAGGCCGCCTGGACCAAGATCCGGGCCGGTGCGCGCCTCGTCCAGCTCTACTCCGCCCTCGTCTATGAGGGGCCGGGACTGGTCGGAACGATCAAGCGCGGCCTGAGCCAGCGGCTGCGGGCGGAGGGACTGACAAGCCTCGCCCCTGTCGTCGGGCGCGACGCGGCGGAGATCGCACGGGGTGCCTGAGCCGGCCCAAGGCCAACTTTGTGGCGAGCCTTGCGCAAGATCGGCGAAGTGACAGGGCACCAGCAGCGGAATCTCCGTCCGCTCCCCGCCACACGGCGCCCGGCCGCAGCGCAATTTCTTGCACTCGGCACTTTGTTGCAACGCATCAAAATGCCGAGCTGCGGTCTCGCAAGCTCGTTGGAAATACACTCGAGCCATTCCAGAAACAGGCATCTTATGGAATTGTATTAAATTGCCCTGCGCGGTGGGAATGCCTCCCCCATCATCGGCCACGCATCAACTCGCATCTGCGAGATGTTACGTCCCAGGTTACGGGATCTGAGACCGCTCACCCGCCAGGGGGCGAAGCGGCGGACGCGGATCGCCGAAGACATCTCCCACATCGCGAAGACCGGGCTTTCGGATGGACCGTTCGCAAGGCTTACCCAAGCGTTCTTCCGCCGCGGGCGGCTGGGGCGCCCTGAAGAGCTGCGGCAAATTCCTCTTGGGCAGCCGTGCCCCGCTCTCCGGTGCGCGCGCCCTGCTGAGTGCCAACCAGCCCGACGGCTTCGACTGTCCAGGCTGCGCCTGGGGCGACCCGGCCCACGGCTCCTCCTTCGAGTTCTGCGAGAACGGTGTGAAGGCGGTCTCGTGGGAGGCGACCGACAAGCGTGTGACGCCGCGCTTCTTCGCCAAGCATCCGGTCTCGGAGCTGCGCGAGTGGACCGACTACGCGCTGGAGAGCGAGGGTCGCCTCACGCATCCGATGCGCTACGACGCCGAGACTGACACCTACCGCGCCGTGGAGTGGGACGAAGCCTTCGCCGAGATCGGCGCGACCCTGCGCGGCCTCGACCATCCCGACCGCGTCGAGTTTTACACCTCCGGCCGCGCCTCCAACGAGGCGGCCTACCTCTACCAGCTCTTCGCCCGCGCCTACGGCACCAACAACTTTCCCGACTGCTCGAACATGTGCCACGAGGCGAGCGGCATCGCCCTCGTCCAGGCCATCGGCATCGGTAAGGGCACGGTGCTGCTCGAAGACTTCGAGAAGGCGGACGCCATCTTCGTCGTCGGCCAGAACCCCGGCACCAACCATCCGCGCATGCTGGGCGACCTGCGCCGGGCCGCGGAGCGCGGCGCGCGGGTCGTGGTGCTCAACCCCGTGCGTGAGCGCGGGCTGGAGCGCTTCGCCGATCCGCAGAACAGCGTCGAGATGCTGCGAGGCGCAAGCCGCCCGATCGCCAGCCACTACTACCAACCGAAGCCCGGTGGCGACATGGCCGCCTTCCGCGGCATTGCCAAGGTCGTCTTCGCCCGCGACGCGGCGGCGATTGAGGCGGGCAAACCCTCGCTCCTCGACCACGCCTTCATCGCCGCACATACGAGCGCGTTCGTCGATTACCGCGCGGCGGTCGAGGCGACGGAATGGGAGGCAATCCTCGACCAGTCCGGCCTGACCCGCGAGGAGATCGAGACCGCAGCCGACGTCTATCTCGGCGCCGACAAGGTGATCGCGACCTGGGCGATGGGCGTGACCCAGCACCGCCACTCGGTCGCGACGATCCGCGAGATTGCCAACCTGCTGTTCCTGCGCGGCCACATCGGCCGCCCCGGCGCGGGCCTGTGCCCGGTGCGTGGCCATTCCAACGTGCAGGGCGACCGCACCGTCGGCATCAACGAGAAGCCACCGGTCGCGCTCCTCGAAGCGCTTGATCGCGAGTTCGGCCTCAACGCACCGCGTAAAGCAGGCCACAACGTGCTCGGCGCCATCGGTGCGATGCTCGATGGCTCATCCAAGGCTTTCATTGGCCTGGGCGGCAACTTCGTGCGCGCGACGCCGGACACCAAGCTGGTCGAGAAGGCGCTCGCAGGCTGTGAACTCACCGTCCACATCGCGACGAAGCTCAATCACTCGCACCTCGTGCCGGGCCGGGTCGCCTACCTGCTGCCCTGCCTCGGGCGCACCGAGATCGACCGCAACAGCCGGGGCAAGGTGCAAATCGTGACCGTCGAGGATTCGATGAGCATGGTCCACGGCTCGGGTGGCATCAACAAGCCGGCCTCGCCGCATCTGCGCTCGGAGATCGGTATCATCGCCGGCATGGCCGCTGCCGCTGTCGGCTCGGAGCGGATCGACTGGGCCGCGCTCGCCGACGATTACGACCTCATCCGCGATCTCATCGAGCGGACGATCCCGGGGTTTGCCGGCTTCAACACCCGTGTGCGCCGGCCCCGCGGCTTCATGCTGCGCAATCTCGCCGCCGAGCGGGTATTCGAGACCGCGACCGGCCGAGCGGGTTTTTCGAGCGGACCGCTGCCGGTGGCGACCGAGCACCAGCGCGCGAGCCTCCAGGGCGATACCTTCGTGCTGCAAACCTTCCGGAGCCACGACCAGTACAACACCACGATCTACGGCCTCGATGACCGCTACCGCGGCGTCTATGGCGAGCGCCGCGTCGTGTTCGCCAACCCGGAGGATCTCGCCGAGCTGAAGGCGCGGGCGGGCGAGCGCGTCGATCTCGTCTGCGTCCACGCCGAGGATGGCGTCGAGCGGGTGGCGGAGGATTTTCGCCTCGTGCCCTTCGACATGCCGCGCGGTTCGCTCGCCGGCTACTACCCGGAACTCAATGTGCTGGTACCGCTCTCGGCCTTCGGCGAGTTCTCGGACACACCAACCTCGAAGTCGGTTCTGGTCCAGGTGCGTGCCCGCGCCGCGAACGCCGTGGGCAAGGCCGCGTGAGCGAGCCCCCCGCCGATGCCGAGACCTTTCTCGCCGCGACCGACACAATCGCGGCTTTGCGTCCGGAACTAAACCTGTTGGAGGCCGGCATCCTCGCCGGCCTGCATCTCGGGCTGGCCGCGGACAGCCGGAGCTTCGCCCGCATCTTCGGCGTCGAGCACGCCCTGGTGCTGCGCGCGGTGGAGGGCCTCGCCGGCGAAGCTCTCCTCACCGTGACCGCCCGCGATGGCCGCACCCAGCGCACCCGCTATGAGGCGAGTGCAACCGGCAGCGCGATGCTGACGGCGCTTGCCGCCTGAACCTCGCTCGTCGGGGCAACCGTCAGGCCGTGCTCATCTCGCCGAACCGCTCATCCAGCGGCAATTCGATCGCGCAGCGCAGCCGTGTCTCGCCGAGTTCGTAACGGGTCTTGGCGTTGAGCGCGTAGGGCATCGCCCGCTCGATCAGTTCGCGTCCGTAGCCACGGCGCGTCGGACTGCGCTCCTCGCGCGGCCGGCTGATGCCCTCCTCGATCCACTCGATCAGCAGGCTCCCGCCGCCCTGATCGTCTCGAGCGGCCCGCCATGTCACCGAGAGGCGGCCGTGTTCGGTCGTCAGGGCACCGTACTTGCGGGCGTTGGTGGCCAGTTCGTGCATGGCGAGCGCAAGGGTCTGCACCGACGCCTTGCGCAGGTGCACCGGCGGGCCGGCGATATGGATCCGGTCCGCGAAGTCGCCGCCTCCGAGCGCCTCCAACTCGGTCCGGATCAGGGTGCGGAGGGTGATCGGCTCCTGTTCCGAGCGCGACAGCAATCCCTGAACCCGCGACAGGGCAGCCAGCCGGTCGTTGAACTGCTCGCGGAAGCGCTCGGTCGAGCCGGTCTGCACCATGGTCTGGTGGGCGATGGAACGCACGACGCCGAGCAGGTTGCGGGTGCGGTGCTGCAATTCGGCGACGAGAACGGCCTGACGCTCCTGCAGATCGTGCAGGTCGTGGATGTCCATGGCGGCGCCGATCCACTGCGTGACCTGCCCCTCGGCATCGACGATCGGCGCCTGCCGTACGAGGAACCAGCGGTACTCCCCGTCATGCCGGCGGATACGCTGCTGTACCTCGATCAGCCGCTGCCGCTCGCGTCCGACGCGGAAAGCCTCGCGCGCCGCATCGCGGTCGTCCGGGTGGACCGCCTCGAGCCAACCGCCGACCTGAGACTGCTGCAGGTTCTGACCGGTATAGGTGAGCCAAGCCTCGTTGAGCGAGTTGTGCTGCCCACTCTCATCGGAGCGCCACAGCAGGACGGGAATGAGGCTGGCCAGGGCGCGAAAGCGTTCCTCGCTCTCGCGCAGGGCCGCCTGCGCGATGTTATCGCGAAGCCGCAGCACCTCCTCCTGCGCCGCCTTCCAGGCCGAGATCTCCTTGGTGGTGGTAGCGACCCCGTCACCGAGCTTGACCGCGCATTGGAAGAACCAACCGTCGAACTGCTCGTGGACGTAGCGGCGCTCCGCGGTCGCGGGCTGGCCGGTCTCCGTCACGCGCTTGAAGGTGTCGAAGATGCCCTCCTGCACCACGCCAGGATTGCGTTCGAGCAAGCTCTGCCCACGCACCTCACCGTATCGGCTCTCTGAGGTATGGTTGTTCAGGAGCCACTGGAAGTCGACGATCTCGCCGGCCGGGTCGCGCACGGCCTCGAAGACCTGGATCATGTCCATGGAGCTGTCCATGGTCGCCTTGAGCAGGTCGCGGCTTGCCTGAAGCTCCGCCGTCCGCTCCCGAACCTGCCGTTCCAGTTCGGCCCGGAAACGTGCTTCGCTCTCGCGCAGGGCGCGGTCCGCCAGCACCCGAACCGTGGTTTCGAGCAGGGTGACCAGGATGCCCGCGATGTCTCCCGTCTCATCCCGGAGCGGGCTGTAGGTCAGCGTGAACCACGCATCCTCGACGCGGCCCGCCCGAGACAGGGGATAGAGCGCGTCCTCGAAGGTGAAGGTCTCGCCGTTCCAGACCCGCTCGTAGATCGGCGCGTTGATGTGCCAGACCTCGGGCCAGCAGTCGCGTGACGGCTGACCGAGCCCGGCCGGGTGCTTCAATCCCATCAGATCACGGAAGCCGTCGTTGTAGATCTGGATCAGGTCCGGGCCCCACAGCGCGATCATGGGGAAGCCGCAGCCGAGGAGCAGGCTGATCGTGGCCCTCAGGCTGGGCGGCCATGTCTCCGCGGCGCCGAGCGCCGTCGCCGACCAGTCATAGGTCCGGATCCGCTCGGCCATCTCGCCACGATCCGATCGGGCAGGTGGAATGCCGCTCCCATCCATCCCGTACCTTCGCACAGCCTTCCGCACCGTATTCCGCAGACGGAACGGGCGGCACGGCCCGCAGTCTCACCGAGATCGTTACGGGAATTCCTCAGGCTGGCAATAGATGGAATCAATGCGTCCGGCCTCCTACCTCCAACAATTTCGCATCGCATCCGTAGATACGACCACTCTGCGCTGCACTCAGAAAACATCATTTATGATGTCTGAATGATCATGGCCGCTGCCCGAGTCTTTCAGGCTCCAGAACGCTAAAACTGAGCGGAAGTCGCAAACGGCTTCCATCCATCGTTCCGCGACCTGTGGCTCGGCCGGACCGCTGCCCCCGACGTCGAAGCCGGGAGGGCCGAGGCCGGAAGGCCCGAGGCGATAGGAGCGCCGCTTGGACGGTGCGCCTAGATCGCTTCGAGCACAGGCGGCTTTCCGGTCTTCAGAACCGCGCCGTGAGGAAGAGCCGCACGTTGCGGCCCGGCAGGACCACCTCGTCCTTACGGAAGGAGGCGGCGTTGCGGATCACATCGTCGAGGAGGTTCGTGCCGCGCAGGCCCAGCGTCACCTCGCTCAGGCCGTGGACCGCCGGATCGAGCGGGCGGCTATAGGCGATCTCCGCCTTGAGGTCGTTGTAGCCAGGGGTCGGCGTCTCCAGCGCTCCCGTCTGCGTCTGTGCGAAGGCGTGCAGCAGGCTCACCTGGGCGAACCAGCCGTCCGCCCGCAGGAAGACGCCGCCGCCGACGCGGTGGGGCGGGATGCGCGGCACGAAGCTGCCGTCATCGAACTGCGCCCGTACGAAGTCGTACTGGGCGCTGATCCCGGCGAAACCGTCGCCGACCGGCACAAGGTCGATCTGG
>Ga0268290_100184_pt1 | contig 15632 bp, 9 predicted proteins | sample MetspRMADM_FD_191346 | JGI IMG/M metagenome (GOLD analysis project Ga0268290, IMG submission 191346) | Soil microbial communities from San-Diego area, Southern California, United States - Methylocaldum sp. RMAD-M | ecosystem: Environmental > Terrestrial > Soil > Desert | place: USA: California... | reverse complement strand
ACGAACGGTACCGCCTGCTCCCGATCGGCGCCGGACTCCTGGTGCAGGCGGAGATAGCCGGAGAGTGGAGGTCGCTCTACGACGTGTCGCCCGAACCGCTGCTCGACAGCCACTATGAACTGTTCAATTGGTTTGCCGCCTCGCACGAGACGTCGCACTTCCGACGCGAGCTGATCGCCGCAAGGATCACCCCGGACGCTCGCTCCACTCTGCTGGGGAACCGGCTCACCATCCGTCCGGCGCATGGCGGGGTGGAACGGTGGCGACTCGACGCTGAGGGGATCGAACGGGCGCTCGCCGAGGTCTTCCACCTCTCGCCGCAGCCCGACTGGAGAGAGATTGTGGAGAGGGCGGCCGCGCACGGCGCATTTTTTTGAGGAAGCCTCGGAAGTATGAAGCGCCTCGCGGATTAGCGGCAGCTGGTTCTCCGATTCAGACGCATTTAGGCGCCGCAAGCCACGTTTTAGATCGATTATTTATGGCCGTTAGTGCCTTCGGAGCCGCCCTTAGTGGAGCTCCGGTCGCAGACTTCATGCTGGAGCGGCTGACACTCGGGGTTGGATGGTTGCGTCGGGCGATCCCGGGGATAAGCGGTTTCTGGCACCAATCAGCGGATCTTCATGTGGAACTGGCTGAGCGAGTTCGCGGCGACAGGTTGTGCGAACGTGTAATGAGCACGTTGTCGGTCAGCGATGGGCCGGCAGCCCGGACAGAGCCTCCTCTTATGGATCAGAACGATTAGCAGGCGTCAGAAAGTGCTTTCTCTTCGGCAAAGAGACGATGACTCTGTACGCACCTCGCTGCGCAAAAAACGACTGAGAGGGTTAGCAAATTCGGAACCTTGACCATTCCGCCGCAGCGGAGCAGGCACTATATCTCTGCCCACACCGGCCGCCGCACCAAGGGCGTCCGTCATCCTCGAACGGTATGGAACAACGCCATGGCTGGAACGGACCTGCGGGTGGAGTTGGATACGGGCGGCGCTGCCACTGCGGGCCTCGATCTGGACGCCCTGCGAGAGGATATCCAGGCCGAGCTTGGCAAGCTCGCCACGCGGCTTGACTTGCCGCCGCCCGACGCTGAACGGGTGCCAGCGCCCGAAGGCGCACAAGGCATGGATCAAGTGTATCACTGGCTGATGCACTTCGCCACGGAGCCGCAAATGGTCCAGGTCTACGCCCGGACCTTAGTCTTCACCCTCAACGAAATCGCGACGGCTGCCCGCCGCAATGCCCAGGCGGGCAACAATGGTACGTTCGTAGTCCGGGTGAAGGCCTTCGGCAAGGACATCGCACTGCCGGCTGCTACGTCAGCCATCCAAGCTGTGTTCGACGAGCTCGGCGGCAAGTGATGCCGGCAGACAGGCGCGCTCTCATCATCGGCAGCTGGCTAGCCAAGGGGCGTAGCAAGCCCTCGCGGCAGCGCATAGTGTCCATTTCGGACCGCTGGTCCGCCATCTTTCAGGAGGACCGGTACGGCTATCGCAGCGTGGGAAACCAGGCTGCCATGCCGGTGCCGATGCACAATCCGACACGCGCGCAGGTAGTTGACCATTTTGACCGTGCCCGTCGCGTTAGTGCCGAAAGCGAGCTGCTCATTTACTTCGTCGGGCATAGCGCCAACCGGGGGGCGCACGACCTCGAATTGATCCTCGGCATTGACGAGGACGGCGAGGACAAGACGATGGCCCTCACCGCCCTGCTGCAGGAGGCGCGGAACGCGAGATTTCAGCGCATCATCTGCATCCTCGACACCTGCCATGCTGGCAGGACGAAGGAGTCGTTTGCGGAGCTTCGCGATCAATCCTTCGCGATGTTCGCGACTGGCGACGCCTATGCCTTCGAGGCCAATTTCTCCGATGCTCTATTGCGCGCGTTTGAGATGCCAATCCGCAAGAACGACCAGCGGGTCGACCGGCGCGAGGGAGGCATTACCTATAACAAGCTCTTCCAAGAGGCCCGCCGGCGCTTGGTCACCGGCTCGCCGAAGGACTCTCAGGAGCCGATCTGCTTCGGTGACCTCGGCAACGTCGTGGTTGAAGCGGCGCCGCGCGTAGTCGCGGAGGGATACAACGTCTTCGCCTCTAACCGAACGATCTACGGCCGCATCTACATCGTCCTGGAACTCCTCCGGGACCAAGGTCGCTCTATCGACGAACTCATGACCGTGCTGCGCCGCCACCCTGCCTTCGTCCTGAAAAAGGCAGAGGAGGGCAACGGTACGTATCTGTCCTCCAGCCGCATCTCGGAGTACGTCGACTTCCTCAGAAAGGCGGGCTGGGTCGTGGGCCGGAACGATAGCCTCTCGGTTACCGCGGCCGGCAGGAGCGCCTGTTCCCATGCCGGTTTCAACCGCCAGCTCATCGAGGCAATTGAGAGAAATGTCCTGCCGGCGGACATTTCTCTCGCACAGCTCGATGAGTTCGTGCAGGGCTTACTCGATGACATGATCCCGCCGACCCCGGTCCGCATCAAGGACCGCGCCGCGATGCACGGACGAGCGCTGCGCCTCAACGGGGCGACACGAGTTGCCCTGAGCGTGCTGCCAACGACAGGGCGATATCTGAAAGGTTCGGCGGACGCGATCTTCCCGGCGGAGGTCGGCGCCCCTCAGCAGTTGGCGCGGGCGGCAGAGTAGCTGTCTCACCCGATGGGGCAGCCTTCGTGGCAGCGGTTTCCTCGGGGCCAGACTGATCAACGCGTTCGGCAACAGTAGGCCGTCTCCGATGGGTTGGGTGACGCGCATATCGGCGTCGGTAGCTCAGCTTGCGCTGTCCTCTTCAGAGAGGGCATCCGCGACGTATCATAAACTTAGGGGCTGGCGAACACCTTAAAGCCTGTGACATCCGCGTGGCGAAGGTGGAGGTGTGCTCCAGCCATCAACTGCCGGAGCTCGGTAGTGAGCTTGCCGCCTGCAAACCCGGGCTGCACGACCGTGATGTGGAACACTGGTGGCTTGGGGCGGGCGAGGAGACGCTCCACGTCCGCGAAGGTGCCCCTACGAAAGCGATTGCCACCGCCGGTCGTCATCCGGGCCTCGATCTTCGCCCGAATTCCCTTGCGACCGCACCACCGGGCCAATTTGATCGCCTGCCCGATCACCTCATAGGCGTCGACCACGCGCGCCCCTGGCTTCGGGCTCTTGGTGCTCTTGCAATGGTAGATCTCGACCTCGGTCTCGTCACCCATCTCGCGGATTTCAATGAAGTCAGCGATCTCACCGCTTCCGTGGTCAAAAAAGATCACCGGAGCCGTGCCAGCGTTGAGGCGCGCCTCGATAAACTCGAAGATCGAGAGACGTCCGTTCTTGGGTACGTCGACTTCGGTGTTGATGCAGACGCCACCGCCCTTGAAGTCGATGGGCACCACGCATGCAGGGTCGAACGGAGCATCTTCCGGGTTCCAGGGCGCGTGATACTCGCTCCCGCGAACCGTCCCAAGGTCGACCGTGTAGAAGGAAAGGGGGCGCTCGTTGAGATGGTCGATCAACGAGCAGGAGGCGCCGTGGCGTTCAAGCTCGATCTCGTCCGAGCCGGACCGGTAGCTGAAGTGGGGTTCGCCGCGGACGTCGTAACTGAGCCTAATATCGAGGCCGTGGCCCCGGATTGACACCGGGACCTGATGGTCCGTGCACCCGTCGTGATCGGCGACGAGGTCAAAGCTCGTGAGCTGGAGTGATTGCTGACCCGGAACAACGACCGACCATGGACGCGTATAAACCTCCTTGTCCCAGTCGGCCAGGAAGACCCGGGCCGGGAGGCGGTCTATGTCCTTCCCCGTGGAGAGGAGGTCGAGGCCGGAGTGCGTGACCACGCGACGGGTGCTCGCGAGGCGTTCCGCCAGCCCGTCCATCCAATCGACGAGCTCGAACAGCCGCGCCGAGCTGTTCTGCCAAATCTTCGAAGCGCTGCTGACCCCGATGGTTATGTCCACGCCGTCGCGCGTGCCGCCGCCGAAGAAGTGCCCGCGCAGGTACTGGCGGGCATCCGCGGGGTCAATCGTGCGCTCCACCGACCCGCCCGCCTTGGTGAGGTACTGCTCGGCGCTACTGTTGGAGGCGCGGTTGCGCATGCCGATGTTGTAGAATTTCATGTCCTCCAGATCGAGGAGGACGCGGTTGAGGGTATCGGCTGACAGGCCCCGCAGGTTCCGTCCGGTGATGGTCTCGGAGAGCCGCTGGTAGGTCCCGTCCTGACGCTTGGAAGCGCAGACGAAGAGGAAGCCCTTCTCGCGGTTGTGGTGGATGACGAAGAGGTGGTTGCTTAGGTCGGTGAACCTCTCGTCCTCGGACCAGCGGACCTTTTTGCTTTCACGGACCACGAAAACCGCGGTGTTGAAATCCTCGCTCACGGCTGAGTAGACGACGTTCACCCCGTACGGGAACTCAATCGTCTCGTCGATGCGGACGGCCTCGGTCAGCCGCCAGACCTTCACGTGCATGTACGGCGTCAGGCCGTAGAGCGAGATCTCCTCGATGTCGGGGTCGTGGCCACGGTCCGGGTCGAAGGAATCCAGGATCTCCCGCGCTCGCTCCTCGCGCAGGACGCGGGTCGCGCTGAGGTTCGGTACGATTTCGCTCCAGGCGGCACCCTGGGCGTAAAGCTTCTCCGCCTCAACCTTGATGCTCGACGGGGCGGCGATGAAGGTCGCGTTCCCGAGCGCCTGGCCCGAGGTCCGCGCGAACCGTCCGATGAACTGGAGCGTCACGGCGAGAGACTTGTGCGGGGTGTGGATGGCCGCGATTTTCAGGTTGGGGAGGTCGAACTCCTCGCCTAGCATGTTGACGCAGACGATGCCGTCGAGTTGGCCGCTGCGCAGATCTGCAAGGATGCGCTTGACGTGGCCGACGCTGTGGTCGCTCTTGACCAGCTTGAGCTTCAGCTTGGTCACCGCCTCGTAGGCGTCGAGCAACTCCGTCGCCTGTGCCTTGCTGTCCGTCCGTACCATCAGGCGGTGCTGGAGACCCGCGGCCTTGTCCTCAAGGAACTGCCGTTCGGCTGCGACCGCAATCGCCCTGTCCTCCCAGCCCTCACCGAACCCCTCGACCGGCACGTAGGAGATCTGGCCGAAGACACCGTCGTCGTAGGCGCGCTTTAGGTCGTAGGTAAAGACGAACTTCCCTTTGATCTCCAACTCGTCGCGCCGGTAGGGCGTCGCCGTGAAGAGGGCTCTCCGAGCGTTAGGGAAGCTCTTTAGGAGCTCGGTCCAGGTGAATGCGGGGCTGTGATGAGCCTCGTCGACCAGGACGAGGTCGAAGAAGTCCGCCGGCGGCGGCGGCACCCCCTCCACCGCCGGGCTCGCGCTGTTGGGCGTGGCGACCACGACGTCGTAGTCGCGCAGTGCCTCCCAATCGGTGATCTTGGCGTCCGCATTGAAGACGGCCGGGGCTTCCAGGGCCGCCGGGACCGCCCCGAGCCGCTTCAGGACACCGAGCTGGCGGAAGTCGTCGTAGATCTGCTCGCGCACGAGCCGGCTCGGCGTGACGACGAGGACACGGAGTGCGCGGAGGAGAAAGGCAGATGCCTGAAGCACAGCGGTCTTGCCGGAGCCGGTTGGCATCGTGACGATCGCCGGGTCGTTGCGCTGGGCGAAGTGGGCCCCGAGCGAGAACAGGGCGGCTCGTTGCGCCTCCCGGAAGCCGGGTGAGTCGTCGGTCGCGACCGGGATCGCGAGCACCGGATAGTTCCGGGCGAAGTAGCTCGCCGCGGATGCCTGGGCATCAGCCATGGGTAATCGTTCCCCCTTTGGAATGATGCCGCCCGAAAGCTCGCCACACGGGCTGGAATTCGATGGCATCGGCAGCCCACGGCTGCGCCTGCAGACCTGTCCGCGACGGGATGGAAATCTCCGTGCCCCTTTTGTTCCCTTCTCGATTTGGGCGGCCGTGACACGGCCGCCCAGTTTATTTATTTACTCTAGGTTTCGCGAGTGCGGAACTTAGAGGGCCGAGTGCGGAACTTTGGGTCGCCCAGCACGACACACCCGCCTAGCCTCCCGGCAAACTTCCTGCGTCGGCACAAGCGGCCAACACGGCATAATCCAAGAGCACCCTGTTGTGGATCCGCAGGAGGGGCGCTTGAAAACCATCTGTTCCCCCACAGTGCTCATCTTTTGCCTCAGGCTACACACAAACTGTAGAGAGCAGGGGAGTTTGCACCTAAAATCATGTGTAAGCCATTGATATCACTTGTTTTAGGTATCCTATAGCTGTCTTGTTTGATCCCAAAAAGAGGGGCAAGTAAGGACCCAAATCAACCTTCTAGCGTCCATCGAGACAAAAAAAGACCCCGGATGACCGGGGCTCGAAGACACAGATTGATTATAAAAGAGATTTTTATTCTCTCAAACTGCTTTATGTTTCGACCCCGAGTGTACGATGTCTGTCCGTAAAAAGTAAGCTCTCCCTACTTCGTAAGACGAAGTCGTTGGCTTGATGCCATATTTTATCAGCGCTGATCGCGCTTCCAGTCGCGTAGGTCCCCAATCCGGGACCAGCTCCGAAAGGGCTATGAAGTCTCTCTTGAAATTATCTATGGATCTTGGATCTACGATGTAGGTCTCGTGAGCGTAATTAATGTCTCCCCCGTCAACAGCTTCGAGGAAGCCTGCTTTAAGAAGACGGCGTGTTATGCCTATCGGAAGCTCAAGCCGCATGGCGGCTTCCCGGACGCTGATACCAATCTCCGGGAAGATTACCGGCCGGACTTGATCATGCCTGACCCGGATCGAAATGTACCCCGCATCGTCCGAGCGCCGCCCGACCCAGGGCAAGCGCCTTTCGCGGATGAGGCGTACGATATCCATTGCATTGCAGGGAACCCGCTTCGCCGCACGCATGATGGAAAGCGCACCGTGCGTCTCACCGTCGAGGATCTCGGCTCGATCCAACACGGACGCCATGAAGCGGTCGACGTCTGCTCTGGCGAAAGCGAGTATCCGCTTGCCCGTTTCCTGGCGGGGATAGACCGGCACTAAGAAGCCCGCGTCCACCAGCAACTTTGTTTGTACCCTAGGAGCGTTGATATAGGCAGCAACCTCCGTCATCGACATTGTATCGACAAGCTTGGCTAGGAAGTCGGCGCTCGCATCCGCCGAGAATGTGACCATGTTGTCTCGGCGACGTTCATGACCGGCTTCGATAAAGCCCGCCTCGTAGAGAACCTTGCGCAACCTCTTGGGATGCACACCGGTTTCGAGTGAGGCGGAGCGGATCGAGTGCAGTCTTCTGGAGCTGGTGACCCCTCCAAGGAAGCTGCTTCCGACGCTTAGAGGCAGATTTGCTGCGACGACCTCTCTCACCAAGTCACGAAGTTCGTCCTGACCCTTCGAGCGTCGATTGTCGGAAAGCCAATCGTGAAGTGGCCCCAGCGCCGATTGCGCGCCTCCGTTTGCAGGTCTTCCCTCGTCTCCTGCATCGAGCAAGCCCTCGATGAAGGACCGAACCGCCTCATCTCCACCCTCGGCCAACGCGAAACCCTCATGGCCAGCGATCCGAAGACCATCTCCGTCGAGCCTGCCCGAGCGCCGGGTGCGACCGTGGAGGCGCACCCTCCCGAGTACCTCACAGAACCGGGCGGCCAACCCTACCCCAAGACCGTCAAGAAAGGGCACTCCGCCGGTCTCACCGGATAGGCGCCGGACCAGATACCGCTCAAGATCGGTCGCCTCCCTCCGCTCCGCCTCCGCCGCGAGGCGCGACATGACCGGAGCATGCCGCCTGACCGAGGCTGCGAAGTCGTGCATCTCTTTCCTGATCGGCCGCAGCGAGGCCAGGGATTGCGCATGGACGTGGCAGGTCCGCACGAACGCGATCTGCCACCATGCACGACCGTACATGGCCGCATCCGGCTTGAGCGGCGAGGCTGCGGCATCCTCCAGCAGGCAGGTCGGGCACACGCGCAGGAATTGACGCGCCATCCAGTTCGGCGTGAGGATCTCGGTGCCGAGGCGAATCGTGCCGGTTTCCGACCTGCGGAACGCACTGGCAAAAAGGCGGTTCGGGTCCACTCCCGCCATCTCGGCCAGCCCGTGGATGGCCGCCGGTTCTCCGTCGACGACGTCCTGCAGCCTCAGCCCCTGGTCCTTGCAAAACCCCCAGCCGTGGGGATCCCATTACGCGCGGCCAGGCGTGACACCAGACTGGTAGCCGTCTCCCCGGGCATGTGGTCGACGGTAAGGCGGATGGGGCTCATTGCTGATAGCCCTCCTCCACGTTGCCGGTCTTCGTGTCCCCGGCCTTATTCGACTTGGACACCGGCGGAGGGGTCAGATGCTTCACTTGAAGCATCCGCCAGACGTCGACCGCGCGGTAATCCGACCGGGAATAGGGGTTCCACTGGCGGGCATTCCCGGTCCGCTTCGCGAACGCCTTCTCAAAGTGCTGGATTTCGAGCTTCTCGGCCTTGTCGGCTAAGGCGGACCGGATGGCGTCGTGCATCTCCTCCACGATGACGCCCATGCGATGGTCGCCTGCATGGACGAGCCGTGGAAGGATGCGCAGCATCTCGCCTTCCGACACGGACATGCCGGCCAACTCAACGAAACTCGTCAATGCCTTCGTCAGCATTGTCGTATCGGCCGGAAGCTCCACGGACCGGAACTCGTACCAAGTTGCCCGGCGCGACAGTTGCCGGTCGGCCAGGACGAAACCCGCGACGACGGGCAGCCCGGAAAGGATGACGGCGACGGGGTGCTCCGCGTCGACCATCAAGGCCTTGAGGCTGTTTCGGAGCTTTTGTCTTTCGACCGCATCACGCATCTGCGTGGCGTGCTGCGCCTCATCGATATGAAGGACGAGCACGCCCAAGGCCTGCAGGCGAGCCCGGACGGTGGACCAGATCTCGGGGCCGGTCACCCTGCCTCTCAAGAGCGAGTAGCCCGTCTCCAGGATGATCGACCGACCGAGTTCCTTGACCCCGCACGGACTCGGTGCGGTCATGGACAACACGAGGCCGTCCGGCCCGGAGCGGGCCGCCTGCAGGACGGGATGCCGCTCGAACAACCTCGCGAGGCTGCGGGTCTTGCCCGCGCCGCTGACGCCGAGGACCAACAACATGCCGGCCTCCCGAAGCTCCTGCTCCTCCTCCTCGGGGTTGTCCGGGTCCGGCCGCTCGCATAGGTCCGTTAGCAACGCGTCGAACTTGTCCTTCAGGTCGTCGTCGCGCCCGGTCTTGATGTAGCGGCGGCGCACCCGCTCCATGACGGTGGGAGCGCCGTCGCCCTGGCCCAGCGCGGCGCGGAGCCGATTGCGCGGGGATACAGGTCCGTTTCCTTGCGTGTTCGACATGCGTCAGTCCTCGAATTGGGTGTCGTCGGGGGGAGTAGTGCCGTCCGGGTCGTGCGTGAGGTTTTCGGTCGATCCTTCGGCGGGCGGCGTCGCGGCTCTTGGCGATCCGGTGGAAGAGTGAGACGGACCGGTCACGCGAATGCCGCCGGCGAGCGGATCGGCACCGTGGTCCACCTGCGCATCGGCCATGGGATCGGGCACCAGGAAGCCGAGGAGGATGCCCCGTTCGAGTTGGTCTACCTGCTCGGCGGTGACCTCGGGATTGGCGATGCCTTCCCGATCCTGCGCCGCGGTGCCGACCGCCTCGATGGCCTTGATGGCCCGACGGACCACCGCCTCGTTCAGCGTGGCGCAATCGGCCCTGACGCGCCGCATCTCCGTCGCGGCTTCGATCCAAGTCTCGACGTTGGTGCCGGCGACGTCGCCGCGCACGCATCGCGCGGCATGCCACCTTCCTCCGATCCTCACCGAGATCTCGCCCAGGTCCTCGGGATCGAGCTTGATCTCGACGTCGCATTGGTCGCGGTCGAGGAACAGCTCGACGAGGTCTTCGCTCCAGTAGCGCAGGCCGAGGACGCGAAGCCCCTCGCTGGTTAGCGTACGAACCAGGGGGATGCCGAAGATCGAGCGCCGCACATGGGGGTCGGGCGGCGGGGTCGTCCCGAACAGGTGCGTGGCCTCAAGCCAGGCGTCCCTGGGTGTCGCGTTGCCGAGGCCAGCGTGCGGGGTCGAGTGGTAGACGTCCACAACCCACCGCACGATGACCCAGGCAAGATCGCGCGTGTCGAGGTTTGCGAGTTCCTTGGCCGGGTAGTCCCCGAGGCGCATGATGTCCTCGAAGGTCCGGCCGCGGAACCGCGCGATCAGGCGCATGTGCACGGTGCGGAAGAAGCGCTCGATGGTGCCGCGGAGAAAAGGCAGGCCCGCCGGCGGGATGACGTGGTCGCACCCCAGGCTCGCGATCAACAGGCCGAATACCTCGGACGTGAAAGCGGTGCCGCCGTCCGTTGCAACCGTCTCCGGTGTCCCGCACATGTCCCACGGCAGTGCCGCCCCGACGGCGTCGGCGAACGGCCGCTTGTCGCTGACGACCATCTTCATGACAGCGACGGCGTCCGCCGTGGTTGCCGTTTCCGACAGATGGAGACCGAGAACCACCTTCGTCGCCACGTCGATGGCGACGCAGATCTGCATCCGTACGACCCGTCTGCGCGTGTCGCGCGCGAGCCGGTCCCAAAGGCCGATTGCGGCGAGGATGCTTTGAAGATGGATCTCCCAGTGGTCCATCTCCACGCGCTGAAGCGGCCGGACGACGCCTACCCCCTGCGTGACGACGTTCTTCTTGCGCCGGGCCGCATCGAGCCCCTCGCGACCTGCGACGACTGCGACGTGCCTTAGGCTGGCGAGGTAGTCGTCGAGTTGCTTCCGCGAGGGACACTTGATTTGCTTGTCTTCGGGCCGGTCCACGTTGAGATCGGCGATCCTGTTGCGCATCCTCTCCAGCAGGATCACCTTCGAGGGCTTCTCCAAGCCCCGATAGTCCCGGCCCATCTGGTCGAGGACCGCCGTTGCAGTCTCGCAGATCGGAGCCGGGACGCCCCCGCAGTTGCCGAAATTATCGCGAAGGCCCCAAGGCACCCGGCCGGCTGCGAGATACTTCCTCCACCAGTTCTTAAATGTCGAGACCGGCGGCATCTGCCGCGACGGGGCCCCGGCCTTACCGGATGTCGGGACTCCCTTTCTCCGACCGCCCTTTCGCGCGCTCGGCGGTGCCTCTCCGGTCAAGCGGCCCTTCGCCGCCTTCCCGCTCCTGGCATCGGGCCGGACCTTGGCGCATTCCAGCCCCTCGACCTCCTTCTTGAGGATGGGCAACGCCGCGGCGATACCCCTCTCGGAGCGCGTGGCGAGTCCCTCGCGGCAGAGCCTTTCGAAACGCTTGCAAAGTTCGTAGCGAAACAGGACCTCCGGCTGCTCGTGCCGGGCGAGGTCGTCCATCGACTGTGCGCCCTTCGCGGCCCGGTGACGGACGACCGCGCTGTCGTAGAATGCGCGCTCGTAGCGATATCCCGGCTTGCGCACGAGGGCGTCGATCTCCTCGTGCGAGAGTTCCTCCGAGAGTTCGGGGGCGTCGTCGCGACTAAAGAGCCAGCCGTTCGACGTGGGGCGTGGGCGGCAATAGCGACGGCCGGCCAGCGTCACGCGGTCATGCGGACCGAGCCGCAACGGCACGACCTTACGGCGCGCCGACTGGATCGTGGGGACCGGCATCAGCGCCCCCCCTGCAAAGCGCGGGCGACGCGGGTCGCGTACGTGATCCCCCGGGGACCGACGATGGCGAGGACGCCGTCGCCAATGAGCCGGACCACCGCGCGGAAGCCCCGCCCGTGAAGGCCGCTGGCGCGGACGAGCCCACCGACCGAGACAACGCCGTTCAGCGTCGCGACGATAGCTGCGACCGCGTGGTCGTCTTCGGGGCGATTGTCGCGCCGGACGGCACGCAAGAGCTTGGCGTCCTCGACCAAGTCGCGGGGCAGATGCTGCTCGGACATATGGACGACCCGGTCGGCGACCGTAGGGTCCATCTGGGCAGCGATTGCCCGGAGCGTGCCGTCAAGGTCGTGCCGCAGCGCCCTTTCGTGGGGGCGGACGGCGATGGCCACCTTCTCGCCGGTGTCGAGCGTCACGACGAAGTCGAAGTAATGCCAACTGTCCGCTCCCTCGCCATCGACGAAGAACACCGGTTCGGCCTGTTCGCGGAAATGGACGACGTCGGGCCGCGCGAGGAGGACGTGAGCCGCCTTGAGCTCAATGTTGCTCTCGACCCTCACACGCCGGGGCGTTGGACCATTCGTTAAGGTTCGACCGCGAAGCGCCCCCTTCGGCGACTTGATGCCAATCTTGCGGTGGGCAATCGAGGGGCTGGGTTCGGTCCACGGCTCGGGCATGGGACAGCCGTTGCCGAGCGCACCGGCGAAGCCGGCACGGGGACGGGAGTTTTCGGGGGTCATTTCGGTCACCAGTATGGTGCCGCAGGCGCAGAGGGTCGTCCGGTGGCGGTTGCCATCGGGGGGTGACTATGCTCTCTCGGAGGTCTGCGCTTACGACTAGGTAGGTGTGGTCCGCCGTGAGGCGGGGCTGATCGGCGGATCTGGGCTGCCAGGCTTTGATGATCCGCCTAGGTCGTCACGGACGTTTCAGGGTCGCACCTGGAACGTCCGCTTTCGTTGATATGAGCCTCGTCATCAGGTCCATCTCGGTTGATTGCAGTTCTGGAAGCCGAAGGACAGGAAGGCCAAACCTTCCCGCGGCTGAAGGACAAGTGCCTGTGCAAAGTCCGACCAGGCTCTTGTAAGCATCCGTCCTAAAATTGCGAATCGGCAATGCAATGGTCAAGCTTGTCGCCAAAACCGTAATGTTCTCAAGGACCGAATCGCAGCCGGCTCGACCGTTTCGAAAGCTTGGCAATTCGTTTCGCCTGAAAAATTTTCGGCCGCGACCACACTTTTTTGGCTGCAAGCGGCGGGCCTCGCAGGCGTTCCTGGTCGCATAAGATGAGAGACCAGCGGCCAGGAAGCGGAAGGCGGCCGTTCATAGGCTGCGGGGGCCCGGGAAGGTCACCACGTTGGCGTCCGGCCTACGAGCGAAGCGGCGCTCTTCCACCACCTCCATCCCGGTCTCCAACTCGACGGAGACGGCCCCGAGCAAGCTGTCCAGGTCCTCGGGCGGCAGAAGCCGGGAGAGGCGCATCATCTCCATGATGATCGCCGCGATGCGGGCGTCGACATCCTCAGGCATTGGGGACTCCCTCGGTTCCGTCGACCAAGGATGCGGGCGTCTTCGGGGTGTCGGTGATGATCGCGCGGACCTCCGCCCCGCCCAGCACCTTGGCCACGACGAGCCGGCGAGCGAGCCGCTCGATCCGCTCAGCGTGCTCAGCCACGAACGCCTGCGCGACCTCGTAGAGGCGGTGGAGATCGGCCTCCACGAGCGCCCGGAAATCCTGGTCCTTGTCGATGAGGTGAACGGCTTCCGCGTTGCCGCCACGGTAGAGAATGCTCCCGCCCAAGCCGTAGGTCGCATGCTTGGCTGCGACGGTCGCGGTCGCGATGGCAAGGTCCGAGCGCGGCCCGCCCGCCGCCCCTGACGAGGCGGCGCCCCACCATTCGTCGGCGGCCCGCCCGCAGAGCACCGAGACGACGTAGGCGTCGATCTCGTCCGCCGTCAGGCTCTCGAAGTTCCGGAGCTTGGCATCGGTCCGACCGGCGTAGCCTCCGCGGGAAACGATGGAGACGGTCTCGACGGCACCGACGGAGAGAAGCTCGGCGCCCACGCAATGGCTGGCCTCATGGGTAGCCACCATCCTCAAGACCGCCGGAGTGCGGGCCTCGGGCGGCGCGACCTGATCGACGAGGTCGGCGAGGATCATCCCCCTCCCGGCGGCCCGGGCTGCCATCCTGGCGCCGCGCGCCCATCCGGCGATTTCGGCGCCGGTCGCTCCCTTGCCGATGGAGGCGAGCGGCACGAGGTTCTCGCCGGCCAGGTCGCCACCCAGGTGCTGGCGGAGGATGCCGGCGATTGCGGGCACGTCCGGACGTTCGATGTGCACGATCCGGTTGAGGCGGCCCGGGCGTACCAGGGCGTCGTCAAGCCTGTTCGGGAAGTTGGTTGCACCGATGACGATCAGCCGGGAGCTCGGACCGGAAGTGGCAGACGAAATTGCCAGCAAGATGTGAGCCACCGCGGGAGACCAAAAATCTCTATTTCTATTGTCGCAGGTCGCACGGTTTGGGATAGAGTCGATTTCATCTAACAATAGTACGCATGGACTACATGCAACTGCTTGATCGAATACAGCATCCACCGCCTTGCAGATGTCGTGGAGGTACCCGCCCGACGATGCGAACCACGACGAGACAGACGTTGCGATCAGCGGGATGCCGGCGGTCTTGGCAAGGCTCCTGGCGAAGCTCGTCTTGCCGACGCCAGGGTCGCCCGAGAGGACGATATTCCGGTCCTCGACGGTGCTCCAATCCCGCTCACCGCGCTGGTATTCCCGCACGGCCTCGACCAACCGTAGACCCCATGACTGGGCTTCCGCGTAGCCTAGGCAATCCTCAAGCAACGGGACGGCGTCGAGGTCCCGGTCGGCGCCGCCCGACTTCGACGCGGACGCTTCACTGAGCCTGCGGACGCATGCGGCGGCGGCGCTGCCCTTCCTGATGCAGGAAGCGAGCTCGGTCAGCGATAGCCCGTGCCCGAGCCCCGGGGGCACCTTCCTGGGCCGGGTGCCGGTCACGAGTTCGATCACCAAGCCGATGACCTTCCGGCTTGGGGCGCCCAGGTCGACCCGGATGTCCGCCGACGCAAGGAGAGCGGAGGGAAGGTAACGCTCGGGTGCCGTCGATACCCCTAGGACCGAACGACCCGAACTGAGATGGTCGCAGACCTTGTCGTTACCGACGTCGGGCTTGTCGCCGCTGCGGCTAGCGCCGGCCCTCCGAAAAATCTCGGACCACGAATGCACCCGGGAGAGCGACCGCCCGATGTGCTCCATCCAGTCGGGGGCCGGGACCTTCACGACCATCGCAAGCCCCTGCTGCCGCATCAGGCGACGACGCTCCGGCCCCTTCAGGGCGTCGAGCAACATCGAGGTCGCGAGGATGGTGCCGACGGAGGCGTTCGCCAGGATGTCTCCCGGCTTATCAAGGGTGTCCCCTTCGGTGACCAGCTCCTCCGGAAAGTCGTAATCGAGGTTGACTTGATCGGCCCTGCGAGCGGCGCGGCGGGCGTGGTCGAGCAACGAGGACGGGGTTTGCTTGCTGTTGGTCATGGCGGCCTCCATCACGGGGCCGCCGCGTGCGTCGGTGCACGCCGGTCAGGCCCCGGGGGGTGTGTCGGATCGGGTAACAGGAAGGTCGGCCGGCAGGCCCAGCGGGCGGCCGGCGGTGCGCGGTATCCGTTTGAGGCGTCGGGTCATGCGGTGCTCCTCGGGCATTGTGCGTGCCGGCTCAGTCCCGCTCGCCGGGGTCCCAGGTGTCGAAGTCGATCCGACGGGCGGTCGCGGAGACCCGGACGTCGTGCCTGGACGGGGTCGTCCGCTCTCGCAGGCGCCGGGCCTGAAGCTCAGATTCCTCCAGGGCGGCCTTTCCGAGGGCGATGAGCACCGCCCGGGCAATGCGGGTGAAGCTTGGCTCGCCGAAAGTCGCGTGGCAGCCGCCGAGCCTCCTGAAGATTTCCCCGACGTTGCGGGCAAAATCCTCAGTGTCCGGCGGGGGCGCGGCCAAGGAACAGGCTGGTAGATTGCCGGTCGCGCAGCGGGCGTCGGGGTGGTCGTTGATGACGTCGGT
>Ga0268290_100183_pt1 | contig 15732 bp, 18 predicted proteins | sample MetspRMADM_FD_191346 | JGI IMG/M metagenome (GOLD analysis project Ga0268290, IMG submission 191346) | Soil microbial communities from San-Diego area, Southern California, United States - Methylocaldum sp. RMAD-M | ecosystem: Environmental > Terrestrial > Soil > Desert | place: USA: California... | reverse complement strand
GCAGATGCCCGACCGCAGCTTCTCCGGCGAGGTCGAGCGCAGTTCGGTCGCGCTCCTCGCCTCCTCGCGCACGCTCACGACGCAGGTCGATGTGCCCAATCCCGACCGTACCCTGCGGCCCGGCCTTTACGTCTACGTGACGCTGGCGATCCCGCGCACCGGCGGAACCACGGTGGCGGTGCCGGCCGAAGCCCTGGTGTTCAACCAGTCCGGCACCCGCGTCGCGGTCGCCCGCGAGGACGACCGCGTCACCTGGACGGATGTCCATATCGCCCGCGACAAGGGCACGGTGGTCGAGGTCGACAAGGGTCTCTCGGGCGGCGAGCGCCTCGTGCTGAGCCCCCCGGCGGATCTCAAGGATGGTGGACGCATCGCCCCCCAGCAGCCGAAATCCGACAAGCCGATGCAGGCCGCGCAGCGATAGGGCTTTCGCGCAGCGCTGATCCCATCCCCGTCCTCATCCTTCGAGGCCCGCTGGCGCGGGCACCTCAGGATGAGGGGGGATTGGTGGCTTCGCGTCCGTTGGCCTTATCGACAGGTTGCGCGGACGGCCCCGCCCGGCTCACATCCCGTCCGGAAACGCGTCCCACGAGAAGGCTTCAGCCATGAGCGACCTCAAGACCGATCTCAAAACGCTTCGCAGCCTGTCCGGCCTGCCGCCGGAGCCCGCCGCCCTCTCGGGCTCGGCGCTGGTGATGATCGACCTGCAGAACACCTACCGCGAGGGCGTGATGCGACTGGAGGGCGTCGAGCCGGCGATCCGCGAGGCGCAGGCGCTTCTGGAGCGGGCGCGCAAAGCCGGGATCCCGGTCTTCCACGTGCGCCACGATGCCGGGCCGGGCTCGCCCTACGACGTCACCGCCGCCATCGGCCAGATCAGCGACGAGGTCGCCCCGCGCGACGGCGAGGCGGTCATCACCAAGGCCTATCCGAGTTCCTTCGTCGGCACCGACCTGCAGGCGCAACTGGAGGCGGCGGGCGTCAAGGACGTGATCCTGGCCGGCTTCATGACGCATATGTGCGTGAATTCGACCGCGCGGAGCGCCTTCAACCTCGGTTTCCGCCCGACCGTGGTGGCCTCGGCCACCGCCACCCGCGCCTTGCCGGGGCCGGACGGCGCGACCGTTCCGGCGGCCGCCGTCCAGGCCGCGAGCCTCGCCGCCTTGGGCGATCTGTTCGCGGTGGTGGCGCCGGATGCGGCGGCGATCCGGGAGTAGAGCATCATCCCGAAAGGTGGATCGCGGCTTTCGGAAAAAGATGATGCAAGAACAAGAGCCGAGCGCATGGTCCTGGATTCGACTTCCAGGACCATGCGCTCGGCGGTTCAGGCCGCGCGGGCGCGAGGCTGTGCGGCCTCGTCGGTCGGCTGCTGCCCGAACATCCGCTGGTAGAGAGCGGCGGGGCTGTGGCTGCGGCCTTCCGAGTCCACGATGCGGACATCGTTCATGCCGGAGGTGGTCAGCGACAGACCCTGCTCCAGGGCGCTCAGCAGTGAGCCGTGCTGCCAGGAATAGACGCGCGAAGCGGTGCCGGCGCTGACGGTGAAGCTCACGAGGCGACATTCCCAATGTTGAGGCCGGCTGGCAACGGAGCCGCCGGATGCGATGAAAGAAGAGGCAGCCCGGATCCGGGTTCCTAAAACTTGAGCTTTAATAGTGGCTCTTGGTTGACGAAGTCTTTGCGGAACCAGCCCCTTTCAGTGACGGAACCGCGGGCGCCCGGTGGCGGTATGATGGCAGCAGCGCCATTCGCGCCTCGCAGGGTGCCCGGCCGGTCCGCCGCATTGCCGGGGAGCGCCGGGCTCCTCAAGACGGGGACGAGCGGTCTCTCAGGGCCGTTTCCCGACAGCCACAGCGGAGTGACGGAAATGGAATACCGGCAGTTCGGACGCTCGGGCCTCAAGGTGCCGGTGCTCAGCCTCGGCACCGCCACCTTCGGCGGCACGGACGCGTTCTTTCAGAATTGGGGCAGCACCGGCGTGGCCGAGGCGAGCCGCCTGATCGATCTCTGCCTGGATGCGGGCGTCAACTTCCTCGACACCGCCGACCTCTATTCGAGCGGCGACTCGGAAAAGATCCTCGGCGAGGCCATCAAGGGCCGCCGCGACAGGCTCCTGATCTCCACCAAGGCGACTTTCCGGGTCGGCGAGGACGTGAACGCGGTGGGCTCGTCGCGCCACCATCTGATCCGCGCCTGCGAGGCCAGCCTGAAGCGGCTCCAGACCGACCACATCGACGTCTACTTCATGCACGGCTTCGACGCGCTGACGCCCGTCGAGGAGACCTTGCGGGCCCTCGACGATCTCACCCGTTCGGGCAAGATCGGCTATATCGGCGCCTCGAACTTTTCCGGCTGGCAGTTGATGAAGGCGCTGGCGACCTCGGAGAAGTACGGGCTCGCCCGCTACGTCGTCTATCAGGGCTACTACTCGCTGATCGGCCGCCACTACGAGTGGGAGCTGATGCCGCTCGGACTCGACCAGGGCGTCGGCCTGATGGTGTGGAGCCCGCTCGGCTGGGGCCGGCTCACCGGCAAGATCCGGCGGGGGCAGGCGGCTTCGGGCGGGCGCCTCGCCACGTCGGGCGGCGCGGAGGGCGGTCCCACGGTCTCCGACGATTACCTCTACGACGTGGTGGACGCCCTCGACGCGGTCGCCGCCGAGACCGGCAACACCGTGCCGCAGGTGGCGCTGAACTGGCTGCTCAGCCGCCCGACCGTGTGCAACATCGTCATCGGCGCCCGCAACGAGGAGCAGTTGAAGCAGAACCTCGGCGCTGTCGGGTGGTCGCTGACGTCCGACCAGATCGCCCGCCTCGACGCGGCGAGCCGGGAAAACCCGATCTATCCCTACTGGCACCAGATCGGCTTCGATGAGCGCAACCCGAAGCCGACAGCTTGGTGAGGCGGGACGGCCCTGCAGGTCCCTCTCTTCGCCTGTGGGGAGAGGGGATGCAGGCTCGACCGAGGGGCTCCTTCGGGGACCGTTCTACATGCTGATCTCGGGGCCGTGCTTGTCGCCGTCGTCCGGCACGGGTCCGGCCTCGCCCTCCCAGGGCAGGCTCTGCCAGGGCGGCTGGCCGGCGCGGGCCTCGTACTCTTCCAGGGACAAGGTCGTCTCGCCGCCCTCCCCGTCCTGAACCCGGACATGGCTCGGGCGCGGCTGCTTCGGCGGGCAGAGGAAGAGGCCCTTGAACGAGGTCGCCATTGTCAAAGGCCCTCCGGCTTCTCGGCCTGGGGCGAGCTTTGCGCGTAGGCGGGTCGCGCCCGCAGGTACCCCTTGAAGCGCAGATACTCGGCGACGATCTCGCAGATCGCCCGGTCCCGCGGAAGGCGCTCGACCGCGCAATGCTCGTCCAGCGCTGCCACGACCTCCGGCGGGAAGGTCAGGATCCCGGCGAGCTTCGGTTCCGCGGATGAATCGGTCTCGTGTTCGGTGTCGCTCACGCTGTCTGCCCTCCGCCGCTTACACGCCCGATCCGACCGGCGGCACGCCCTGTTCCGGCGTCGGCACGACGCCGAGCCCGTCCGCGTCGCCGGGGCTGGTGGCGCCGAGACGCCGCAGCAGCGCCTCGTAGGTCTGCACCGCCGGGGAGTCCGACTGAAGCTCGCGGGTGTCGGCCAAGAGCCGCCGCACGTCCTCCACGAACAGGTCGCGCGCCTGCCCTCCCCCCGGGCTCACCTCGAACAGGCGGCTGAGCGCCAGCTCGAACACGCCCAAGAGGAGGCCGAGCCGCTCGGTGTCGTCCGCCATTGTCTTCTCCGAGGCCTCTCCGGGTGTCGTCCCGATCACGTCCATGATCCGGCTGAAGGCTTGAACGCTGGGGATGCGCCCCGCGGTTCCGCCGCCCGCGCTCGCTGACGAATCCAATCTGCCAGAACCGCGCCGCATCGGAAGTCGCAGCCGGCGCTCTAATCCATGTTGCAGCGCCGCTCTCGCGAGTAGGCAGCCCCGCCCGCGGACCGACGCGCCCCGCCAGGGCGCCGGTGCCGCCGGACGGAGTCTTTCGATCCGTCTCGAACCCTGAGCCGCTCTTGCTGCCCCACTCGCTCCTCCCCCTCGCGCGGTCTCGTACGGCACCCGGGGACGGGCTGTGCCACGGGGCGGAGGATGCGCATGGCGGCTTTCCCACCCGGGCGATTGCCCGGCTGCGCCGGACCGGGCTGCTGGCCGCCCTACGGCATGAACGGCGGCGACCTGCCCCCTTGGCCCGCGGCGCGCCGTTGCGCCTGCGGGTGGAGCGCCGGCTCGGCTACAAGTCGCTGAAATACCTCGCCAGCATCGAGGCCACCGACCGGGTGGACGGGCTCGGCCAGGGCCGGGGCAGCATGGTCTCGGAGATGGGATTTTCTTGGTACGCAGGGATCTGAGCCGGTCTTCAGGTGATCCGCCTGGAAATGCCCTTTCCCCGTATCTGGGGAGAGGGGACGCGCGACAGAAAAACCTCTCACCCGATCAGCGGCGTGCAGACCGCCCGGCCCTGCCCCGGCAGCGGCACCACCGCGACCTCGACCCCGTAGAGCAGTTGCAGGGTCTCCGGCGTCACCGTCTCCGCCGGAGGGCCCAGCGCGACGAGGCGCCCGCCGTGCAGCAGCGCGACCCGATCGGCGCAGAGGAAGGCGTGGCCGGGATCGTGGGTGGAGAGAACCACGGCGATACCGCTCCGTGAGAGGCGCCGCACCTGGGTCAGCACCCGGGCCTGATTGCCGAAATCGAGGCTCGCGGTCGGCTCGTCCATCACCAGGAGCCGCGGCTCGCCGGCCAAGGCGCGGGCGATCAGCGCGAGCTGGCGCTCGCCGCCGCTGATCTCGGTGTAGACCCGCTCCGCCAGATGGCCGATGCCCAGCGTGGCCAGCGCCTGCTCGGCCGCCGCGCGGTCGGCCGGGCCGGGGCTCGCGAAGGCGGGAAGCCGGCTGGCGCGGCCCATCAGCACCACCTCGCGGACGGTGAAGGGGAAGAAGGCGGCGTGCGCCTGCGGCACGTAGGCGATTGTTTTCGCGACTTCGCGGCGTGGCAGCTCCGACAGGTCGATACCGTCCAAGAGGACGCGACCGGCGAGCGGGCGCAGCAGGCCGAGCAGAGTCTTGAACAGGGTGGTCTTGCCGCCGCCATTCGGCCCCAGCAGGCAGAGCGCCTCGCTGTCTCGAAGCGTCAGGCTGACGCCGGCGCCGACCGTGCGGGCGCCGTAGCCGAAGGTGAGATCCTGGACCTCCAGGATCATGCCCAGCCCCGCTTTCCGGCGGCCAGCAGCCAGAGGAAGAACGGCACGCCGACGAGCGCCGTCAGGATGCCGAGCGGCACCTCGATCGTGGCCATGGTGCGGGCCATCAGATCGACCGCGGTGAGGTAGGCCGCCCCGAGCAGCATCGAGGCCGGCAGCAGACGGCGGAAATCCGGCCCGACAAGCAGGCGGGCGACGTGCGGCACGATCAGCCCGATCCAGCCGATCACCCCCGTCACCGAGACCGCGGCGGCGGTCACCAGCGTCGCGCCCGCCACCAGAACCGGGCGCAGCCGGCGCGTCTCCAGCCCGAGCGCCCTCGCCTCCTCGTCGCCGAGGCTCATCAGGTTCACGCGCCAGCGCAGCAGCACCAGGGGAATGAGCCCGAGCGCCATCGCCGGCAGGATCGCGGCGATGTCGCTCGCCGTGACGGAGGCGAGGCTGCCGAGCAGCCAGAAGGTGATGGCGGGCAATTGGTTGTAGGGGTCGGCGAGCACCTTGAGGAGCGAGATCCCGGCCCCGAGCAGCGCCCCCACGGCGACGCCCGCGAGCACCAGCGTCAGCACCGGATCGTGCCGGCGCACCGCGAGGCCGACGGCGTAGACGGCGCCGACCGCGGCGAGCCCTCCGGCGAAGGCGAGCCCCTGGATCGCCGCCACCGGCAGGGCGAGTACGATGCCGAGCACCGCGCCGAGGCTCGCCCCCGCCGAAACCCCGAGGATGTCCGGCGAGACGAGGGGATTGCGGAGCAGTCCCTGATAGGTTGCCCCCGCCGCCGCGAGCCCCGCCCCGACCACGAGCGCTCCGAACACTCGCGGCAGGCGCACCTGCAGCACGACGGTCTGCGCGGCGGGATCGAGCGAGGGGACCTGGCCGAAGAGCTTGGCGGTGAGCACCCAGAAAACGTCGGCGAGCGGCACGGGGTAGCGGCCGATGCCGAGCGAAACCAGCACGAGGAGGATCAGCGCGATCGGGGCCAGGGCCGCGAGCGGGAGGAGGCGCCGCCTTGCGGACGGCGTGGATGCGACGGGGCTCGCGACCTCGCTCACCGGGTCGGCCCCGGTCCGGCGGCGTCGGGCAGGAGGCGGTCGAGCTGCGCGGGCGTGAGCTCGACCCGATAGAAGCGCCGGTAGAAGTCGCGCACGGCGTCGCCGAGCGTCTGCGAGAACTGTTCGGGGAAGAACAGCCCGGCGAGCCAGCGCAGGCCGATCAGGCGGTTGACCCCCGGCGGCGCATCGACCCAGCCGAAGGGCAGCGTCGGCACCGCGTGGACGCGGCCCTCGCGCACCGCCTTCAGCCCGTTCCAGAGCGGGTCGGCGGCGGCGAGCTTCGGGAAATCGGGATCGAGGGCGATGATCACGTCCGGGTTCCAGACCAGCACCTGCTCGGGCGAAACGGCGGCGAGACCGCCCGCGCCGGCCCCGGCCACGTTGCGCCCGCCCGCCGCCTCGATGATCTCGGTGTTGATCGAACCGGACAGACCTGTCTCCAGCCCGCGGGGGCCGCGACCGTAATAGACGCGCGGGCGCTTCTCCTCCGGCACCGCGGCCACCGCCTCGGCCACCGACTTCAGGATCGTCTCCGACGCCGCGGCGAGCGCTTCGCCCTCCTCCGGCAGGCCGACCAGCGCGCCGAGGGTGCGGTAGGTTTCGGGCGTCGCCTTGAAGCGCCCGTCGAGCAACACGTAGGGAATGCCGGTCTGCGCCTGAACCCGGTCGGCGAGGGAGGCGTAGGTCGCCGCCGTGCTGCCGACATCGACGATGAGGTCGGGCTTGAGCGCCAGCACTGACTCGACATTGGCGCTGCCGCCCCGTCCCGTCAGCCGCCCGGTGGCGGGCAGGTCGCGGATGGCGGGCGCCAGGAAGTCCCGCTCCTCCGGGCTCGGCGTGCGCGGCCAGCCGATCATCTTATCGGGTGCCAGGGTGGAGAGCAGGACCGCCGCGGGCGGGCCGGCGGCGAGCACCCGGAGCACCCGATCCGGCACCTCGACCCGGCGCCCGGCGGCGTCGGTGAAGGGCCGGGCCGCCGCGAGAGAGGACCACAGGAGGGCGTGCCACAGGCAGGCGAGCGCGAGAAGGCAGCGGAGCAGCGGCATCGGGGAAGGCGTCTCCCGTGATCGGACGCTACCTATAGAGCATCGTCCCGCAAGGTGGCCGCCGGCTTTCGGAGAAAGACGATGCAGACAGGGAGTATCGTCCGCCCCTGAACCGCGCCGGCCCTCTCGGGTTGGCCAAGCGCCCATATCCGCCCGGCCATCCCCTATCGACCTCACGCGAGCTTGCCCCGAACGATGCCCGATCCGGCCGTCAGCCATCGCCATATCGACCTCCGCGGACTGCGCCTGCACGTCGCCGAGGCGGGGCCGGCGGACGGGCCGCCGACCATCCTGCTGCACGGCTTTCCCGAATTCTGGTTCGGCTGGCGGCATCAGATCGAGCCGCTCGCGCGGAGCGGCCTGCGCCTCCTCATCCCCGATCAGCGCGGCTACGGCCTGAGCGACCGCCCCAACGGCATCGCCGCCTACCATCTCGACCGACTCGCCCAAGACGTGATCGCGCTCGCCGATGCCTGCGGGCTCGCGCGCTTCAACCTCGTCGGGCACGATTGGGGCGGGCTCGTCGCGTTCTGGGTGGCGAGTTTCCACCCCGAGCGGGTCGAGCGGCTCGCGGTGCTGAACGCCTGCCATCCGGGCGTGTTCGGCCCCTATCTCCGGCGCCATCCGGGGCAGGCCCTGCGCAGCGCCTATGCCGGCTTCTTCCAGCTCCCCTTGCTGCCCGAACGGGTGCTGACGGCGCGGGAGGGCCGCCTGCTGCAGGCACTGATGCGCCGGTCGAGCGCGCCCGGCACCTTCACCGAGGCCGACCTCGACATCTACGCGCGCGAATGGCTGCGCCCCGGCGCGGTCACCGCGATGCTGAACTGGTATCGGGCGCTTGCCCGCCTGCCCCGCGAGCGGCACCCGCCGAAGGTCACGGCGCCGACGCTGATCCTGTGGGGTGAGCGCGATCAGGCACTCCAGACGGGCCTTGCCGAGGCGAGTCTGGACCTGTGCGAGCGGGGTCGCCTGCAGCGTTTTCCGCAGGCGACCCATTGGGTGCAGCACGACGCGCCGGAGGCGGTCAACGCGGCGCTGATCGACTTCCTGCGGCAGCCGTAAGACGGGTCACCTCAGAGGAATGCCGGGGCTCTGCCCCGGCACCCAGCCAAAGGGATGATCCCTTTGGAATCCCGCCATGGCGAGAGCCGATCAGCGGCCGCTCATGCCGGCGCCGCCCTCGGTGCCGCCACGCGAACCGGACTGCATCCCGCCGCGCTGCTCGCTGCCGCGGTTGCCGCCCGTGTTGCCCATGCCGCCGCCCTGCTCAGAGGCGTTGCGGACGCCGCCGCGCTCGTTGCCCTCACCGCGCATGCCGACATTGCGCGTGCCCTCGCCGCCGCGGCCCTGCTCCATCGAGCGTCCGCCGCGCTCGGCCCCGCGGGCCTGGTCGGAGGCGCGCATCTCGTTGCGCTCGCTGCCACGGGTCTCGCTGCTGCGGCTGCGCAGATCGGTACGGGTCTCCGACCCACGGACTTCGTTGCGCTCGCGGAAGCCCGCATTGACCGTGCCGCCACGCCGCTCGGTGGTCGAGACGGTGGTGGAGAGGCGGCGGTACTCGGGCGAGCCGTACACGACGCGCTGTCCGCGGATCGTCACGGTGCGGCGCGACTCGCCGACGCTGACGAGGCGGCGATATTCCGGCGAGCCGTAGATCACCCGCTGGCCGCGGATGGTGACGTAGCGGCGCGGACCGGTGCTGCGGCGCTCGGTAACGATCAAGCGGCGGTACTCGGGCGAGCCATACACGACGCGTTGGCCGCCGATGAAGACGTAGCGGCCCTCGCGGCGGTAGCCGCCGTCGACGGTGGTGGACCGCACATCGGTGCGGCTGCTGATATGCGTGCGATCATGGCTCCGATCGTGGACCCGGTCGGTCCGCTCGGCGCGCGCGCTGTTGCGGACCGTGTCGCCCCGCTCACCGCGCTCGGCGCTGTCACGGCCGACCCGGCCTTCCATGCCGCGATCCGAACTGCGCTCGCCGCGTGCCATGCCGCCGCGGTTCGCCTCGCCCTGGTCCCGATCGCCCCGAGCGGCGCTGCGCTCGGCGCCCGTGGCGCTTCCGCCCCCGCGGGCCTCGCTCCCCCTGGCCTCCATGCCGCCGCGCGCACCGCCCGACATCCCGGATTGTCCGCCGGACTGCTCGGTGCCGCCCCGCAGACCGCCGCGCTCGGACCCACCGGTTGCCGCGGTCTGAGCGTAGACCGACGTGCTCATCAGCAGCGCGGCAAGACCCATCGCAATCGTCTTCATAGCGTTACCTCCGAAACTTAAGACGCCTCAAAACGTCACAAGTGTCGAAAGGGTTCTGCGGAAAACGCACGAATGGAAAAACTCCAATCCAGCGCATAATCTTTTGGCTTATGTAAATAAGCTTGGCTGTGGCAGACCGACTATGGCTAAGCTTACGCTGCTTCGTCTTGCGTCGCAGGCGCTGCCTCGAGAGTGGCTCGCTCCGTCGTTGCGGAGGAACTGCCAAGGTTGACTGACACTTCGGTCCCGCCGCCACCGAGAGACGATCGGATCTGAGATCGCATAGACCGTTCTGCTGGGCTCATCCCCGATACGCGTCTGCGAAGGCTCAAGCCTTGACCGCTGCGGAAAGGTCAGATTGCCAGGCGCAGGCGATATTCGCCTTCAGAACGGGTGTAGCCCGAAGGCTGGTTCATGATATGCTGAACGTATGAAATACCGGCCGGCTGATGCGCCAAGCCTCTGCCACCATTTGGCTTTCCGCGCCGGGAAAACCTGGTGGAGCTGAGGGGAATCGAACCCCTGACCTCCGCAGTGCGATTGCGGCGCTCTCCCATCTGAGCTACAGCCCCGTCCGAGGCGAGGGCCTTGTAGGCTTGTCCGCTTCGGCCTGTCAATTCAGGAAATTCCCCGCCGCGCTCCGCGCATTCCGCGCCGGGCGTGCGTTTGGGGCGACGAGGACCGATACCCCCCGCATGAATGCCCTGCTCTGGCTCTTCAATACCATTATCCAGCTCTACATCTACGTCCTCGTCGCGAGCGCGGTGCTGAGCTGGCTCGTGGCTTTCAACGTGGTCAACGTGCGCAACCCGATCGTCTCGCAGATCGGCGAATTCCTCTATCGCGTCACCGAGCCGGTGCTGCGGCCGATCCGCAACCTGCTGCCCAATCTCGGCGGCGTCGACATCTCGCCGATCATCCTGATCCTGCTCCTGCTGTTTGCGCAGAAGCTTGCGACCGACCTCTACGTCCAGCTCGCCTTCTGAGCCCGCATCCGGCGCCATCCAGCCCGGCGCCAAGCGCGGCATTGCGCGGGCGCCGGGCTCGTTGCTAAGGCGGTCGGGCATCGGTTCGGCCGAAAAGCCGATGCAACGTCAGAAGTTTAGGGCCTCGTTTTGAATACGGTATTCAAGACGGTGCCCGGCTCGGCCAGCAAGAGCCGCACAGGGAGCGACGCGCGCGCCATGAAGACCAATCCCGGCCGCTTCTTCGAGGATTTCCGCCTCGGGGAGACCATCCGCCACGCCACGCCGCGCACCGTCACCACGGGCGACGTGGCGCTCTACACCGCCCTCTACGGCCCGCGCTTCGCCGTGCAATCCTCAGACGCCTTCGCCAAGGCGATCGGTTACCCGGCGAGCCCGCTCGACGACCTGCTCACCTTCCACGTGGTGTTCGGCAAGACCGTGCCGGACGTCTCGCTCAACGCGCTGGCCAATCTGGGCTACGCCGAGGGCGGCTTCCACCGCCCGGTCTATCCCGGCGAGACGCTCTCCACCGTCTCCGAGGTGATTGGCCTCAAGGAAAGCTCCAACCGCCAGACCGGCGTGGTCTACGTGCGCTCGACCGGTTCCGATGCCTCGGGCCGGACCGTGCTGAGCTATTGCCGCTGGGTTCTCGTGCGCAAGCGCGACCCGGATGCCAAGGTTGCCGAGGAGCACGTGCCGCAGCTCGCCAAGGTCGTGAACCCGGCCGACCTTGCCCACGCCCTGCCCCCGCTCGATCCCGCCGCCTACGACAACGCGCTGGCCGGCAGCCCGCATCGCTTCGCGGATTACGCGGTCGGCGAGAAGATCGATCACGTCGACGGCATGACCGTCGAGGAGGCCGAGCACCAGATCGCCACGCGCCTGTTCCAGAACACCGCCAAGGTCCATTTCGACGCGGTGGCGACGCGGGAGACCAAGTTCGGCAAGCGCCTGATCTACGGCGGCCACGTCATCTCGCTCGCCCGCGCGCTCAGCTTCAACGGGCTCGCCAACGCCTTCGCCATCGGCGGCATCAATGCCGGCCGCCACGTCGCCCCGCTGTTTGCGGGCGATACGGTCTACGCCTGGTCCGAGGTGCTGGAGACCGCCGAACTCCCCGGCCGCAGCGATATCGGCGCGCTGCGCCTGCGCACGGTGGCGGCCAAGAACCAGTCCTGCGGCGCCTATCCGGACAGGCAGGGCGAGGGCTACGACCCGTCGGTGATCCTCGAACTCGACTACTGGGCCTTCATCCCGCGCTGAAACGTCGGCCCATAAGAGGCTGACGCCCCTACGAAAAGAACCCGGCAACAGCCTGACGCAACGGGTTGGCCGGGTTCGAGAGGAGGCGCAGCGCCATCGCGCAGGCGATGACGACGAGGAGCGGGCGGATCAGCCGGGCGCCGAGGCGCACGGCGAGCACCGAGCCGACCTGGGCGCCGAGAAAGGCGCCGGCTGCCATGGCGAGCCCGACGGGCCAGATCACCGCGCCCTGGAGCGTGAACAGGGCGAGGCTTCCCAGATTGCTCGCGGCGTTCGAGAGCTTGGTGTGGGCGGTGGCCCGCACCACGCCCAGCCCGAGCAGGGTGACGAAGCCGATCATGTAGAACGAGCCGGCACCGGGCCCGAACACGCCGTCGTAGAAGCCGATTGCGGGCGCGAGCGTCACGGCGAACAGGCCGGGCGTGATGCGCGCGGCCGCGTCCTCGTTGCTCATGCGCCGCGCGGTGGCGAAATAGCCTGCGATCCCGACCAGCATCAGCGGCACCAGCGCGTCGAGCACCGGGCGCGGCAGCAGGCTGACGCAGAGCGCGCCCGCCACCGAGGCGAGGCCGGCCCCGAGCGCTGCGGGGGCCGCCTCCGGCCAGCGGATCAATCCGCGCCGGGCGAAGGCGATCGTGGCCGAGACCGAGCCGGCGCTGCCCTGAAGCTTGTTGGTGGCGATCGCGCTCACGGGATCGAGCCCGGCGAGCAGCAGGGCCGGCAGGGTCATCAGCCCGCCCCCGCCGGCGATGGCGTCGATGGCGCCCGCCACCACGGCCACGCCGAACAGGCCGGCGACCGTCTCGAACTCAATGCTCATCGGGATCCCAAAGGGCTTGCAGCCCTTTGGCGGGTTGTCAGGGCAGGGCCCTGAAGCCGGCGAAGCCGATTGCAGGGCCCTGCCCTGCACCTTTGACAAGGACTCGTCCTTTCGAATCCTTGACCACGGCTGCCCCGCCTGGGCAAGCTTCAGGCGGCGGCGCGCTCCGTGCGCGGCAGACTGACGACGGCGCGGCTGCCGCGGCTGGCCCGCAGCGTTCCGCCTTTCGGCACGACCTTCCAGCCCTCCTTGCAGCCGTCGATCGGCTCGGAAACGACGGTGAGGCCGCGCTCGCTCTCGCGGTAGTACAGGCTCGGCGGGCGGCCGTCGCAGGCCCAGCGGAAGGCGGTGAGACTCTCGCCGTCGGTGAGCACGGCGGTGAAGCGGAAGGCGTCCGTGACGCGCGCCTCCTGCATCAGGCCGCGCACGGTGGCGCAGGTCGCCTCCATGGCGTTGACCGGATCGGAGTCCAGGCCGTTGGCGAGCGCCAGCAGGAAGAGCGCCTCCGAATCGGTCGAGCCGCGGCGGGTGTCGTACAGTTGGTCCGGGATCAGCGCCTCCAGGCGGCGCTTGATCCGGTGATAGCCGCCGATCTGGCCGTTATGCATGAACAGGTGCCGGCCATGGGCGAAGGGATGGCAGTTCGCTCGCGTCGTCGCCGTCCCGGTGGCCGCGCGCACGTGGGCGAAGAACGTCCGTGCGCGCACCTGCCGGCAGAGGTTCACGAGGTTTTCATCGGACCAGGCGGGGCAGATGTCGCGGTAGAGGCCAGGCTCGGCGTGCTCGCCGTACCAGCCGATTCCGAATCCGTCGCCGTTGATCTCGGTCTTCGCCTCGGAGGCGTGCAGCGATTGATGGACCAGCGAATGGGTCGGGGCGCAGACCAGCTCGTTCAGGAAGACCGGCTCACCGAGATAGGCGAGGAAGCGGCACATGGCGGGACGAGAGCCTCCTTTGCGGTCCAGGGCGAGCTATGCAAGCATCAGTCCGTTCGGACCGCCCCGCGTCGCCGGACTGTAACAATTCGTCTCGTGTGATGAACAGCCCGTTAAGGGAGGGATCGATCGGAAGGGTTCGGGCTGGCACAATTTCGCTGAACCGATCATCCCCGAACTTGTTGTCGCAGGGCAAGCATCGTCGGCGCCGCCGATTCCGCCGCGGCGCGCCCATGGCCGGGCCGCCGCTTCCGAACCGCTCGCACAGCTTCAGGGAGACATCATGGCTCATTCCGGAGACAGCCCGGTCGCGCTCGTCGTCGAGGAGGACGAGGCCGCCCGCGACCTTGCGACCGTCCTGATCGAGGAGACCGACCTCGACGTCATCGCCTGTTCGAGCGCCGAGGATGCGCTGGCCGTGCTCGAACGCGGCGACGTGACGGTGGCGATGGTGATCGCCGATACGCATCTCTCGGGCGCGATGGACGGCGCGGCGCTCGCGCGCGCGGTCGAGGACCGCTGGCCGGAGGTGCGGCTCGTGGTGACCTCCGAGGCCCGCGAGGAGCGCCGGACCGAGATCCCGCCGCATGCGGTCTACATGCGCAAGCCCTGGCTGCCCCTGGAACTGCTGCGGCAGGCGGAACGCGCCACGCTCACCGCGCGCGCCGCCTGAGCCGGGTCGTTCTCCACGAAAAAGGCCCCGCCGGTCGAGCCGGCGGGGCCTTTTTCGTATCCGGATCGCGCGGCCCGCTCCGGGGCCGGCGCGTCTCAGATGGTGGGTCTCAGGAGGCGGCGGCGGGCGCCTGGACGGCGGCCGGCTGCTGCGAGAAGCTCGGCATGCCGGGGCGGCGCGGCGCGCCGGTCCGGGGCTTCGGCTTCGGCGCGGCGATCAGGCCCTCGCGGATCGCGGTCTTGCGGGCCTGCTTGCGGGCGCGGCGGACGGCCTCGGCCTTCTCGCGAGCCTTGCGCACGGAGGGCTTCTCGTAGGCCTTGCGCTGCTTCATCTCGCGGAAGATGCCCTCGCGTTGCATCTTCTTCTTGAGGACGCGGAGCGCCTGATCGACGTTGTTATCGCGAACGAGTACCTGCAACGGAATCAACCCCTAGGATCTGTTGTTTCGAACCGCACCGGCCTCGGATTCCCGGCGGAACCGGGAAAAAGCCGTCAGGCGCCCCTGCCCCGGTCTCATTCCGGAGGAAGCGTCGTGACGGCAGCCGAATCGGTGCGAAAGAATTGCACCTGAGCGCGCGGCATACACGAAACAGGTTCGTGTTGGAAGTGCAGGAAAGCCTCTTGCGCTTTGAGCAGGCGCGGAACGGCTTCTGACTTTGGTGTCCGGATATGGGCCGGGTTTCCCTCTCCCCGCGAGCGCGGCGAGGGATGCTCAGACGATCAGGCCGCCTGCAGGGACGGTCTCACGCGTGCGAGGCGATGAAGTTACGCACGATCGGGTAGGTCTGCGCTTCCCACTTGCGCCCCGAGAACACGCCGTAATGGCCCACCCCCGCCTGGAGATGGTGGCTCTTCATATGCGGCGGCAGGCCCGAGCACAGGTCGTGGGCAGCCATGGTCTGACCCACCGCGCAGATGTCGTCGCGCTCGCCCTCCACCGTCATCAGGGCGGTGCGGCGGATGGCGCCCATGTCGATGGGCTCGCCGCGATAGGTGAGCTGGTTGCGGGCGAGCGTGTAGTCCTGGAAGACGGTCTTGACGGTCTCGAGGTAGAACTCGGCGGTCAGGTCGAGGACGGCGAAATACTCGTCGTAGAAGGTCTCGATCGCCTGCGCCTTGTCCGCGCTGCCGTCCACGTAGTGCCAGAACAGGTCCGTATGCGCGTCCGAGTGGCGCTTGGCGTTCATCGAGACGAAGGCCGACACCTGCATGAAGCCCGGATAGACCCGCCGCCCCGCGCCCTTGTGGCGGCCGGGCACCGTCTCGATCAGGTTCTGCTCGAACCACTCGATCGGCTTCGAGATGGCGAGCCTGTTCACCGAGGTCGGGCTGACGCGGCAATCGACCGGCCCGGCCATCAGGGTCATGCTGCGCGGCTGCGCCGGGTTCTTGGTGTGCGCCATCACCGCCGTGGCGGCGAGCGCCTGCACCGCGGGCTGGCACACGGCCATGAGGTGGGCGCCCTCGCCGATGGTCTCCAGGAAGCGCACGACGTGATCGACATAG
>Ga0268290_100182_pt1 | contig 15740 bp, 10 predicted proteins | sample MetspRMADM_FD_191346 | JGI IMG/M metagenome (GOLD analysis project Ga0268290, IMG submission 191346) | Soil microbial communities from San-Diego area, Southern California, United States - Methylocaldum sp. RMAD-M | ecosystem: Environmental > Terrestrial > Soil > Desert | place: USA: California... | reverse complement strand
GCCCCGCACCCGAGAGCACCGCCTCGACCAGCAGGGCGACCGGGAGCAGGGTGTCGTGCCGGTCGGTGCGAAAAGCCGCGGCCAGGGCGAGGTCGATCAGCACCGCCACCGCCGCGAGGATGCCGAGCAACGCGAACCCTCGGGACGCTCGCTCCCAGGCGAGCCATTGCAGTGCCGAGCCGGACCAGCCGACCGACAGAACGCGGTAGACGCGAGACCATCGCCGATCCGGCTCCGCGGCGAGGCGGTCGCGCAGAACCGCCAGATCCGGCAGGAGCGCCGCCGCCCAGAATCCGCCGGCCGCCGCGAGCAACGCCGCAAGGCTCACTGAATGGAGCGGCACCGGGTGGAGGGCGGCGAGACCGGCGCAGAGCAGGGCGGCGGTCTGCGCCAGCCGGCCGATCCCGCAGCGCCACGCGACGCCCGCGAGCAGCAGCAGTCCCGAGATCAGCAGGCATCCCGAGGCGAGCCCGATCCACCATCCGGCTCCGGCCGCGGCGAGGGCGGCGGGAACGGCCGAGCGCAGGCCGGCCCAAAGGAGGATCAGGACGAGTGTGCCGGCGACAGCAAACCGCCAGCGGCGACCCGCGGGTGCGAGCACGGCACCGGTGAGCGCGGCACCGATCGAGGAGACCGTCTCACCGGTGCCGAGCACCGGCATTCCGTAGAGGAAAGCGGGTGTGGGGGCGGGCGGAAGCGCGGGTTCGGTCATCGACTCAACGGGCGGCCATAGAGCACCGGCCTCCAGGGAGCCGGAGGGTAAGGGCAGGCGCTTGGATGTCTCGCACGACCATCCGGCATCGTCCGTCGAGAGGGGAGAATATGGGCCCACCGAACGGAATGGCCGGGAACCACGCGAATGGCAGGCCCTCCGCGCGGAAGATGCAGGCACGCCCCGCCCGCCATGTGCTCTCCCGCACCAAAGAGCAACGCGCACGCGGGAATGCAATGCGACACGCGGGCAGGGCGGGCTTGCGCCGCGACGTTTCCGTGCGAAGAGGACGGTCCGTGACGGCTTCCTCACGCGCCTGCCCGCCGGACTCGCCCCTTACAACGCCGAAGCCCAAGTTCACCGGTAACGTCCTTCCGATGCCGCTTCCCACTGCAGCGAACCCGCCTGGCAGGCCTCGGCCCGGTGCCCGGAATGCCGATGGAGCGTAATCCCGTCCGGTTCGCCTGGGCCTCGTCGCCGCGCCGGCACGCGGCGGCGCTCGGGCTGGCGGTGGGTCTGGGCGGACCGCTGGCGCTGTTCGTGCTGCTGTGCCTGCGCGACCTCATCGCGGTCCTCACCCGCAGCAGCCCGGACGTCCTGCCCTTTCTACGGATCGCCCTGCCGCTGCCGGGCCATCACGGCAACGAGGCGCCGATCCTGTTCCAGGGCTGGAGCCTCTCGCCGACCGAGCTGCCGCTGATCGCGCTGAGTTTCCTCGCCGCCGCCGCCCTGCTTCTGGCCGCCCTCGGCGCGGTGGTCGCCTATCTGTGCTTCTCCGTCCAGGCCCGGGCCACGGCGCGGCTGCGGACGCGGGCCACCGAGGCGATTCTGGCCTCGCCTCCCGGCGCCCGCGAGGACCTGCGGGCACTGCCCGGACTCGTCGGCCAAGCCCTGACACGGATGGGATCGCTCGCGGCGGTCGGCATCGTGGTGCCCGGCCTGACGCTGGCCGCGGTCTTGCTCGCCCTCGTCATGGCGGAACTCGCCGCCCCGCGCCTCGTCCCGGTGATCGCCCTGCTGCTCGCCGCCGTGGGGCTGGCCCGGGCCCTGCTCGCCAGCCGCACCGCCGCCCGCCGCGGCCTGCGCCGGGCCGACACCGCCGCAACGGAGGCGGGCCTGCGCGATCTGATCCGGCGGATGCCGGCCGTGCGCGCCCACGGGGCGGCGGCGTTCGAGCGGCGGCGCCTCGGCCTGCGAGCGCGGGCGGCGCGCACGGCGCTGGTGCGGGCCGAGGCCCGGCTCGCCTACGCCCGGGCCCCGGCGCTCGCCCTCGTCGTGATCCTGCCCGCCCTCCTCATCGCGACCGCCCTGTGGCAGGGCGAGTCCGCCACCGAGGCCGACAACGTCCTGCCCGGAGCGCTGGTCGCCGCCGCCGGCGCCTTCGCGCTGGCCGCTGCCCTAGTCGCGATCAGCCTGCGCCTGTGGAACCAGTACCGTGTCGTCTCCCCGCTGTTCCGCACCATCGCCGAGACTTTGGATGCCCTCAATCCGCGCCTGCCGGGCGATCGCTCCCGCAGCGCAGCTCCGTTCCCGGAGACGGGTGCCCTCGTCGCCCGCGGCGTCGGCGCCTACGATCCCGGCAGCGGCGAGCGACTGACCGGGGTCGACCTCGCCCTGCCGATGCCGGCGCATGTGGCGATCGTGGGTCATCGCGGCAGCGGATCGCGGGCGCTCGCCGCCCTGCTCGCCGGGCAGATCGAGCCCACAGCCGGGGCCGTCACCTATGGCGGCATCGACCTGCGCGCCTTCGACTCCGCCGAGCGCGCCCGGCGGATCGCGCTCGCCGGCTCCGAGGCGATCCTGATCGAGGGGACGCTGCGCCAGAACCTGCTCTACGGCGCCCGCAGCGGCGACCGGGAAGCGTCGGGCCTCGCTGAGCGCATCGCCATCCTCAAGCTGACCGGGCTCGACGCCTTCGTCTACGAGCGGGGCCTGGAGGCGTCCGTCGATCCCGAGGACGATCCCGCCACGGCACAGGCGGTGGTCGCTGCCCGCTGGGCCGTCCGCGACGCGCTGGCCAGCGAGGGCATGGCCCGCCTCGTCGAGCCGTTCGATCCGGCCCGCTACAACCATCAGGCGGATATCGGCGAGAACATCCTGTTCGGCGAGGCGGTGAGCCCGGCCTTCTCGCAAGCGCGGCTCGCGGCGCATCCCTATCTCCGCGCCGTGCTGGAAGCGGAGGATCTGACCCGGACGCTGGTCGATGTCGGGCTTCAGGTCGCCCGCTCCACCGTCGAGATCTTTTCGGATCTGCCCGACGATCATCCGCTGTTCGAGACCTTCTCGCTGTTTCCAGCGGCGGAGCGGGGCTATTTCGAGGATCTGGTCGCGCGCCAGCCCGAGGCCCGCGGTTTCCGGCGCGGTCCCGCCGGCCACCGCGACCGCGAGCGGCTGATCGGGCTGGCCCTGCGCTACAGCGAGACGCGTCACCGCTTCGGCCTGATCGATGCGGCGCTCGAGGAGCGTCTGGTCGCCGCCCGCCACTCCTTCGCGGCGATGCTGCCGCCGCGCTATCGCGAGAAGGTCGAGTTCTACGATCCCTCTCGGCTCACGGCCGCCGCGAGCCTGGAGGAGAATCTGCTGTTCGGGCGTATCACCCAAGGCGAGGCGGGCGCCGAGGGACGGGTGCGCGCCCTGGTGCGCCGGGTGCTCGCCGAGCAGGGGCTCGAACCCACCGTCTACCGGCTCGGCCTCGCGGCCCGGATCGAGGCCGGCGTCGCCGTGGCCGGCCAGGGCCAGCGCGCGGTTCTGGGGGAGGGCGCCCTCGGCCCGCGCGAGCGGGTGGCGATCGAGTTCGTGCGCTGCCTCGTGCGGCGCCCGGACATCCTCGTGGTCGGCCTCTCGCTCGACGACCGCAAGCCCGACGAGATCACCGCCCGAATCGAGCGCCTGCGGGCACTGCGCGCGGGTGCGGCCCTCATCGTCTGCCTGCCCGACGAGGACACCCTGAAGCGGCAGGCGCCGTTCGACGCCGTGCTGCGGGTGGAGCGGAACACCGTGGTGGCGAGTGATCCGCTGGAAACGGCCGCGATCCCCGCCTGACGGCTTCCGTTTCCCGCAAAACCGCCCCAAAGCTTGGGCACAATCCGGTTCCGTCGCCCGCGGGCGCCGCCGGTCAAACCCAGCCTCGATCGAGACGGTGCATGCTTTCCCCGAACGGCCCTGGACGCTTGTTGAGGTCTCTCCTCCGCACCTTCGTGCCGGCGATGATCGGGCTGCTGATCGTCGCCCTCTCGGACGCGACCGCGCGGGCCGATAAGGCCAACGCACCAATTCCGGCGTCCACTCTGGCACTGATGGCCGCCCGCGGCACCGATGCCGCCGCGCCGATCGTGGTGCGGGCCTACAAGAAGGAATCCGAGATCGAGGTCTGGAAGCGCAACGCGGCCGGCCGCTACGTGCCGATCAAGACCTATCCGATCTGCCGCTGGTCGGGGCAACTCGGGCCGAAGACCAAGACAGGCGACCGGCAGACGCCGGAAGGGTTCTACACCGTGGCCAAGAGCCAGATGAACCCGAACTCGCGCTACTATCTCTCCTTCGATGTCGGCTACCCCAATGCCTACGACCGGGCGCACGGCTCCACGGGCTCGGCGGTGATGGTCCACGGCGTATGTTCCTCCATGGGCTGCTTCGCCATGACAGATGCGGTGGCGGGAGAACTGTTTTCCATTGCCCGTGAGGCATTCTCCGGGGGGCAGCGCGCGTTTCAGTTCCAGTCTTTCCCGTTCCGCATGACCGCCGCGAACATGGCCCGGCACCGCACCGACCCGAACATCGCCTTCTGGCGCCAACTGAAGGAGGGCTCCGACCGCTTCGAGGCGACCGGCGAGGAGCCGGTCGTGAGTGTGTCGGGCGGACGCTACGTCTTCGCCCCCTCGCCAGATCCGGCCAAGGAGGCGGCCTTCGTCGCCCTGCACAAGGACGAGACCGACCGCATTGCCGCCCTGGTCGAGGAGGGCGCCGCGGCCGTGCGCACGACCTATTCCGACGGCGGGCAGCACGCCTTCTGGGCTGCGCGGATCCGCCAGGGTTTTCCGGTCGGCGACATCAGCCGTCCGGAGGCTTTGGCCTATGCCGGCCAGGAGGTTGTGCTGATCCCCGGCCGCCGCAGGCCGCCTCCTCCGCCTTCCGTGCCGGAAGCGGTTTGGGCCGCCTGGATCGGCCGCGACAGTCCATCCCTCGCGATGCGGACCGCGGATTTCGTGCCGCCCTACGAGGTTGGGACGGACCGCTTCGCGGCACGCGTCGCGCGCTACGCACAGACCTGGACGAGCCTAACCCGCGCTGCCATCGAGGCGGAGATGCCCCCGCATGAATTCACGCTTTCACAACCCTCGATTGAGAAGGTGGCGCAGCGCTGACTTGGACCTCCTCAAAACGGCGTGTGCGAGCACGCACACGGACCCGAATGGCGGGTCCCCATCTCAGCGCTGTACACTCCGTGCCCGAAGAGGGGCCGAAGGACAGCCGCGAAGACGTGCGCGGATGCGCACGGCGGCGCCGCTGCTACCCGAGAAGGCCCGGCATGAAGCCGGGCATTGGTGCCGATCCATGACCCTGCCATATCCAGCCAAGGACGACGCCCTCGTCCTGCGTTTCTGGGGCGTACGCGGCTCCACGCCGGTCAGTGGCCCTGAGACCGCCGAGTTCGGCGGCAATACGCCGTGCCTGGAGATCCGCTGCGGGGATCGCCTGTTCGTCATCGATGCCGGCTCGGGGCTCGGCGCCTTCGGGCGCAGCTGCCGCGAGGCGCTGCCGCAGGACATCGACCTGCTGTTCAGCCACCTCCATCTCGACCACACGGCCGGCCTGCCCTTCTTCAAGCCGGCAGTGATGAACTGCGACCACACGATCCACACCTATTGCGGGAATCTCGACGGCGCCAGCGCGCAGGACGCGCTCGACCGGCTGTTCTCGCCGCCGCTCTTTCCGGTGACCCTCGACGTGCTGCCCTGCACGTTCCGGCATCACGGTTTCAAAGCGGGCGAGCCGCTGACCTTCGCCGACGGCATCCGCGTCGACACGATCCTGCTCGACCACCCGCAGGGCTCGACCGGCTACCGCTTCGATTACGGCGGCAAGCGCCTCTGCGTGATCAGCGACATCGAGCACGGCGCGAACTGGCCCGACCCGGAACTGTGCCGCTTCGTCGAGGGTGCCGACCTCCTCGTCTACGACGGCATGTTCACCGAGGGCGAGTATCCCTGCTGCAAGGGCTGGGGCCACTCGACCTGGCAAAAGGGCGTCGAGCTGGCCAAGGGGGCGGGTGCCAAGGCACTCGCCATCATCCACCTGCACCCAGCCCATTCGGACGTGCAACTGCGCAAGGTCGAGGCCGAGATGCAGGCCGAGATGCCGACGGCCTTCATCGCCCGCGAGCGCCAGTCGATCGAGGTGGGCCGTCCCCTCATCGGCCTTGCCGAACCGCCGATGCTGGCGCTGGCTCGCCGGGCCTGATGGCCGGGAAGTCACCGCGGCTCAGCGCCACGCGTTGCACGGCGACGCTTACCCCGAGATGGCTGACCTGATTGAGAGAGGCGGCCCCTCGCAGCGATGCGAGTGGCCGGTCTCGGGCAGGGTTCAGATCGCCGTCGTCACGCTCGCGCCCTCCTCGCGGCCGATGCGGCTGTGCTTGCGGCTCCAGGCGAAGTAGATCACGAGGCCGATCGCGAGCCAGATGATCAGGCGCAGCCACGTGTCGCCGTCGAGCGAGAGCATCATGCCCAGGCAGAACAGCGCGCCGAGGATCGGCACGAACGGCACCAGCGGCGTGCGGTAGGCACGCGGTGCATCGGGCTGGGTGCGGCGCAGGATGACGACACCGGCGCAGACGAGGATGAAGGCGAGCAGGGTGCCGATGCTCGTCATGTGGCCGAGCTGCGAGATCGGCAGGAAGCCGCCGAGCGCGCTGGTGAACACCATGAAGAACAGGTTCGAGCGGTAGGGCGTCTTCCACTTCGGATGGATCGCCGAGAAGAAGCCCGGCAGCAGGCGGTCCTTGGACATGGAGTAGAACACCCGGCTCTGGCCGAGCAGCAGCACGAGGATCACGGTCGAGAAACCGCAGATCACGCCGAAGGTGACGAGGCTCTTCAGCCACGGATAGGGCGTCGCGGCGATCGCGGTGTTCACCGGCGCGGCGTCGCCCCGCATGGCATCGTAGTGGACGAGACCGGTCAGTACGCCCGCGAAGGCGATGTAGAGGGCCGTGCAGATCGCGAGCGAACCCAGGATGCCGATCATCATGTTGCGCTGGGGGTTCTTCGCCTCCTGCGCCGCGGTCGAGACCGCGTCGAAACCGACATAGGCGAAGAACACCACGCCGGCCGCGCGCATCACGCCGCTCCAGCCGTACTCGCCGAAGGTGCCGGTGTTGGCCGGCAGGAAGGGGTCGTAGTTCTGGGCCTTGATATAGAACAGGCCGACCCCGATCACGGTGATCACCACGGCGAGCTTGATCAGCACCACCACGCCGTTGACCCGGGCCGACGACCGGATGCCGACGATGAGCAGGGCCGAGGCCGCGATCACGATCAGGATCGCCGGCAGGTTGACGAGGCCATGCGCCGCCGTGCCGTCAGCGAGCTGGTAGGTCTCGAAGGGCGAGTGCACCAGGGAGCCCGGCAGGTTGATGCCGAGCGTGTCGCGCAGGAAGCGCGTGACGTAACGAGACCAGCTCACCGAGACGGTGGCCGCGCCGACCGCGTATTCGAGCACGAGATCCCAGCCGATGATCCAGGCGAGGAACTCGCCCATCGTGGCGTAGGTGTAGGTGTAGGCGGAGCCCGCCACCGGGATCATGCCAGCGAGCTCGCTGTAGCACATACCGGCGAGCGCGCAGCCGATCGCCGCGATGGCGAAGGAGAGCGTCACCGCCGGGCCCGCATGCTCGGCCGCGGCGATGCCGGTGAGCGAGAACAGGCCGGCGCCGATCACCGCGCCGATGCCGAGGCCGATCAGGCTCCAGGGGCCGAGATGGCGTTCCAGCTTGTTCTCACCGGATTCGGCGTCGGCATTGAGCCGTTCCAGCGTCTTGATCCGAAAGAGATCACTCGCCAAGCCTGACGCCATATCCGTCCCACCCCCGTTCGATGACCCCGTCCCTCGTAAGAGGGCCTGCCGATGCCACATCTGATAGATCAACCGCGAAACCGGCGCGCGCGCAACGGCCGGCTGTGACAATACCGTGCAAGGAAACGGCCAAGATGTATCGGCTCGCTGTCGGATTCAGGTCACAGCGGCCAGGAAACGTCGCGGTAGGCCCCATCCCAGAACCCGTATTCGAGGCGGGTGGCGTGGGCGTAGGCCGCGTGCATGCGGGCGCGCAAGGAAGGCGAGGCATCCGCCGCGGCCTCGTCGGTCGCGGCGATCATCGCGGCCACCGCCTCGCCGAACTCCTCGCCGGCATAGGTGTCGATCCAGGCACGGTAGGGATTGTCCGGCCTCGCGCGGGAGAAGATGTCGCGGCCGACCTCCGCGTAGATCCAGAAACAGGGTAGGAGCGCCCCGAGCACGACCTCGTAGGGCTCAGCAAAGGCCGAGGCCGTCAGCCACGCGACGTAGTGGTCGCAGGCGGGCGAGAGCGGCGTGGCCGCAAAGGTCCCGGCATCGATGCCGTACTCCCGGAAGAAGCCGCCGTGCAGCGCCCGCTCGACCACGATGGCAGTCTCGGCGCCGCGGGCGAACTGCACGATCCGGTCGGGGTGCGGCGCCTTGGCGGCGGCGAGCGCCAGCGCCCGGCCGAAGCCGATGAGGTAGTGTGCGTCCTGCACGATGTAGCGGCGGAAGCGCTCGGAACTCAGAGAGCCGTCCGCGAGCTCAGCGTTGAACGGCATCGTGCGGATGGCCTCGTAGGCCGCGAGATTGCGGACCCAGGCTTCCTCCGAGAAGCGCCGGGCAGAGGGGGTGTCGGCCAAGAACAGCGCTCCGTCGCTCGAAAAGAACTAGCCCTGCCGCTGGGCCTGCGTCACCGCCACATGGATCAACTCGGCGAGCGTGCGCACCTTGAGCTTCTGGCGCATCTGCGAGCAGGCATTGGTCACGGTCTTGTAGCTGACCGAGAGGTCGGCGGCGATGGCGCCGTAGGACTTGCCCTGCGCCAGACGGGCGAGGATCTGCTGCTCGCGCGGGGTGAGCTGGGTCTCCGGGGTGCGGCGCGGATCGGCGCGCAGCATGGCGACCTCGGTGGCGAGACGACGGTCTAGGTAGACCTCGCCCGCGCGCACCCGATCGAAGGCCTGAAACAGCTCGTTCGAGGCGTGGTCCTTGAGCACGTAGCCGAGCGCTCCGGCCTCCAGTGCGCGGGAGACGATGACCGGATCGTTGTGCATCGAGAAGACGAGAACGCGGGTCTCGGGCTCGATGGCGCGCATGCGCCGGATCAGAGCGAGGCCGGCGAGCCCGCTGCCCTGGAAGGTCAGGTCGCAGATCACCACCGGCGGGCGCAGGCGGTGGAAGGCGCGGTAGCCGGAGACGACGCCGGTCGCCTCCACCACGGTCTCGATCCCGGCATCCTCCAGCACACGGCGACAGCCCTGCAGGACGATCGGGTGATCGTCGATGACCAACACGGGGACGGGACCGCCCTTACTCGACGCCGCTTTCATCACGGGGCTGCTGACCGGCGCGTTCATCTTACACGCATCACTTAGGTTGCGGCGCGGGCGGAGGCGGAACCTCGCTGCCGTCACGCTCGGGATCAATCGGGAGGGTGATCCGGACAACGGTTCCGGAAGCGCCGTTGTCAAGAGAAGCCGTGTCGAGGCCGAAATGGCCGCCCAGCGCCTCGACCCGCTCGCGCATACCGGACAGGCCGAGGCCGACGCGGTGGTCGGGCGCGATGCCGGTGCCGTCATCCTCGACGCTCAGCCGCAGGAGCGTCAGGCCGGCCGCGTCGGTCTCCTGCGCCACCCGGGCTCGGACGTGGCGGGCGCCGCCGTGGCGCACGGCGTTGGTGCTGCTCTCTTGGATGCAACGGAACACGGTGAGATCGACGATGTCGCCGTAGCCCCGCGCCAGTCCCTCGAACGCACCTTCGAAGCTCGTGTCGGGGTGGCGCCGCTGGAAGTCGCGCAAGAGGAGGCTGAGGCAATCGGCGAGCGGCACCTCGCCGAGCCCGTGCGGGCGCAGACGGTTGAGGAGGTCGCGGTTGAGGACCTGAACCTGGCCGACGATGCTGCCGATGTCGCCGGCCCGCGCCGCGAGCCGGCCGCGGTCGATCTCGCCAGGGCTGGCGGCGAGCCGCGCCACGGAGGCCGCGTTCGCCTCCAGCGCGAACAGGCACGGGCCGAACTCGTCGTGGAGTTCGAGGGCGATGCGGGCACGCTCGTCGTCCTGAGCCGTCAGGAGTTGACGGTTGAGGCGGCCATTGGCGGCTCGCGCCTCGGAGAGGGCCCCGGCTACGCGGTTGAAGCGCTCGGCGATCACCGCCAGCTCGCGGGAGGCGGGCGGGTCGAGATGGGCGGTGTAGTCGTGCCGCTCCAGTCGGGTCAGCCCGTCCGCGAGACGCCCAAGCGGCCGCAGGATGCGCCCGAGCGCCAGGGTGAGGGCGGCAAGCACCGCGAGGTTCAGGATCAGGCTGGCCAAAGCCAGCGAGCGGGCATAGCCCCAGACCTCCTCGATCTCGTCGAGAGGCTGAGTCGTGATCGCGGCGGTGCCGATCCGCTCGCCTCTCACGACGATGGGCAGATCGTGCTGACGCGGTTCGGGAGCGATGAGCCTAACGAACCAGCGCGGCACCGTACGCTGCTCGCGCCCCTGCTCGGACGGACCGAAGCCGACGCGCCGCCCTTCCGCATCGTGGATCGTCACGCGCACGTGGCGCAGGGCCTGAAAGCGCAGGTCGAGGGTGTGGAGCACGCTCTCGGGGCTCGGGCTGCGCAGGGAGCGGATGGTATCGGCCACCAAGGGTTCGACGGTCGCGAGACTGGCCGCCATCTCGACCTGGACGGCGCTGCGCGCGGTCAGAACGATCACGCCGCAGGAGACCAGGGCGGCGACGACATCGATGGCGAGCACGATCAGGATCAGACGCGTACGCGTCGGCCAGCCGGCCCAGAACGGAACGGCCGCGCCACCGGCCCGATCCCGAGCCTCGTCAGCGTTGGAATCGGTTGTCGGTTGCGCCGTCATCGGCGGCAGAACGGAATGCGTCGCGGCGGGATTTGGCACGGGCCCTCGCGGTCGATCAGGCCACCGTCCGCCGAGGGCGCCGCAGACCGGCAAGGTCCGGGATCTTTCGGCAAGCCGACATCGGATAAAAGTCTCAGATCTCTACTCTTTCGGCACGGGCGGCACCGTGGCCGATCCCCGGCGGAAAGTCCATGCCGGGGCTGCGCCGCCGGGTCACACAGCTCACTGATGTTTCTCTTATGATCGCCGATCGCGAAAACAGCGCGAGGGCCCGTCCCAATTACACGCTCCGTTAAACCGCACCCGTTAAGGACGTTTGCGAGAACAGATCGGGGCGAGACTTGTCCGCGGCGCACGCCTTCCGGTCAGGTTTAGCCGCCTCGCAGATTCCGCCAGATTCGTGTGGATGGACGGCGCCTGAATTCTGTTCAGGCCGTACGGACATCTTGCCGCCGCATTGCCGAGGCCGTGTTGTTGCAGGGGTACAACGTGCAAGAGGCCGACCGCATGTCGGTTGCGATTCATCCGTCCGAAACCCGCCCGTCCGAGGTGAGGGCTCACGCTCGGTTCCGCCTGCCCGTCGTTGCGGGCATTGCAGGCGGGAGTGCGGCCCTTCTCGTCTTCGCCGTCGGGGCGTTCTCGTTCTTCTCCGATCTCGCCGATCCTCGGAGCCGGCCGACGCGGATCGCACCCGTCGCCTCGCAATGGCCCGACCTGAAGGACGGTGTTCCTGCGCTGGCGCCGGCCACGGTCGGATCTCCGCTGGAATCGCGCCAAGCGAGCCTCCCGACCGCCGAACCCGCACCGCCTGCACCGCCTCCGTCCGCTGCATCGGTGCAGGCCGAGACGCCCGCCCAAGTCGTGGCGCCGGCTCCTGTCGCGGCGCAGACCCAAGGTGCGGCACGCGACCAAGTCGCAGCGCCCCTCCAGGCTGCGCCGCCCCCGCCGGCGCCCAGTCGGGCGAGCCTGCCGATCGAACCCGCCGCCACGGTCCCGGCCGCAGCCCGTACCGCGACGGCCCTGACGCCCGCCAAGGTCACGGTCCCGCTGCCTCCAAGCCGGAGCGAGACGGTCCGGGCCAAGGCGGAGCAGCCGGCCAAGTTCGTCTCGCTGCCCGCACCGAAGGCGAAGCCCGAGGCGGTCAAGGAAGCGGTCAAGAGTGAGGCCAAAGCCGAAGCAAGGTCCGAACCTGCCCGCAAGGCCGCGCCAGCCGCCCGCAGCCGGACTGCGGATGCGAAGCCGACGCAGACCGCGACCGCACAGGCAACCACTGCCCACCTGGCGCAGGATGCGGCGGACGAGCCCGAACTGCTCGGTGTCAGGATTCCGGGCGGCCGCCAGATCCGCGAAGGCTGGGATGCGGCCGTGAACGGCCTTCTCGGCGGCAAGTCCGGCGGCGAGTAGCCGCCTTCCGTGGAGCGATCCGGCTCGAGCGAGCCGGATGTGGGACCGCAGCGCGCCACCTCGTTCGGGAAAGTCGGTGGCCACCTCGGAACATTGCGATCGGTCGTCCGCCTCACCCCATCGCGGGAGAGCGTCCGCTCGTCGCCCGAGCGACGGCGGCGCGGCTCAGCCGCTCCGCCCGACCTTGGTCGCCTCGCGGCGGTGACGCTGGGCGCGGGGACTCTTCTGCGCCTTGGCGGGAGCAGGTCCATCCCCCTGCATCCGCTCGACGCGGACATCCGCCGGCCCGCGCCGGGCGAAGGCCGCGGCGAAATCCTCCGCGGCGCTGGCGCGCACCTCGAAGGTCGTCTCGTTGTCGAAGATCCGGATCGCACCGATATCGCCGCGGCTGATCTGTCCGCGACGGGTCAGCATCGGCAGCAGGCGGCGCGGCTCGGCCCGGTCGCGGCGGCCGAGATTGAGCCGGAACCAAGCGGCCGGCTCGTCCTCGCCGACACGCGAAGCGCCGACCGGGACGCCGCGGGAATCCGGGCGCCGGCTGGTCTCGTAGGCGGGATCGCTCACCTCTTCCGGCACGGGAATGCGCGAGCGGTAGAGCCGGGCGAAGGCCGCGGCGAGACGCTCGGGCGGGCAGCGCTCCATCAGCGCCTCGGCCCAATCCCGCTCCCACTCGCGCTCCTCCTCCGTCTCGGGCTCGGCGAGCAGCGGATCGGACATCATCCGTTCGCGGTCGAGGGTGCGGATCTCGTCCGCATTCGGCGGGCCGCTCCAATCGGGGCTCAGCTTGGCGATGGCGAACATCTGCTCGGCCCGGCGCCGCCGGGCGGGCGGTACCAGGACGACGCTGGTCCCCTTCCGGCCGGCGCGGCCGGTTCGGCCGGAGCGGTGCTGCATCACCTCGGCATCGTGCGGCAGGTCGGCATGGATGACGAGGTCGAGGCCCGGCAGGTCGATGCCACGGGCGGCGACGTCGGTGGCGACGCAGACGCGTGCGCGGCCGTCGCGCAGGGCCTGGAGCGCGGCGTTGCGCTCGCCCTGGCCAAGTTCGCCTGAGAGCGCCACGGCCGAGAAGCCGCGCTCGGTCAGCGAAGCCTGGAGATGGCGCACGCCGTCGCGGGTGTTGCAGAACACGATCGCCACCGGCGCATCGACATAGCGCAGCACGTTGACGACGGCGTGCTCGATCTCGCGCGGCATCACCCGCACGGCGCGGTAGACGATGTCGGCATGGCCGCGGGTCTCGCCGGCGACCGCGAGGCGCACGGAGTCGCGCTGGTAGCTCTCGGCGAGCGCGACGATAGCCTTCGGCAGGGTGGCCGAGAACAGCAGGGTACGGCGGTCTTCCGGGGTCGCCGCCAGGATGAATTCGAGATCCTCGCGGAAGCCCATGTCGAGCATCTCGTCGGCCTCGTCGAGGATGACGGCGCGAAGCCCCTCGGTGACGAGCCGGCCGCGCTCCATGTGGTCGCGCAGGCGCCCCGGAGTGCCGACGACGATGTGGACGCCCGCCTCCAGCGCATGGGCCTCGCGGCGCGGATCCATGCCGCCGACGCAGGGAACGACGCGGGCCCCGGTCTGCGCGTAGAGCCAGGTCAGCTCCCGCTGCACTTGGAGCGCCAACTCGCGGGTCGGCGCGATGACGAGGGCCAGCGGCGCGGCCGGCGGCGGCAGAGTCTCGTCGGGTCCGAGCAGCGTGCCGGCGATGGCGAGACCGAAGGCGACGGTTTTGCCCGAGCCGGTCTGAGCCGAAACGAGCAGGTCGCGGTCCGGCGCGGCATCGAGCACCGCCTGCTGGACGGGGGTCGGCTCGGCATAGTTGCGCTCGGTGAGCGCCCGCGCGAGGGGAGTGGGCAATGTCGGAAATGGCAAGGGAGATGCGCCTTAAAGGTCGGCGAATTCGGACCGGCGGTGATCGGCCGGATCGGAATCGGACGCCGCTTCTAACCCTATTCGGGCGCGCCGACCACTACGCCGGCCGCGCGGGGGCGTTGCGCGGGGGCGGGACCTCACAGCGCTACGCCCTCCTCGATCTGAGGACACTCGCCCATCGGTCGCCGGAGGTACATGTTCAGAAGTGACTCAACCGGTTGACGTCCCGCCTTTCCGGGCCCTCGACACTCTTGACCGATTTCATGAGAGGATATGCCCCGGCTCGCCGAGCTGATCATCAGTTCGACAATAGGTCATCGCACGAATAGGACGATCGACTCCGCTGTTGATCAAGGAGGACTTTTTGCCCGAGCCGATTCTCCGATCCGACGATGTCGAAGCATTCCGGCTTCATGTCTGCCAGCGACTCGTCGAGGCATCGGGCCGGAACGAGGAGGACAACATCGACCACGCCTACCCGCCGTTCGAGGTCGTGGCCGGAAAGGAAGCCTTCGACGTCCAGCGCGCCCGCTTCCTCGCCTTCCTGACCGGCAACTGGGAGGGCATGGCTCGTAGCTACGGCCGGTTCGAGGACGACGCTTCGCGACGCCTCTTCGTCGATCTGATCCTTTTCCGGTTCTTGGGTTGCCATCACGTGCGGCTAGCCAGCCATACGCAGGACTACCGGAACGCCCGTCAGCGTTCCAACATCTTCCCCGCCACGCCATCGACTTTCACCGCCGTATCCGGTGCCGCCGCGCTCCATCATTTCTCGGTAGAGCATGCCGGCCACACTCTCACCGTGGATTGCCTGCGTGCCAATATCTTCTTCACCTTCTTCCTGCGGCAATACATCTTCGAGCGCGACGGTGTGAGGGTGCAGCCCGAGGCGGGTGACCACGTGGTCGATGCCGGCGCCTGCTTCGGCGATACAGCGATCGATTTCGCTACCGTCGTCGGCGAGGCCGGCCACGTCTATTCCTTCGATCCCCTCGAAACGCATGTGAAGATCGTCAACCACAATGTCCGGCAAAACAACCTCTCGAACGTGACGGTGTTTGAAAGCGGCTTAAGCGATCACACCTTCGAGGCTCCGCCCGTGCCGGACCGCGTCGATCCCGGCTTCGCGGACAGCGAGATCATGGCGGTCCGGCGGCTCGACGATCTCGTGGCAGCGGGCGCCGTCCCGCGAGTGAACTTCATTAAGATGGACATCGAAGGGTCTGAACTGCCGGCTCTACGGGGAGCAGAGACGACGCTCCGCACCTTCCAACCCAAGCTTGCGATCTCACTCTATCATCGTTGGGACGATTACTTCGAAATCCCTGACTTTATTGCCAACTTGGATCTCGGCTATCGCTTCTTTCTCGAAAATTATACGGCCAGCGAGGGAGAGACGGTCCTCTACTGCATTGCACCCCGTCGAGACGCCGCACCGACCGGCGTAGAGCCGCTCTGACAATCCGCCATCGTTTGCAAAGCTGACGGGGCGAGCCCCTACGCCGCCCGCTCCTCCACCAGGGCGACGATGTCCTCCCAGCGCGAGAGGAAGGCAGCGACGCAGGCCGGATCGAAATGCCGACCGGCCTCCGCCTCCAGGTGCGCGCGCGCCCGTTCCAGC
>Ga0268290_100181_pt1 | contig 15857 bp, 19 predicted proteins | sample MetspRMADM_FD_191346 | JGI IMG/M metagenome (GOLD analysis project Ga0268290, IMG submission 191346) | Soil microbial communities from San-Diego area, Southern California, United States - Methylocaldum sp. RMAD-M | ecosystem: Environmental > Terrestrial > Soil > Desert | place: USA: California... | reverse complement strand
GCATCGGCGGCGAAGAATTCGCGGTCATCCTGCCGGATACCGGGGAGCCCAGTGCAGAAGCGGTGGCCAACCGCATCCGGCAAGCGGTGCTCGCGCAGGCGGTGCCCCATGCCAGCAACTCACATGGCCTAGTTACGGTGAGCTGCGGGGTCGCCGCGGCACCGTCAGTTCGGGACTGCAACCCGGTTGCCCTGATCGCAGCGGCGGACGTGGCCCTCTATGAGGCCAAGCGACGAGGACGTAACCAAGTTCGAACCACGGCAGTGGAGCGCCCGTTTTCGGTCATCGAAGGCGGTCGATAATTCCGGCTCTAGAGGGCATCTGGTTCATCACCGGCTATGCCGAGCAGGCGATGTTCGGCACTAGGAGCCTCGATGGGGGCATGCAGCCTTGGCCGCCGCATTCACCTGCTCGTCGGTGACAGCGTTGGCCTTGAAGACTTCGCCGACGGTCGGTGAGGAATCAGCCATCCGGCGAGCCTACCGCGCCGCTCAGCCGCAAGCGAGACCCGCGGTCACCGCGGGGCGGATCTCGCCAGGGCGAAGCCCCCTCCCCGCGGTAACGTCACTCAATGAAATCAACCACATCACCCCGACTGTTAATCGCTTTGTCGCAGGTTCGAGTCCTGCTCGGGGAGCCAACAACTTACCAACATCTTGAGAATACTGCGCTTTTAGCGCTGAACCCCGCACCGGTTCGGATGATGCGGGGATAGCGTCATCGGCCCAGCGCCCGGCGATCCGTTCTGCGAGCTTCGCTCGATTGGCGCCGCGTACATAAGTCGCGCTTTCCCTGCTACCGTCCGCCCACCCAAACCACGCGTTCAACTCGGCTTCCGTCGCGCCACTCTCGGCCGCCCGGCGCGCTCCCGCTTTGCGAAGGCCGTGCGCCCTCCCCGGTACGCCGGCGGCGACGCAGGCATCCCGGAACCAATTGCCGAAGCTCTCCTTCGTCATCGGGCGCCCCCGCACGCTCGCAATGAAGGTCAGATCTCCTGTCGGGCTCGCGTCGATCGAGGCGGCCAGCGGCGGCAGGATCCGGATCGTCACCTCTTGGCTCGTCTTCTCGGTGACGATGCGAGCAATGCCGTTGCGGACGTGCGGTCGGCCAAGCCGGGCCGCGCCGCCCCGGCGCAGGCCGGTATAGAGCGGGATGTCGAGCGCAAGACGCTCGCGGGTGCCGATGGGCCAGTGCGCCTCAAAGCGCGCAACTTCCTCCTCGGTCCAGGTATGAAAGCCGTGGCGGTCGTTCGCGCCGCTTATCAGCTTCACGCAACGTGTCGGGTCGGCCGGCACCATTTCCGCATCGACTGCCCAAGCGAACAGGCCGCGCATGGTTTTGAGCCAGTTGTTGGCGCCGTGCGGCTTGGCCTTGCGCCGGTCCATCCCTTCTTGGATCGCGCGGCGGGTGATTGCGTCGGCGCGCTCGTGGCCGGCGATCTCGACCATAGCCTTGAGGAGTCCGTAGCGTTGGGCCCGCGTCGCTGCGGACAGTCATAGCGGAGCATCTGGCATCGGCCTGAAGCTTGAAGGCAGTTACACTGGCTTCCAAGTCCAAGGACAAGGCTGGAATGTGAGCCCGTCAGGCGTCCTCACGTCATCGGGGCAGACGGTGAACGGCAATTCCAGCGTTTCCGGGACAGCAACGGTGGGGATTGGACTGATAGTCACTGCCGAAGCGCTCAAGCCAGCCCAGTACACTGTGGCCGGACTGTTCCCGTGCGTTGCCGCTTCGAAGGGCAGCATCGTGGTCGTGACCGACTTGGCGGCGGGCCCTACATATCGACAGCCGATCACGGCAGGTGGAGGGACTGAAACGGCGATTGCGCTCTGCACCGGCTCAGTATGGGTGGCGAACTGAGGGATCGCCTCACGCGAAAACGTGGGGCGCCTCCCATTCGCACTGGGCTTCAAGGTCGGCAGCAAGCACCTTGTCCAGCCTCCGGCGTTCGGTTTCGACCAACGGACCATCCACCGCCACCGGTCGGCAGCGGCCGTCCCAACCAGGAACCACGAAGTCCGGGTTGTGCAGGGCGTGGTCGGAGGCCTCGCTGAAGAAGGCGCGGTCGCCGCCGTCGATGTAGCTCTCCGCCGGCAGACCCTCAGCGAGCAGGATGTCGTGGGCGTCGAGTTCGACGTGCCAGTAGGTGACGCTGGCAACCGGCTCCCGGGTGATCGTGGTGCCGTTGATCAGACACATGACCGGCACGAGCACCCCGCCCTCGTGGTCCGCATCGGCCCCAACCAGCACCGGATGACCCGGCGAGAGGAAGAGGTCGCGGGCCGGCAGGTCAGGGCCGAAGGCACCCGCGCGGACACGAACCGGGGCTTGGCGATGCGCGGGCTTGTCGATCTCGCGGTGGCCGATCCAGACGACGGGTCGAAGGCCGCTGGAAGCCGTGTGAGCCATGTCGCCGACCTGTAGGCCCTCGACCGCCACTTCACCGCGGCTCGTGCTGATCCTAGTGCCCGTCACGAAGCAGATCGGCGGGATTAATGATCGGCTGAAGAGCTGAGATGTGCTTGTACCGTTCGTCTGCGAGCCGTTCGAACCGGTCACCGTAGCAACCATGTTCGGTGGCTGTGTGGATCCGACGATGTTATATTGCACTCCGCCCGCAGAAACGCTCACGTTCTCAAAGTTGAAATAGTACTCAACACGACCAAGCATTCCAAACCAAAATTGCTCATAAACCGTGTTGCTTGGATTTAAATAATCAGATAATCCACTTATCGTTTGTCCGTAAATTTGACCCGAAACGTCGGTAACAATCCTACTATCATTGTCTATAGATAGTTGCATCTGTGCGACGAGCTGCCCTGTGCCCTGGGCGGTGATGGTAAAGTTGTCCGTCACTATCGCCATAACGTTACCTTGTCTCGCCTCTTCGCTGTGCACAGAGGAGGGATGTAGCGAACGGCGAAGCTTCCGTCGCTTCCGTTTGTTGGTCAGCCCCTCATTATGAGGCGTACCTGCTTCCTGGTGGTAGCTAGCTGCTGGAAAGCATCTTGCCTCAATTGCAGTGTTGGTCACCAACGCCGCGACCGGCCGCTCTGTGGTGGTAAGGATCAACGACCGCGGGCCCTTCGTGCACGGCCGCTCCATCGATCTCGCCCTCAGTGCCGCCCGGGTGATCGGCTGCGGCACTTGCCGCGTCGCCCTTCAACCCCTCTGATCCTGGGGGTTGGGAGTGCACCGGCCTGATCGGTCGAAGCCCGGTCAAGTTTAGTCCACCCGCTAGGCCGCTGATCCAGTGAGGTTTCGGCCCCTCGCAGGGGCCGTCGGATCAAGGCGCAGTCAAGAACTCGTCCACCCCCACAATCCGGAGACCACGATGGCCGCGAGCCTGAACCGCGCCGCCTTCTACGCGGCTGTGCGCGCATCCCTGTTCAGCGGGCGTCTGACGGCCTCGCAGGTCGCCGGCATGGACGCGATCTTCGACGCCGCGCCTTCGCTACTCGGCACCACGTCGCTGGGCTACGCGCTCGCCACCACCTTCCACGAGACGGCGCACACCATGCAGCCAATCGAGGAATACGGCCGGGGCAAGGGCCGCGCCTACGGCCCAACCGGCTTCTGGGGCCGCGGCTTCGTGCAACTCACCTGGGAAGAGAACTACGCCAAGGCGACCGCCCGCCTCCGTCAACTCGGCATTCTGCGTGCCGACGAGGACCTGGTGAAATCCCCGAAGCTCGCGATGCGCCTCGACCTGGCAGCGCCGATCCTCTTCGTGGGGATGGCCGAGGGCTGGTTCACCGGCAAGAAGCTCGCCGGCTATTTCGGTGGTGGCCGGTACGATCCCGTCGGGGCCCGCCGCATCATCAACGGGACCGACAAGGACGATCTGATCGCGGGCCAGTGCGGCTCCTTCGTGGATGCGCTGCGCGTGGCCGGGCACTCGGTGATCCCCGGAGCTCCTCAGATTAGCTCCTCAGGTTTGGCGGCGAACTCCCCTCCTTTGGCCCGAACTCCCCTCCCAAGCTCTCCTCCCAGCCCGCCCCCACCGGCGGGCTTCTTCGTTCCGGGGTCCAGGCGACCGGCGGCGCAGTCCGTTCGGGCCTGACCGGGCTCTACAACCTGATTCACACCTCGTTCCGGAAGTCCTGACCATAGCGCGTCCCTTCCTCGCGCAGGCCCGCCTCGGCCTGCGCCGCTGCTGGCGCGCGGCCTCCGGCTGGCGCGTCTACCTGCTCGCGGGCGTCTTGGCCCTGCACGACATCCTCGACGCCCTGCCGGGCGTCGATCTCGCGCCGCTGCTGCCGGAATGGCTGCCGGGCACGAAGGTGGCCGCCTTCCTCGCCGTCGCCCGGCTCGCCGCCCGCGCCTACGCGAAGAAGCTTGCAACGCTGCCATCGCGGGAGTCGCGGTGATGAACCTCCTCGGCTGGCTCTCCAACCCCATCGGGTCGGCGCTCGGCGCTGTCGCTTCCGGCCTAATCAAGGTGTTCGGCAGCTCGGTGCTTCAGCCGATCCTCAAGGGGTTGGAGAACGGGCAGAACTCTCAACGCGACGTGGCGGTGCAAGTCGTCCAGGCCGAGATGGCGGCCAACCAAGCGAAGGCGGCGATCGCGCCCGCCTTCAAGGGGCTGATCTACGGCATCGGTATCCCGCCGGCCGTCCACTTCGGGGCGATCTGCCTCTCGAAGACCTTCGCGCTCGGCTGGCCCATCGAGCCGCTGCCGCCCGAGTACGTGGCGATCGAGGCTACCATCCTGACGGCCTTCTTCGTCTCCTCACCCCTCACGACGCTGGCCCGCGCCGGCGCTGCCCGCCTGCTGAAGGCCTGATCCGATGGACACCTCGTTCCTCTCGCCCGGCCCGATCACCTGGGCGCAGGTGTTCACATTCGCACTCTTCCTCGTCGCGCTCATCAAGGGCTCAGATTGGATCGCCGCGAAGATGCGCACCGGCACGAACGACGCGGTGTCCCCGCTGGCCATCGACATGGCGTCGGCCAAGATCGAGATCCGTCAGATCGAGGAGAAGCTCAACGCCTTCAAAATCGAGGTTGCGCGGACCTACGTGACCGGTGACGTCATCAGCCAGCTGGAGCACCGGATCGACGACATGGTCACCTCGGTGCGCCAGGAGATGAAGGAGACGCGAGACATGATGCTGAAAGCGATCACGGGGCGCCCGCCCGGCTGATCTCCGCTATCCGCATCCGTCTACAGACCGCCCCGGGGCTTCCGCCTCGGGGCCTTTTTCCGTGTGTGGCGCTAAGCCGGGTCGATATGAGGGAAGCCGAACGCCTGCAACGCCCGCACGGGCGGCCGTGCGGGCGTTGCAGGCTCGGCCGCAGTGGCATCCACCAGTTGGGCTCGCTCAATTGCGGCCTTGAGCGAAAGAAAAGCACTGATCATTGCACTCGCTTCGGTAGATGCATCAAGACTGTCGTAGATATCGCGAACCGACCCTTCTGAGCTGATCGCCCTGTTATGAACGATCATTAGCCGTTTCAGGGCGAAATCAAGCTGCCCGACTCTTCAACTATATCGATGTCGAGGTCGCTATCCTACGGATCTGCCGTAAATCTCGACCTCGTCGAGGTGGAAAAAGTCGGTCGCATCAAGCCAGAGCTTAACGTGCTGAACTTCGCGACCTACGCGGACGATGAGCGGATGACCATCAGCCCCGCCGTATGGAGAACTGCCAGCGTTGAAGAACAAACGGTCCCACGTATGTCCATCGCACGACGTGTCGATCACCAGCGGGTATGCGCGGGCAGCCATGCCTGGATCTTTGAGCGAGTTGTAGACCCTTATTTCATCTACAAAAGCCGGTGCTCCGAGGTCGGCGCTCCACCAAGGGTGCGGTTCATGCTGGGTGTGAAAGCCATCGGCGCCAGTGATGATGCCGTTGATCGCACCGCCTGCATCTTCTTCGACGGTCTGCCCCTTCGACCATTGGCAGATCGAACTCTGAGTCGCGCGGGCCGATCGCGCTAGGTTCGCCCCTCCATGCGGCTTAACTATCGAGGTTGCTCTCGCCCGGCTGCGAACAACTTCTACTTGGCTCTTCCAATAGTCGTGGAGGTATAGATCCTCGCAAGCCGCAAGTCCGCCAAGGAATGCCGCAAACTCTTCCTGTTTGCTGGGAAGTTTACCCCAAATAGGCTGAAAGTAGTATGCACCAAGCGTGCCGCGTTCGACACGTCGCTGGAAGTCTTTTTTTGAGCGAAAGAGGTAATGGTAGAGCACGGCCTTCGCGACGATGCTTTCGCGTCGGCCAATATCAGACATAAAATGCTCTGCTGATGCTGGGAAGTTCGACATGAATTCAGCCATGGATTCGCCGAGAACATTAGCCTCCCGCAAGCTGGCGGAGATTGTCGCCGGCCACCGGTGGTTGAGCATGTCGATCGGCGGGCGTCCGATTTTTCGAGGATCAATGGCGGCACTGCGATTGATCGTCTTGGTGAAGTAATTCATCTGCCGCCGCTCATCCTCGCGGTGAGTGAATTGCAGTAGTGTGCTACCCTTGGGCCTTTCGTCAAAGTTTTCTGGACCGAACCAAATCCAGTTGAAGTGTATGCAATCGAAGTCTCGCTCGAACTCCAGCATAAACTGCTTGATGCTATTGTGTGGCTTCAGTGCAAGAAACTCATCCGCATCTATGAAAAGAAACCACTCGGTCTCATGCTTGTAGTTCTCGAGAAAGTGGATCCAGCACGCTGGTTGCTGACCTTGGAAGGGGATGTGGTGGAACGTGACAAAAGGCTCTGCACATTCAATGTAAGTACGCAGTTTTTCGTACATCTCGACAGGGTCATCATCGTTGCAATAAATATAGGCATGATCGAATCCAAGCGAGATATAATATTGCAACCATTCAACAATCGTCTCGCTCTCCCAGCGAGAGGTGTTGAGGATGGCGTGCTGATACTTAGACATCAAAAGCCCCTTTGCCGAGTCATCCGCTCAGACCAGCGTAGACGCTGCAACTCGTTTAGCCCCTGTGGGCAGCGACGGACACGCGCTGCTTTCGCGCTCCACCCGGTTCGCCCGAGCTAGCATGGTTGGGCGCTATGCGTCACCGCCATTCGCCGCAGCAGGCCCCGCGGGTGGTCAATCTCGTGATCGAGCCGCATCACATTTCAGACGTTCGCTTAGCGAGAGCGAGGCGAAGAGCTGAGGCGGCTTGCATGTTGCGGGGAACATGTCCAGCTGCATCTCTTTGGCTGAGTCAGCGCGTTCAATGTCGCGTGTGACGGAAAGGGGAAGCGACGCGCTTGCTCGCGACGGCGTCGCCCTTTATTACGTTGTCGATCGAACCATCCTCGGGGTTTGTGACATGTCGAATTACACAAAAGAGCAAAATGAAGATGGTTCAGAATTCTATAGTTTTTCATTTGCCGGCCGTTCGTTGAAGCTTGTAGAACATCCTGGGACGATCTTATCTGTCGAAAGCCTTGCTGCTGGGGCATATGAGACTCCCCTTCCCATACTCTTGATGGCAACTGTCTCCCGAACTGATGGAGCATTTTGCGACGTAGGGGCAAATATCGGCATATATTCTGTTTTGGCAGCAAAGACCAAAGGCGACGCGCACATATATGCATTTGAGCCCCTGCCAGCAGCCCGTAGGGTTTTGACGGATAATCTACGGCTGAACGGTGTCTTGCATCAGGTTGAGATTAGCGAGTGCGCCCTGAGCGATGCCGAGGGCACTGCGGCTCTACACCTGCCAGATCCAGGGCATGGGCTACTCGAAACGAGCGCATCGCTCGAGGCTGATTTCAAGGCGGCCGCGAATACGATTGAGGTGCCAATTCGAACGCTTGACAGCTTAAAGCTTCAGCGAAAGCTGGCGGTGGTCAAAGCGGACATCGAAGGCCATGAGGCGGCGTTTCTGCGTGGCGCAACCAGGACTCTGGCCGAGGATCGGCCGATTGTTTACGCCGAAGTTTTAAGCGGAGCTTACAAGACGCTTTTTAATCTCTCGAAAATGCTTGAGCGGCTCGAATACATCCCATTCCGTATGCGATCCGATGCTGTGATATACACGAAGATTATTGTGCCGGACAAAGGGTGGAATTACGCTTTCGTACCCGTTGAGAAAATCGACGTATTTAGAGATTGTTGCCGCGGACATGATATAGAGATGCTGCGATCATACTAGCAAACAATTCAATAACGCCGCCGCGCCAGGTTCGGTGCGGCAGGTACCATCGTAACAGGCATTGCCTGCATTCCTTGGCAGCATCGACGCCACGGGGCTCCGGCCTCAGGGCTTTTTTGTCGAGCAGTTTAGCCTCGCTGTGGCTGGTTTCGATATGCTACGAAACAAGATTTGTAGCAGCGGCCGATCTCGCTATCGGGCATAATGATCGCTCCAAATTCGAGAAAAGCCCGATGAATTCAGCAATTTCAGCTTCGTCCATGATACTGATTTTCGTCTTGTGCTCAAAATCCGAAGCGCAAACTGTCCAGAAACTAGAAAGCCAGAAGGCGGATTCGGCACAGCTGCTAGAAGCTTCCAAGGATGGCCCGCAGCCTTTCACATTTACAGATAGGAACGATAACGGGACAGATTTAGAAGGGGTAGTCAATCCGAATGCCATTCGGTTTGGTGCCGGTAACCGCATATCGTTTTGCCCAGCTCTCTCTTGTATAAATGGTCCGCTAAATGGAAAGCCGAAGCGGGAGTTCTTCGGGCACCAGAAAGCTACCTTATTGCTGTCCGGATCGACGAAAGAGGACGGAAAGTCTCAAGAGCAAACGTTAGCAGTCACAACGACGATCGGTACGGGTTATACGACCCCTTATCGGCCACGCACTCGATACAAAGCCGGTGATAATGTTGCTATCGGGAATGCGGTATATCGTGCGGTACAGAGCGGAACGTCGGGTGCGTCTACACTACTGCCCGGATCGCGCCCTGAAAGTTTGCCGTTCTACGTAGACGATGGCTCGGTCAAGTGGGAGTGGATCAACGACGCCGCAATCAATGCTAAGGTCGGATCTTATTTCGAGACCAACGTCGTCGATGGCGCTGGTGCGGCCTGGGGCGCTGCATTCAACTATCACATCAACACTAAACCAAAGGCAGGGACATTTTTCCCCGGTGTTGAATTCGATTATGCGAACAACAGCGGCACAGACTGCGCCCTCGGTGTCGTGGATTGCACAGCCATCCGCGTAGGCTTAGCGGGAAATGCGCAAGTCACTCACGGCATTCAGATTACAGGCGACGGATCTTCGACGACCGGCTACTCATCGATGTGGGCTTTTCGCATCAACGGCGACAAGGTGGCCTCCCACTCCGCGATTGAGGTAGATGCGGCAGCCCCGATTGGTCTCGGGTTCGGTTCATCGGGCATTGGTGGCCAATCGCACGCGATTGCAACGATACAGGACGTCACCGCCAGCCCAACGACGCTTCAAACCGCAGGCAAAAAATCTATCGCCGATCTCGTATTGGGAGCGAGCGGGCCTCGCGCCATTCAGATTTATGGGGCGAGATCGTCGTCTGCCATCGAAGATACTTCGAGCAGCCCAGCTTCGCTGAACATTTCTGGAATAAAGAGTCTTGCAGCTATCCGTGACGGGTCTTCGACACCGACTGGCATACTTCTCCAAGGCAAGTATACAGCCCATCAGATTTCGGGCCCCGGCTGGAGCGTCGGACCCGATGGAAGCTTAATGGTGGCGACCATTACGGAGAGTGTGTCGTCACCGCCGCCGTCCTCGAAGGCACCTTGCCAGGCCGGGCAGCGAGCCTGGGATCAGCAGTACGAATACCGGTGCGTCGCCCCTAACAGGTGGAAGCGCTCGGCACTATCGGATTGGTGACTTCGACCAGTTTTCAATCAGGAGTGCCGCACTGCCCTGGTATCTGCGCCCACCTAGTACCGATCGAAAGCTTGTTCGAAAGCTGTCTTCGTAGACGTTCGATTGTGGCCTGTCCGTGCCGAAGACAGACCGGTGCAGGATCGCGCTTTCTGCATCGAAGGCCGTGCAGAGCCACGCGCCCGGCTCGTTCCGGACTTCGTCCTGCTCAGAACGGACTTGACACTGGCGAAACTGGAAAGTCTCAGAGCCTTCCTGGTGAGGATCTTGACGATCGGGGCGAGGTAGCTTCAGCCTCAGATCGCAACCGCGCACGGTCCTTGAACCGGGTTAGGATCTGGTCAAACCAAGCGTCCGTCGATACGACCGCGATGGGCTTCCGCGTCTCTGCATCATATATTACCACGCGCATCTAACCTCCTTCCTGCGCTCAAGACGAGGGAGGACGGGCGCTCGGCCTAGGCATTTTAAGCCAGCGAGAGGAACCCTGGGACGCCTATTGCCTCTTTATGGCATGCGTCGCGTGTCGTAGGAACGGGTGACCGAACCCCACGGACGCGAGCGGACCGGCGAAAACGTTATGCAGCATGTCTATCTCCTTACGTATCATGGCAGTATTTTAGCTCGCTCACCAATCGACAGGCGTCTTCACGCAATTGCTCTTAGCGCCGTCGAGGTAAAAACTGAATTAGTATGCTGTGAATTTGAGGGATCGGATATAGTTTACCTTCAAGGTCGCCGCGACATTTCAGTGTTTTCTCCAGACAGGTACACGATCAAACGTTTTCCCAACTCTCGTACGGTTTCGCTTGAACGAGCAAGCCGCTATCTACGAGCGTGGCCGGGCGGAGAAGTAGACTGGCATGCTTTCTCTGCTGCAGGTTGGGAGGAGTTCCTTATTCTGACAGAAGCGGAAGTTGACATTCTCCTTCGTCTTGCGCGAAATGATTGGGTTGCGCCGAGAACGGCGAATAAGATTGGAAGAAGCCGGGTCATTTTTCTGAATAACTTTCAGGCGATGATCGGCGACATCAATCTAGACTTTCGTTTGATTTTTCCAGTCTGTTGTGATCCCTTTGATGCAAATAAAATAGTGGTTTATCAAAATGGTTGGATAGCCGAGGAAATCAGATTATTTAGACCATTAGTTTATTATGTTTCGTTCGGTGCACCAAAATATCTGGAGATGGCTGTCATTAGCATGAAGTCGTGGGCATTATTCCATGATTTTAGTGTCACATTTCTAATCATCACCGATATAACACGCGATGCTTTGCTAGCGGTTGTACCAAGCGAGTTTCATAGTAATTTAAAAGTTTGGACCATCAGGGCAGATGAAACTTTTGAATATTGTCTCCAAAGATATAGAATAGCTGAGTGGCCGGAATCGAACGACTTCCAACCACTTTTGTACCTTGACACCGACGTCATGTTTGACGCTGAGTTCGAGGACAAGCTCGTCGAATTGTTGCTCAGTGACAAGATCTTCGTGGCCCACGAAGCAGGTGCTATGCTCGAATCAACGCCCTCGGTTGGAAGCCAGCTGGTCGAAAAGGATCCTCACTTTGACGGTGCGGGGCTGCCCGGCTTCAATTCGGGTACAATTGGCGTCCCGAACGCTAGAGATTACCGCGTTGATCTCCGAGCAATCGGCGAGGTGATGGTGCGATATGCAACGCTGGCCGATGGGGGCCGCCTCTCGCTGCATTGGTTCGATCAAGCTTGTGCCAATTATGTTCTAGCGAAGAGGGAAAAGGTCTCTGGCTCTTTCACCGACACGATGAGCTTCGTCGGTCACGGCGAGAAGCCACACGTTCCCCCAAGAGGGCTAGCGCACTTCTGGGGTGGATCAGACAAGCTATCGATAATGAGCGATTATTTTAAACATTTGCAGAATGTGCAAAATGAAAGCGGCCGATTTGGCTCGAATAGTTCAGAATATCAAGCGGACTGATCGAGATTCCGGCGTCCAACTTTTGAGATCGATGCGTTCGAACGCATCTGAGATGCGAGGCATGTAATGTCAAAATCTGTAACAGCCTTCGAATGGTTTATGGACCGAATATACGGTCACAACATCTGGGATGGGTTTGAGCCTCTACCCAGAACTGCCGTCACAGGATGGAATGGGGATCATCCCGCCCTCGCGGCACATGCGCGGAACTGTATCGGCCCCTTCGTCATCGTCGACGTCGGCGTGTGGAAAGGGATGTCGACCATCAGCATGGCGAAGGCGATAAAGAACGCCGGGCTTGATGGCGTCGTGATCTCCGTCGACACATTCCTCGGGTCTCCAGAGCACTTCTTCATGCGGGATGATTTCCAGCGAAAGAACAGCATCCCCAATCTGTCGCACATATTCATGTCTAACGTTTATCATGAAGGTGTGTCAGACTATGTGATACCGCTTCCACAGACCTCGGTCACGGCTGTGAATGTCCTGCAAAGGGTCAATTGCGAGGCGGCGCTCATCCACGTAGATGCCGCTCACGAATACGAAGAGGTCATCCGCGACCTCAGGGAATACTGGAAGGTGCTCCGGCCGACCGGCGTCATGATCGGTGACGACTACATGTACGGATGGCCTGGGGTGATCAAAGCTGCCGGCGAGTTCTCCGCCGAACTGGGACTTCCCATGGAAGTCGAGTTTCCCAAGTTCATCATCAAGAAGCCGCCTGCTTAACGGGCGTACAAGCTTAAGTTTTCAATGTCAGCCCTGCTGAAAATATTTTGGCAGGGCTGAGATGCTAATTCATTGCAATGGTGCCGGATCATATTTCGTCTATTGCTGTGCCCTTACGATGTAGCGCTCCATCAGCAGACCTATTGTAAGGCTGCCAAAGATCCATCCGTAAATATAAAGATAGTCAATTTGTATTGGTAGCTGCGGGTTGTAACCGAGCCGTACCCATTCGATCAGCTGCGTAGCTGGGTTCCATTTCATATAATAATATATGTCTTCAGGCATATAACACGCCATGAAATAAACGCCACTTGTGATATAAGTTGTAAGCGTTACAAGGATGTACCCGATTGACCAGCCTGGGAACACGGAGACTATTCCGACATTAACTGTGCCAATCCCGATGCCAAATGCAATCGCAGCAAGATAGCCTGTGATGGCAGTTGTCATATCTTCTGGAATCGGGTCTGAGCCAAAAGATAGCAGCACGACGCAGACGAGAGTTAGGCCCATAAAGCTGTTGACAATCTCGACAAGGATGCGTGCAACAATTGTGTCAAATTTTTTCACTTGCGGGAAATAAGTCAGCGGCTTGTGGATCATATAGCCCTTCATTACCTCGCGTGAAATATATTGGAACGCGAGTACCGGCAGGGCGCCAGTGGCGACGAATATCATAACGTCATCTCCCATCGGGGATTTCATACCTCGAAAGGACATTGCGCCGACGATGATCCCTAAATGGACGCAAGGCCACAGCACCTGAACGAGGTAGCCCCAATAATTTCCACCGAAGCGGCTGCGCATATCGCGTAGCATCAAGGCGCTGAGGACACGCAAGTAGACGTCGAGGTAGCTCGCCGGCTGCTTGTTGCTCGGAGGGAGTTGGACATCGGCAGCCATGGAATCCGTCACTTTGGGTATTGGCGACCGCTCTGGTCTCGCAGAATAGCGACGAAATGAGGGTGCTCCACCTCTCACCCCGTGCGGCAACCGCTGGAGCGGTGCTCTTCTGTCTTTTTGTAACGCGCGGGGCGCGACGACGGATCGAACCTGCTCCCATCCCGCATCCGCCGATCATGCTCAACCATATCTCACATCAACTGCCCGCCGCGAGCATCTGCTTCCGCACCTCGGCCAACCGCTCGTCCCGGGTCGCCTCGCTCGGCTACACCTCCTGGACCACGGCTTGGTTGATCTCCAACGCCCTCATCAGATTCAGGCCGAGGTCTTGCGCAAATCCCTCAGCGCCGCGCATCTCAATGTAGTCCGGACGCTCGTACATCTCCCACGCCACCACCGCGACCCAGTACGACATGCCGGCATCGTGGTAGGCCGCCAGCTTCCGCATCTCAGCCCTTCAGTCGCGCTCTAGCGCCCAAGCTGCGCACAGGGTGTCCACGGCCTTCTGCCTCGTTTCGCAATACCCGCTGTCTGCCATTCTCGGCTTCGTCATCCCGACGAACAGGGAATGCAGGTGATCGATTAGCCCCTTGGCGGCAGAGTCGCCTATGTGTCGTCGCGTTAGACTCGGCCAATGATCTTGCCGCGAACTGAGAGCATGAAGTCGGGGCCGGGCTCGAAGGTGTAGCGACAGAACTCAGCGTCAGGATTGATCACCTCTTTGGTCGAGGGACAGGCGGACATCGCGGGCGGCCAAAGCCTCAAGAACCGTTTCGGCGAGAGCGCGTGAAACATCGTGAGGCAGGCGGCCGGTAGGAGTCAGCGAACGCTGGTCCGATTGCGCGAGTGACAAGATGCTTGTGATCACCTTGATCAGGTCTTCCCGGCTCGCATGTTTCGCCACGTCGGTATCCTCCCACCACCTTTAGGACGCCGCGCTTCGGCGGCTTAGGCCTTCTGTGCTCGAGATGCGAAGTCCCAAACCGGGATGCCGACCGGAGTGCCCGCCACGTTGCGGTAGCCACTCACGTTGCCGAACAGGATCCGGTTCGGCTCGATGCCGATCGGCTTATGCCCGCCGGTGATCATCACTCCGCACCAATCCACTCGCAACGTGCCGTGCTCTGGATGAACACCGAAAAGCTCGGTCGCTGTCCTGACCAAGCGCAAGGCTTCAGCGCCGAAGCGCTCGATGAAGTCCGTGCAGGCCTCGTGAATGTTCGCCCAAGCGGTTGCGCCGAGATGTCGACACAGCGACGTCGTCGGTCGCAGCGCGCCAAGGGCTCTCCGCCACTCGGCAGTTTCGGGCGGGAGCGGATCGGGCGCGAGTTCGGAGAGGAGCATCACTGCTGCCGGCAGGGAGGGGGCCCAAGGCATAGGGGCGCCGGGTTGCTTCAGGCTTACCGCCGAGCCGTGTTCATGCCGTCAGCGCCCGGGCGAGCGGTGGCTTCCGCGGATGGTTGCAATCAGCCGCGGAAGCCTGAGCCGGAAGGGCTATCTGGGTCACCGTGTCGGCCTGGGTTACTGATAACATACGTTCGGCGGGTCTGCACAAGACGCTTACGCGTTCTGCGCCAGCGTCAGCAAGATCGCTGTGCGAGCCGCATTCTGCTTCGCGCCAGTATTGCTCGTCTTGCTGTGGAGGACGTAGGTAGCGAAAAGGCCGGCCTTCACGGTGCCCGCCACGGCGAGCCTGTAGCCCTCGCCAAGTTCAGCCAGCTCATCCATCGGGCCAGCACACGGCGTCGACCAGCGCGGTCACCTGCTCGTCGGTGACGACCGTGGCGGCAAAAATTCCGCCATTTGACAAGCTTACCGCGTCGCCGGAACACGGTTGTCGCCCTTTTAGTATTGGAAGGCGACGCGCAGCGGGTGCGGGGAAAACCTAAAGTTCCCGTTTTGCGTCAAAGGGTGCTGTTAGCTCAGGTGCGGGGCTTAAGCCTCTGCGACTGCAGGCTTATTCGCAATCTTCTCAGAGAGCTGGATCTTGCATATCGCAATAAAACTGGCGTAGCTTCCGAGATTTATTCAATGTTCATTTCGTTGCCGTGTAAGCTTTAACGCTGATCGGCTGCTTCATTGCATCCTCTCAAATAATGGGATCCGATTGGGCGTGTCCGCGCAATCAAGACAAATGAGTTTTCTCTGTGATGCTTGACCTATGGCGGAGATAGAGCTTTCGGGCCATTTAGCCGCTGTCCTTATCCTTGCTTCATGCCATTGACGACCGTATTGCCACAGTGCACCCAGCGCTGGCTTGAGAAAGCCGGTGCTCTTCCTCCAAACAGTCTCTGTAATGCAGTCGGAAGAACGGTCAGCACTCCTCATCGACGACCGGGGCAAGAATTCGCGGGGTCTGCTGGTGCTGCACCACCCGCCATTCCTCGTGTGACAGGCGGCGGTACGTCGAAGTGCAATGCGCCTCGTATGTCTCTTCGCCCCGCGTGGCCTTCACGGTGTAGGCGATGACGATCAGGCCCT
>Ga0268290_100180_pt1 | contig 15881 bp, 19 predicted proteins | sample MetspRMADM_FD_191346 | JGI IMG/M metagenome (GOLD analysis project Ga0268290, IMG submission 191346) | Soil microbial communities from San-Diego area, Southern California, United States - Methylocaldum sp. RMAD-M | ecosystem: Environmental > Terrestrial > Soil > Desert | place: USA: California... | reverse complement strand
TGGAGTGGCTGGAAGCGCCTCTGCAGCATAGAGCAGTCCATCCAGCCGAACGCAGGCTCGATCATAGGCAGCTGATGCGGCAGCATCTTCCTCGGGCTTGTCAAGGGTGGCGCTCCACTCGGCCCAACCATCCATGATCGCATTCGCCAGTGAGGTGGGATCGGCGTAGTCCGGTTGTCCGGTGCTCAACCTGTCGTCGCCGACAGCCTGAGCCTCTAGCCGCGACTGGCCGTTGTTCAGCCGGAGGACAGCACCGGCCGCAGTTCGGCTAACAGCGATGCGCTCGCGCAGGCTGGGCTTGGTCGATTCAGCGAGGGGCGCGAGCTTGTAGCGCTTCATTGCTCCCTCCCTCAGGTGCTCGGGAGCCAGCCGTAGGCCAGTACGCCGCCGGCGATGACGAGGATGGCTGTAGCGAACTCCCCGACTAGGTCGAGGAAGCGTGGCGAGCGAACATGTGGCGTGTCGGGGCGGATCGGAGCAACCTGCCAGGGCTCAATGGAGCCCGGCACGAGCTCGTCAGGCAGATCGGGCGCGGCAGGCTGCGGCAGAGGGGACTCGGCGAAGGAAGCGAGGCGGACAAAGCGCAAGGCTCGCCGCCCGCGGGCGTGCGGGGTCGTTGCCATAACCGGGATCTCCGGGGCTGAAGGGGCAGGGCGTGCATAAAGCTGCGCTCGTCGCGCAGACGTCAGGCTTCGGCTGCGTTGCTCTCACAGGCCGCATCTGATAGAATAACTATCAAACAGGCAGGCTGGCTCTGTCAATAGAAATTCTATCAAAGAGGCGGCAGGGTGCTATCAGTCCGGCAGGTCAAAGCCGCTCGCGCGCTCCTCGCTTGGTCGCAAGGTGACCTCGCGCGTGCTTCAGGGGTCTCCGAGCCTACCGTCGCGCGCCTCGAGTCGGTCGACGGACCGATCGGCGGTCGCGTGGACACCAGCACCAAGCTTCAGGCCGCCCTCGAAGCTGCCGGCGTCATCTTCATCGAAGAGAACGGCCAGGGACCGGGCGTGCGGCTGAGGAAGCGGGACGCATCGGCCGTGTAAGCATCACTCAGCTGCCGAGCTCGTTCACGACCCCGTCACAAGAATGCGGACCACCGTCCCCGGTGGCCAACGCCAGCGTGGGCGCTTTCCTCGCTGCGCCCTGAGCGCAGATTTTTTAGTGGACTAGGATCGTCGTTTACCTTACGTTCTAGTCCACCGCTTGAGGCGGGTATCGCGATGGGGCAAACCTCGCTCATGGACTTGTTGGGGCAAATTTCTGATATTCTAGTCCAGACCGCGCGGCTGGGTTTGGCCGGCCGGTCGCAGGACGTGCAGGCGTATCTCCGTCAGATCATCCGGCAGGTGCGGAAGTCAGAGCCGGCGTTAGCGCAGCAGCTGTCGGAGCTGCTTGCACGTGCGCCGAGCGCACTTGCGCCGCTCCGTGACTTCGGAAGTACTGTAGTACCTGTTGACGCAGACTCTCGGCTGGCACTTGCTAAGAACGAGTATCCTGTGGTGCTTCCCAACGCTCCAATACTTGAAGAAGCGCTGCGCGTGAAGCTTGAACAGGTGGTGCAGGAGCAGTCGCACCTTGCCGCGCTTGAGGCGCAGGGCTTAGGGCCAACGAGGTCACTTTTGTTCGTCGGCCCGCCAGGGGTTGGTAAAACGATGAGTGCGCGATGGCTAGCGTCCTTGCTCAATCGCCCGCTCATAACACTCGATCTCGCAACTGTGATGAGTAGTTATCTCGGAAAGACTGGCTCGAATATACGATCGGTTCTTGAGTACGCAAAAAGTGTAAAGTCGGTTTTGCTCCTCGATGAATTCGATGCAATTGCTAAGCGCCGAGATGATGAAGGAGATGTCGGAGAGCTAAAGCGGCTAGTTACTGTAATATTACAAGAGGTAGACGACTGGCCTTCTACTAGTCTACTCATTTCCGCAACAAATCACGGCGAGCTTCTCGATCCTGCAATCTGGCGTCGATTTGATGACGTCCTGGAGTTTAGGCTGCCTTCGCTGGAGCAGCGTGAAGCCGCCTTGCGTGAGCTTTTCGGAGACGACGCAGCGAGCATCGAGGCGTGGATGCCGGTCCTGAACAGCCTCTGGGCGAACCGCTCGTTCAGCGACCTAACGCGTAGCGTTCAATGGATCCGTCGTCGCGCTACCATTACAGGTGCTGGATTGACGGAAGTTCTGGTCGAGCAAGTGGGTGATGAGCTTAGATTGTGTTCTGCCGAGATTAGAAAGCAAGCTGCTAAGATGCTCGCGGGCGCGGGATATAGCGATAGACGGATAAGTGATTTGGTCGGTATCTCGCGGGATACTATCCGCAAAGGCAGGGTATAATCATGGCGACGGCGCGCTATCTGATTGGGCAAGGTGAGAAGCTTTCCGAAGAGATAGCGCGCCCACCGCGCGGTATGGGTGACAAAGCTCACCCGTACACTTTCACTGAGGCGCGGCAACGCCTAACTACTCAATGGCAGAAAACCGGTGCTTCGCTGCGTAGCCTTCCTGGACTTGCTTGCCCGGAGGGCGACGCAGCAGTCGAGATCACGCTACACCCAAGCTATCTTGCGAAGAGCTATTACCCGGGTCATTTGCTGCGTGACCTTGGGCTCTTCCATCTCGGCTCACGAGCCGCGCATGTGGTGCCAGATAAAGTCGTCTCGTCACGGGCTATCGAGCGCTCGCTGGCGCAGCCTGCGCCTGTGCTATACCTAGGCGGCAACATAGAACGCTTAATCACTTTCAGCGAGAAAGTTGAGCAGTGGTCGCCGCTTGACGAGCGGGTCCAGGATGATTTCAGGAAAATAGAGGCTGTCGGGACGCCAAGTCAGAGCCGTTTAAAGACCCTATCCGATCGATTCGCCGATCGTTCCGAAGTTCCAATGGAGGTTGTCCTCCATAGTCCTGAAACAGTCGACGGGACTCCTTACGTTGTCCTCGCCTTTCAAAGATTTCTGCGTTCTCTCGACATCTTCTGTGATGTCCAGCGGGCACGACATGCTGGAGGTTTGGCATTTCTGCCCTTGCGAGCCCCACGCGAGCAGATCCATTCGATCCTTGACTTCACTTTCCTGCGCGCGCTGAGAGAGGCGCCTCGCATCGTCCCTTTCGATCCGATGGTTCGTTCGGCCGGCGCCACATTCCCGGTCCAGATGCCGACCGCTGAAGCTGCGACCTCCGAGCTGTCTGTCGCGATCTTCGACGGCGGGCTGCCGAAGAATCATGGGCTTGAACGTTGGGTCACCCTTCACGATGCCCCTGGAGTAGGCGCACCTGTAGCTAGTGGCCTTCGGCACGGTCTTGCGGTCACATCAGCCTTTCTTTTCGGGCCGCTGACTCCGGGCCAGCCCGCCCCAGTGCCATATGCAAATGTTGACCACTGGCGTGTATACGGTGCGGATGATAACAACGATTTCGAAGCATTTTCCATTCTTGATCGCATAGAAGATGTATTGACTTCGCGTCGGTACGATTTTGTGAATATTAGCCTCGGACCATGTTATTCAATCGACGACGATGATGTGAGCCCCTGGACGTCTCGGCTCGACCAGCTCTTCGCCGCTGGCGATACTGTCGCAACGATCGCGTGTGGTAACAATGGTGAGCGCGATCAAACAACCGGTTTACATCGGGTCCAACCGCCGTCAGACGGCGTAAACGTTCTTGGTGTCGGCGCTAGTGATGGGTTCGCCGTAGGTTGGAAACGCGCCTCTTACAGCGCATGGGGACCGGGGCGTAGCCCCGGATATGTCAAGCCAGACTTCGTATCGTTTGGCGGCTGCCATAGTCAGCCATTCCTCGCCTTGAGCGACACAGGGACGGGCCAAGCATGCGGAACGATGGGGACGAGCTTCGCCGCGCCAATCGCAATGAGAAGCGGCGCAGGCATTCGTGCACAATTCACAGACGGACTGTGGGCGCCAGCTGTCAAAGCTCTGCTCGTCCATCATGCTGCCGGAGATCCAGAGAGACGCTCTGAAATCGGTTGGGGGCTACTCTCGCATGGCTTGGGAGACCTCGTTCTCTGCGACGACTTCGAAGCACACATTGTCTATCAGAGACATATGCCGAATACCGGTGCCGTGAGATTATATATTCCGGTTCCCCCAGGCATCACTGGTGACGTAGAAATCAAAGCTACATTCAGTTTTTACTGTGATGTTGACCCAGAAGATGCAATTAATTACACGCGCGGTGGTCTTGATATTCAGTTCAGGCCAAATTCCATACACATTCCGCCCCCATACGTCAAAAATGGCAAGCTGATCACGCCGACTGTGCCCAAGTCTGATACCTTCTTTTCAGCAAAAAATTTCTACGCTAATGAGCATTTGGCCCGAGAAGATGCTCAGAAGTGGGAGACCACGTTAACTCGCACTAAAACCAAGCGGGCCACATCCTTGGTTCAGCCAGCCTTCGATGTGAGTTATGTTGCGCGCGAGAACGGGCACGGTGGCAGCCGGCCATCGAACTTGAAGTTCGCGCTCGTCTTAACACTTCGGAACCGGTCAATGCGCGACCTCTACGACAGGGTCATTGTAAGTTCTGGTAATCGGCTTCAGCCAATGCGCCCGCGCGCCGGCGTTCAGGTACCGGTCCGGCTGCCTCGATAGGACCTCAAGATCTGGAGTCACTCGAGGCTGGCCGGCATCAGCAACCACATGCCCAATCTTGAAATAACAAGCCTGCGCAGGCCGGGATCTGGGTATAGGCATGCTATTAATCTACACTGTATTCTGGATCGTTGGCTCTAGCGGTCGTGATCCCTGTCTAGTATTATTTAGTCGTGTCGGTTTGGGCGCAATAATCTTCAATTGCGTAGTTCTTATGTGCGGGCTGTCGGAAAGAATCTCTTATCAATAGGGGGATAAATGACAGGCAATGCTCTGTTGGATCGGGCCAATGCTCAGGCTCAGATTGACGATAAGCTAAAGTCTATGGAGCAGGCACGTGATTTTACTGCCGAGCAATTTTTTCAGTCCCTGCGATTGTACTTGGAGCAAAGTCATGCTGAGCGCGTGAAGGCCTACGACGGCGTGGTGCTGTGGGGAGGAAATACTGTTAGAACGCTGTTCCTGCTAAATGGCGGTTCAATTCTGGCATTTATAACTTTCACAGGATCATTGATCGGAAAAGGCGATAAGGAAGCAATGTCGAGGGGTATCGAGTTTGCCCAGCTGCTTCTTCCTGCATTCGTATCTTTCATCGCAGGCGTGTGTCTGACAGCCGTCGTAGCGGGCATTGCGTATTTGAATTTTTCAGCTGCTTACAATGTTCGGCCACAACCTGTTGACGCATACAAATTGATTAACAAGCAGGATGCCTCGCCACCGGCGCCACACATGATAAAGATTTTGAATACGACTTTCATATTTGCTGCAATATTATCCTGCAGCAGCTTAGTTTGTTTTATTGTTGGGTGTGGCTTCGTATATGCTGCTATCAACGCACTCGATATCTAAGCCGAAAAGTGCAGTCGCTCATGGGAAGATCAAGCCGCGTATTGGATATAACCTAGATCCGATCTTGTCCGGCCAGCGATGGGCAATCTCGGTCCAGGCGCTGCAGCGATTGATCTGAGCGAGCTGCACGAACCCGCCGACTTGACAGGTGCCGTTCGCCGGGTCGCCACCGATCGGGATGCGCTGCTGCCGCGCCGCGCAGACGATCCGTACCGCGGCCTCGGCGTCTTCATGAGTAGACATATGAGCGTGAGTGAATGAATTTAGATCGCCATAAGGAGACGTCATCTTGGGTCGGGCACGCAGAAAGCTCTTTATCCTGCTCGGAGCCGGGTCTTCGGTCAGCGTTGGCGTGCCTGGTGTCCGGCAGATTGACGCATTGATGCACGAATGGGCTGCGGCTGAAGGCGTTTTTGAGGGCGAACGGCACACGCCCAACTACTACGATCTCGCGTGGCAAGCTGTGGGAGATCATTATGCCGGCTCCCGTGGTGAAAGCGACGCCGCGCAAAACTTCGAGATAGCGCTTGCGCAGATGCTCGCCTTAGCTAACTGGGTCCGGCCGCGTCCATTCGGCCGTCCGCTACGTGATCTCATAGGTGCAACCGACCAGATCCCTCACTATTTCGCGGAGAACCGAGACCTTGATATGTCACCGACGAGGTTCGGCCCCAGCGTCTCGGTTCAGACATTATATTCAACGCTTATTGGCAAGCTCGCCGATCATATGCGCAAGGTTTCTATCGACCTCACTGTAGAGAGGTCGGAAAGTTTCGACAAATACGTTCATATATTTGAGCGCCTGAGAGAGCGATTTGAAGTTGGTACTTACTCACTAAATTACGACAATCTCGCGCTACGAGCGAATCCGCAGACGTTCGTGGGTTTCTCGGAATCGCTGGACGCTGATGGCTGCCGCATCTTCGATCCGGAAGCCGTCTACCGGAGGCCGGAGTGGGATTTTCTCTACCACCTGCACGGGAGCATTCACTACACGTTACCGCTTTTCGGAAGCGTTCGCAGCGAGATGCACGAGGGAATCCGATGGCGTGATGATCTGCGCGGCGAGTTTCAGAGCGCAAACACACACGGCGGTAGCATCATGGACCAACGGTCGGACGGCACGGACATCCCAGCAACAACCCTGGTAGCCGGCGGACAGAAGCTTGATCAGATGCTAACTGAGCCGTTCCAAGCGATGTACGCTTCTCTAGCGCGGCACGCCCACGAAGCTGACGCTTTCCTCATCGCAGGCTATGGCTTTGGCGACATGCATGTGAACCGAGCGTTGCTAAGCCGGATGTCGCGTCCCGGCACAAAACCGCCAGTCGTCATCCTAGAATGGACGCCGTCCGGGATTCAGACGATGACCTCTCGCCCTGATGGATGGCCGCGACGCTTAAGGTATGCGTTTGGCTTCGGCGGACCGAATTTCGACCTGATCCCCGGAACCGTCGCGGGACTGCAGCGCCGCAGATGGTTCGAGCAAGGTCAGGGCCACGTTGCCGTTTGGCATAATGGGTTCTTGGAAGCGATCGAGAGGTTGGACGTAATCCTTGATGCTCTAGATGGTAACTGGAAGGCGATCCGCTACGATTGAGCGGAAGGGGAAGTGGTCAGGGACAACATATCTCAGTTCAAGCCGACGATCGTCGTAAAACCTGGCCAACTGTCTCAAACATGTGGGTGGACATAATATTGAAGCTAGGGCGTCGCATAAAACAAGTGCGGAGCATTAAGTAAAAATTATCGTCGGAACCGCTTCTATGATAAGGATTGGCACGTGGAGGAAAGCACAAAAGAGCAGCGCGAATACGAGCAGAAAGTCAGGCTCTACGAGACGGCTACTGACGAAAGAAAGCTGGAACTGGATCTTTTTTGGAAGAGATCAACATTCTTTTGGGCGTTCATAGCATCGTCGTTTGTAGCATATGCGGCTCTTAAAGACGACATTACGCTACGTCTTTTCGTGGCGAGTTTTGGTTTGATTTGTTCCTTAGCTTGGACGCTGGCCAATCGAGGAAGTAAATATTGGTATGAAATGTGGGAGAAAAAAGTAGAAGCTGCTCAAAATGACGTCATCGGACAGAATATATACGAAAAAACATATCCTGCAAACCATCCAGGCCGAGCGTGGAGCGGCAAAAGGTATTCAGTATCTAGATTAGCTATTGGCCTAAGCGATTTCACCGTTATTATATGGTCAATGCTTTTCATTATCACAGCAACCAAGCAATGCTATACGCCGACCAACTGGCCGGCTCTCGCTGCAATATTTGCGACAATAATTTATGCCTTATCCTTATTGCGCGGTGGTCGTTCAGCGTTCTAGGAGTAAACCTAAAGCTTGAGGCGGCTTATTAATCAAATAATTCATATCGAGCGGAAACGAGCCTTCGCTTGGTTAAGCTAACCTAGCTTTGCTCCTCATCCTACCACCACTCCACGACGCGAGTTGGGATCCCTCGGGCCGTGATGACGGTGTGCTGGGCGAAGGTGCCTGCGGTCGAGAACCGTGCTCCGTTCGGCAGATGGTCATTAACGGCAGCCTGATGGTGGACGAGTTCAAGCAGACGCCGCTCATCCTGCCGCTCGTCCGAGAGATCCCAGCCATGCGCTTCAAGGCGGTCGACGAGGGCAGGGTTGTCGCTCAGCCTGATGTGGTCTTCGGCCTGCGGTTCAATTCACTATTCCCCGGCAGAGGGGTCGAGCTTGTCGATCTCGACCCCTTGCCACGGTGCTGCTGTCCGGCCGCCGCCACCTCGGCGCGGCTACGGTCCATCACTTCCAAAAAGAAAATATGCTCAGTGTTTTAGATATTTACGCGCAAGCCCCTGCGTGTCCTCGGTCTCCGTGTAACCTTCGGGTAACAGATGACCGTTGAATCGACCGGTAGCCTACCGCCCTGCCTTGATATGAGACACGTCCGTGGCACCCTCGTTAAGGGAAAATCAAGGATTCGGCCGTGGCGAATGTCGTTAGGATGGTCTGTGTCGCGCTCCTCAGCGTCATGGGCGTTATGGGGCTAGCTGCGGTTCACTCTGCGGCGATGATCCTGGCGCAGCCCGAGATGGTCCTGCTCGTAGGCTTGGCCACCACCTGCCTATGGTGCTCCGCAGGACACGTTCTTTTGTCCATGTCCCGTTAAAGGGGCAAGCAACGAGGAGCATCCGATCCCATCGCTCGCCTAGCGGTGGCTTGATTGGTTCGCTGATGCGGCGCGGGTGGTCGGAGGTATCATCGGCCCACTGGTGGGGTCGAGCCGGGCGCCAATAGCGTCGGGCCAGCGGTGGGCGATCTCGCTCCACGCCGTGCCTCGATTAATCTGTGCCAGTTGCACGAAGCCGCCGACCTGACAGGTGCCGTTCGCTTCGTTGCCATCTATCGGGATGCGCTGCTGCCGGGCGGCACAGATAATCCGTACCGCGGCCTCGGCGCAGCCGATGCCCTGCTCGTTCAGGGCTCGGTCCGGGTCCATGCCGACGGCGACGCACGCCTCTCGCCCATAGCCCGGCGTCCAGGCGGTCGCGAGTGCGGGCGTCAGCTCCCACGCCTCGTAGGGCTCCTGCATCCCGCCTAGCTCCCATGGCTCGGAGTTGAGCCAGTAGGTTTCCCACCGCTGCCGGACCTCGGAGAAGCCGCCGATCAGCATGGCGAAGGCGCGGCTGTAGCCGTAGTCGTTGGCGGCGGCGAGCCACGCGTTGGCCGTCAGGTTCACGATCCGGGAGAGCACCCCATCGAAGTCCATCGCCTCGCCCAGGCCGGCGCGCAGCGCGACATGGTAGAAAAACGGGCCCTGCAGCGTGACGACGCAATCCTTCTCCGGCATCAGCACCAGCTTCGAGACCACGCCCGTCAGCGTGCCGTCCTGGCCGTAGAATGCGCCATCAGCCGCGGCGATGATGCCGTCCGGCATTCGGGACATGAAGATCGCGGTCATGCCGGCAACTCACCGCAACCCTGTGGCGTGCCGCAGACTGCTCCGGGCGGACCGGACAGTCCGACGATTCCGCCATCCGCGAATCCGAGGAAGGATTTCAGCGACGTCATCATGCTGCCGATGCCGGTCGCGGGCCCGGCCGCTTCAGCGGTCGCACTGCCGCTGCCGAGCAGGCTTGCGAGCATGCCGCCGCTGGTGCCGCGCTTGCCGAATAGGGCATCCGTCAGGCTGTCGGCCGCGAGGTCGAGTACGCGCTGCTTCACTCGCTCCAGGGCATTCCCGAGGATGTCCGCGCCGCTCTTGGCGTCGCCGAGGTCGCGCACCAGGGTGCGCACGCCGTCTGAGCCGACGCTGCGGACGCCATCGAGGTCGCGCATGCGGTCGCGGATCTCCTCGTTCCGCTTCGCCGCCTCGCCCGCCCGCTCGGCGTACTCGGTGATCTGCCGCGTCAGTTCGGGCGTCACATCCCGGCCGGCGCGCTGGGCAGCCGTCAGCAGCTCCTGCTGCACGCGATAGCGCTCGATCGCCTCGGCGCCCATGCCGTAGGTCGTCGCCTGCTCCTCGATGCGGCGGGCGCGGTCCTCGGTTGACCGGACGGCGCGGTCATAGTCGTCCTTGCTGTCGCGCTGCGACTTCCCGCGACCACTCTTCTTCGACTCCTCCTCGATCCGCGCGAGCACACCAGCCCGGCTGATCTGCTCTCCCGCATCGAGTGCCGTCATGGGCTTGCCCGCGAGATCGAACGCCTTCTGCCGCTCGGCGACGGCTGCCTTCTGCTCGGCGGTGGTGGCCTGCAGCGCATCGAGGCGGAGCTGGTCCTGGCGGCGGGCAAGCTCGGTGCTGGAGATCAGCTTGCCGTTGGCGTCCGTCATCGTGTCGACGGCGTTCTTGTAGGCGTCCCGCGCCCGGATCACCTCGTCCTCGTTAAACAGCCGGGACCGGGCCATCGGGTCGTCGAGCGCAGCGTTCAGCTCGTTGCGCTTCTTCACGAGTTCGCTGAGCTGCGCGGATCGCGGGTCGAGCGCCTTCGCGATGGCGCCGGCCGTGGCCGATGCGGATTTGGCCGCCTCCTCGGCGGCCGCACGGGCAGCGCTCTGGCCTTCCTCGACGATCTGCCGCTGACGTGCCGCGAGTTGCTTGCGGAGGTCTTCCGTCTCAAAGCCGAGCGGGTCGTTCATCCGCCGCGCGGGGTCGTTGATCCGCGCCTGGAGGCGGTCCGCCGCCTCCTTCGCCCCCTCCGGCACCGTCCCGAGCGTGATGCCGGCAATCTTCTTCGCCTGCTCCCAGTAGCCGGCGGCGGCGGCAGCGGCCGTGTTCCAGGCGGCGGCCCATCCGGTGGTGGCCGTCGCGTTGGCATCGATCGACGCCTTCAGGCTGTCGGCGAGGGTCTGCTGCGCGGCGGTGCGGTCGCCTTGCTCCAGCTGTGTCGCGATCAACTGACGGGTGCGGTCGTCGAGGGCGCCGATCCGCGCCGACAGATCCTCCGCGCCGCGGGCCGGGTCCGCGAACATGCGGGCGAGTTCGGCGGTCGCGGCCGGCACGTCCTGCCCCGTGATGCGGGCATATTCCTTGGTCGCCCGGGTGAGGTCGTCGATCACTGGGAGGGCGATCTTGCCCGTCGAGGCGTAGCCGGCGACGATCTCGCGCGCGGTCGAGGCCGAGACCTTGCCCGCCTCGGCGTTCGCGCGGGCCAGCACGTCGAGTTGCGCGGCGCTGGCGCCGGTGGCGCGGCCGATGCCCTGCGTCGCCTTCTCCAGGGCCTCGCGCTCGTCGCCGGCCTGCTTGCCCGCGAGGAGGAAGGCGGCGCCCAGGCCCGCCACGGCGGCGGCTCCGACGCTCATCGGGGTGACGAGGGCCATGGCGCTCTCGCCCAGCGCCTTCAGGCCGCCCTTCAGCCCGCCGTCGCCGGCAGCGAGGCCCTGCAGGATCTGCGGGCCCTGCTGGAACGCCACGGTCCCGACGCCCGCGCCCGAGCCGAGCGAGGCAACAACGTCGCCGGACTGGTACATCAGGTCTCGGCGCTGGTTGCTGTCGAGGCCGCGGCGGGTGGGGTCGTTGTCGTTCCCGGTGCCGTAGCGGCGCTCGGCGAGATCCCGCAGACGGGTGGCGTAGGCTGTCGAGAACGAGCCGGCGGCCTCGCCCCGGCCGATCGCGGCGACGTCGCGCTCGAGCTGCCGGGTGTTCCGGTATTCCTCGTCCAGGCGCGAGCGGACCCGCTCCACCTCGCGCAGGGTGGCCGGGCTGGGCGAGGGGCCGGAGGATGCGGGGGCAGCGCCGGCCGCCGCGCCTTGTGCCTGCCGAGCCGCCGCAGCAGCTTCCTGTGCCTTTCGGGTGAGTCGGTCCGTCGCCGCGCTCGCCTGATCGGCAGCCGTGCCGACCTGCCTGAAGGCGTCCTGCCCGGAGCGGCCGGCTTCGTCCAGGGCCTGCCGAAGCTCGGTCTTGCCTTCGACGCTCAGGCGGATTGCGATGTTGGTCGCCATGGCGCGATCCTCCTATCAGGTCAGTCGGTTGGGCCGCGCAGGGCGGGGGCGAAGACGAGCGCCTCGAACCGGTCGTAGAGCGCGGGATGCGCCATCGCGGCGTCGATCGCCTCGGGCGACACGGGCAGCGGTTCGCCGGCCTCGTCGCCGATGCCTTCCCAGGCAACGACGACACGGCGGGCGCTGGCGCGCACCATGGCCTCGCCGGCCGAGACCGACACGGCGGGGTCGGACGTCTCGGCGTCGGCGTTGGCGACGTAGACCTGACGAGCCACCTCGCGCGCCTGCAGCATCACCGATGCCGTGAACGGAAGCACTTGGAAGCGCACGCCGGGCAGTATGTCGATCCAGGTGGGTTCGGTGGGACGTGTGGTCAGCTTCAGCATGGTGCGGTGTCCGTGATGGCGGCGGGGCGAGGTGACGTCAGCGGTTCGGGGTCAGGCCGGCGCGGCGCAGTTCGCGTTCCATACTGGCGGCAGACGCGGACGCGCCGACACTGACCCGCGACTCCGCGGCCAGCCCTTGCTGGGCGAACTCGCGCTGCATGCTGGCTGAGAGCCGGGCTCGCATGTTGTCTGCAAGCAGGGTGGGCGGAGGGGCGCTCGCTGCGGGCGCGGGCGGTGACGACGGAGCTGGCGCCGACGGCCGGGGCGGCGCTGCCGGCGGCGCGGAGCCGGAGCCGGGCGAGCAAGCCGCCTCGTAGGCCACAATGCTGGAGGTGAGACTGTCGAAGTCGCGCTGCTCGTCGTCGGTGAAGAAGCGGCTGCGCATGATGACCCGCTCTTCTTGGAGGCGGGCGCATGCGGCACGGTACTCGTCTTCGGTTCGGATCGTCATCGGCGAATCCTGTCAGTGAGCGAAGGCTGCCGCGTAAGGAGCGGGCGCAGCGCCGGGCGGCGTGGGAGGATGGCGGTCAGGCGGCGTCGCGCTCCTCCTCGGCCAGCCACGCGGCGCGGCGTCGGGCGACCTCCTCTGCCTTCCACTCCGCGATGTCGAAGCCGAGATCGTGGAAGTCGAAGATGTTAACGCCGTTGGTCACGGCCGGTCGCCGCGCGCGGAGGTTCGCGAGGTTCGGCGGCTCGGCCTCGGAAGCGAGCCCCGCAGCAATCGCACGCTCGGCGACGGGCACCGGGACTCTATCGATGACCCGAGTGACGATGGCCGGCATCCGCCCCTCGCCGGTCCCATAGCGGAACGGCTGCAGCACGTAGACCTGCACCTCGTGAACCGCCGGCGTGAAGTCGGGCTCGGGGCGGTGGAAGCGCGGCAGGTCGGGCGAGGCCTCGCCTGCTCGGACCCGAGCCGCCGCCTCGCGCATCGGATCGGTCAGGAGTGCCTTCGCGGGCAACTCGTGTTCGGTCGGCTCGATCAGGCGGCGGTCGGTCCAGCCGCCGCTGGAGATCCTCCGCATCGCCTCGGACACATCGAGGCCAGGCAGCGTGGTCGCGATCATGTGGCCGGTGAGGTAGGCGGCCACGACCTCGGGCGCCTCACGGTTGCGACGGCCGGCGAAATCGTACTTGCCGAAGTGCGGGGCGGACGTGACGGTGATGGCGTCCGCGAGCGCGGCTTGCGCAGTCGCCAGGGCGGCCACGGCCTGCCGGACTCGCTCGGCTGCGGCGTCGATGGCTTTGCCGTCGCGCTCCAATGTGGCGGCGGCGGCCTCGCGCTCTCCGATGATCCGGGCATCCTCGATCTTGGCTTCGGCGGCGCCGATTCGGCGCTCGACCTCTGCCAGGGCGTCGGCGATGCCAGCGGCCGTGCCCTCGACGTCACGACAGGCCCGCTCGGCCTCGGCGATGGCGGCGGCGTCACTGCCCTGGATCAGCACTTCGCGGCGTCGGACGACAGCCTGCTCCAACTCGACCGCAAGCGCGGTCTGCCGGGCCTGCAGATTGTCGCGAGTCGTGACAAGGCCGGCGAGTTCGGTCTCGTGCGAGGTGGTCTCGGCGGGCGGCTTGGGCTTGCGCATGGGATCTCCGTCAGAGCGTGCGGATGCGGCCCGCCGGCACGGCGAGGCGCTGAAGGTCGGGAAGAGGGCGAATGGGCGTGCCGTCCATGAGGAGGCGGCCCTGGAGCGCGCCGCGCAGGTAGTCGGCGACGCTGATGCCGCGGGCGGTGGCCGTCCGACGGATGGCGTCAGCCATGTCCTCGGTGACGGCGGCGCTGACGCGCTCGGGAAGGGTGATGTGGAGCGTCATGCCCGAGAGGCTGACGCATCAAGGCGCTGAGCGGGACTCTACAAAACGTGACAGCGCACGTGACAAACGTGACAGATAGCGATTGATATCAGACGGTTGCCCACGAAGCTCAGGCCGATCAAACAAAGGCTGCACTCGAGTCGTCGCAGGTTGATAAGCGAAATTGGGCTTCATTAGAACGCAGCACTGGAGAATACGTATGTTTGAACATAAAAGCACAATTATATATCCTCAGACCAATTCCATAGTGCAGGCATATCCATTCGAGGTTATTGATGGATATGATGTGCTGCGTATTGAAACATACAGCGTTTCATTGCCGTTCCTAAAAACCTTCAGTACGGATGGCGGCCCTTCGCACATCGACATAATTTATGGCAAGGGCTCAATGCTTTTGACAGAAGAGTTGAAAGTCAGGGCCGAGATGGTGCGTAAGTTCGACAACAATCGTCTCTTGAAATGGATTGCGAGTTCTGAGGAGCGCGATGCTGAAATTCATTCTGCGCTCACATCTGAACGATTTCGCCTTTGGACATCATCTACGCCATCGCACAAAAAATGTTCTTAGGGCAAAAAGCCTCAGGAGAGCGCCGTGCGATTGTTGGATCAGCAAACGCGTCACTGCCTTCGATCTGTGGTGAAATTGAAGAGTGCCTGGTTGTTTTCGATGGGGGGCAGATCTGCGATGACCTCTTTGAGGCTTTTGAGAAGAAAAAGGGATCATCACAGGAGGTAGGTCTCGCAGAGTCGCTCGCGTGGCTTGATAAAAGTAGGCGGTGATTGCGTCCCCAAAAGGGTACCAGCTCTACGTTGTCGTCGGGCACTTTCGAGAGCAAACCGCTGCTGAAGTGTTTACCTTTGTGTCGAGGCAGCGAGCTCGGCGGAATCCTGATAAGTGATTTCGCCAAGGACTGCGAGATGGCGTTCAAGGCAAGCGTCGAGTACCGGCCGTAGCTGATTGAGAGGAACGCCCAGTTCAGAAGCGATCTTCGGTGCTACTTCGTCCGCCCAAGCCTCAAGCCGGTCCCTCTCAGCCTCGTGCATGTCGGCGAGGCGGCCGATCGCTTCTCGAAGTGGCATCATCTCGCGCGTCATCGTGGCCTCCGCAGGTTCAGCGTCTCCTGGCCCATTTCGGTGAGATGCTCGCGCACCATCCGCTCGAGCACGATGGCGACGGAGTTGGCGTCGGCTTTCCCCGTCACCGGATCGATCCCGATCTCGTGCGCCATGATGGCCGCGACGCGGTTCGGCCAGTTCAGCCAGCGGTCGCGGGCCGTGCGGGCGAGGGTGAACACCGCATTGTGCACCTCCTCCGCGTCGACGAGCCGCCCCGCCTTGCGCTCGTATTCCAGGCGCCGCAGCTGCGCGGTCCAGCCTTCCTTGTCGGCTCGGTGAAGCTGGAACGCCGACGGCTGCGCAGGTTCGTCCGGTGGCTGTGCGCCTTTGGCAGGCTGCGCACCCTGCTCGCGCACTTTCGATGACGTGCGCACCCGGCTCCGGGATGGGTCGGTCGAAGCGGTCCACTCACGCCGGGCGGCATCGGGATCGAGCCGGCCATCGGGCTGCGCGGTGATACGACCGTCACGGATCGCGTTGCGCACGGCGGTGGGCGAGACACCGAGGATGGCAGCGAGCCGCCGGCCGGAGACGAGTTCGGTCATCGTGCGCGCACCAAATTTCAGGTCCTGCCGCTAGGAAACTCGGGGGCCCCGACCACCCGTATAGGCGTCGAGGTCCCAGGGTCCCCCGCGCCTTCCGAGCCACTCGGCCCGGCCGGCGGCTCCATCCAGTGGGTCGGCCTCCAT
>Ga0268290_100179_pt1 | contig 15936 bp, 12 predicted proteins | sample MetspRMADM_FD_191346 | JGI IMG/M metagenome (GOLD analysis project Ga0268290, IMG submission 191346) | Soil microbial communities from San-Diego area, Southern California, United States - Methylocaldum sp. RMAD-M | ecosystem: Environmental > Terrestrial > Soil > Desert | place: USA: California... | reverse complement strand
CCAAGACCGTCCCGGCACCCTACAATGCGGCCAATTCCATGGGCTCCAATCTCGGTCCCACCAGCGTGGCGCTGGCCGAGCGCCTGCGGGGTGACGTTGAGCGGCTCAAGGCCGAGAATCCGGGCCGGCCGGTGCCGGTCGATCTCGTCACGACGAGCGGCTCGGGGCTCGATCCCGACATCTCGCCCGAGGCTGCCCTGTTCCAGGTGCCGCGGGTCGCCAGGGCCCGCAACCTGCCGGAGGACACGGTTCGCGGCCTCGTCACCGCGCATGTCCGAGGTCGCACCCTCGGCCTTCTCGGCGAGCCGCGCGTCAACGTGCTGGCGCTGAACCTCGCCCTGGGCGACCTTGCCCGCCGCTGAAACCCCCGGCTGAGGAAGGCACAGGACCGGGAAAGTCATATGACCGAGGAAGGAGCATGACCGAGACTTGCCGCGCCCCGAACCGTCCCTCACCCGACGCCCTGCTCGAAGCGGCGCGCCGGGAGGAGCGGACGCGCGGCCGGCTCAAGGTCTTCCTCGGGGCCGCGCCCGGCGTCGGCAAGACCTACGAGATGCTCACCGTCGGGCGGGCCCGGCTCAAGGCCGGCGCCGACGTCGTGGTCGGCGTGGCCGAGACCCACGGCCGGGCCGAGACCGAGGCGCTGCTCGACGGTTTCGAGACGATCCCGCGCCGCGCCGTCCCCTACCACGGCACGGTGCTGGAGGAGATGGACCTCGACGCGCTGCTCGCCCGGCGGCCCGAACTCGCGCTCGTGGATGAGCTCGCCCACACCAATGCACCGGGCTCGCGCCACCCGAAGCGCTACCAGGACGTCGAGGAGTTGCTCGACGCCGGCATCGACGTGCTGACGACCCTGAACATCCAGCACGTCGAGAGCCTCAACGACGTGGTGGCCTCGATCACCCGCATCCGGGTGCGCGAGACGGTGCCGGACAGCGTCCTCGACCGGGCCGACGACATCGAGGTGGTCGATCTCAATCCGGACGACCTGATCGAGCGCCTGAAGGCGGGCAAGGTCTACGTTCCGTCGAACGCCGAGCGGGCGCTCAAGCACTACTTCTCCCGCGGCAACCTCACGGCGCTTCGCGAACTGGCACTGCGGCGCACCGCCGACCGGGTCGACGATGAACTGCTGAGCCACATGCGGGCCAACGCGATCCCCGGCCCCTGGGCCGCGGGCGAGCGCGTGCTGGTCTGCGTCAGCGAGGACCCGCGAGCGGCCGGCCTGGTGCGCTACGCCAAGCGGCTCGCCGACCGGCTGCACGCGCCCTGGACGGCGCTCTGGATCGAGGGACCGCGGGCGGCTTCGCTCAGCGAGACGCAGCGCGACCGGATCGCCGAGGCGCTGCGGCTCGCCGATCGGCTCGGGGGCGACGCCGTCACCCTGCCGGGCGGGCGGCGGGTCGCCGACGACGTCCTGGCCTATGCGCGATCGGCCAACGTGAACCACATCATCGTCGGCAAGGCGACGCGCTCCTGGGGCTTCGAGCTCCTGAACGGCTCGGTGGTGCACGACCTCGTGCGGCGATGCGGCGACATCAGCGTGCACGTGGTTCCGGGCGCGGCCGTGCCGGCCGAGCCGGCGGCCCGCCGTCCTGTGGCCACCGCCACGCAGCCCGCGGGGATCGATCTCCCGTCCTACGCCCTCGCGCTCATCGTGACGGCGGCCGGGCTCGGCCTCGCTCTCCTGCTTCAGCCCTATACCGGCGTCGAGAACGCCGACCTCATCCTGCTGACGGCCGTGGTGGCTGTGGCGGTGCGCCTTGGCCTGGGACCGTCGCTGGCGGCGGTGGTGACGGCCTCGCTCGCCTACAACTTCTTCTTCCTGCCTCCGGTCTATACGCTCACCATCGCCGATCCGACCAACGTCGCCGCCTTCCTCCTCTTCACCGTGGTGGCGGTCATCGTCTCGAACCTCGCGGCGCGGGTGAGCCGCTCGGCCCTCGTCAGCCAGGGCCGGGCGCGGGCGACCGAGCGGCTCTACGGCTTCTCCCGCAAGCTGTCCGGCTGCGGCACCCTCGACGACGTGCTCTGGGCCACCTCCGCGCAGGTCGCGGCCATGCTCAAGGTCCGGGTCGTGCTGCTGCTGCCCGAGGCTGGAGCCGTCACCGTGCGGGCCGGCTACCCGCCCGAGGACCAGCTGGACGAGGCCGACCGCGCCGCCGCCCAATGGGCCTTCGACAACGACCGCCCGGCCGGGCGCGGCGCCGACACGCTGCCCGGTGCCCGCCGCCTGTTCCTGCCGATGCGCACGGGCCGAGGCACCCTCGGCGTGATCGGTCTCGACGCCGACGGCACCGGGCCGCTCCTGACGCCGGAGGGACGCCGCCTGCTCGACGCGCTCGCCGACATGGGCGCGCTCGCCCTCGAGCGCGTGCGGCTGGTGGAGGATCTCGACCAGGCCGAGCGCGCCGCCGAGACGGACCGGCTGGCGAGAGCGCTCCTCACCTCGATCAGCCACGACCTGAGGACGCCGCTCGCCTCCGTGCTCGGCGCGGCCAGTACGCTGCGCGATCTCGACGCGGCGCTCCCGCCCGAGGCCAAGGCGGACCTGCTGGCGACCATCATCGAGGAATCGGAGCGGCTCAACCGCTTCATCGCCAACCTCCTCGACATGACCCGCCTGGAGGCCGGCGCCGTGGCGCCGAACCTCGCGCCTCAGGACGTGTCCGAGACCGTCGACACGGCCCTGCGCCGGGTGGACAAGGTGCTGGCGGGCCACCGGGTCGCGGTGGATGTCGCGTCCGACCTGCCGACCCTGAGGCTCGACCCGGTCCTGTTCGAGCAGGTGCTCGTCAACCTCCTCGACAACGCCGGCAAATACGCCCCCGAGGGCACACGGGTGACCGTGCGTGCCCGAAGGGACGGCGGGTCCGTCCGCATCGAGGTGCTGGACGAGGGCGACGGTCTTCCCGAGGCGGAGGCCGAGCGCGTGTTCGACAAGTTCTACCGGGTGCGCAAGAGCGACCGGGTCCGCGCCGGCACGGGCCTCGGCCTCGCCATCGCCCGCGGCTTCGTCGAGGCGATGGGCGGGAGCGTCACCGCCGCCAATCGCCAGGATCGGAGCGGGGCCTGCTTCACCGTCACCCTGCCGGTACCGGCAGGGACCGCGAAGGACATCGCCGCATGAGCCCGACCCCATGAGCCCGACCATTCTGGTCATCGACGACGAGCCACCGATCCGCAAGCTCCTGCGTATGGGGCTGTCCACGCAGGGCTACGCCATCCTGGAGGCCGGCAACGCCGCCGCCGCCCTGGCGGTGCTGGGGCGGGACAGGGTCGATCTGGTCATCCTCGATCTTGGCCTGCCCGACATGCGCGGCCACGACCTGCTCCGTGCGATCCGCGCGGATCATCCCGGCCTGCCCGTGGTGGTGCTGTCGAGCCGGGATGACGAGGGCGGCAAGGTCGAGGCGCTCGACCTCGGCGCGGACGACTACGTCACCAAGCCCTTCGGCATGGCGGAGCTGCTCGCCCGCCTGCGGGCGGCCCTGCGGCACCAGCTTGCGATCCGGGGCGAGCGCCCGGTCTTCCGGGTCGACGGCCTCTCGGTCGATCTCGTCCGGCGCATCGTGCGGGTCGACGACGTCGAGGTGAAGCTCACCCCGCGCGAGTACGATTTCCTGCGGGTCATGGTGATGCATGCCGGCAAGGTGCTGACCCACGCCCAGCTCATGCAGGCGGTCTCGGTCTCGTCGGAGCCGCAATACCTGCGCGTCTACATCCGTCAGTTGCGGCAGAAGCTGGAGGTCGACCCCGAGCGCCCGCGCATCCTCCTCACCGAGACCGGCGTCGGCTACCGCTTGCGGGCTCCGGACGACGAACCAGCCCTCAAGCCGCCCCCGGCCGTGACGGGGACGCATCCCTAATGCGGGCTCCCATAGGCCCGGTGCCGGACGAGGCCGTGACCCTCGACAGCATCCTCGCGCCGGGACGCGTGATCCACGGCCTGCGGGTCTCCGGCAAGGCCGCCCTCCTCGAAGACCTGGCCCGGCGCGCGGCGCGGGCGCTCGATCTCGACGCAGGCGCGATCCTCGCGGCCCTCGTCCGGCGCGAGGGGCTCGGCTCGACCGGAATCGGTGGGGGCGTGGCCCTGCCGCACGCGCGTCTGGACGCCCTCCGGCGGCCCTACGGCCTGCTGGCGCGCCTGCGCGATCCCCTCGACTTCGAGGCGATCGACGAGCGGCCGGTCGACCTCGTGTTCCTCCTGCTGCTGCCCGCGGCGAACGGCGGCGAGCCCCTGAACGCCCTGGCCTGCGTCGCCCGCCGGCTGCGGGACCCGGACACCGCGACGGCCCTGCGCGGCGCGCGCGACGCGGCCGGCCTCTATGCGCTGGTGAGCGGCCGGCCCCTCGGCAAGGTGTAAGAGTGCCTCACAGAACTCCCGGTCCCTGACCGTTCTCGCTCTGCCGACGACAGCGCGGCGGGACTTTCGTGAGAGACACGAACCCTGAGTCCGGGCTTTCGCCTCCGGACGGCTGGAATCGGCCCCGGCGCTTGGCGCTGTCGTCAATTCGATGCACGGAGCGCGTAGGGAGCGGTGCCGTCAACCTCGCCGTCGCGCATGCAGGATTGCCCGGGGCGGAAAAGCGTCGCGGCGGGCCGGAAGCGCCGCCTCGCCGAGGAGCCCGCAACGTCGGCGGTCGCGCGTCGCGCCGCCCGGAGAGACCCATCGATGTTCAACATGTTCAAGTCACAAGGCTCCCTCGACCTCACGCCGCGGAACTGCCTGACCGCCTCCCTGATCTACTGCATGGCCGCCGATGGCGAGATCGACCCCGAGGAGATCGGCCACCTCATCTCGGTCCTGGGACGCGGCGCGACGCGGCAGCAGCTCGACGCGATCCTGCACTACACCCGCGTCACCCAGCCGGCCCAGTTCCTCGCCGATGCGGCACCCAGGCTGCGGCCGGAGCAGAAGCTCTGCATCGTTTTGAACATGATCGACAGCGCGATGTCGGACGGCGAGGCTGAGCCCGGCGAGGAGCGGTTGATCCTGCAATTCGCGCAGGCCTTCGCGCTGTCGGAGAGCGAATTGACGCCGCATTTCCGCACGCTCGTGGCCAAGAACGACCGTGCCGTGTTGGACCGTTGACCGAACCCACCAGACCCACCGGGAGCCCGGCGGCCCGGAGGCTCGGCGCAGGTCGTGCGGAGACCAAGCCGAGGCCGCCGAACCCGGCGAGCCGGCCTCCTAGAGCGCTGTCCGACGAAGTGGATGCCGGTTCGGCGAAAGAAAGCGCGCCGGAATCGAGGCCTAGAGCCGTATCCGACCTGATGCCTTCAGGTCGGATACGGCTCTAGATGCGCAACGCGATGCGCTCGCCGGACAGGCGCACGGCGTCGGGCCGGTGGCCGGTTTCGTCCTCGGCAAAATCGATCGCCGCCTCCCGGCTCCGGAACAAGCCGCCGGCGCGCCCATGGATCTCGACGGCCACCCAGCGGCCCTCCGGGTCCTGACCGACGACGAACCGGACCGCGGTCGCGGTGGAAGCGTCGGCATGGATGGCGGCGCCCTGAACGGTGGGAGTCATTGTGTGTCCGAGGTTCACGCGATCCTTCGGGGACCGCGCCCCTAAGCTGTGCCGGGACGCGTTAGGGTTCGAGCGGGAGGCGGCGCCGATCCCGTAGGTGTCCCGTTAGGATGTCGGGCCGAGGGAGGGCCATCCCGTCGAAAACCGGGCCGGCGTCCCTGATCGGGGGCTGCGCTCGGGCGCGACCGCACGGGCTTGGCCATCCTCGAGGTGCTCGTCCTTGACCTTGTCGCGGTCACCGCCTTCGGAGTGCTGCTCGGGTCTTGCGCCGCCCACTCTCACGGTGGCGGCCTACGCGGATGCGCCGAGGATTTCCCTTCGCTCGATCCTTCACGGACTGGAGGCGGCTCGAGGCTCTGATCGTCGACGGTGATACGTCTCATGCGAAATTCGGCTGCTTGCCTTGGATTTTGTCTCACTCCGGCATCGCGAGGCGGAGCCGGAGCAATCAAGCGCAGGTCGTATCAGGCGTCGCGATGGGGCTGACGAGACAGGTTTGGCTCAGGCCGAACCGACCCTCTCATCGGGTTGCGAGCAGCGTTGCCGTCCGCTGCTGCCGCTCCAGGATCTGGCGCAAATGGGCGATGGCGCCCTCCTGCATGCTGCGCAGCGCCTGCGGATCCGTTTCACCGTCCCGCCGCATCGAAACGTAGAACTCGAATTGGTCCGGCTCGGTCCCGGCGATCCGGTTCAGCACGAACGGGAACAGACCGAGTCGCGCCGCCGCCTCGACGGCGTCGAGGAAGGACAGGGGCGTGAACACCCAGCAATGACAATCCTGATAGCGGCCCGAGGCGAGGGCTTCGCTGGCCTGCTCGTAGGCCAGCGCCAGGGCCGCCTCGCCGCATCGTCGCGGTGCCCGTCCCGGGTCCTCACCCGCCCAGATCTCCTTGGGTTCGATGGCGAGCGCCTGATAGGTATGGGCGAAGATCTGGCGTGGGCTCGGCCGATCGTAGTTCAGGAGATCGGCCTCGGTCAGTTCGGCGATGGTGCTGTCGGCCCGCCCCGCATCGAACATGAAGCGCCGGTCGGGGAGCGAGAGGTTGAGAACGCCGCCCGGGCGCAGCACGGCGTGGATGCCGCGAAACCAGCCGAGCAGATTAGGCACGTACTGCGCGACTTGCGCGGCGATGGCGAAGTCGAGGCCCTCTCTCCCGAGCACGGCCGCCAGCGAGCCGGAGCCCGTCCAGGCGTGATCGATCGGCACGGCCCCGGCCAAGCTGGCCTGCGCATCGACGGCATGATCGACATAGGCGACGCGAATCCCCTCGGGCAGGGCCGTCGGGTTGTCCGCCGGCCCGAATTCGAGACCCTGTGCCACGGGCAGTGGAACATCGTGCGTGAGACGGGCGAGGCGCCGGTCGGCGGACCGGCGCCCCAAAAATGCGTCCAGCGACAGGGAACCGGAATGCATGCCGCGGACACCTCACGTCTCAGCCAAAGGAAAATCCTACAGAGTTCGTCTCGCCCGCCCAAGCGCAATCGTCGGCAAGGGACCGCGCGAAGGTGGCACCAAGGCGCGTGCGTTCGGCCTCGGCGAGGGGCCGTCGACGGCGACCGGACGGCAGCGATCCTTCATCTCTCGGGCGACGAAATCCGGATCGAACAGGACGCCGTCGGCGCCGCTGAACCAGGGACGGCTGCCGAGATCGATGTCACTCTCTGCGGGCAGGCCTTCCGCAAGCAGGATGTCACGAGCGTCGAGTTCGATGTGCCAACAGGTGACGCTGTCGCGTTCGGTACGGACGACGGAGGTGTCATTGATCAGGCACATCGCGGGACGAGCACACCACCTTCGTGACCGACCTCCGCGCCCACAATGGTCGCGCCTCGGGCCGCGCCTCGATCGTCACGGCAGCGGCGAGCCCCCGAGGTCGAGTTCCTTCGCCTCGCGTACCACCGCCAGGTGGTCGCCGGCGTCTCGCATCTCGTAGAGCCGGCCGCGCGCTTGGCGGAAGGGATGATGCAGCACCATCATCAGCGTGCCGTCGAACCGGCGGAACAGCATTCCGTGTCCGCTGTCGTCGCGGACCAGCGGCGCCAGCTGCTCCCAGGGACCGCCGATCTCGCCCGATCGAGAGCGTGCGATCCCCTGCACGTAGCCGTTCCGGTCGTAGCTCGACCACAGCATCAGCAGCGTCCCCGATGCCGTCCGGAACAGTTCAGGACCGTCGGTGACATAGGTCGTGCTGCCGTCGGAATGGCGCGCGCCGGCCACCCACGCGACGTCCGAGGCACGGAAGAGAAGCTGCCGCGGACCGGCGGCGGCGAGGTTGTCATCCAGCGGCATCGCCTCGATCGAGCCGTCGCCGATCTGCACCCATTCGTGCGCGTAGACGATCCACGGCCGGCCTTTGGGATCGACATAGAGTGTGCCGTCGAGCGTCATGATCGAAGGGTCGACGATCGGCGCGCCCTCGCGCACGAAGGCGTAGGGTCCGTCGATCCGGTCGGCCACCGCGAGCAGCGTGCTGCGCCGGACCGGATGCCGCGGACCGGCGGCGGGCAGCTTGTCGGCCTCGTTGAAGAACGTCGAGAACAGGTACCAGCGCCCCTTCCAGCGATGCACCTCCGGCGCCCAGCCGCCGTCATTGGCCCAGACATCCGGCGGCAGCGCGAAGACGAGGCGCGGCTTCTGCCAGTTCTTCAGGTCTCGGCTGGTATAGACCATGATTCCCACGCGCCGATCACCCGTCATCCCAGGCTCATTGCGGGTGAACAGATAATAGGTGCCGCTGTCGCGATCGGCGACGATCCATGGATCGTGCAGCGGCATCTGAGGCATGTGCAGCGGAGCGGTCTGCCCCTCGCTCATGGCGGCCGGTGGTGCGGCCAGCATCGCGGAAGGATAGACCAGCGCGGACAAAGCGATCGCACTTCGAATCGCCAGCAGCACCGTGAGGTTCATGCCGTTCGCTATAGCACACTAAAAAGACTGTCTGGAAGTCTTTCCGATGCCGTGGTAATTTGGCCGGCTAAGACAATGCTTATCAGGGCCTGTGCAGGAAAGACTAGTCGTTCCGGCTGCCTGCCCTGACAATGCCGGATCAGATGCAGCTTGAGAATGCGGCTGCGGCGACCGGTTGCGTTGCATTGCCGCCGCGGGTGACACCGGGAAATTTGGAAGATGAAGTGGGATGGTCCGAGCCGAACAACAGGGTTCAGCGGATACGATGATTTGGCCAGCACGTACGGCCGAGGTCGTGGCGCTGGCGGCAGCAGGATCGGCCGTGCCGGCAGCTGCGCGGGGGCCTCAGCGCCGAAGCGTGCGACCGTCGGCGGCTGCGCCAAGAATGACTTCAGTGGAGAGCACCGGCTCAAGCCCGAGCGCTCTACTGAACTGATCGGTGTCGCGCGGCCCGAACCCCGATACGATCAGGGTCTCAGGCCGTCTATTTGAAGAATGCCGAGAGCCAATCCGATTCGGCATACACGCCCGGCGTCGTCGTCGACGCCTGCCAGCGTATCGAGCCGATGATGGCGTCGCCGCACCAACCGGAGCGGCCACCATTGAAGTACCCCCTGTAATCTCCGGTCAGCGTGAAACACTGGCGCGTATCGAGGCCCGTTTTGTGGAATCGCAGATCCAGCAGCAGGTTCTTGTATGTATAGGATAGCCCAACGTTGCCGTAAATGTAGCTCGGCAGATCAAGGGCGACAAATCCGGTAGCAGACGTCTTCGCAGCCCCAAGAAAGTAGTGTCCGATTTCGGCAGAAGCAGAGAACCCACCTGAATACGCTTCGGGTAAGAACGAGAACCAGCTTGAGGGGAGCGTGTAGGCAACTGTCCCCGACGCGTAGGTGCCTGTCGCATGCTGCCCAAACCAATTGGGGGAATAGAATAGATTTGCGCCCAGAATCAATTCGGGCGCCACTTGGTACAGGGCCTTGCCACTGATCTCGTAGAAATCGCTGTTGGCTGTCGTCAGAAAGGCTCCCGTGACAGGATCAACCAAGCGCTGCTCGTTGGGATAGAAGTAGTACAGGAATCCGAGATCGAGCGACAAGTTGCCGAAGACCGGCCGTATGCCGGCGGTGAGATCAAACTCGAAATCCGGCCGCGTCGGCAGGCGAGTTTGCCACGTATAGAATGCCGTATAAGCCAAATTGTTGAAGTATTGAACCTCAAAGAAGCTCTGGTAGCTGCCTTGGCGGTTCGAATTCGATATGCCTCGGAAGTTGTAGTCCGATGCATATTGCGAATAGAAAGAGAAGCCGATGATCGAGTCGCTCGCCTTGGCTTCAGCCGGCATCACCTTCGGAGCTTCCTGCAGGTCGGCCGCTTTGACTGCAGATCCGGACAGAAACAGTGATGCGGCAAGGTAACGCCCCCAAGATTTCGATTTTGCCATGATTGGACTTCCTGGTGCTGCCGCTTGGGCGACGTAACTCGGAGAGAGGGTCGAGCTGTGAAGTGATTTCGCCATAAACAACAGTGTCGATCAAATGGAATTGTCCAAACCTCTATGGCTTCATTTAATTTATGTGCTGAAGTAGCAAATATACAACATGTAAGTCGCCGAAAGTGAAGAATATGTTCCAAGGCCGATTTGCATAAATCCGTCCTTCACTGTTCGGCCGTCAGCGGGCGCCGGTTCCGAGCGCGGTCTGGTCCGGACCGATTCCGGGCGAAAGCGGCGTACCGTCGTCCATCGGCGCTAGTCGTTGGATGATCGTATCCCGATACCGGGTCAGACCTTTGTAATCCGCGAGTTCGGGCGGCAATGTCTTGAGGACGCGGTGCAGGCGCTTGCGCCACTTCTCGACCCGCTCGATGTCCTGCAGACTGATCAGGTAGCAGCGGATGCCGAAGAGGATCGCGTTCGAACGCGGCAGCCGGAACAGCGTCTGCAGCTCGACGCGCAGATGTACTTTCTGGGCGACGTTGTCCGGTGTCACGGTGGTGCGGTCAGGACCCCAATCGGGATAGTTCTCCGGCGAGGTGTCGAGCCGCGGGTTGATCGTCATCGTCCAGTTCAGGCGGCGAACCGGATGCCCGTATTGCAGGCGAAGCAGATAGCGCAGCGCGCGATCGAAGACCCCGAGGTTATGCGCCAGCGGCACCGGCCCGTGCCACTCGTGGAAAGTCATGCCGATATCGAATTCGAGCGACCAATCAGCCTGTGTCGTGACCATGCCGCCATCGACGTAGAGGTTGTCGTCCCGCTGATCCTGAAGAGTGAAGTCGCCCTGTGCCTGTCGGGTGATGTACTCGAACGGCTCGCAGGGCAGCGTGGCGGCATCACCGAAGACGAACCTCTGGTCGATGTTCAGGGGACGATTGATCCAGTGCCAGTTCGCACCGTTCCGCGTCAGGCTGAAATGCTCGGGGTAATCACCCGCGAGACTTTCCATGATGAGCTCGAGCGTGTCCCACTGCGCCGGCATCATGTGCGGCAGGACCTGGCAGCGCTTGGGATCGTTCTGAAGCACCAGCGCCCGCTCGCGGCACTCGGCGACGTAGTGCTCGTCCACGTCGAAGGGATGCTCGAAAACCGGGCTCGGCCCGCCCCGGACATGCGGCTCGATATTGACCGAGTACATGTAGGTGTCCTCCCCGAAGGGGAAGGGAAATCGCAGCACGCCCGCGTCGCTGTTGCGGTAGGAGAAATCCCCTCGAAACGTCTCGTCGGTCTTGAATGGGATGCCCATCGGGGTCTCCTCAATAGTCCAGGGTCAGGCGATCGGACTTCGCCCGGGACAGACACGTTGCGATGATCTTCCCCTCGGCCCGCTCCTGCTCGGAGAGGACGTGGTCCCTGTGCTCGGGCTCGCCGTCGAGCACCGGCAGGAGGCAGACGCCGCAGGCGCCGCCCCGGCACAGGCACGGTGCCTCGATGCCGGCACCCTCCAGGGCTTCGAGGAGCGTCTGGCTCTCCTCGACAAGGATCGTCTGCCCAGACCGGGCGAGATGCACGATGAAGGGCCGCCCGCCGGCCGCGCCGGCGAAGCTCTCCTGATGGACGGCGTTGGCGGGCCAGCCGAGCCCCTTGGCCGTCTCGGCAACCGCGCGCATCAGCCCCTCGGGCCCGCAGGTGTAGACGTGCGTGCCGAGTGGCTGGTCGGCGAGGATCGGTTCGAACACGGGCCGCCCCCCCGTGCCGTGCACGTGGACGCGCGGGTCGTCGGTTCCCAGAAGCCCGCGGAAGGTCTCGGCCTCGGAGATCGCGCAGAACTGGTGCAGCTCGAACACCGCGCCGCGCGCCTTGAGCACGGGCAGGTAGGACAGGAAGGGCGTGATCCCGATCCCGCCTCCGATCAGGATGTGCTTGCGGGCGAGCGAGGCGATCGGGAACAGGCTCGCGGGCGCGCTCAGCTCGACGCGATCGCCACTGCGCAGCACGTCGTGCAGGAAGTGCGAGCCGCCGCGGGATGGCTCCACGCGCCGGACGATGATCGCGTAATGGCCGCGTTCCTCCGGCGGGGTCACGAGGGAATAGGCGTTCTTCCAGACGCGCTCCGGGCCGCGCAGGGTCACGAGCACGTGCGCCCCGGGGGCGGCGGTCGGGAATTCGGCCGGGCCGTCCGGCTCGAAGCGGAAGCGCTTCAGGGTCGGGCTGATGCTGTCGATGCCGGCGACGCGAGCCGGCAGGCTGCCTGTGATGATCATCGATAGGCCTGCTCGGCAGGGGGAACGTCTCCGGGCGTCTCGGCATCGACCTTGACGCCCATGAAAGCGGAGAGACGGCGCGAGAAGTGATCGCGCACGAACAGGTGCGCGCCGCAGCCCCCGCAGCGCACGATCGTCGTGGTCACGCCCTCGTTGTAGGTCCGGCAGTGGACGCAGAAGATCCGGCGGGCGTGGGATCCGGCATGCGCGAGCTGGATTTCGCCCTTGCCCATGCCGGCGCGGCGCGCGATGCCGTCGATCTCCCAGAGGAAATCCTCGCGGCCGGTCGCGTAGAGGCGCAGCCCCATCCGCTCCTGCGCGAGCCGTGGGGCGAGGCAATCGAGCATCTGCCGCGGGGAGCGGAACCGGCGCGGTCCGCCCTGGCCGGGCAGCGGGATGCCGGCGACCCCCTCGGCGTCCCGCGGGACGACGATCCAGGTCTCGACATCGAGTTCCGCCGCCAGGAACGCGTCGGGCCGCTCGGTCGGCTCGGCCACGAGCAGGAGGTGGCGCTTGCCTGCCGGGTCGGGTCGGAGCGGCTCGTACTGGGGGCGGCTCTTGATGCCCTGATCGATCATCCCTCGGATCCTCGTCGTGGATCGGTTGTCCTTTGAAGGCAGGCGGTGACGCCGGAGCCGGCCCCGTGCTCGGCCTTGCCAGCCAGGGGGCCGGCTCCGCTCAGGCCATCCGCTCGTCGGTCGGATGGGTCCGGAGGCGCATCGGATCGTAGAAGGGAGTCCGCACGACGTTGGCGACCTTGCGCCCCTTGTCGGTCTCGACCTCGACCTCGGTGCCCAGGCCGGCGAGGTCTGGAGGCAGGTGGGCGAGCCCGATCGATTTCATGAGGTGGCGGCTGTAGGTCGTGCTGTTGACGGTGCCGACCTCACGGCCGCCATGGAAGATCTTGGCGCCCGGCGCCACCGCTTCATCGGTCATGATCTCCAAGCCGACCTGCCGGAAACGCTCCTTGCCGCGCTTGGCCTGCAAGGCCGCCTTGCCGCGGAAGTCCGGCTTGCTGAGGTCGACCGTCCAATCGGCACCGACCTCCCAGGGAGTCGTGTCGGGCTTCGGCATGTCGAAGGGGAAGAACAGCAAACCGCCCTCCACCCGCACGATGTCGAGACAATCCCAGGAGGCCGCCACGATGCCGAACGGCTTGCCCGCCTCCATGATGGCGTCCCAAATCGCCACGGCGTCCTTGGCGGTGCAGAACACCTCGTAGCCGCGCTCGGCCGAGTAGCCGCCGCGGGCCAGCGACACGTCGAAGCCGAACAGGGTCGTGCGCGCGTGGCGGAAATATTTCAGGCCCGCGAGATCGAGGGGAGTGTGGGGCGTCAAGATGTCGAGGGCCATCGGGCCCTGCAGCGAGAGGATGTGGACGTCGTCGTCCTTGGCGGCCGTGACGTCGCGCCCCTCGGTGAAGAGCGGAAGGGCTTCCTCCAGGCTGCCGCCCCCGTGCGACAGGCGGAAATCCTGCGGGCCGTCGCGGTAGACGAGCACGTCGTCGATCAGGGATCCCTCGTCATCGACGATGTTGCTGATCGCCGAGTGCCCGGGTGCGATCTTGCTCACATCGCTCGTGAGCATCGCGTTGAGCATCGCCTCGGCGTCCGGCCCGGACACGTTGATGAGGCGCAGACCCGTCACGTCGAACAACCCTGCGCGCGAGCGCACGATCGTCGTCTCCTCATAGCGGTCGGTGCTGTAGGATTGCGGGATCGGCATCCCGTTCCATTCGGCGTCCAGTTTCGATCCGAGCGCCAGGTGACGCTCGTTGAGGGCCGACTGGCGGGGGAGATCTTTGTAGCTCATGGCATGGTCCTTTGGCGTGGTCCTTAGGGCATCGTCCTGGATATCGGATCCAGGACGATGCCATAAGTCTTTGATGTTGCATGGTTTTTTCCGAAAGCCGGCAGCCACCTTTCGGGACGATGCTCTAGGGCCGAAATCCGATTTCCTGAGTGGCAGAGGGCGATCCTCGCCGAAACCTGCCGGCTCTTCTGGCCGATGCCCGCCCTTCCCCGGCTCCGGATCGGCGTGAGCGGGGCCCCGCGAGTCCCGGGCCTAGGGATCGGGAAGGCGACCATCCTTCAGAAGGACGGGCCGGCTCGTCCGGCCCGTCCTGCCGCGTCGGCTCAGAGCTGGAACAGCCAGTTCGAGACGAGCAGCACGACGACGCCCGCGAGAAGCGTCAGGTAGGGAAGGAGGCCGGCCCGCCGTTTCGATGCCGCACCGTCGGGGCCGACGTGGAGATCCGCGAACATCGTCTCGGGAAACTTGCCGCCGTCCTGGATGTAATGGCGGAAGCAGAAGACCGGGATGATCATCGCGGCCGTGATCAGACCGGCCCAGAGCGCCACGGGGTTCCAGACCTTCGCGCCGGCGCCCATGAAGACGACGTTGACGAACGCGAACACGCCTCCGAGCACCAGCACCAGGGTGGGCGCCCGATAGGGCCGCGGAACGTGAGGCGAGTCGATCCGGTGGATCCAGGCCGAATTCAGGTTGAGGAAGTTGAAGATGATATAGCCGCAATTCGACACGGCCAGGATGAAGAAGAAGCTCGTCGCATCGGCGCAGGCGATCGACAGGATCACGAGGTTGAAGACGAGGTCGGTCCACATGGCCCGGGTCGGCGCGCCGTGCTCGTTGACGTGGCTGAGGTAGCGCGGCAGCCAGCCGTCGACCGAGCCCTGGTAGAGCGTGCGCGAGGAGCCCGCCATCGCCGTCATGATGCACAGGATCAGGGCGAGGATCATCAGCATCACGAGGGCGTTCTCGATGATCGGTCCGCCACCGACCATGTGGGCGAGCGCCGCCGCGACCCCAGAACCGTCGACCACCGACGGCTCCAGCATGCCCTCGACGCCGAGCATGCTCTGGAAGGTGAACGGCACGAGCGTGAACAGGACGAGGCAGAGCAGGCCGGAGTAGAAGATCGCCTTGAACGTGTCCTTGGCCGGATCGCGGAACTCGCTGGTGTAGCAGACGGCCGTCTCGAAGCCGTAGGTCGACCACGCGGCGATGAACATGCCGCCGAGCACAAGCGTCCAGCCCGCGATGTTCCATGCCCCCGGGGCCGGCGTGTTCGGGGCCGCCAGGGGAACGAGCGGCGTGAAGTTGGCCCAGTTCACACCGTGGATGACGAGCGGCACCACGCCGACGATGAGCATGGGGATGATGACCAACAGCCCGATATACTTCTGCACGCTGGCCGTGCCGAGGATGCCGCGGTGCTGCACCGCGAAGGTGGCCAGCATCAGCGCGGCGCCGATGAAGAATGCCGTGTTGAAGGAGAGGGATACGGACCCGAGCGTCGTCTGGAACAGGGTCCAGCTCCGGATGGCCGGCGTCAGAGCCGCGATCGCTGCGGCCGTCTTGTCGGCATCGGCCATCTGCAGGCTCGCCCCGTGTTCCGCCAGCCACTGCACGACCGCCGGGGAGGTCGCGGTGGGCTGCGGGGCCAGGGCATTCAGGATGTAGGAGGCCGCGATCGAGCAGCCGAGCGACAGAACCGGGGTCCAGGCGAACCAGTTGCACCAGACCGAGAGTGGGGCGATGAGCTTGGAATAGCGCACCCAGGCCGCCGCGCCGTAGATCGAGGCACCGCCTGACTTGTTGGGGAAGAGGCCCGCGATCTCGGCGTAGGTGAAGGACTGGATGAGGCCCATGATCATGGACAGGGTCCAGATCAGGAATGCGAGCTTTCCGGTGTTGCCCGCGATGCCGCCCACCGAGAACAGGACAAGGGCCGGGACGCCGCTGGCGACCCAGAACGCGCCCGTCCAG
>Ga0268290_100178_pt1 | contig 16022 bp, 13 predicted proteins | sample MetspRMADM_FD_191346 | JGI IMG/M metagenome (GOLD analysis project Ga0268290, IMG submission 191346) | Soil microbial communities from San-Diego area, Southern California, United States - Methylocaldum sp. RMAD-M | ecosystem: Environmental > Terrestrial > Soil > Desert | place: USA: California... | reverse complement strand
CCGCCTCCAGGCCGCGGAGGTCGCGAGCGAGGCGCTCGCTTCTCTTGGTACCGGCCGGCCCGGAGCGGGTCTCGCAGGCCGCGAAGGCGGAGAGGGCGTCGCGGATCTCGTCCTCGGTCCACTGCCCGGTCGGCTTGCCGAACAGGTCGGCCTCGCCCTGCGGCACGGCGGTCGCCGCGGCGGCACCGAGCCGGCCGAGCCTCTCCTCCGCAAGGGAACGGTGCGCGCCGCAGCCGCCGGCAACCGCGAGGGCCGCGCGGAACGGCGAGGGTGCGGCGGCAAGGGAAGAGCCGCACGCGGCCGCGAGCAGGGCCGGTGCGAGAAGGAAGCGCATGGGGCGTTCGCCTGGGATCAGGTCATGCTGCCTAAACGAGCGGTTCGGCGTGAACGGACCCTTACCGCAGGGGCCAGGGCGGCCGAACTTCGGCCGCCATGCCTTACCGTCCGTTGACCGCCTCGCTCGGATCGACTGCACCCAGCCTCATATCAAATCCGATTGGTCTCTTCAGGTGATCGGATTTGGGTTCCGCTCAGGCGCCGCGCGAGATTGGAGGATGCAGCTCCCGGCAGTTTTCACGGGAAAACTGCCGGGCTTCAGGCGGCACCCTTCGACGACTTCCCCCGCTTGCGGCGGCGAGCCAGCATGTTGAGGACCTCCACGCCGGCCGAGAAGGCCATGGCGGTGTAGATGTAGCCCTTCGGCACATGTGCCCCGAAGCCCTCGGCGAGCAGCGTCATGCCGATCATGATGAGGAAGCCGAGCGCCAGCATCACCACGGTGGGGTTGGCGGCGATGAAGCGCGAGAGCGGATCGGCGGCGATCAGCATCACCGTGACGGCGGCGAGAACCGCGACGACCATGATCGCGACATGCTCGGTCATGCCAACCGCCGTGATGATCGAATCGATCGAGAAGACGAGGTCGAGAACCAGGATCTGGACAATGGCGGAGCCGAAACCGAGCGCCACCTGGCTGCCCAGCTTTTCCTCCGGACTCGGATCGACGCTGTGGTGGATCTCCTTGGTCGCCTTCCACAGCAGAAACAGGCCGCCCGCGATCAGGATGAGGTCGCGCCAGGAGAACCCTTTCCCGAAGATTTCGAAGACCGGCTCCGTCAGGTGGACGATCCAGGCCACGGTGCCGAGCAGAGCAAGGCGGAGGATCAGCGCGAGACCGATGCCGATGCGCCGGGCCCGGCTCTGCTGGTTGGCCGGCAGTTTGTTGGTGATGATCGAGATGAAGATCAGGTTGTCGATGCCGAGCACGACCTCCATCACCACGAGGGTTGCCAATGCGGCCCAGGCGGTGGGATCGGCGGCGAGGTGCAGCAAGCTGTCCAAGGGGTTGGCCAAGGGTCGTCCGTCGGTTCAGAAGGGAAGAGGAAAGCGGCTCGTGATGCCGGGTGCGGCGTTCGGCGGCGCGAGCACGCGCACCGCCTTCGGCACGATCTTGAAATGGGCCGGCGTCCAGGTGGTGAGTTCGCCGTCGGTGTTGACCGCCCGGGGCCTGCGGGTCGTCAGTACCAGTTCCGTGGTCTCGAAAGCGCGCACGTCCGCGGCCTTGCCGTGCGTGCCCCGGCGCAGGGCCGGCAGCAGCGCGATCAGCCGCCACCAATGGGCGACCTCCAGGCTGTAGAAATCGAGCCGGCCGTCATCGACGGTGGCGTCCTCCTGCACGGTCATCCCACCACCGTAATGGCGCCCGTTGCCGACCGAGGCCTGGATCGTCGTTACCTTCTCGGTACGGCCGTCATGCTCGATCGTGACCGTGAAGGGACGGGCGCGGCGCAGCAGGCGGATGGCGGCGATGGCATATCCCACCGTGCCCCAGGCCTTCTTGGCATCCGCCGTGAGTTCGCTGGCGAGGTCGGCCGAGAAGCCGACGCTCGCCACGTTGAAGTAGTAGTGCCCGTTGACGCAGCCGAGATCGATCGCCTTCTCCGGCGCCGTGGGGATCAGCCCTGCGGCCGCCTCCGGTTCGAGGGGCAGGCCGAGGGAGCGGGCGAGATCGTTGGCGGTGCCGAGCGGCAGGATGCCGAAGGGCAGCTTCGTCTCGACGAGGGCCGGCGCAGCCGCGTTCATGGTGCCGTCGCCGCCGCCGAGGATCACGAGATCGACCGCCTCGGCATGGCGCCCGATCACTTCCTTGCAATCGGTGCTGCCTTCAGGCTCGATGAGGTCGAGCCCACCCTGGCGGAGGATCGTTCGGATCGCGTCCAGTGGCGCGGACCCGCTCCGGGCTTTGCCGTTCACGAGAAGGAGCGCGCGGCGCTTCTTCGGAGTCGAGGTCGCACTCAAGCGCCCGCTCCGCTCGCGCCCGGACGGAACAGGAAGACCACCATGACCGGCAAAAGCCTATCCTCGCACGCTTCCGCGCCGCGTTCGCGCCAGCGTAGATAAGGATCCGACATCACGGTCGACGCCTCGACCGTCAGAGGGGCCCGGACCCGTCCTCTGCAATCCCGCCCGATGCTCCCGGGGAGCCCTTGGCCTGCTCCGCCCTGAGGGCAGGAAGAGCCGGGACCGCCACGCTCAAGGTGGGGACTTCCCGCGGGTTGGCAAGGGTACAAACCAGGGGTCGAGCAAGAGGACAACGAGCAAGCGGAAAGGGTGTGCGAGGATCGAACCCGTCTCGGGAGCGCTCCAGGGAGGGACAGCGGGGGTAACGGGCCTTCCGACGCGACGCCTGTCGCAAAGGAGACCGGACTCGGTATAGGAACGCGTTGGCGAAATGCGTGGAACCGTCGCGGTGCGGTCACGCGTTCCGTCCCACCGACCGCCTCCCGCGGAACGCTCACTGCCGTCACCTGTCCCAGGTGAGAGCCAACGGTCGTCGGGCGCTTCGTGAGGCACCTTCAGGCCTGCTCGCCCGATCGGCCCCGTCATGCGCCCCGTCCTGCTTCTGACCCTTCTCCTCTCCTCGGCCTGCGCGACGGGAACCGCCCTGGCACAGTCGGGGTCGAACTGGGTCGATCCACCGGCGAAATCCGGGCCCTCTGCCGGAGGCGAGCGGGCGAAGCCTGCAGCCAAGCCGGGCCCCCGTTTCGAGGTCGAACCGGGCGCGCGTGCCCCGCACCGGGCGGCCGCCCCCTCCCCCGCCCGGCGAGAGACGCACCGTCACGACCGCACCCGCGCGGCCGAGATGCGTCGCGCCCGCCGGGCCGCCATCCGCGAGCGGGCACGTGAGCAGGGCTATGCGCATACCGCCCGGACGGAGCGTGCTCTTGAGCGCCCTGCTCCTCCGACCGCTCGGATGGCACGGAGCGAGCCGGATCCGCGCTTCTCGGATTGGGCCGTGACCGCGCGGCGCCTGAGCCTCGATTATCTCGACAGCGTGTCCGCGCCGAACGGCGCGATGCTGGCCTCCGCGCCCCGCTTCTACGGCAGCACGGTTCGCTTCCACGGCCGTGTCATGTCGGCCGGCGCGCTGCTGGCCGAGAAGCTACGCTTCGCCCGGCGCTGGCCGGAGCGGCGCTACGAGCCGCAAGGGGAGCCGCGAGTCGCCTGCGACGGGCCGAGCGCCACCTGCCTCGTGCGCGTCGTCCACGACTTCACGGCGCTGAGCCCGTCCCGCGGGGCGCGCTCGCAGGGCATCGCCGAACTTACGCTGACGGTGAGCTTCGCGGACGGGGCACCGGTCATCGTCTCGGAGTCGAGCCGCGTCTTGAGCCGCGCCGGCGCCTGAGGCCCGGATCAGCCGCCGCATCGACCGGATACTCAGCCCGGTCCATGCTGTAGAAGCAGGCAACGGACGCCGCCATGCGGTGGCGTCTCGAACGATCGAGAACAGGGCATCGCGCGCGTGAAGGGATCGGCAAAAGCCGCAGGCCGGAGCAAGGACGAGACAGTGGCCCCACCCGAGGCGCCGGTCTCCGAGGACGACCGCCGCATCCGCGCGCTGATCCTGGCCGAACTCGACCGGCGCGGGGCACGGCCGGTGGCGCGCCGGACTCTGGCGCTGATCGCCGAGGGCTTCGTCGAGCCCGCCGACGGCGTGCCCGGCTACCGGATCGTCGACCGGACCGGCGCGGTGCGCCTGCGGGGCGAGGCCGGAACCGGTGTGCCGCTGACGTTGCACGACCTCGTCGAGGAGCTTCGCGAGCAGCACGCCCCGCTGTTCTTGCCCCCTGCCCCAGAGCCTGAGCCTGAGCCGGCCCGTGACACCATCGCGGACGTGCGGAAGGCAGGCGCGCGCTTCGTGGAGACGCAATCGGCCCTGGCGCGGTCCCTGGCGAACAGCTCCGCCGAACGCAGCCGAGCGCTCGCCAACGCCGCGAGCGAGACCGTCGAAGGCTGGCGCAGCCGGCTCGCCGAGCGCCTGAAGGCGCGGCCGAGACCTGCACCGGTCGGGACCTCCGTCGATCCCGCGGAGCCGACGCCGAACGCGGCGGAGCGCGTGGCCGAGGCGCGCGCCCGTGTCGAAGAGGGCTGGCGGCGAGTGGCAGGCGGGATCCAGCCTCGCCAGACCGCGACGCGGCTGCGCGATCTGACGGAAGACGCCCTCGCGGCCGGCAGCCGCCGCCCGGTGGCGCTGATGGCGCTCGGCGCCTTGGCGGGCGCGGGCCTCGTCGCCGCGCTCTCGTTGAGCGGGCGCGAGACGGAGGATACAGGACGCCCCGCTCAGCAGACTGCCGAGACTCAGCCGCAGCAGACGGCGCCTCCGGATTCCCCGCCGGCGTCGGGACGTGCCTCAGGCGAGGACGCGGCCCCCGACGCATCCGCGGAGATGCCGCCCGCGGAAACCGAGCGGCCGCCTGAGCCGGAGGCGCCGCGCAAGGGAGCCAATGCCGTCGTCGGCGTGCCGGAGGTGATCGACACGGCGACCTTGCGGGTGGGCGGCAAGGTCGTTCGCCTGTTCGGCGTCGAGTGGGTCCGCGGCGGTCAAGCCGACGAGTTGAGCAAGTACCTGCGCAAGCGCTCGGTGACCTGCCAGCCCGCCCCCGGTAGCAGCGCGTATATCTGCACGGTCGAGGGGCGCGACCTTTCCGAGGTGGTGCTGTTCAACGGCGGCGGCCGCGCCTCGTCCGAGGCGACGCCGGATCTCGCCGCAGCCGAGGACCACGCCCGCACTGAGCGGCTCGGCGTCTGGAAGCGGTGAGGCGTCGGGGACCGACGGTCCGATGCCCGTTCTCGACGCTTGAAATTCCGGCCTGGGAGTTCGGTCCGCACATGGCCGAGCCGTGCCTTTCCCGTCAGAGCAGGGGCTGGCGCGCGGCGGCATCCTCGCGGGCGCAGATGGTAGGGTCGGGCTTCGTCCCCTCCCCGCCCAGCACCCGCTTCAGATCGGCACGGGCGCGCTCCAGATCGGCGCGGAAGCCGGAATCGGCGAGGAGCACCGACATCAGCGCCGAGGCGCCGGTGCGGGCCGCCTCCACGTCGCTGAGCCAGTGGACGCCGCACACCACCCGGCTCTCGCCGTAGAGCCGGCTGCGCACCAGAAACTGCGTCGCCTTCTCCGGCATCAGGCTCGCCATGATCATTCCGTAGGCCCAGCCCTGCCCGGCATGACCGGACGGATAGCTGAAGCTGTCGGCGAGTTCGGCCGTTCGGGCGACGCAGATCGGCGCCTCGTTGCCGACGAAGGGACGCAGGCGGCGGTAGCGGCGCTTCGCGACACGGGTGGCTCGGGCGACGTCGATGCGGGCCCGGTCGAGGAGCCGCATCAGGTCGGGCACGCGCGCCTGGTCGATGCGCTGGCCGAGAACGCAGGCATAGTCCTCCAGAAGCGCGGCACCTCCATCGGCGACGTCGTTGGTGGCGAGCGCCCAGCGCGGAGAACCCTGATAGGCCCGCGTGGCATTGTAGACCGCGCGGTCCGCCGCCTCCGCCGCCGAGTGCCCGGCCGGCGGCGGGGGCAGGATCGCCACGAGGTTCGGCGTCGCCTCCTCGCTGAGATAACCTTTCGGGGCGGCCGTCGAGAGCTTGTCCTTCTCCAGCGAGGGCGCGGAGGGCGGTGAGCCGGACGGCGCCGCCGGCTCGGCATGGACGGGCACGACGTGGAGCGGTCCGGTCGCGAGGATCAGCGTCAGCAGGGCGGCAAGGCGCACCGGCGCACGGGTCGGGCGGGACATCGGAGAAGCAGCTTTCGGGCGCCGGGTCGAAGGATCGGGACGGCGGAGAGGGGACCGAGCATCAGTCTCGAACCGATGCTCAGGGCCTGTCTAGAAGGGACGTGCGACAGATGCGTCACAGTCCGATCCCCCTGTCATATGAAATCCGTCGGATTGCTTCGCAGAGCGGATTTCGCGCTTCGCCCAAGCGCCGCACGGGCGTGCTGCCCTCCGCCCTTCTTTGAGACCGGATCAAGCCGCCCGGATCGCGGCGGCGATGGCACCCGAGAACTCCTCGTGGGCGCTCAGCGCTCCCGGCACGGGGATGGCCACGACGCGGCCCGTGCCGATCAGCGCGTCCATCTCGGCGCCGGAGCGGCGCGGCGCCTTCTCCGGCCGCAGCACCTGCACCGGCGGCAGGCCGTCGCCGAACAGGGCCAGGAAGTCTTCACGCGAAGCGGCCGGATCGAGGCCGCCGGTGACGAAGGCCGCCGTGCCGAAGCGGCCCCGGCTCTGCCGGGTGATCCGGTGCTTGGCGGCGATGACGGCGGGCGTGACATGGGCCGGCTCGGCATAGACGTGGGCGCGCATCATCCGCCCGATGATCGGCGGGCTGATGTTGATCCGGTAGAGCGCCTCGCCGAGGAGCGGCATCTCGACGGCCCGGCGGATGCGACAGAACCACGCGGCGCGCTCCGGACCCATGGCGGTCGGCAGCGGCCCGCGCCAGGTCGGCGCCACGAGCACGAGCCGCCCGAAGGCGCCGGGATGGCGGCGCGCCGCCGCGACGAGGTAGGGCGCGGCATGGCCCGCCGCGACACCGAGCGCGTAGGGGCCGGGCGCCGCCCCCAGGAGCGCGTCGAGGAAGGCATGCAGGTTGGCCGGGCTCAGCGGCAGCCGAGTCCGGGGATGCGCGCCGAAGCCCGGCCAGTCGGGCACCAAGCAGCGGTACGTGTCGCCAAGTTCGCGGGCGAGCGGCAGCATCTCCTCGCGAGCCGAGATCGAGGAGAGGGCAGGCAGAAGCAGCGCGTCGGCGCCCTCCCCGATCAGGGCATAGGGCGTCGCCACCCGGTGCCCCGCGACGGTGAGGTCGAGGGTCCGGGTGGCGTCCGATGGGCTGGCCGATGCCATCAGGTCCGCAGCAGCTCGTTGATGCCGGTCTTGGCGCGAGTGCCGGCATCGACGCGCTTGACGATCACGGCGCAGTAGAGACCGGGGCCGGGAGTGCCGTCGGGGAGCGGCTTGCCGGGCGTCGTGCCCGACACCACCACGGAATACGGGGGCACGCGGCCGTAGAAGGTCTCGCCCGTAGTGCGGTCGATGATGCGCGTCGAGGCGCCGATATAGACGCCCATCGACAGGACCGAGCCCTCGCCGATGATCACGCCCTCGGCGACCTCGGCGCGGGCGCCGACGAAGCAGTTGTCCTCGATGATGACCGGGTTGGCCTGGAGCGGCTCCAGTACGCCGGCGATGCCGGCGCCGCCCGAGATGTGGCAGTTCTTGCCGACTTGGGCGCAGGAGCCGATCGTCACCCAGGTATCGACCATGGTGCCCTCACCGACATGGGCACCGAGATTGATGAAGCTCGGCATCAGCACCGCGCCCGGCGCGATGTAGGAGCCGCGGCGCACGAAGCAGCCGGGCACGGCGCGGAAGCCGGCGGCGCGGAACTCGGCGTCGCCCCAGCCGGAAAATTTCGAGGGCACCTTGTCCCACCAGGCGGAGGAGCCGGGACCGCCCTCGATCGGCACCATGTCGTTGAGGCGGAAGGAGAGCAGAACTGCCTTCTTAAGCCACTGGTTCACCTGCCAAGTGTCGCCCGCCTTCTCGGCGACGCGGGCCTGACCGGAATCGAGCAGGTTCAGCGCCTCGTCCACCGCCTCGCGCACGGCGCCCGTGGTCGCGGTCGAGATGCCGGCGCGCTCCTCCCAGGCGGCTTCGATGGTCTTTTCGAGATCGGCGTGTGACATCGGGGCTTTCCGGACTAGACGGCGCGAAAGGTGGTCGTGCTTACAAAAGCCGCCCGGTCCTGTCACCGTTTGCGTGGCGCGAGGCCCACAAGCCGCGCGCGCACGCCGGACAGGCCCCGCACCAGGCCCAGCAGCTCCTCGGCCATGCCGTCATGGATCGCCGCCGCTGCGTCCGGAAACTCGCGCAGGACGCGACTCATCAGCGAGGGCGTCACGCGCATCACCTCCGAGGCTTCCCGCGCCCGGGCGTCGGCCGGCCGTGGGACTTGGCGAAACAGGGCATTGCGCCCGATCACACCGGAGCGCGCGACTGTGACCGGCAGTGCATCGGGCAGGGAATCGGCCGAGGGCGGGACAAGGACGATAGTGCCGGACATGACGACGTAGCCGCCATCCGACGGTTCGCCGCGGGCGAACAACAGCTCGCCCTCCTCCAGGAGGCGCCGCTCGCCGGCGAAGGACAGCAGGCGCAGGGCATCGCGCCCGAACGACTCGAACACGGGCGCTGCGGCGAGGATCGCGATGTCGTCGTCGAGCCCCAACGCCTGTCTGCCCCTCGGCCACGATACGCTCAGAGCATCGTCCTGAATATCGAATCCAGGACGATGCTCTAGGCTCTTGCTTCTGCATCGTCTTTTCCCGAAAGCCGACGGCCACCTTTCGGGACGATGCTCTACCCTTCAGAGCGCCAAGCTTAACCGATGCGCGAGCCACGCGATACGCTGCTCGTCCGTGGGCTGTGCGCGGAGGTGGATAGTGCCCCTTCGCGAGGATCAGGGCAGCAGCTTGTATCCGCCGCCCTCGGTAACGAGGATCGCGGCGACCCCCGGGTTCGGCTCGATCTTCTGGCGGAGCCGGTAGATATGCGTCTCGAGGGTATGGGTGGTGACGTGGGCATTGTAGCCCCACACCTCGGCGAGCAGCGTGTCGCGCCCCACCACCTCCCGTCCTGCCCGGTAGAGGTAGCGCAGAATCGCCGTCTCCTTCTCGGTCAGCTTCAGCTTGGAGCCGCGCTCGCCCACCAGCAGCTTGGCGCCGGGCCGGAAGGTGTAGGGACCGATGCGGAACACCGCATCCTCACTCGCCTCATGCTGGCGCAACTGCACCCGGATGCGGGCGAGCAGCACGGCGAACTTGAACGGCTTGACCACGTAATCGTTGGCGCCCGCCTCCAGGCCCTCGACCATGTCGTCGTCGGATTCCTGCGCCGTCAGCATGATGATCGGACCGCGGTAGCCGTTGCGGCGCATCGTCCGCACCGCCTCGCGCCCGTCCATATCGGGCAGGGCGACATCCATCACGACGAGATCGACCGGCTCCTGCGTGACGCGGTTCAGCGCCCCGGTCGCGGTCGGTTCGCCGATGACGGAGAACTCCTCATAGGCGTCGATCTGCTCCGTCAATGCCTCACGCAGGGCGTCGTCGTCGTCGCAGACGAGGAGGCAATAAGGATTGGACATCGACGCAGCGGCTCTCGACAAGCTTTCGGCCACCTGAACTTCGCGGAACGATCAGACAGGCAGCCAAGACAATTTCATGGCGGCACGCTCGTCCGAAGAGGCAATCGCCCGTTGGCCGGCCGCGGACGGAGCCCAAACAGCTCCGCCTGGCGATTAACCTAGTTCGTTTTGCGCGCCGGGAAATCCAGATTGCGCGCTTATGCAGAATTTTCGCCATGTTCCACCTCTCTCTACCGCGACACGACGTCAGACCAAGCGAAGTTCGGGATAGGTTGGGACGAACCGGCCATGCCACGCCCTCAGGTTGCGAAGCGGAACGGCGGCGGGATCGTCTGGCAGGGGAGAGCCGGATCGCTCGGCCTGCTGCGGGTGCGCCCTCTGCCAGGTGACGCGACTCGCGGCACGCTGATCGCGGGGGGAAGCGTGATCCCATGCGCCCTCGGGCGCTCCGGCATCGCGAGCCGCAAGCGCGAGGGGGATGGCGCCTCGCCACAGGGCGTGTTCCGCCTGCGCGGCGGCTTCTACCGGCCCGACCGTTTTCCCGTCCGCCCCGTGAGTCCGCTTCCCCTGCGGGCGACGCGGCGCGACGACGGCTGGTGCGACGCGCCGCAGGACCGCCGCTACAACCGGCCGATTCGGCTCCCGAGCACGACGGCCAGCGCAGAACAGCTCTGGCGCGATGACGGCCTCTACGATCTTGTGATCGACCTCGACTACAACCGTGGGCCGATCCGCCCGGGGCGAGGGTCGGCAATCTTCCTGCATATCGCCCGCAGCGGCTACCACCCCACGGAGGGCTGCGTCGCCCTGAAACCCGCCGACCTGCTGCGTCTGCTCCGCCGCCTCGGCCCCAGGACGCGGATAAAGATCGGGCGGTAGACGCAGGCCCGGAGCGGCCGTCGCGCCGCGAGCCGCCGATCACCCGCGGGCCGACTCTCTCGAACTTATACCCGCTTGGCGCGCCGTCCGAAGATCGCCGTGCCGACGCGGACATGGGTCGCGCCCATCTGGATCGCGGCCGGAAAGTCGGCGCTCATGCCCATCGACAGGATCGGCAGGCCGTGGCGCTCCGCGAGGCGGGCGAGCAGGCCGAAATGAGGGGAGGGCGGGTCCTCGGCCGGCGGGATGCACATCAGGCCATGGATCGCGAGGCCGTGGGTCTCGCGGCATTCCGAGAGGAGGACATCGACCTGATCGGGGGCGACGCCGGCCTTCTGCGCTTCGTCGCCGGTGTTGACCTGAATCAGGAGCTTCGGTGCCCGACCGCTCCGCTCGATCTCCTTGGCCAAAGCCGCGGCGAGGGATAGCCGGTCGAGCGAGTGGATCACGTCGAACAGCTCGACAGCCTCACGCGCCTTGTTCGATTGCAGGGGGCCGACGAGGTGCAGCTCGACATCCGGATAGCGCTCCCGCAGTGCCGGCCACTTGGCTCGCGATTCCTGCACGTAGTTCTCGCCGAAGATCCGCTGACCCGCCTCGAGCGCCGGCAGGATGCCCTCGGCCGGCACCGTCTTCGAGACGGCGACGAGATGGACGCTATCCGGATCGCGCTCGTTGTCCTCGGCCGCCCGGCGGATGCTCGCGCGCACCTCCGCGAGGCCGGCGGCGACGTCGGCCTCGCCGACCGGCGGCTTGGCGTCGAGAGGCTGATCCGGGGTCTGGCTCTGATCGGTCATGGGACTTCCTTGCGGCGGTGCCGCCGCGACTTCAAGGGCGACGGCGCCTTTCCATCGCCCCCGCCCGCGATATGCTGATGTCTCCCGTCCAAACGGAGAAGCCCGGCCCGATGTTCGATACGCCCGCCGACGCCCAGGCCCAGCTGGCGCAGCAGTTTTCGCGCCCGCAGGTCGAGATGGTCGTCGAAGCGCTGGTGCCGACGCTGGTGTTCCGGCCTCAGCCGAAAGGCAGGGCAGGCCTCGGCGGCACGCGGATCGGCGGAACGCCCGACCTCCCGCCGGGCCTCGCATGGCCGCGCCGAACCAAGCCTGCCGATGTCGAGGCGATCGCCAAGCGCGGGAATGTGGAAGCCGGGGAGGAGATGCGGCGGCACTTCCGCAAGGAGCTGCCCTATGCCTTCTTTGCGCAGGTCGATCTCGGGGAAGCGCAGGAGCAGACGGGAGGGCAGGCGAGGGGGCAGGACGCTCCCGCCGCTGCCCTGCCCGGGCACGGGCGGCTGCTGTTCTTCTACGATCTCTCCGCCGGTCCCTGGGACAACGGCACCGAGTCCACCCGTGTGATCTGGGACGAGAGCCCGCACGACGGCCTCGTCACACAAGTCATGCCGCCCGACCTCGCGAGGGCGGCCGAGGCGCACCGGGCGGAGATCGCCAAGGTCAACCGCCAGTTCGCGCTGCCCGTGCCGAAGCCTGATTCCGGTACACCGTATGGCGGTCCGGCCCGGCCGATGAGCCTGCATGCTTCCCTGCGCCCGCCGGCCATCGAGAGCCTGGAGATGGAGGCGCGGCCAACCCTGAAGGCGGCGCTGGCGCCCCGCAGCGACGGCGAGGAGAGCTTCCGCGACGCTTATCAGGACCTCTTCTCGAGAGCATTCGACAGCTATTACGGCGCTGCCAACACGGGCCGACGCAACCAGCTTCTCGGCGCGCCGCTGCCGGAGCAGAGTGATCCGCGCCTCGAGGCGGAGGTCGTCAGCCGCTTCGGTGTGCAACACCTCAGCCAGGAGCAGTGGAAAGCGCACCGGCCTGAGATCGAGGCGGGTGCACGCTCCTGGCGGCTGCTCCTGCAGATCGATGTCGGCGACTTCCTGCAGGAGGACGGAGAGGGCACCGTCTATTTCCTGATCCGCGCTTCCGATCTCACAGATCGCCGCTTCGACCGCGTGGTGGCGGTCTATCAGCAGACCTGAGCCGTCCTCATCCTCGGTCCTTGATCGTTGACCCTTGGCCGTGCGGATATGCTAGGTGCCGGGCTTCGGGCCCCGCGATACCGTTGCGTGCGGCCCACTCCCTTTTCCGCTGATCCCGGCGCTCCCGATGACCGATTCCGCACAGCCCTCCCCGACCGCGCAAGAGCGCCACCAAGAGCGCTACAACGCCAAGGACGCCGAGCCGCGCTGGCAGCAGGCTTGGGACGCGGCCAAGCTGTTCGAGACGAAGAACGACGATCCCCGCCCGAAATACTACGTACTGGAGATGTTCCCCTATCCATCGGGGCGCATCCATATCGGCCACGTACGCAACTACGCCATGGGCGACGTGGTGGCCCGCTACAAGCGCGCCAGGGGCCACAACGTGCTCCACCCGATGGGCTGGGACGCCTTCGGCCTGCCGGCCGAGAACGCCGCCATGGAGCGCAAGGTCAACCCGCGGGAATGGACCTATGCCAACATCGCGACGATGCGCGGGCAGCTTCAGAGCATGGGCCTGTCGCTGGACTGGAGCCGGGAGATCGCGACCTGCGATCCCGACTACTACAAGCACCAGCAGCGCATGTTCCTCGACTTCCTGGGCAAGGGGCTCGTCACGCGCCGCACGGCGAAGGTCAATTGGGACCCGGTGGATCACACCGTGCTCGCCAACGAGCAGGTCATCGACGGGCGCGGCTGGCGCTCGGGCGCGCTGGTCGAGCAGCGCGAACTGACCCAGTGGTTCTTCAAGATCACCGATTTCGCGCAGGATCTGCACGACGCCCTCGACGGGCTGGAGCGCTGGCCGGAGAAGGTCCGGCTGATGCAGCGCAACTGGATCGGCCGCTCGGAAGGGCTGGAGGTGCGCTTCCCGCTCACCACACCGTTCGTCGGCATCGATGAGCTGACGGTCTACACCACGCGCCCCGATACGCTGTTTGGCGCCAAGTTCCTGGCGATCTCCGTCGATCATCCGCTCGCCAAGGCGCTGGCCCAATCCGGCCCGAAGGCCGCAGAGCTGCAGGCGTTCGCCGAGGAGTGCCGGCGCATCGGCACGGCGCAGGAGGCGATCGATACGGCGGAAAAGCTCGGGCACGATACCGGGCTCACGGTGCGCCATCCGCTCGATCCGTCCTGGGAGCTGCCGGTCTTCGTCGCGAATTTCGTGCTGATGGAGTACGGCACCGGCGCGGTGTTCGGCTGCCCGGCCCACGACCAGCGCGACCTCGACTTCGCTAACAAGTACGGGCTCGGCAACACGCCGGTGGTCTGCCCCGAGGGGCAGGATCCGGACACCTTCATTATCACCGACACGGCCTATGACGGCGACGGGCGGATGATCCATTCGCGCTTCCTCGACGGCATGACCACCGACGAAGCGTTCAAGACCGTCGCCGACCGCCTGGAGGGCGAGACGCTGAACGGCGCCCCGGTCGCGCGCCGAAAAGTGCAGTTCCGCCTGCGCGACTGGGGCGTCTCACGCCAGCGCTACTGGGGCTGCCCGATCCCGATCATTCACTGCGACGCCTGTGGCCCGGTGCCCGTTCCGGTGGAGGACCTGCCTGTGAAGCTGCCGGACGAGGTCTCGTTCGATCAGCCCGGCAACCCGCTTGAGCGGGACCACGTTTGGCGGCAGGTGCCGTGCCCGCGCTGCGGCGCGGCCGCCCGGCGCGAGACCGACACCATGGATACCTTCGTGGACTCGTCCTGGTACTACGCCCGCTTCACCGCTCCCTGGCTCGCCGAGGCTCCGACGGACCGCAAGACCGTCGACCACTGGCTGGCGGTGGATCAGTATATCGGCGGCGTCGAGCACGCGATCCTGCACCTGCTCTATTCGCGCTTCTTCATGCGGGCGATGCGCGAGACCGGCTGGTCGGGCGTCTCGGAGCCCTTCGCCGGCCTGTTCACGCAAGGGATGGTCGTCCACGAGACCTACAAGGACCCGTCCGGCGCTTGGGTGCCGCCGGCCGAAATCCGCTTCGAGACCGAGGGTGGAGCGCGCAAGGCATTTCACGTGAAAACCGGCGCGCCGATCGAGGTCGGCCCGACGGAGAAGATGTCGAAGTCGAAGAAGAACGTCGTCGATCCGGACGACATCATCGCGAGCTACGGCGCCGACACCGCTCGCTGGTTCATGCTCTCCGACTCGCCGCCCGAACGCGACGTGATCTGGACCGAGGAAGGCGTACAGGGTGCCGCCCGCTTCGTGCAGCGCGTCTGGCGCCTCGTCCACGGCGCGGCGGCCGCGAGTGGGCCCGCCAGCTCCGCCGACACGGCCCTGCGCAAGGCCGCTCACAAGGCGCTCGCAGCGGTCGGAGAGGATATCGAGCGTCTCCGCTTCAACCGCTGCGTCGCCCATATCTACACGCTCGCCAACGCCCTCGAAGAGGGCCTGCGTAACGGCGCCTCCGAGGCCGCGGCCGGAGAGGCCGCACGCATCCTCGTGCAGCTCATCGCACCGATGATGCCGCACCTCGCCGAGGAATCCTGGCAGGTTTTGGGCGGGGAGGGGCTCGTCGCCGAAGCGTCCTGGCCTGTGGCCGATCAGGCGCTGCTGGTCGAGGACGAGATCACCCTGCCGGTGCAGATCAACGGCAAGAAGCGGGCGGACGTCACCGTGCCGCGCGACGCCGATGCCAAGGCCGTGGAGGCGGCGACGCTTGCGCTGGAGCCGGTACAGCGTGCCCTCGAGGGACGCGCTCCGAAGAAGGTCATCGTCGTGCCGGGGCGGATCGTGAATCTGGTGGTGTGATCCGTCTCGATACCGTTGAGCCTTGCTCGGCCACGCCTTTCTTTCCGGCACGAGAAGCGGGGCGGGACAACGCGATGAACCTCGATCCATGACTCTCGTCCTCCCCGACCGCGGCGACACCATCTTCGCCCCGGCGAGCGGCTTCGGTCGCGCGGCGGTGGCGGTAGTGCGGATCAGCGGGCCGGGGGCGGGGGCGGCGCTCGATCTCCTGGCCGGTGGTGGACGTCCGGAGCCGCGCCGGCTGTCCCTGCGCCGTCTGCGCGATCCTGACTCCCAAGAAATCCTCGATCAGGCCCTCGTGGCGTGGCTCCCCGGCCCCGCCACCGCGACCGGCGAGGACATGGCCGAGTTGCACCTCCACGGCGGCCTCGCCGTACGAGCCGCCGTGCTTCGGGCGCTCGCGCGCGTGCCGGGTTGCCGGCCGGCGGAGGCCGGGGCCTTCAGTCGCCGCGCCTTCCTCAATGGCCGCATCGATCTGACCGAGGCGGAAGGCATTGCCGACCTCATCGACGCCGAGACCGAGGCGCAGCGCGTCCAGGCCCTGCGCCAGCTCGACGGCGCCCTCGGTCGTCAGGTGGCGACATGGCGCGAGACCGGCATCGAACTGCTCGCCAGCGCCGAGGCCGCTCTCGACTTCGCCGACGAGGGCGACGTGGACGAGGTCGGCCTCGACGCCTCCCTCTCCGGCCGCGCCGCCGTCCTTCGCGATGGGATTCAAAGCGCTCTCGCCGACGGGCGCCGGGGGGAGCGCCTGCGCGAGGGCTTCTGCGTGGTGCTGGCCGGCGCCCCCAATGCCGGGAAATCGACGCTGCTCAACGCGCTCAGCGGACGCGACGCGGCCATCGTCTCGGACATTCCGGGCACGACCCGCGATGCCATCGAGGTGCGGTGCGACCTCGGCGGCTTGCCGGTGGTGCT
>Ga0268290_100177_pt1 | contig 16116 bp, 13 predicted proteins | sample MetspRMADM_FD_191346 | JGI IMG/M metagenome (GOLD analysis project Ga0268290, IMG submission 191346) | Soil microbial communities from San-Diego area, Southern California, United States - Methylocaldum sp. RMAD-M | ecosystem: Environmental > Terrestrial > Soil > Desert | place: USA: California... | reverse complement strand
GAGTTGAAGTTTCTTTCCGAAGCTATTCTTGGGAGAGGTGCGATGACCGAACCGGTGGTCGATCGGCATTATTTCAAGCAGCACTTTCCAAGCTCTGCCTTGAATGGCAAGTCTCTCACGCCAGAGCGCATGCATGGCTTCGATGCCATATTCGATGTCTGGGATAAGATCGTTTCCTATGATGCCCTGGAATGGCTCGCCTATGAGTTGGCCACTGCATGGCATGAAACTGGCGCGCGCATGCAACCCGTTCGAGAGGGATTTGCGACGACAGATAAGGATGCATATGACACCGTTACGAAATACTGCGCTAAAAAGGGTATCTATAATTACGCCACTCGCCATCCGAACGGGAATTCCTACTACGGAAGAGGATATGTCCAGCTCACACATGGCGTGAATTATAAAAAGATGGGCAAGCATCTCGGGATGAATGATCGGTTGTACGATGACCCAGATGCTGTCCTCGATCCGGCGCTCGGGGCGACAATCCTCATTACGGGAATGATGGACGGGCTCTTTCGCCCTGCGAGTGGAACACTGTTTGATTACTTCAATGGCTCATCACAGCGCTGGTTCGATGCGCGCGCTCTAATCAACGGCGACAAGAATGTGAAACCGAAATGGGCCGGCGGCAAGAAAATTGGAACGATCGTTGGTGATTATGGCAAAGCTTTTTTGACGGCTTTGAAGTATCAGTAGTTTCGTTGGGCGGCGGCGCAATTCTTACGATGAAGAGCAGGCGATGCAGCGGATGCGCCTCGGTTGATCTGATGCCGAGGTTTTTCGCTTCCGCTCGATCGTCGAGGCTCATGACCCGGCTACAACGTCTTCCCGTCATGCCACACGCAGTTGGTGGCCAGGATGCCGAGGTTCACGTCTGACTTCTGCGGCTGCGGAAGCGTCTTGCCGTCCATGGCGAGGTCGATCTTGATTTCGACCTGTCCCTTCGACTCGTTCGAGCGACGGGAGAAGTAGCAATATTGCTGGAACGGACGTTCCTCGTTGGCCTTGAAGTTCCAGCCGGTGACGATCTGCCCGTCGAGATAGGGCACCTGCTTGAATACCGTGAAGGTCGTATTCACCGGCGCCTGCGAGGCCGGCACGGCGTCGGTGCCGAGCTGCGCCTTGGTCGGCGTCGGCACCGCGTTGGCTTTCTGCGCCGGCAGGGCTTCGATCTTCAGCGTGTTGTCGGTGAGCGTGACCTCGCCCTTGGTCTTCAGCGTCACATCGGAGAGCGCCGTCTGCATGGCGCTGGCGATCTTTTCCGCCGCCGAGTCGAACTGGTTCATGTAGGCGTAGCCGTAGCAGGCGGCGCCGATACCGATCCCGGCGAGCGCCGAGAAGGCGCCGGCTCCGATCGCCCGCAGCAGGAAGGCGCGGGCGAAGTGCATCCGTGCTTCCGCCCGCAGGCGGCCGTTGACATGTTGCGCGAGCACGATGTTCTCGTGCGTGCCCTCGGTGTGGATGCTCATGGCCGGGCGCTCGACTTGAAGCAGCGCTCTCCGCCGAAGTGGCTGCCGGTTCGGCGCAGGAGAGCGCGTTGAAACAGGGATTCGAACCGCTCCCGATCACAGCGTGATCGGGAGCGGTTCGAGGAACTTACGCGGTCACGCCGGTTGGGGCGTTGCCGGATGTGTTGGCGGGCGGCGGGGGCGGCGGCACCACGGGCGCCGTGCGCCGCTCGAGCGGGATCACCGATGCGTCGCGCGTGACGGGTCTCGGCTGGGCCAGCGCCATCTCCTGGCGCACGCCCTCGGCGATGGAGGCGAGCAGGTAGGGCGTGGCCTCGGGGTTCACGGTAGCACCGAGATCGTCCTCGTCCATGAAGGTCTTGCGCACCGAGACAGCCGAGAGCGCCAGGATCGTCGAGGCGAAGGCGGCGCAGAGCGCCGGCACGAACACGAAGATGCGCAGGAAGGCGTGGACCTGCGCGTCGCTGACGTCGATCGGATCGACGCCGTAGACCATGGCGGTGAAGGAGTGGAGCTGCGAGCGGTTGACCGCGTTGCGGTAGGCCTGCTCGGCATCGGCGACCTTGCGGTCGGCGGCGCCCCGGTCGAGGAGCCCGCGCGCCTTGCGTGCCTCCTCCAGTTCCTTGACGATGCCGCTGCGGTCGTTCCCGGCCTTGGCCACCGCGGCGTTGAGGGTCGCGGTGCGCGGGTCGGTGACGCATTTGAGGTTCGAGTAGCGCATGCCGCGGCTGTTGGTGCCGTAGACGCGCTCGCAGCGCTGCGCCGGGAGCCCGGCGAGCTGAGAGGCGTTCTCGGCCGAGCGCTTCTCGATCTGCTCCAGTTCGTTCGTGTACTGCTCGACACGGGCGTTGGCGGCGGCGATCCGGGTATCGATGCTGTCGCGATCGGCCTGCGCGTCCTTGAGGGCGGTCTTGGCCTTGGCCGCATCCATCAGGCGGGGATGGAACATCATCTCGCCGAGCTGCGACACCGACTTGGTCGTGACGCCCGCGGCGAAGATGATGCCGATGATCGCTAGACCTTTCACGAACCACGAGCGCTGCGTGCGCGCCAGGATGCCGAGCGGCACGCGGCACAATTCCACCGCGGCGTAGACCAGCGGCGCGAGCAGCATGAAGTAGAACGCCCGCTCGTCGCCGTCGCTGTAATAGCCCGCGAACAGCCACGCGCCCCACAGCGAGGCGCCGATCACCATGAACTCGACGAGATAGGCGATGGCGACGTAGCCCCACTTGATGCGGTACCCGCGCTCGATGTCGCGCTCGTGCTTCCAGCGCTGCTGGTCGAGCACCCAGTCGCGCCGCTCGCGCTGCACGTCCCGGTTCGGAGGCTGTCTGCGGAAGAAATTCATGCGCTTCTTGGACTGCTGCGGGCCTCCGGAGGCGGCGGACCCGCTACCTCCTAACATCGCGTTACCCGAGCGTAAGCGCGTATTGTGCCGAAGTTGTGCCGGCCGGAGCGATGAGCGGTGGATGGCGGCGGAGCCTGACCGCCCAGGCTGGGTGTCTCCCGCGAAACGCACGCCGCGCTTTCGTCGCCGGAGCGAGAATGGTCCGAGATCGGGCGCGTTGTGAGGCACCCTGAAGCCGGGGCGCGAAAACCGCGGGCCGGCGCTGAAAACGGTTGCTCCGCGACCGGCTCGCCGCCCATGATGCGCCTGGATCCCCTGGCGGCATCGAAGCTGCAAGGAGCCGGACCGCCCTCCTTCTCGTCTTCCAGCGTCAGCGTACAACCCCGATGACCGACCCCGTGCAGGCCGGAACCCAGATCGCCGCGCAAGCGGGCGCGCATGCGGGCGGCTACCGGGAGGCGATCCTCTTTCTCGTCACGGCCGGGATCGTCGTGCCACTGTTCCACCGCCTGAAGATCAGTCCGGTGCTCGGCTTCCTCGGCGCCGGAGCGCTGCTCGGCCCGTTCGGTCTCGGCCGCTTCGCCGACGCGCATCCGTGGCTTGCCCCCTTCACCATCGGCAACCGCTCGGAGATCGCGCATCTCGCCGAGTTCGGCGTCATCTTCCTGATGTTCATGATCGGGATCGAGCTGTCCTGGGAGCGCCTGAGGGTGTTGCGCCGGCTCGTGTTCGGCCTCGGCGCGATCCAGGTGGCGGCGTCCGCGGCCGTCATCGCCGCGATCCTCGTTGCGCTGGATCAGCCGGCGGCCGGCGCGGTCCTGGTGGGGCTCGCGCTCGCTCTCTCCTCCACCGCCGTGGTGCTGCCGGTGCTCGCCGAGCAGAAGCGGCTCGGCACGCCGGCCGGGCGCACCAGCTTCGCGATCCTGCTGTTCCAGGATCTGGCGGTCGCCCCGATCCTGTTCGCCATCGCCGTGCTCGGCCGGAAGGATGGCGGTGACCTCGGCGGCGCCCTCGCCCTTGCGCTCGGTCAGGCGGCGGTCGCCCTTGTGGTGATCGTAGTGGCCGGCCGGATGGCGCTCCGCCCGCTCTTCCACCTCGTGGCGCGAACCCGCTCGCCCGAGCTGTTCATGGCCGCCTGCCTGCTCGTCATCGTGGCGACGGCGCTGGTCGCGGCCGGAAGCGGCCTGTCGATGACGCTTGGCGCCTTCGTCGCCGGCCTGTTGCTCGCGGAGACGGAGTATCGCCGCGCGATCGAGGCAACGATTGACCCGTTCAAGGGGCTCCTGCTCGGCGTGTTCTTCGTCTCGGTCGGCATGAACCTCGACCCGGCCCAGCTCGTCGCCGCGCCGGGCGCGATCCTCGGCCTGTCGCTGGGGCTGCTCCTGATCAAGGGCGCGGTGGTGCTGGGGGGCGCCCGCATCATGGGGATCTCCCGCGCGGTCGCTCTGGAGACGGCGCTGCTGATCGGCCCCGGCGGCGAGTTCGCCTTCGTGCTGATCGGCGGTGCCATGGCCGCGGGACTCGTTCCGGAGCCGGTGGGAGGCGCCGCCCTCATCGTCACCACCGTGACCATGATCGCGATCCCCGGCCTCGCGGCACTCGGCCGCCGGATCGGAAAGCGGGTGTCCAGGGAGGCGCTCGGCCGGGCGCGGGCCGAGCCGGTGCCGGACCCGCAGCAGAACCGGGTGATCGTCGCGGGCTACGGCCGGGTCGGGCGGCTCGTCGGCGAGATGCTGAAGCGCCACGCCATCCCCTACATCGCCCTCGATTCGGACCCCGCCCGCGTCGGCGAGCAGCGCCGGCTCGGCAGCCCGGTCTATTTCGGTGATTCCGCCAACACGGAGATGCTGCGCCGCTGCGACATCGCCACGGCCCGTGCCCTCGTGGTGACCCTCGACAATCCGCGTGCGGTGGAGGCGGTGGTGCAGGCCGCTCGCGCCGAGCGGCCCGATCTCACCATCGTCGCACGCGCCCGCGACGCGCGCCACGCCACGCAGCTCTACGAGATGGGTGTGGACGACGCGGTGCCCGAGACGATCGAAGCCTCGCTGCAGCTCTCGGAGGCCGTGCTCGTCGATGTCGGCGTGCCGATGGGCCACGTCATCGCCTCGATCCACGAGCGGCGCGACGAGTTCCGCACCATGCTGAAGCGGCGGGAAGCGGAGGCGCGGCCCGCCTTCCGCGCCCGCCGCACGGTTGGCAAGGGGCGCCACACGGAGCGCGAGAGCGCGGTGGAAATTAACGCCGCCGAGGTGCCGGCCGAAGCGCAGCCGATCGGGAAGAGCGCCTGAGAGCGGGATCAGTCCGCCGCAGCGCCCGGCAGGGCAGCGACGAGACCGCGGAACCGGTCGCCGCGGACCTCGAAATTCGGGAACTGGTCGTAGGAGGCGCAGGCCGGCGACAGCAGCACGACGGGCGCTTCCGTCCCGGACCTGCGGGCGGCCTGCGCCGCCGCTTCGGTCGCGGCCTCCAGCGTGCCGCAGCGGGTGAAGGGCACGCGCCCTTCGAGCGTCGCGGCGAAGGCGTCGCTCGATGCTCCGATCAGGTAGGCGTGGGCCACGCGGTCGAACAGCGGCGCCAATGGTTCGATGCCACCCTCCTTCGCCTTGCCGCCGACGATCCAGTGGATGTCGCGGAAGGCCAGCAGGGCCTTCTCGGTCGAATCGGCGTTGGTCGCCTTTGAATCGTTGACGAACAGCGTCGCACCGATCCGGCGCAGGGGCTCCATGCGGTGGGCGAGACCGGGGAAGCTCTTCAGCCCCGCCGCAATGGCCTCGCCGCTGAGGCCGAGCCGGATCGCAGCGGCGACCGCCGCGGCGGCGTTCTGGAGGTTGTGGTCGCCGAGCAGGGACTGGATGCCGGAAACCTCCGCGATCACGGCACCGTCGGGACCACGCACCGTGCCGGCGGCGCCGACGTAGTCGCTCGCCCCGTTGCCGTGGCCCTCGACATGGAGGCGGATGCGCTCGCCCGTGCGGCGCTCCGCGATGGCGGCGCAGTAGGCGTCATCGACGCCGATCACCGCCAGATCCGCGCCTGCCACCAGCCGCTCCTTGATCGCGGCGTAGTTCTCCATGGTGCCGTGACGGTCGAGATGGTCCGGCGTCAGGTTGAGCAGGATGCCGACGCTGGGCTTCAGCGAGGGCGTCAGGTCGATCTGAAACGAGGACAGCTCGACCACGTGGATGCGGTTCGAGGCTGGCGGCTCCAGCGAAAGGATCGCGGTGCCGATATTGCCGCCCATCTGCACGTCGCGTCCGGCATGGCGCAGCAGGTGGGCGGTGAGTGCGGTGGTGGTGGACTTGCCGTTGGTGCCGGTGATGGCGACGAAGGGCGCGTCCGGCGCCAGGGCCGCGCGCTCGCGGCAGAAGATCTCGATGTCGCCGATGATCGGGAGGCCGGCCTGCTGCGCCAATCCGACCGTCCAGTGCGGCTCGGGATGGGTCAGCGGCACGCCGGGCGCCAGCACCAGGGCGGAGAAGCCCGACCAATCGGCCTCGTTGAGATCCATGACGGTGATGCCCTGCTCGCGGGCGCGGTCGCGGCTGCCCGCGTTGTCGTCCCAGGCCAGGACGTCGGCACCGCCGGCCAGGAGCGAGCGGACCGTGGCGAGCCCGGACCCGCCGAGGCCGAACAGGGCGACCTTCTGGCCGACAAAGGTGGTGGCTGGCGTCATGGTTGTGTCTCTCGTCCGGCCGAGGCTCAGCGCAGCTTCAGCGTGGCAAGCCCGACCAGCGCCAGAATGACCGCGATGATCCAGAAGCGGATCACGACCTGCGGCTCCTTCCAGCCCTTCTGCTCGAAATGGTGGTGGATCGGCGCCATGCGGAAGACGCGCTTGCCCGTGAGCTTGAACGACAGGACCTGGATGATCACCGACATGATCTCCAGGACGAACAACCCGCCGACGATGGCGAGCACGATCTCGTGCTTGGCGGCCACTGCGATCGAGCCGAGCAGACCGCCGAGTGCCAGCGATCCGGTATCGCCCATGAAGATCTGCGCGGGCGGTGCGTTGAACCAGAGGAAGCCGAGCCCCGCCCCGATCACCGCGCCGCAGACGACGGCGAGTTCACCGGTGTCGCGCACGTAGTTCACCTGCAGGTAGCCGGCGTAGATGACGTTGCCGACGAGGTAGGCGATCACACCGAAGGTGGCGCAGGCGATCATGACGGGCACGATGGCGAGCCCGTCGAGCCCGTCTGTGATGTTGACCGCGTTGCCGGCGCCGACGATCACGAAGGCGGCGAACGGCACCCAGAACCAGCCGAGATTCAGCAGCGCGTCCTTGAAGACGGGGAAGGCGAGCTGGTTCTGCAGCGCGGGCGGCGAGTAGATCGAGATCATCAGGCAGGCCGCGCCCGCGATCGCGAATTCGAGCAACAGGCGGAAGCGGCCCGAGAAGCCCTTATGCGACTGCTTCGTCACCTTGAGGTAGTCGTCGTAGAAGCCGATCGCGCCGAAGCCGAGGGTTACGGCGAGCGTCACCCAGACGTAGTGGTTGTGCGGATTGGTCCAGAGCAGGATCGAGACTACGGCGCCGGCCAGGATCATCAGGCCGCCCATGGTCGGCGTGCCACGCTTGGTCAGGTGGGTCGCCGGACCGTCCTCCCGGATCGGCTGGCCCTTGCCCTGTCGCAGGCGCAGGAGCGAGATGATCCAGGGCCCGAACCAGAACACGAAGAAGCCCGCCGTGAACAGCGCCCCGCCCGTGCGGAAAGTGATGTAGCGGAACACGTTGAGCGGCGTGAGCGTGCCGCTCAGTTCCGACAGCAGATAGAGCATGCGTTCGTCCGCCCGCGGCAGGTTCTTTGTCGACACGCCCGGCACGGCGTCGTGCGCGGCCGGAAGGAACGGCCGGGCGCGAGGCCTGGCCGGTGATCGGAAGGTCAGCGGACCGCGTTCAGCGAGGCTTCGCGCGGGTCCGGCGCGACCGCGTAGCGGGCTTTCACGGCTTCGACAATGCGCACCATGCGCATGGAGTTGGAGCCCTTGACCATCACCGCATCGCCCGGCCGCAGGGTCGCGAGGACGGCGTCGGTAACGCCCTCGGCGGTCGGCGCGGCCGTCCCCCGCACCGGCACCGGCAGCGCCTCGAACAGGTGCGCCATCAAGGGGCCGACGGCGAAGACGAGGTCGATGCCGTTCGCGGCCACCGCATCCGCGAGTTCGCGGTGAAGCGCCTCGCCGGCCGCGCCCAGCTCCTTCATGTCGCCGAGTACGGCAATGCGCCGGCCCTTGGCGCCTGTCTCGATGCCGGCGAGTGTCGCCAAGGCGGCGCGGACCGAGGCGGGGTTGGCGTTGTAGCTCTCGTCGATGAGGAAGGCCTCGCCTTCCCCGATCCGCAGCGCGGTGCGCTCGCCGCGCCCGACCGGCGGCTTCAGACCTGCCAGCGACAGGGCGGCGCGGGCAAGGTCGGCGCCGAGCGCATGGATACAGGCCAGAACGCCGAGCGAGTTCATCGCCACGTGCCGGCCGGGCGTCCCGAGCTGGTATGTGACGGGAATGCCCATCACGGTGGCATCGACCACCGAGACGTCGGGCCGCGTCAGGATGCGGTTGGCCCGCACATCCGCTGCCGGGTGCTCGCCGAAGGTGATGACGCGCCCGGCCCGCGAGGCGTGGGCGTGGGCCAGCAGCCGCTCGTAGTTCGGGTTGTCGCGGTTGATCACCGCGACGCCGCCGGGCTTGAGCCCGGAGAAGATCTCGCCCTTCGCGTCGGCGATCGCCGAGAGCGATTGGAAATGCTCGATATGGACCGGCTCGACCGTGGTGATCAGCGCCACGTCCGGCCGCACCATCGCGGTGAGCGGCAGGATCTCGGCGCCGTGGTTCATGCCGATCTCGAACACGCCGAAGCGGGTGCCTTCCGGCATCCGCGTCAGCGTCAGCGGCACGCCCCAATGGTTGTTGTAGGAGGCGATCGAGGCATGCGTGGCGCCTTGCGCCGAGAGCACGTGGCGCAGCGCCTCCTTGGTGCCGGTCTTGCCGACGGAGCCGGTCACCGCGACGATGGCGGCCCCGGTTCGGGCGCGGGCGGCGAGCCCCAGGCGGCGCATGGCCTCCAGCACCGGATCCTCGCCTTCCCCCGGCACCGCGAGAACCGGACCGATTCCCTCGAATTCCCTCGCGCGCGAGGCTGCGACCACCGCGGCACCCGCGCCCTTTTCCAAGGCGGCCGCCACGAAGTCGTGCCCGTCCCGCGCCTCGCCGCGGATGGCGAAGAACAGGTCGCCGGGCTCCAGGCTGCGGGTGTCGATCGAGGCGCCCTTAATGGCGCGCGGCGCGCCGATAAGGTGCCCGCCGGTTGCGGTCTCCAGGGCCGCCGGAGTCCAGAGGGGGGCGTCGGTCATCCATTCAACTCCGCGATCGCGGCGCGCACCGTGTCGTGATCCGAGAACGGGAGCACGCGTGACCCGACGATCTGGCCGGTTTCATGACCTTTGCCAGCCACCACGAGCACATCGCCCGGCTCTAAGCCGCGCACGCCCGCTCGGATCGCCTCGGCCCGATCGCCGATCTCTTCCGCCTCAGGAGCAGCGGCCAGAATGGCCGCGCGGATCGCGGCGGGCTCCTCGTTGCGAGGGTTGTCGTCGGTGACGATGACCCGGTCGGCGAGGCGCCCGGCGATCGCGCCCATGATCGGGCGCTTACCGGCGTCGCGGTTGCCGCCGCAGCCGAACACCACGACGAGGCGCCCGCCGGCGAAGGGGCGGAGCGCCGTCAGCACGTGCTCCAGCGCCTCCGGCTTATGAGCGTAATCGACGAGGCAAAGCCCCCCGTTCGCCTCGCCGATGCGCTCCATGCGGCCCGGCACGCCGGTCAGCCCTTCGAGAGCCGCGAAGACGCCCGCCGGATCGGCCGCGCCCGCGGGCGTCGCCAGGGCCAAGCCCGCCGCGACGAGGGCGTTCTCGACTTGGAACCCGCCGACGAGTGGCAGGCTCACACGGTATTCCCTGTCGTCATGAGCCAGTGTCAGCCGCTGCGAAAAACCTTCCGTGCCTGCCTCGATCAGGCGGATGAAGTCGCCGTTGCGTCCCGTGGTCCGGATGATGTGCCCGGCGGCGTCGGCTACGCCGATGACGCGCTCGGCGTAGGCACCGTCGGCGTTGACGATGACCGGGCGACCCTTCGGCAGCAGCGTCGTGAACAGCCGGAGCTTGGCTTCCAGATAATCCTCGATGGTCGGGTGGTAATCGAGGTGGTCGCGGCCGAGATTGGTGAAGGCGGCGGCCGTCAGCTCCACCCCGTCGAGGCGGCGCTGCTCGATGCCGTGGGAGGAGGCCTCCATGGCGAGATCGGTGATGCCCTCCCCCGCCAGCCGCGCCAGCGTCTCGTGCAGGGTAACGGGATCGGGCGTCGTCAGCGAGCCGTAGGCCGCGCCCCGGTTCGTGACGATGCCGACCGTGCCGAGGCTCGCCGCCTCCTGGCCGAGGCGCGACAGGATCTGGCGCACGAAATCGGCGACCGAGCTTTTGCCGCTGGTGCCCGTGACCGCCACCACCGTTTCCGGCTGGCGCCCGGACAGACGGGCGGCGGCGAGCGCGAGTGCCCGGCGGGCATCCGCCACTTCGATCCACGCCGTCGCTTCGGGCAGGTCCTCCGGGCGCTTCCCCTCCCCGGCCACGGCCACCGCGCCGGCCGTTGCTGCGGCGGCGGCGAAGAGTCGGCCGTCGGCGACCGTGCCGGGCACCGCCACGAACACGCCGCCGGGCACGACCCGGCGGCTGTCGGCGGTGAGACCGACGACCGGACGGCCGGCGATCGCCGCGTCCGCCTCCGGAAACAGGTCGCCAAGAGACCGGTCAGCAAGCGTCGGCTGGCTCATGGGGAAACGTCCTCGGAAGCGTCCGTGCGGGTCAGGCCGACCGGGTACAGGATGCCGTCACTGCCCGTCCACCATCGTCGCGTGGTAGGCGCCGAGCTTCACCATCAGCGGGAACGGCTTGACCGGCGGGTCGAAGCGCGGCGCCAGTCCGAGGATCGGCGCGGCCCGCTCGATGATCTTGCCTGTTACCGTGCCGGAATTGTAGGCCGCCGTGGCATAGCCGCCGGTCTCGGGCAGCCCCTGCGGCTCGTCCATGATCGTCAGGAACAGGTATTTCGGCTTATCCATGGGGGCTGCCGCCATGAAGGTCGTGAACAGGCGGTTCTTGGCGTAGCGCCCGTTGATGACCTTCTCCGCCGTGCCGGTCTTGCCGCCGACGTAATAGAGCGGAATCGACGCCTTCTTGGCCGAGCCCTCGGTGGCGTTGAGGCGCATGATGAAGCGCATCGCCTCGCTGGCCTCCGGCTTGAGCACGTGGCTGGCCTTGGCCCGCGCGGTCGGCTCGTCGGTCTTGAGGAAGGTCGGCGTCATCAGGTCGCCGCCGTTGACGATCGCCGCCACCGCCGCCGCCGCCTGGATCGGCGCCACCGCGATGCCGTGGCCGAAGGCGATGGTGATGGTGTTGATCTCGGCCCAGCGCGGCGGAAGGATCGGCGCGGCCGATTCCGGCAGCTCGGTGCGCATCCGGTCGAGCAGGCCCATCTTCTTGAGGAAGGCGCGGTGGCCGGGGACACCGACGCCGAGCGCCATCTTGGCCGAGCCGATGTTGGAGGAGTGGGTGAACACCTCCGGCATGGTCAGCACGCGGCCGGTGGCGTGGTAGTCGTGGATCTTCTGCCGGCCCCAGTGCAGCACGCCGCCGCGGGTGTCGAAGGTCGAGTTGACGTTGTACTTGCCGGAATCGAGCGCCATGGCGAGCGTCATCGCCTTGAAGGTCGAGCCCATCTCATAGACGCCGACATTCATCCGGTTGATGCGGTCGTCCGAGAGGGCGTCCTTCGGCTCGTTGGGGTCGAAATCCGGATAGGACGCGAGCGCGACGACCTCGCCGGTGGTCACGTCGAGGATCATCGAGGCGCCGGCCTTGGCCTTGAACTTCTCCACGCCCTTCACGAGCTCGTCGCGCAGGGCGAACTGGGCGCGCAGGTCGAGGGAGAGCTGGATCGGCGAGAGGTCGGTCTGCTTGGCGACGAGCCCGAACTCGTTGAGCGCCTTGTTGCCGCGGTTGTCGATGTACTTCTCGATCCCCGCAATGCCGATATTGTCGAGGTTCGTCGCGCCGATAATGTGCGCGGCCGCGACGCCGTTCGGATAGACGCGCTTGTGGTCGGGCAGGAAGCCGACGCCGGGGATGCCGAGGCGGTGAACCTCGAGCTGCTGCTTCGGCGTGATCTCGCGCTTGATCCAGACGAAGCCTTTCTTCGAGGACAGCTTGGCGCGCAGCTCCGCCGCGTTCAGCTCCGGCAGCACGGCGGTCAGGAGCTCGACCGCCTCATCGGTGTCGAAGGTGCGCGCCATCCGCTTCGGCTCGGCGAAGACCGAGACGGTGCGGATGTCGGTGGCCAGGATCTCGCCGTTGCGGTCGATGATGTCCGGGCGGATCGTCGTTGTGGCGGCCGCCGCCACGCGGTGCTCGTCGCTGTTGCTGGCCGGAGTCGCCGCCATCACGATCAGCCGCACGCTGATCGTCACGAACACTGCCGTGAAGGCCAGTCCGACCAGCGCCACGCGGGCGTGGGAGCGCTCGATGGCGAGGCGGAACATCATTCCTGCGAGCCGCGTCAGTGCCGAGGCCGGGGGCTCGCTCGTCACCACGCGCTCCGGAACCGGATCCGCCGCTGGGATGGCCGCTGAGTCGGTCATGTCCGGCGCAAGCGCGTCCGACGCCTCCTGCGAAGGATCGTGCGAGGGAGCAGGCAATGGATCGTGCGACGGATCGTGCGACGGATCTTGGGACACGGGAACGCTACCTCGAGGCCGTCGGTGGACGGGTGGAGACGGTGCGGGTGGTGACCGAGCCCGTTGTGCGCGGCTCGTCGCGGGTGCTGGACGGCTTGTCCTTCGGCGTCACGGTCGGGGTCGCCGTGGAGGCCAGGAGACGGCCGATCTCGTCGCCCCGGTCGGGCCGGTTCGGCAGATCGGAGAGGCGGGCGAGATGCCCGTCGCCGATGGGCTCGAGGGTCAGATGACGTTCGACCGCTGCCTGGAGCCGGTCGGGCCGAGTCAGGAGCTGCCACTCGGCGCGCAGCACCGCGATGGCCTGCCGCTCCTTGTGCAGAGCCGTCTTCAGCTTGGAGACCTGCCCGGCCTGATAGAGCGTGTCGTACTTGATCGAGTAGGCGTAGACCGCCGAGCCGATCAGGCCGACGATCGCCAGCACGTTGAGAAGCCGGATCATCGCCGTGCCACCCGTCCCTGCGGAGCCGGCAGGCTCGCCAGCGTCTCGATGGCGTTCAGCGGCGGCGGCGCCGGTGCGTCGGTCCGCTCGCCGGCGCGCAGCTTGGCCGAACGCGCCCGCGGATTGACGTCCGTCTCCGCCTGCGAGGGCAGGACCGGACCCTTGGTCACGAGCCGGAAGCTCTTGGGCGCCGGCCGCTCGACGCCGGGCAGGTGGCGGGAGGCCTGCGCCGCCCGGCCGCTGCGGGCGGAAAAGAACTGCTTCACGATGCGGTCTTCCAGCGAATGGAACGTCACCACGGCGAGCCGGCCGCCGGGCTTGAGCACCCGCTCGGCGGCGTGGAGGCCGCGAACCAATTCCCCGAGTTCGTCGTTCACCGCGATTCGCAGGCCCTGGAAGCTGCGGGTCGCCGGATGGATCGGGCTGCCGGGTTCGGGCCGCACCACGCCAGCGATGAGCTCGGCGAGCTGCGCCGTCGACTCGATCGGGGCGCGGCGGCGCGCCTCGACGATGGCGCGGGCCACGGCTCGCGAGCGGCGCTCCTCGCCGAAATGGTAGAGGATGTCGGCAATCGTTGCCTCCTCCTCGCCGTTCACGAGATCGGCCGCGCTCGGGCCGTCGCCGCCCATGCGCATGTCGAGCGGTCCGTCGTGGCGGAACGAGAAACCGCGCTGCGCCTCGTCGAGCTGCATCGACGACACGCCGATATCGAGCACCACCCAATCGGCCTGCGCCTCGTCCTGCTCGGCGATCAGGGTATCGAGATCGCCGAAGCGGCCCTGGACCAGTCGCAGACGGCCCGCGGACGCGTCCAGGAGACCGGCGCCGGACCGGATCGCGGTGGGATCGCGGTCGATGGCGATCACTTGGATCTCGGGAGCGGCGTCGAGGAGCGCGCGGGTGTAGCCGCCGGCACCGAAGGTGCCGTCCACGGCGAGGCCCGGACGGTCGAGGGTGAGCGCGGCGAGAACCTCGGCGAGAAGAACGGGAATGTGACGGACGGGCTCGGCCGTCGACGTCCCAGCCTTCGTCGTCTCGGCTTTCACCGTGCGCGGCGTCCGGCTCATCGGCATTGCCCCACGGCGCTCTCGCGGAATCCGGAGAAAGCTCGGGCGCCATCCGGCGAGGGACGAGTCATGAGGGCCTGCTGAGTGGACGGACCGCACGGCGGCCCGATCGGATGTGGCGACGCCGATCCGCGAGCGGCTCCGGCCATGCGCGCGCAGTCCCGCGAGGCAACCTGAGCGAGTGTTGGCCGATCCAGAATAGGGCGTCAACGGGATGGCTCGGGGTAACATGGGCCCTCGAAACGCGTCAACGAGCTTGACCATGCAGGCTGCTCTGATCTGACCGCATCAAGGTTAACCGAGCGTCAATGGAGCGCGCGTTTTCTTGAGGTTTACCCGCCGAGCGAACGGCAACTCATGCGCCGGCACCGGACTCGCAGCCGTTCATTTTGCGAATTTCAAGAAGCACTTCGCCGTGCCGAATATGGAAAGCACTCTTCATGGACTCTTCGGGAGCGCCGGGCGGATCAGCCGGCCTGTAAGCCGGGTTCTGTAGGGCCCGTGAGATGAACTCACGGGCGTGGCAGCCATTCCTCTGGGACGGCCGTTGCCGGCCGCCTCGAGCAACCAACCCGGGCGACGAGCCTGGAGAGTGGGCCTGCCCTCTCCTCGCGGAGAGGGCGTGTCGCCCCTATTCGGTTTTGCTCCCGGTGGGGTTTGCCGTGCCGTCCGCGTTGCCGCGTCCGCGGTGCGCTCTTACCGCACCCTTTCACCCTGACCTTGCGAAGGACGAGCCTTGGCAAGGCGGTCTGCTCTCTGTGGCACTTTCCCTGGGGTCGCCCCCGCCGGAAGTTATCCGGCACCGCCTCTCCATGGAGCCCGGACTTTCCTCCCCGCCCAAAGGCGGAGCGGCCGCCCGGCCGGCTGATCCGGGGCACGGATTGCGCCGCGGGAGGCGCGGGGTCAAGGCTGCAGAAGCATTTCTCGTTAGGAGCCCGGGCCCATATCGGCGATCCGGCAGCCGCGCTCAGTGCGGAATCTCGTCCGCTCGGAAGTCTCGGCCGGCATAGAGCACGCGAAGGACTTCGACCCGCTCACGCGTCGCCCGATAGACGATCAGGACACGGCGTTCCATCGCCCAGGTTCGCAGGCCGGCGCAGATGTCATCGCGCGGCGTCCCTTTCTCGGGAAACGCCGTCAGCCCCCTGCATGCCGCCTCGATGCGGTCGAGAAAGCCACCGGCACGGGCCGGGCCGTTTCGTTCCGTGATGTAATCGTAGATGCCGAACAGGTCGCCCCTGGCGAGGCGATGGAAGGTGAGTTCACACGCCATCCCTGTCGGCCTTCAGACGCCCCGCATGATGGGTGCGCAGTTCGGCGAACACCTGATCGGCCGGGATCGGCTGGCTGGGATCGTCCAGAGCCTCCTGCACCTTCCGGCGCAAGACAGCCTCGATGGCTGCTTCCTCGCGCTCCAGCGCCCGAAGGCCGGCGCGAACGACCTCGCTGACCGAGGCATAGGTGCCCGAGCGGACGCGGGCCTCGACCCGCTCCTGCATCTCGCCGAGGGTGACGGTCACCGGCTTGCTGCTTCGCATTGTGAGCACCGCTGCTTTGAAGGCGACTGGCCGAGTGTATGACAAAGTCATAGCTAGCCCAAGAGCGTTGGTCCCGGCGGCTCCTTCACACCTCCGCCAGCATCGCCAGCCAATCGTCCTCGGAGACCACCTTCACCCCGTGCCGCTCGGCGTCCTTGAGCTTCGAGCCGGCGCCTGGACCGGCGACCACGAGGTCGGTCTTGGCCGAGACCGAACCCGAGACCTTGGCGCCCAGGCGCTCGGCGGTGGCCTTGGCCTCGCTGCGGGTCATCTTCTCGAGGGTGCCGGTGAACACCACGGTCTTGCCGGCGAAAGCCGCCGCCGAGGCGGCCGGGGCGGCGAGCGGTTCGGTGCTCACCTCTTCGAGTAGCGCCCGAACCGCCGCGTCATTGTGCGGCTCGGAGAAGAACTGGATCAGCGAATCCGTCGCGACGGGACCGATTTCGCCGTCGTCGGCGA
>Ga0268290_100176_pt1 | contig 16268 bp, 16 predicted proteins | sample MetspRMADM_FD_191346 | JGI IMG/M metagenome (GOLD analysis project Ga0268290, IMG submission 191346) | Soil microbial communities from San-Diego area, Southern California, United States - Methylocaldum sp. RMAD-M | ecosystem: Environmental > Terrestrial > Soil > Desert | place: USA: California... | reverse complement strand
GAGCTTGGTGCCAATCACGCTAGTGCTGATGAGGGCCACGAACGCCAATTGCACGGGGTTCACGGCTATCGCGCACCGCACCCGATGCAGATGTCGTGCACTGCACGCTCGCGCTTCGGCCCAGTCACTTGGTTGGGTAAGCGGCCACCAGCTTCTCTGAGCGTTCCATGGCCGGTGAGCATCCATGGCCGCAGGGCCGGAGGCTCTTCTATGATACGATTTGGTTCGGGCTTTCGGGGCTCAGTCAGCGCCATCCCCTGCGCGGCTGCGCCTCCCGTCATGAGAAGGCCGAACAGCAACACCCAGGACGATAGAGTTCGCACAGCCATCGACGCCTCCTATCCCGGTTCAACGCTGGGGCTGGAACATGGGTCCGGGCTGAGGCTGGACTTCGGAGCGCAAAGCTGAAGGACGTCGAGACGACGGACGACTTCTACGCCCTCCTGACCACCGAGCCGAACGCCGAGGTAGGGGCCGTCCACCCGAAGGCGATGCCGGTGGTCCTGACGAGGGACGAGGAGCGGGACGCGTGGCTGCGGGCGCCTTGGTCCGAGGCATCCGCCTTGCAGCGGCCTTTGCCGGATCAGGCGCTGATGGTCGTGGCGAGGCGAGCGGCAAGACAGAAGATGAGGTGCCCTCATATCAATTTCAGACGCCATCGGCATGCTGCTCTGCTCAACAAGCACCAATGTGCGGGATGCCGTATTGTTCGCGGCCATCGTTCCGATGCGGGCCTAGATTAGTTCGTATTACCAGTTTTCATTCAACCATGGCGGGGTAGATTTTGATTATAATGCTTCTAAAGCAAATACTTGACTGGTGAGTGTGCTTTCTAGGTCATAGGAAGCACGGCGGAAGCCGGTCATTGGAGGCTCCTGCGACGTCGCCGCAGCGTGGCGGTGCATCGGATGTTCTCAATGGCCGCGGCTTCCGAACCGCAGGACGAGTCAAATTCCCATCTCGGCCTGCTCTATCGCCTATACCGGACCGCCTTGCTGCGATTTCTCACGCGACGGGTCGGCCAGGATGATGCGCCGGATCTTCTCCAAGAAGCCTTCATCCGGATGGCCCGCGCCAAGGCCGATCCGCGATCAGTCCGCAACGACAAGGCATTCCTGTTCCAAGTGGCGAGCAACCTCGCGGCCGATCATGGTCGGGAAGCACGTCGCCGCTCGCGCCTTCTGACGAGCGACGAGATCGACACCATCCTCAACATCCCCGATGACACCGCGCGTCCCGCCGACGCTGCGCAGGCACGCCTCGAAGGTCAGCGCCTCGCCCGCGCCCTGGCCGAGATACCGCCGCGACGTGCGGAAGCGTTTCGGCTCAGCCGCCTGGAAGGTCTAAGCCACAGGGCTATCGCAGCCCGCCTCGGTGTTTCGGTGCGCACCGTCGAAGCCGAGATCAGGATGGCTCTGGATCACTGTGCCGAGCGGCTCAGCCGAACGCAGCCCAATCGTTGATTGCGGAGGCTTTCCCCTTGAGACGTCGAACGATCAGGGCAACGAGCATACGAGGCGGGTGCGGCAACGCCGCCGTTTGCATAGGGTAGAGGCGGATGCGTCGGGCATGACGGGAGCCGAGAACGAGAACCGACCGAACGAGCCGACGAGCGCCAGCCTCGATGCGCAAGCGCGCGCCTGGATCATCCGGCTAACCTCGGGTTCGGCGACTCAGGCCGATGCGGACGCCTGCGCCGCCTGGCGCGCGATCGCCGATCACGAGGCTGCCTTTCGCGCTGCTACCCGCCTCTGGCAGCAGACTGGGCCGGCTCTGAGGAACGGTGTCCCCGCCCAGGAGAGGCAGGCCTTGCCGCAGCCGACACGCCGACAGGTTCTGCGCCGGGCGGCCTGGGGCGCTGGTGCCGCCTCCGTCGCGGCAGGCGGAGGAGCGATAGCGCTCCGCTGGCAGGAACTGAGTGCCACCCATCGCACCGGAACAGGCGAGGTTCGATCGGTGAAGCTGCCGGACGGCACGCGTCTCGACCTCGACGCTCAGACAGCTCTCGATCTCGAGACCATCGGACAAAGGCACGTCGTCAGCCTCCACGCCGGCGCCCTCGTCGTAACGGCGCCGGAGACCGTCCCCGTCACCATCCGGGCCGGTGACACCCAAACGAGCACTCGTCCCGACCTTGCAGCCGAACTCGCCGTCTCGTGTCGCCTAGCAGACAATGCGGCCGGCTGGTTCGGCCACGCGGATGTCGGTGTCGCCTGCCTGTCCGGCGAAGCGGACTTCCAGAGCGGTGCGGGCGTGACGCCGACGCGCCTGCGGGCGGGGCATGGCATCGAAACCGGACACGGTGCGGGCATCGTTCACGGAATCGACGCCGCTACGGCTGCCGCGTGGCGCCGCGGCCTTCTGGTCTTCCGGGACACCCCTCTCGCAGCGGTCGTGAGTGACCTCAACCGCTACCGGCCCGGGCGGATCATGCTGGCGAGCGCCGTCGCCACCTCGCGCCGTGTCACCGGCGTGTTCCACCTCGACCGGCCAGACGAGGCGCTGACCAGCATTGGCACTGCTCTCGGCCTCACGGAGTACCGCCTGGGCGCCGGCCTCGTCGTCCTGCGCTGAAGCCGCGCGAAACTATCTTTGCGGGTTTCGGGCGCCCGCACGTCTCAGCACTCAGGCAGGCACGGATCGACCTGCCGGAGAGCGGCGCCAAGCCGCGCGGGAGACGGTGGGCTGATGAACGGGCGGCGGCAAGTACGGCGACGGGCGGAAAATGCGGAGCGGAACGGACGGCGGATGGCGGCAGGATTGAGCGGATTCGCGGTGCTCGCCGCCGCCATGCCGAATCCGGTGGCGGCGGGCATCGATGCCGGGCACGGCATGGTGGCCGGGTCGACGATCCGGCCGATCGTGCGCGTGTCGGCGATCGCGCGATCCGAGGAAACGATCGTCTTCGCGATCCCAGCCGGGCCGCTCGATGACGCGCTGGCTGCCTATGCCGGGGCGAGCGGCGTACAATTGATCTACGACGCCCGCACCTCGGGCCGGGTTCGCTCCCCCGGCCTGTCAGGCGACTTCAGCCGTGAGGATGGATTGCGGCAGTTGCTCGCCGGCACCGGTCTCGTGCCGCAATTCGCGGGAGAGCGGATGGCAACTCTGGTCCGGGTGGTGGCCGAAGCCGCACCTGCCCTCGCGTCGGACGCGGACGTCACCCTCGACATGCTGGAGGTGATGGGGGACGGCACGGTCGGACCCGTCAACGGCTACGTCGCGCGCCGCAGCGCGACCGCCACCAAGACCGGCACATCAATCTTGGAAACACCGCAGGCCATCAACGTAGTCGGCCGCAAGGAGATAGAGGATCGGCAAGCGCAGAGCGTGAGTCAGGCACTGCTCTATACGCCGGGGGTTCTCACGCAGTACGGCACGGACCTGCGCTACGACTGGCTCTATGTTCGTGGCTTCGTACCCGGACGCTACCTCGACGGACTGCGCCTACCGTTCGGCGCACGGGGATACTCGCAGCCGCGCATCGAGTCGTACGGTTTGGAGCGGATCGAATTGCTGAAGGGCCCGTCGTCAGGGCTGTATGGGCAGAACTCGCCGGGTGGCCTGCTCAACCTCATCAGCAAGCGGCCGAGTGCGGTCCCCCTACGCGAGATCCAACTTCAGACCGGCAGCTTCGGGCGCGCGCAGGCCGCCTTCGACCTGTCTGGTCCCGTCGATCCGGATGGCAAAATCCTGTATCGGCTGACCGGGCTCGCACGCACCACCGGCACCCAGGTGGATTATCTGGAGGAAGACCGGGTCTTCATCGCGCCGAGCGTGGCGTTCCGGCCGGATGCCGACACGTCCCTCACCATTCTGTCGCAGTACCTGCACATCGACTCACCCGGAGGCGGTGCGCCGCAGGGCTTGCCGACGCTCGGCACGCTGTACAGCAATCCCAACGGACGCATTCCCACCCGCCGCTTCATCGGCGAACCGAACTACGACCGCTTCAAGCTCGACCAGGGTTTCATCGGCTATGCCTTCGAGCATCGCTACAACGATGTCTGGACCGTGCGTCAAAATTTGCGGTTCTCCCACGTCGAAGCCGACACCCAGCGCGTGCAGGCGATTGGTCTCGCGGCCAACGGCCGTACGCTGTCCCGTTACGCCTGGGCGTTTCCCGAGCGTTCGAACCTTTTCAACGTAGACAATCAGGCAGAGGCGCGCTTTCTCACAGGCCCCTTCGCACACACTCTCCTGTTCGGAGCCGACTACCTGCGCGAGGATGCGCGCTACGATGAGTCCGAACTGCAGGTCGTTCCGTCGGTCGACATCTTCGCTCCAACCTATGCCGGAACGGTCACGCGGCCCCCGCTCGGAACCCGGATCACGCAAGGGCGCAACCAGACCGGCCTCTATGCCCAGGACGAGATCCGCTCGGGCGGCTTCACGCTGACGCTGAGCGGGCGGCAGGATTGGGCAGACGCCGTAACCCGAACCCGCACAGTGGCGAGCGGCGCCCTGACCCAGGTCCGCCAAAACGATGCCGCCTTCACTGGGCGGGTCGGTTTGAGCTACCTCTTCGACGGTGGCCTCGCACCCTATATCAGCTACGCCACGTCGTTCCAGCCGACCTCGGGCACGAACCGTCTCGGTTCACCTTTCGCGCCGACCACGGGCGAACAGATCGAGGCCGGCATCAAGGTGCAGCCGCCCGGCACCAATCTCTTGCTGACGGGCGCCGTGTTCGACCTGACGCAGCAGAACGTGCTGACGCCGGATAGCGCGGACTTCCGCTTCAATACACAGGCGGGCGAGGCTCGGGTCCGCGGTGTGGAACTTGAGGCCAAGGCGAGCCTGACTGACAGCCTCGACCTGACCGCTTCCTACGCGGGGATGAGCAGTGAGTTTACGAAGGCGAACGCCAACGCTGCCGGCGTCAGCATCGTCGGAAACGCGTTGCCGTTCGTGCCGCGGCATCAGGCTGCCGCCTGGCTCGACTACACGGTTAGGACCGGGACTTTTGCAGGTCTTGGGTTAGGAGCCGGCGTACGCTACATCGGCACCTCAGTCGGCGACAACGCCAACCTCTATCGGACCCCTGCCGTCACGTTGGTTGACGCCGCGATCCGTTATGACTTCGGATACCGGCATCCGGCGCTCAAGGGCGTCGATATGGCGGTGAATGCAACGAACCTGTTCGACAAAACACACGTGACGACCTGCATCGCGGCAACCGGCTGCTTCTACGGCAACCGACAGACGATCCTGGCGACGCTGCGCTACCGCTGGTGAGCCTTAGCGCCGGTCGGGCTGCTCAGCGCGCAGCAGCCCGACCAACGACCGGAAGGTTTGTTGGCGGAGCATCCATGCAGGCGAGACGACTGACTTCGAAGCGCTTCCTGCCTTGGTGAGACGGGGACACAACCCGGCGAATCAACCTCAACGGATGACTAACCACATCCGAACAGGGCGCGGAAACCATCACGGACAAAGGCGTTAGCCGGACACTTTGATCCAGGCAGACGCAAGAGCACTCGCGATGACCATCACCGTCTTCGATCCGATCAGCGGCCAGATGGTCACGATTCACATGCCGTCCCAACAGCCGCGCTGATCCCGCCATTCACGTGTTCACCTAAGCCACGACGATGATCGGTCTTCCTCTATACCGCCTCCTGATTGCCGTCGCCCTCGTGCTGTCGAGTGCGGCGGCCACCACACGCCTCGGCTACGCCGAACCGAAGATGGTCTGCGAGAATGGACAGCAGGCGGGTGTTTGCAGCGGTGCGGCTGCCTCGCGCTGACGAACGCCTCGCCCTGCTGGAAGTAGCCCTGCGCCGTGCGGTTAGCCTCCCGATAGCCCGGCACCTAAGCCTCAAGAGCATCGTTTACGCTGCGGCGAACCGGCGTCAGGGCCGCAACCTCACACCCAGCATAAGGGCCGTAACGCGAAACCAATGACGCTGGAGGTACCGGTGCTGCCGGCTGTTCGCGCAGCCATCGACGCCTGCCCGAGCCAGAACCTCACCTTCCTCGTCACAGAGCGCGGCAAGCCGTTCACGGCGAACGGATTCGGGACCTGGTTCAAGGACCGCTGCCGCGAGGCCGGCTTGCCACACTGGCTCCGCCCATGGACTGCGCAAGGCTGAGGCGACGCTCGCGGCTGAGAACGGCGCGACCGAACGGCATCTCATGGCAATGTTCGGTTGGCGCACGTCGAAGATGGCAGAGCACTACACCCGCAAGACCGAGCAGCAACGGCTAGCCGGGGGCGCTATGCACCTGATAGATTTCAATCGAAGCGGGGAGGGGAGTGTCCCACTTTCCGCGGCCATCAGAGCCGGTGGGACTTTCATCAGAGATACCGCAATGAAATCAATGATGATTTCAGCGATTGGTGCCCAGGAAAGGACTGGGGCAATCTGGGGTCTATGCATTGATTTCAAACGGGTTTTTCTGGCGCCTCGCCGGTCATGTTGTACAGGCACAATGAGCGTTCGGCGGCGCGCGCGCAAGGTGGTATCTGAAATGCACGTAGCTTCGCCAATTTGGAAAGTGGCATGTTCGACGTGTTCTCGATCTTGTTCAGCGGCATCCTAGGCGGAGTGATTGGGGCTGCTGCATCCATCCTGGCATACAGCCATGGCTACCTGAGTGTTGAAAAAGTCGAAAGGCGAAAGCAGAAGATTAGCCTTCTCGATGATTTGATGGCAGCAAGATACGTTCTCCAAAATAGTTACACACATTCAGACGAAGAGAGACGCGATTTTAATAGAGCGCTGGCGCGCATCCCGCACGTTTTTGCTGAAAACAAGGAAGTCATAGCAGCCTACGACGTTATATGCTCATCAATGAGCACAGAGAATTTGATAAAAATGTTTCAGACCATAACGGTCGCTTGCGGCCTCAAGCAGTATGCAGTTTCGCATACCCATATCATGCAGGTTCGTAGCATCGGATGTGTTGCTGCCACCCCGTCACCGTCTGCGGGACACATTGACCCCTCGGAGGCCGCACCATGAAGAACCCCGCACTCAGCCTATGGCTTTCGGCCGTCAACGGGGCGCTCGGATGGTGGGGAGGCCACGCCGCCAACGCGGTGCGTCGCCAACAACGTGCGACGCTCACGGAGATGTTGAAGCCCGCTACGGGCACCCTGAGCAAGCCGAAGCGGAGAACGCGGCGGCGTAGGGCGACGGCCAAGCGGAAGAGAGCCTGAGGGCGGAGGCGTTTTCGACACAGCTACGCCTTCCCGCCCTGGACCACCCGGAGCTTCATCAGCCCAGGTGGCATGTCAGGCGGCTGAGGGCTGGCAGCTTCGAGGTCGGGGAAGTGCGCCTTGCACTTCGGCACGAATTGGCTCTTGGCCCTGGGATGGCGCTCATCGAGCCACGGGCAGTCGAAGGCGATGCGCCGAAGCACATCCTCCAGCGGGGTCTCAGGGCCAAGCCGAGCGGCCAACCGGGCGAGCCGGTAGCTTCCCGTGCGGTTCGGACAATGCGGGCACTCCACGCGCACGATGACGTAGGGATAGGCCGCGAGGCAGGGGACGTCTGGTCGGATCGGCTGGCGCATGACCGTGCTACCGCACGGCCTCGTGAAGGGCCGCCCGCACGTAGCCACGGGAGATGAGCCGGTCCTGGCGACGGGTGCGGCGTTCGGCTTCGCAGAGGTCGGCCAGGGCATCCGCGATGGCGGCGTGGAGAGCGGCCTCAGCGTTGCCGTGAGCGGTCACGAGGTAGGCCCGTGCGATGTCCTCGACGGGGCCGCTACGAGGGGCAGGCAACGGCGCGTTTGGCATAGCGTCTTGGCGCATACCCTTCGTGTCTCCCAGCCAGAACGAAGGGAGAACACGTAACAGGCCGGATGGTTCGGTCAAGGCATGAGCTAAGCCGTCGCAGCTCTGACATTCACGGCTTCGGGCAACAAAAAACCCCGCCGAAGCGGGGCCTTTGATACGGGCTCAAAATCATTTCACCGCGCGAGCGCAAGCTCGGGCACAGATTGCAAGATAACGGACTCAGACAGGCGTGCACGGGTGCGATTATCGAACACCGAGAGAGCCTGACGAGCTACGTGCTGCCGGTTACGACGAGCCATGATCTCTTGAAAACGTGCGAGATGCCGCTCAGCCACCGGCACACCGCTACGGTCGGTGTCAGCAATATGCTGCCCCGCCGCGTCGCTGAACTTCTCAAGTTCGCGCTTGGTGAGTGTGGTCATGGACGCCTCCTTAGCGCTCATGGGAAACTAGTAGGGTCGAATGAGTCGATCAAGTGGCGGCTTCAAAATGCCACCGGTCTCTCCCGTCCTCGCTTCGGTAGGCGCCAACGGTACGATAGCCGCTCTCATTAAGGCATTGATCGATTGCAGCATACTTAACAAGGGCTTCGGGAGGGAGTTCCACATCAGCCGTTGACATGGTGATCGTAGGTGGGCGGACCGCGGCTGTTAGCTCCGCTATTGCTCTCACCGTGAGATTGCGCACGGTCTCGCGATGATTAGGATGGACGTATCGCCTTTTAGCAGCCTGCGAATAATCCATCGACGTTATGTTCCATGGGCGGTCAATATATTGCAGGCGGACGCCAAATCGAAGATCGAATACACCTCGACATCCCTCAATGAAGGAGCCGCCTTCGAGTAACATAACTGACATAAGGACAATTTGGCGGGCTTGCACGAGAAATCCGAGACGAAACTCGGTCATATGATCATCGCCAAATGCACCAGTCACAACGTTTGGGGGAAAATCTACTTCGATGTCGGACACAAAATCGTCCATGCAGGCCGTCCGACCTCGCGTTTCCGTCGATACTTAGCGGGGGCGTTGTGTATCAATCGAGGTTAGCTCTGTCAGCCAAAATCATCGAGCTGCGTACCTTCGCGACGGTGATGCGCCAGACCGCTAATTCTCTGGGCCGCATTCCAGCATACCCTGCACTCCTGCGGAGTAGGGCGGATTTGCGTGAGAGCTGGCCGCCAAAGTGTTGACAACAGCAGGATTAGCTTTTGCCCAAGCTGCGCCGATGGCATCTTAGCCATCGATTTGTCTCTCAGACTCGCCGCCCCAATGAACGAAACTGTCGCCGAGTGGCGTTCTCACCCAGCTCATGGGAAGTGGGCCGTAGCGGGCGTTCCGAAAAAGGGATGGGTTTGCCTAGGTGTCGAAGACCTAGAACAAGAACGGCAAACATGCGGGATGTGCGAGAAGGAGAAAATCCGTTACGTTCAACATATGTGGCACGCCGACTATCCGGAAGTCCTTCCCTGTGGATGTGTTTGTGCAAGTCACATGGAGCAGGACTATGTTTCTGCGCGCAAGCGAGAGCAGCGCATGAAAAGGCGCGCGCGCCGAACATCATCCTGGCTCGATATGAAAAACTGGCATCTATCGCGCTCTGGTAACTGGATTATCCGGAAAAATGGCTACCGGATGGTAGTCTACGGCCCACCTGGACGCCTTCAAGTAGCTGTCACGTCACCTGAATGCGGGGAAACAACATTTGGCCGGAAGTATTATGAATGCCTGCGGGATGCTCAGCTAGGGACTCTTGTTGCCTTTGAATGGGCACAGCGTCACCCTGTATAGGGTTTGCCTAAGAGGCGCTGAGGAGACTTCAAGCCTTCCTCCACATGACCCTCCGGTGCTTCTTCACCGCCTCAACAAGCGCCTCCCAAAGCTCCCGGTGCTCGACCCGTCCGCCGCCGCCTTTGCGCCAGCCGTTCGCCTGCCACTTGGAAGTCCATTCGTTCATGCCCTGGACCACGTAGGCGCTTCCGACCATCGTGAGGCTGGCGCCGGCCTTCACACGCAGGATGCCTTCCAAGGCCGCCGTCAGCTCCATGCGGATGTTCGTGGTATCTCGGACGTCGCCTCTGGCGGTGTCCTGCTTCCGGGTCGCTGGCTCCCACAGATGAGCCTTCCAGCTCCCCGGTCCTGGATTGCCCTTGCAGCTCCCGGTGAATGTGACGGTCACTTCTCGTAGGGTCTCTTCGGTCATCGGTTCATTCCATGCGTAAGGGATGGGCGGAGCCCCCCGCGAAGGGGCCCCGTCCAAGTGATTGAGAGGGTCGTGATGGTGGTGATGGTGATGCGCGGACGGGCGGCCCTCGGGCCCCTTAGCGGGACCGCGGCGTTTGCTCGGGGAGTCCGCTAATCATCACGTTGAGGAGCGGGACCATGCCGAAAGCGTTAGAGAACGGGAGGATGCGCGCGGCCGAGCGGGCTTCCGCTTGGCTGTAGCCGCCCTGCCGAACGGCTCGGGTGACGCCGCGGGAAGCCTTGTAAGCCGTGACCCCCAAGTCGAAGGTGGGGTTTCCGAGGAAGGATGAGGGCGTCCCCGAAGAGCGGGTATCAAAGAGGTGCTGGAACCCCGCCGCCCCCAACCCGGTATCGATGGGCATGGGCAGGATCGAAGCCCAAGAGCCCCGCTGAACAGCCGCCGCGGCGAGCGCCTTGGGGCTGAGCCTCTTCTCTCGCTCCTCCGCCGCATCTGAGCGGCCTGCGGTGTTGAGGTACGTCTGTGCCGCGTAGACCATCGCGCCCACGGTGGACGTCATGGTCCACGTCGCGAACGTCGAGAAGTCCCGGTGGTGGAGCCCTCGGAGGAACTGAGCGGTGTACGCTCCGAGCATGAAGGACCGGAACTGAAAGATGGTCCGGCCCATGGGCGAGCTGAGGAGGACGCTCGTTTGCCCCAGGTGGTTCTCCTGGATGGCAAGCCGAGACCACCGCCACACGGCACCCCGGAAGGCCGCGAACGCCTCTTGGTCGTCCCACTCTCGGAAGCCGCCCTGGATGAGCTGGCGCTTCGAGCCGGGGGCGGGCTCCTTGTAGGAGTGCTTGCGGATTTGGGCGAAGACCCGCTGGGCCATCTCATCGTCCAACCCGAGGGCCCGCATCCGATCCATGTTCAGGCCCAGCACCTTGGCTGAGCCCTCCGACTTCACGGCGGCGTTCACGATCTTCATGACCGCGGCGGCGGACGCCCAGCGGCGCGAGGCGGTGTCCACCACGCTCATCCCGGAGATAACGTTGGTGAACCGCTTGGCCGTGTGGAGGGTGTCCTGGACGCTGTTGAACGCTTGGCTCTGCGCGGACCTGTTGATGGGCACGCCCGCGTCATCCTCGATGCGCTTCCAACCGTCTCGGAAGAAGTCCGCACCGAACCCCGAAAGGTCTTCGATCTCGCGGGCGAAGCCGCTGTGAAGCTCTCCCGTCTTGGCGTCCCGGATGAGGGCCTTGAACGTGGGGATGCCCTCCAGTGCGGCCTTGATGCCAAACTGAGTGACCACGCCCATGGCCTCGCCCACCTGGGCCAAGCCCACCTGGTTCATGACCCGGATGAAGTTGTAATCCCGGACCACCTGGAGGGCCCGTCCCATGCCCGTCCGGTCGAACTGGTCAGGGACGCCCGTGATGCGCTCGTAGACGAACTCCATGCGCTTCTGGTCCGCATCGGCGCGTCCCACGCGGACGTCATAGGGGAGGTCCGTTCGGGCATCCCAGGTGGCGCGCATGTCCCGCACCAATCGATCGAAGTCGTCCCGCGAGGTGATGCCGTCAATGAGGAACTCCGGGGCGTCCGGTCGAAGCTCCGGGTGGTGGAGCGGGTTGCGGACCTGGACCATCGACATAGCGATTTGCCCGCTCATCTGCCGGGCGTAGGACCGGAAGAGGAATTGGCTGTCCTCGTGGAAGAAGTCCTTCATGCGAAGGGTCTCCCAGGATCCGTCACGGGCCCGTACCTGGGCCTCGAAGTTGGTGTCATAAAGGGACCGTCGCTTGGCCCTGGAGACGGTGGACCCCTCGCCGGGTGCCGGGGCGACCTGTCGGAGGATGAGGCTCTTGGCGGCCTCGTCCAGGTCCAGGTCATCGAGGGCCTTCCCTAGCGCCTCAACGTCCGCCCCGTGGAGGGCCCGGTCCAGGCTCGTCATGCCGGCCGTGGCCTCGCGGAGCTTCCTCAGGTAGCCCTTGCCCATTGCCGCGGCGACGTCGTCCGCCAGCTCCGGGGCCGCCGCCTTGAAGGCTTGGGCGAGGAACTGGCGGATGGCATCGTCACCGAACCGCGTCGTGACGGCGTCAATGCGCTCGTGGTTGGCGATGTTCGGGCGGTAGTTGGCATCGACCGGGATTTCCTCGAAGCCCTTGACGGCCTTCCGAGTAGACCCGTCGAGGAGGCCGGGGTTCTTCGCCAGCTCCAGGAGCCCAGCGTAGCCCTGTCGGAGCTTCGCCGCGGTCGATACGGCCTCGGGGGAGAAGTCCCTCACGCCCGGCAAGCGGTGGTCGATGACCGCGGTGACTTCCCGGTTGAACGCCTCGCGGGCCGCGGTGCGCTCACCCCACGGGATTTCCAGGCGGTTGGCGTAAGCCGTGAAGCCCTCGTGATGCGCCTTGTCGGCCATCATCCCATAGTCCCACTCCACCTGTTTCTGGAACTCCTCAGCCGTCCTCCCGGCCACCTTGGACTTGTCCGCGTTCCCGACCACGTCGGTTACGGTGGAGCCCATGAAGGCGCGTGTGGCGGCATTCTCGGAGCCCTTGCCCTTGCCCGCGAGGTCCCAGCGGAACCTGGACCCCCAGGACCGGGCCACGGCCTCGTCAACGGCGGCGTGCGCCCAATCCGTAGCGGCGTCCGTGAGGGTCTCACGAGAGGACGTGCGAGCCGCGCCGGCCGTGCTCCCCAGCTCGCCCATGGTGAAGGGAAGCGTGGGGGTCACGATCTGGCGGCCCGCGGCGTCCTCAGCGTCCGCGTGACGGCGGATGCCCTTGCCGATGCCCTCCAGTGCGGCGGCCTCTTCGGCAACCGCGGGGTTCCTGGAGATGGCCCCGAAGGCGCCACCCATGACCGCCCCGGTCCCGGCCGCCCATAGGATGTCCGTGCCGTGCGCCGTGGGCTTGTTCGCCACCCGTGGCACCTCCAGGGCGGCGTTGATGGCGGCACCCTCAGCGGCCCGGACGCCAGCCCCAGCGAGGCGGCTTGCCTTGGCCGGGAGTCCGATCTCCGGGGCGAGCGCGGTGAGGCCCAGCCCGACGACGTCCGTGAAGGCGGCGCCAATGCGGATACCCGTGCCGGTCCAGCCCATGGCGTCCATGCGCTTTTCGTGCTCAACGTCCTCTAGGATTTGGGCCTTGAGCTGGGCGAGGTGGGCCTCCGAGGTGGCCGCGCCTAGCTGAGGCTGGAGGTGTTTGGGGATGCCGTCCTGGGCCGCCTTGAGGACGTCCAGCGAAGGGGTCCACGTTGGGTCCGGGAGGAGGTCCGTCTGCCCGCGCAAGAGCCACGTCATGGTCTGCGCGTCCTTGGCCTCCCTCCACAGGGCCTCACCGAACCCGTAGGGCTGGACCCCTTCGGCTTGCTGGGCCCGGTATTGGTTCATCTCCACGTCGTTGATGGGGGACCGGGAGGCGGCCGGGTCGCTCCAATTTACCTTCGCGGTGCTGGGCGGAGCCGAGACACTAGCCGCGTCAACGGCCCCGCCCCCGAGAGAGGGGTAGGAGGCGGCACCCCCGTAGACGGCCTTCGCGTTGGCGAGTCGGCCCGTCCAGTTGTGGCCGCCCATCGGGTTGGCCCGAGAGTACCCTTGCGGGCGCTCGAAGTGCATGAAGGCGGCGGTGGCCTCCTCGATGTTCGTAGAGGCCCGGAGCTTGCCCGCGGCGAAGCCCTCGGAAGTGTCCAGCTCGTGTTGGGCGAACTCAAGCTGGCCCCGGAAGTCGTTGTCCGGGAGGCCCTTGTCGCGGAGGAACTTGAGGAGCGCCGGCTTGCGGTCGTTGTGTTGGAAGACCCCGAAGGCCGCCCCGCTGTCGCCCGCAATGCCGGGGTTGAGGTTACTCTCCGCCATCGCGTGTCCGACGATTGCGGCGGCCTGAACGGGGGACCATCCCTTGGATTTGAAGAAGTCGTATGCTTCCGCCTTGCGGTCAGCCATCGGGCGAGTTCCTGAGAGGTTGAGCCCGCGGTGCGCTGAGCGGCAGGCATGAGGGGACGTTCACGCAGGCCGCGAGGGTCCGCGCGTTGGGTGTCGGTGCATGGTTCAGGAAGGCAGGCCCCCAGGGATCAGCCTGAGGGCCGCGTCGAGGTGCTTTTACGAAGTGCCGTTCAGGCGGCTTCGTATTCGCCCTCGATCACGAGCTGTTGTCCGTTGGCGGTTACTGGGAAGCTGTTGGTCATGTTGTAGATTTCGACCCATGGGCTGTTCGGCCCGAGACGGCACATCAGCGGCGCTCCGGTGGTGGCGTTGTAGGCGACAAAGCCGGCGCACCACTCACCGTTGGAGGCGAACGGAAGGGTAGCTGTGAGGACGCTACTTGCTCCGTTCACGTTTGCCACGGTGCAATCGAGGCGAACCCGTACAGCCTTCCCGCGGCGGCGGTACTTGGCGATCTTGACGGAGACGGAAGGCGTGCCCCCGATGCCGCCGAAGGTGGGATTGTAAGGCGTTGACGCTTCGCTGATGATGGTTGGCGTGAAGACGTCCACCGCTCCGGTGATGCGATCTGTGCCCCCCGTCATCAGTTTGATGGCCGCGGTATCCCGAACATAGCCGCTGAAGTTTCCGACCCTGAGGAAATCGTCCGTGGGTTGGAAGCCGATACGGCCCGTGTTCGCGTTGTGCCCCACATCGAAGATATAGCCCTGTCCGAGCTGGGCGATGTTGAGCCCATCCACAATGACGTTGCCGACCACACCCGTTGTCTTGATGAGGGCTGAGTACTCGTCAGCGGACTTGTACGTCCCTGCGTGGGGTATGGTGTTGCGGATTACAACTAGATTGGCCCCGTCGATATAGATGAAGGCCGGCTTTGCAATGGCCGAGACGGAGCCCCCAGGCCCCGGCAGGATGGGCGCTCCGCCCTCGATCTCCACGCCCGTGTGGCCGCTGATGCGGATGCCGTAGCGGGAGAAGTTCGTGTCACCGCTGACGATTTTAAACGTGGGCTCATAGTCTGACGGCATCCCGCGGAGACCGTGCGAGAGGTTGACCATGTCCAGGCAACCCGCCCCGTTAACGGCAAGAAAGCCGCCTTCGTAGGATGCCTGTTCGGGGTCCCACACGGCACTCTCAACGGAGTACGCGGTCCCGAAGGCGCCGTTGTATCCGAAGTCCGTTGTCCAGGTCCCGTAGCCGTCCACATGCCGGACGCCGTAGGCCGCGAGACGCGGGTACGTGAAGGCGTGCGTCATCCGCGTGGCGCCGTCGAGCTGATGGCACCGGAGGGCTGACCTGACCGGCTGGCTTTGGACCGGGCTGATTGAGAGGATCAGCCAGGACCGGAGGAGTCGGACATGCGGCGAGGACAAAAGACGAGCGCGGAGCAGGTCGTTTTGAAGCTGCGCCAGATCGAGGTGCAGACAGCTCAGGGCAAGAGTTTGGCGTTGGCGTGCAAGGAGGCGGAGATCTCCGAGCAGAGCTATTACCGCTGGCGCAAGGAGTTCGGCGGCCTGCAGGTCGATCAAGCCAGGAAGATGAAGGACCTAGAGCGCGAGAACGCTCGCTTGCGGCGGCTTGTGGCTGACCTATCCCTGGAAAAGCAGGTGCTGGCGGACGTCGCCTCGGGAAACTTGTAGCCCCCGAGCGACGCCGGCAGGCGGTCGACGGCATTCGGGAGAAGTACGGCCTCTCGGAACGTCACGCTTGCCGGATCGTCGGTCAGCACCGCGGTACGCAACGCTACGTGCCGACCGTGCTGGCCGACGAGGATGATCTGACCCGCGCCGTCATTGCCCTGGCGTCCGAGTACGGACGCTATGGCTACCGCCGCGTCACCGCGCTGCTGCAGGCAGATGGCTGGCAGGTGGGCAAGGATCGGGTTCAGCGCATCTGGCGTCGCGAGGGGCTGAAGGTCCCCAGCCGACATAGACCCCGCAGCCGCCTCTGGCTGAACGACGGCTCGTGCGTGCGACTACGGCCGCTTCGCCGCAATCACGTCTGGAGCTTCGACTTCGTACAGGCCCAGACGCACGATGGGCGAAGCCTGCGCATCCTGACGCTGATCGATGAGCACAGCCGGGCATGCCTCGCGCTGAAGGTGGCGCGGCGCATCAACAGCCTCGGTGTGATCGAGGCGCTGGCCGACGCCATGTGCCTACATGGCATCCCAGAGCACATCCGCTGCGACAATGGCCCTGAGATGATCTCGAAAGCACTGCGCAAATGGGTCGCCAAAGCTGGCTCGCAAATCCAGTACATCGCACCGGGCTCGCCGTGGGAGAACGGGTACTGTGAGAGCTTCAACGGCAAGCTGCGGGACGAGTGCCTGCGCCAAGAAATCTTTTACTCGCTCAAGGAAGCCCAGGCCGTGATCGCCCTTTGGCAGAACA
>Ga0268290_100175_pt1 | contig 16325 bp, 18 predicted proteins | sample MetspRMADM_FD_191346 | JGI IMG/M metagenome (GOLD analysis project Ga0268290, IMG submission 191346) | Soil microbial communities from San-Diego area, Southern California, United States - Methylocaldum sp. RMAD-M | ecosystem: Environmental > Terrestrial > Soil > Desert | place: USA: California... | reverse complement strand
TGCGCGTGCTCGATGCGCCCGACCCGGCGCTTGAGCGCGCCGGTGAAGGCGCCGGCCTCGTGGCCGAACAGCTCGCTTTCCACCACGCTATCCGGCAGCGCGCCGCAATTCATCGCGACGAAGTTCCTGGACGCGCGCCGGCTCCAGCGGTGCAGGGCATTCGCCACTACCTCCTTGCCGGAGCCTGTCTCGCCGAGCACGAGCACGTCGACATCGGCACCGGCCACATCGCGGACGAGGCGGCGAAGCGCGACGATCTCCGGCGAGATGCCGAGGAAGGCGGGATCCTCCTCGATCGCCGCGTCGAGCCGGGCGTTGAGCCGGCGGTTCTCCAGAACGAGCCGGCGGTGGTCGAGGGCGCGACGCACCGAGCCCATCAGCGCCTCCGCCGGATAGGGCTTGGCGAGGAAGTCGTAGGCGCCCGAGCGCATCGCCGCGACCGCCATCGAGATGTCGCCGTGACCGGTGATGAGGATCACCGGCAGATCGGCGTCCACGGCACGGATCCGCTCGAACAGGACGCGCCCGTCGATACCCGGCAGGCGCACGTCGGTGACGACGACGCCCGGCGGCTCGGTCCGGATCGCCGCCAGGGCGGGCTCGGCTGCCTCGAAGGTCTCCACTCGGAAGCCGTCGAGTTCGAGGCTTTGACGATTGGCGCGCCGCACGTCCTCCTCGTCGTCGACGAAGACAATCCGCTCGGACAGGTCGTGAGAACCGGGATCGGACACGCTGTTCGGCTCGCTGCTCATGTGGCCTCCAGGCTCCCGACCGGGCTTCCATCCTTCGCCACGTCCGGCGGAGCGACGGCGCGGGTCAGCTCCATCCGGAAGCTCGTGCCCTCGACGCCTGAGCGCAGGCCGAGCGTTCCGCCGCATTCCTCGACGATGCCGCGGCAGATCGCCAGACCGAGCCCGAGCCCTTCGGACTTCGTGGTGAAGAACGGATCGAAGACCTGCGCCTGGACCGCCTCGGGAATGCCCGGTCCGTTATCGGCGACCTCGACGGCGACCCGCTCCTCCGTCTCTTCGATGCGCAGGGCGATCCGAGGCTCGGGTCGGCCGGTCACCGCGTCGAGGGCGTTCTGCAGAAGGTTGACGACGACCTGTTCCAGGCGCGGCCCGTCGCCGAGCACGGCCAGGTCGGGGGCGGGGGGCGGCACGTCGAGGGCGATCCCGGCCTGTGCCGCGCGCCAGGAGACCACTTCGAGGCTGCCGCGCACGATGTCGGAGAGGCGAACGGGCTCGCGCCGGCCCGAGGCGCGGCGGGCGAAACCCTTGAGCTGGCGCGTCAGGATTCCGATACGCTCGGTCAGCCGGCCGATGGCGGAGACGTTCTCCGCCGCGTCGTCGATGCGTCCGCGGCGCACCAAGATCGCGGTGTTGTCGGCGTAGGAGCGGATCGCGGCGAGCGGCTGGTTGATCTCGTGGGCCATGCTGGCGGCGAACTGCCCCAGAGCCGCCAGCCGCCCGGCCTGCGCCAGCTCGCGGCCCAGACGCTCGCGCTCGGCTTCGGCCCGGCGGCGCTCCTCGATCTCGGCGAGAAGCTGCCCGTTGGCTTCGCTGAGCGCGCGCGTGCGTTCGGCCACGCGCGCTTCCAGCTCCTCGCGCCGGGTCGCAGCCTCGGCCAGCCGTGTTCGCATCCGCCGCCGCCGGCCCAGCAGCGTGGCGAGCCCGGCCCAGGCGAGGCCGGTTGCCAGCAGGGCAATGACCCGGCCTTGGGCCCGCTCGCGCTGAACCGCGGCCGCGACAGGGGTCAGGGTGTGGAGATGCCATTCCGTGCCGGGAATCGCCGCGTCGAGCATCAGTGCCGGCCAAGCGGGTTTGGCGCCGCCTCCGACCCGCACGACGTCGCCGGCATCCGACGTGGCGTGTACCGGCAGGGGCAAGAGCGGCGCCTCACCGAATTCGAGTGCCTCGCGGATGCGCTTGCGTTCCTCTTCATCGACGGCGCGGAAGGCCTTGAAGCGCCAGCTCGGCTCGCTCGCCACCAGGACGATGCCGCGGGGATCGGTGACGAACACGCTCTCGCGGCTCGTGCGCCAAGCCGCTTCGATCCCGTCGAACTCGATTTTGACGACGACGACCCCGGCCGCCCGCGGCAGCCGACGGGCAAGATAGTAGCCCGGTCGGCCGCTGACCGTCCCCAGGGCGAATTGCGAGCCGGAACCGGCCGCCATCGAATTTCTGAAATAGGGCCGGAATCCGTAATTGCGGCCGATGAAGCTTTTCTCCGCGCCTGCATTGCTGGCGGCGACCGTCACGCCGTCGGCGCGAATCACGTAAATCACGGCCGCGCCGGTCGCCTCGGCGATCTGCGCGAGGCGTTCATTTACGCCCGTCACGAGACCGGGTTCCGGCGTGGGTGCCACGACGCGGGCGATCTCGGGGTCTGCGGCGAGCGCGAGCGGCAGCGAACTCTGCGTCTGCATCTCGGCCCGGAACGCCGCGACCTGCAGCCCGAGCGAAGAGAATGCGGAGCGCCGCAGGTCGGTGAGCGCCCAACGCTCCGCCACCCGTCCGCCGAGCCAGCCCGCCAGCGCCAGCACCACCAGCCCCGCCACCACGACGAGCGCGCGGCGATAATCTTTCGAGGCAGGCCAGGCGGGCACGATCACGCCGGTAAGCCCTGTGCGAAATTCCGGAACGTTCGGGAACCTCGCGTGCGGATCACCGCAACGGGCGAAACGGGGCGATCGTGGGACGGGATGGAAATATCATTCATTTCAAGGCTTTAACAAAAAGTTATCGGCACTTTCGAACTGGCATGCCGGTTGCCATTCCCCATGCGAAACGCAGCCATGAGCAAACCGCAGAGCTGTGTGCCGCGAGGCCAAAAGCAAGAGCGGACGGCGCCGGAAGCCTCCTGAGGGAGTCTTCGGTGAACCGGTCCGACGAACCGTCCACCGCTCCGACAGGGAGAAACGCCCATGGCCACCGTGCCGTCCCCGCTGACTGCGCCCCACGCGCCGTCAGCCCCTAAGCCCATCTACCGCACGCTCTACTTCCAAGTGCTGGTCGCCGTCGCCATCGGCATCACCCTTGGGCATTTCTACCCGAAGCTCGGCGCCGACATGAAACCGCTCGGCGACGCCTTCATCAAGCTCGTCAAGATGATCATCGCGCCGGTGATCTTCCTCACCGTGGTCTCCGGCATTGCCGGGATGACCAATCTTGAGAAGGTCGGCCGCGTCGGCGGCAAGGCGCTCGCGTACTTCCTTACCTTCTCGACGCTCGCGCTGATCGTCGGCCTCATCGTCGCCAACGTGCTCCAGCCCGGCCACGGCCTGCACATCGACCCGAACTCGCTCGATCCGAAGGCGGTCGCGACCTATGCCGGCAAGGCGAAGGAGCAGAACATCGCCGACTTCCTGATGAACATCATCCCGACCACCGCGGTCGGTGCGTTCGCGGGCGGCGAGATCCTTCAGGTGCTGTTCTTCTCGGTGCTGTTCGGCTTCGGCCTCGCCTTCCTCGGCGAGCGCGGCAAGCCGGTGCTCGACATCATCAAGGTGATGTCCGAGGCGATCTTCGGCGTCGTGAACATCATCATGAAGGTCGCCCCGATCGGCGCCTTCGGCGCGATGGCCTTCACCATCGGCAAGTACGGCATCTCCTCGCTGGCCAACCTCGCCTACCTCGTCGGCGCCTTCTACCTGACCTCGGCGATCTTCGTGCTCGGCGTGCTCGGCCTGGTGGCCCGCTACAACGGCTTCTCGATCATCAAGCTCATCCGCTACATCAAGGAAGAGCTGATGCTGGTGCTCGGCACCTCCTCCTCGGAGTCCGCCTTGCCCTCGCTGATCGAGAAGATGGAGCGCGCCGGCTGCTCGCGGCCCGTGGTCGGCCTCGTCGTCCCCACCGGCTACTCGTTCAACCTCGACGGCACCAACATCTACATGACGATGGCGGCCCTGTTCATCGCCCAGGCCACCGACACCCCGATCACCTTCGGCGAGCAGGTCCTGCTGCTGCTCGTCGCCATGCTCTCCTCGAAGGGCGCGGCGGGCGTGACCGGTTCGGGCTTCATCACCCTGGCCGCGACGCTGGCCGTCGTCCCCTCCGTGCCGGTCGTCGGCATGGCGCTGATCCTCGGCATCGACCGCTTCATGTCGGAATGCCGTGCCCTCACCAACTTCATCGGCAACGCGGTGGCCTGCATCGTCGTCGCCCGCTGGGAAGGTGAGGTCGACGAGGCCAAGCTCCGTGCCGCGCTGGGTGGCAAGCCGGTCGCCGAGGCGGTCCACGCCCCGGTCCTCCAGCCGGCCGAGTGATCCGGGCAGGAGGGCGCACCGTCCTGCGTCCTCCGTCCGGTATGGGAACCGCGGCAGCCGGACCATGGCTGCCGCGGTTTCTCGCTTTCAGGGATCGTCGCCGGGCTCTATCCTCCGCCGCGTTGCGGCGACGCTTCGGGATTCAGGGAGGACGCGCCATGCTCAAGGGACGTTGCCATTGCGAGGCCATCACCTACGAGATGCCGGCCGAGGTGGCCCATAGCGCGCTCTGCCACTGCTCGGATTGCCGGCGCCATGCCGGTGCGCCGATGGTCGGCTGGGCGATGGTGCCGGCCGAGCGCGTGACGATCTCCGGCGAGCCCTTGGTCTACGCCTCCTCCGAGCACGGTAGACGACATTTCTGCGGGCGCTGCGGCACAGGCCTGTTCTACATCAACGAGCAGATGCTGCCGGGCATGATCGACGTGCAAACCGGCACACTCGATACGCCCGAGGCCCTGCCGCCGCAGGTGCAGATCCAGGTGGCCGAGCGCCTCACCTGGATGGAGGAAGCGCATCGGCTGCCGAGCTTCGAGCGCTATCCGGCCGGCTGACGCCGCTCAGAGTGCCGCAAGCTCCTTGCGAACCCGCTCGACGAAGCGCGCCCGCGCCTGCTCTGTGGTGTTGTCCATGCCGGTCAGCGCGATCCAGTCGAGCCGGCAGCGCCGGGCGCAAAGCGGGCGAATGCCGAAGCGAAACAGCCGCCAGTCGGGCCAGCCGACGAGCCAGAGCAGCCAGCGCGGCGAGCCGTAGGTCGTCACCACCGCGATCCTTCGGATGTTGGTCAGGCGCGGCTGAAGCACCTTCGCCCCGCCCAGCGCGAAGGCGACGCCGGGCAGCCAGACCCGATCGAACCAGCCTTTCAGCATGGCCGGCGGCCCGAACCACCACGTCGGATAGATGAGGACCAGAGCCTCGGCCCGGCGCAGGGCGGCGACGTGGTCGGCGATGTCCGGCCGCTCGGCGCTCTCGTCGTAGTAGGCGCCCCGCTCCCTCGCGCTCAGGCGCGGGTCGAAGTTCTCGCCGTAGAGATCGAGAGTCTCGACGGCGTGACCCGTCGCTTCGAGTGTCGCAGCGGCCGTGTCGCGCAGGACGGCGTTGAAGCTGTCGGAGCGGGGATGGCAGTGGACCAGGAGAACGCGCATCGGGTTACGGGGCCGGCGCACCCGCCGCGCGCAGCCGGTCGAGCAGCGCCGCGTCGGCGTAGCCATCGGGCACGAGGCTATTCGCCTCCTGGAAGGCGCGGATCGCGGCGCGGGTCTTGGGGCCGATCTTGCCGTCGGCGCCGCCGACCGGATGGCCGAGGGCAGCGAGCCGCGCCTGCAGGTCGGTGCGCTCTTCCGTCGACAGCATGCGGTCGCCTCGCGGCCAGTCGCGGCTGAAGCCGGGCGCGCCGCGCAGCCGATCGGACAGGTGCGCCACGGTGAGCGCATAGGCGAGCGCCGTGTTGTAGCGCAGGATCACCCGGAAGTTCGGCTCCAGCAGGAAAGCCGGCCCCTTGGCGCCGGTCGGCAGCAACAGGGCGGCGCGGCGCTCGGCACCTTCGGGGAAGGCGCCGTTGGCCGGCTTAAGGCCGAGCGTCCGCCACTCGGAGAACGGCCGCTCGGTGGTCTCGTCGGCGAGCCGGTAATCGAAGTTGTCCGGCAGGAGCACCTCAAAGCCCCAGCCCTCGTTGGCGCGCCAGCCGGATTGTTTCAGGAAGTTGGCGGTCGAGGCGAGGGCATCGGGCACCGAGTGCCAGATGTCGCGCTTGCCGTCGCCGTCGAAATCGACCGCGTGGCGCAGGAAGGCGGTCGGCATGAACTGGGTGTGGCCCATGGCGCCGGCCCAGGAGCCGCGCAACCGTTCCGCGTCGGCATCGCCGTCGGCGAGGATCTTCAGGGCGGCGACGAGTTCGTCGCGCCACAGGCCAGGGCGGTCGGGGTCGCCGCAGGCGAGCGTCGCGAGCGCCGGCATGACCGGGCGGATGCCGCCGCCTTCGAGAGCGGCTCCATAGTTCGACTCGACGCCCCAGAAGGCGACGAGAACGTGCCGGTCAACGCCGTAGGCCGCCTCGATCCGCCCCAGCACCTCCGACCACTCGGCGAGCTTGGCCTGCCCCGTCGCGACCCGCTCCGGCGTCACGCTTGCTTCGACATACTGCCAGATCGGCTTGACGAACTCGGCCTGGGACTGGGTCGCCGGCACCACCGACGGATCGGGCGCAATCCCCGACAGCGCCGTCTCGGCCACTGTCCGCGGCACGCCGCGCTCCTCGGCGAGCGTCTTCAACCCGCCGAGACATTGCGCGAAATCCGGCGCGGTCGCCGGGCTTGTCGTCGGGTCGGTCGGTGCCTCGGCCCGCACCGAGGCTACGCCGGTGAGGGTCAGGGTGGCGAGGAGGAGCGCTTTGGCAGAGGGCCGCATGGGCGCAGCCTTACCATTTCTCCGGCCGATCGCGAGACCCGGCCTTGAGGTCGAACCTGGCGCGTCAGCTTCCGAAGGCGCTCGCCCGGGCGAAGGCGGCGGCGAACCCTGAGAGCGGCACGGTGATGATCGTCGGCTCCTTGGCATCCGGCTTCGTCGCCGAGATCGTGAGGCTGGTCGCCGTCCTCATGGCGTCGGTGGCGAGCGTCGGCAGGCTGATCGGAACGAGGCAGCCATCGCTGACGCAGAACGAGAATGGCGCGCCCTTGCCGAGCTGCCGGTCGTCGAGCTTGAACGAGACGCCGGGCTCGATCTGGAGGCCGAACGGCATCAGGATCAGGCCTTCGCTCTTCCCGTCCTTGGGCGGACGCAGTTCGATGCTGAACAGCCGCTTGCCCGTGCGCCGATCCCCCTGCGATTGGATGATGACGCAGTCGGTGCGCGCCTCGGCCCGGTTGCAGGTCATCGTCCAGTCGCCGTAGCTCTCGCTGACGGAGCTGGCGCCGGCCGGCCATTGGGCGGGGCCTGAGGCCGCGGCGGGTTCCAGCACGGTGCCGGTCGCTGCGGGGCTCGGCGTTTCCTTCGCCGGCTCCTTGGCCTCTTCCTTCTTCGGCGCCGGCTTGCGCGGGCGCGGCTTCGGCTTGGCGGCCGGCTCAGCGGGCGCGGCTTCGGGCGCCGCATCCTCCTGCGCCCAGGCGATGCCCGGCCCTGCCAGGACCATCATTCCGGCGAGCAGAAGCGCGGTGGTAGACGCGGTTCCGCGGAACAGAGGCGGCATGGTCGGGCTCCTGAGGGTGTCGTCCGGGGGCCGCCTAGCCCCGCTTGAGAAAGGATGCAATTGCAGGGACGCCGCAGAGAAGCACGATGGTGGAATTTGCGGCCAAGCCTGGAATCGTTCCACGAAATTCAGAACAATATCCCGGCCAAAGGCGGGATTATTGAGCAAAAGAAAACAGCTGGAGCGGTCATGAGCAACATTTACGATCACGCCCCGCGCGACGTTCGCGGCGAGCCCCACCCGCTTTCGCAATATCGCGGCAAGGTGCTCCTGGTCGTCAACACCGCTTCGAAATGCGGGTTCACACCGCAATATCAGGGCCTGGAGACGCTTTGGCGCCGTCATCGAGCCCGCGGCCTGGTGGTGCTGGGGCTGCCCTGCAACCAGTTCGGCGCCCAGGAGCCGGGCGATGCCGCGGCCATCGAGCAGTTCTGCTCGCTCACCTACGACGTGACCTTTCCGGTGCTCGCCAAGATCGAGGTCAATGGCCCCGGGGCCGACCCGCTCTACGTCGACCTGAAGCGGCAGAAGCCCGGGCTGTTCGGTACGAAAGCCATCAAGTGGAACTTTACGAAGTTCTTGATCGGCCGCGACGGCCGCGCGATCGGTCGCTTTGCACCATCCACCAAGCCCGAGGCCCTGGAAGGCGCGATCGAGCGGGCGCTGGCCGCGCCGGGCGGGTAGGTCTCAGCGCCCAGCCCGGGTCGCAGGGCCCGGATCGATCGCCGGCAATTCGCCGGGCGGCAGGCCCGGGGCAGCAGCAATCGCCTGCGGTGCGTCGACGCCCCGGGCGCGGTTGGCGAGTGCGACGGTCAGCTTCTCAGCGGGCTCAGAGCCCATCAGCGCCAGCACCTCGGCCATCTTGCGCGGGTTCATGGCCATCACGATCGGCACCAGCGTCTCGAGGTTCAGGCGGTCGAAGACCCGGGCCGCGTCCTTCGGCTTCATCGTCTCGTACATCAGGACGATGCCTTTCATCCCCGCCTTCTCGGCCTCGGCCCGCTTGCTCCCCTCGGAACCGACCTTGTCCTCGGCCCCCTTCAGGTCGGCTACGCCGGATTCGAGCTTGCGCTCGGCGTCCTTGAGCATCTGCTCGCGCAGGTCGAGCTCGTCCCCGCGCTGCTTGAGCGTCTCGCGGCGGGCAGCGAGCTTTTCGAGGATCGCGCGCTCGCTTTCCGAGACCGGTTCCTGCACCTGCGGCTGGTAGACCGGCGGCGGGGCGGGTTCCGCCTTCTTGGGCGGTGCCGAGACGGAGCCGGTGGTCGTCGGGTCGGTCGGCTCGTAGTTGGTCCGCGCCTTGGCGAGGACGCGGGCGAAGTCCGGCAGTGGTGTACCGGGAGGCGCCGGGTCGTCGGCCACCAGAGCGGTCAGCTTGAGCACGAGAAGCCCAATCGCCGCCAGGGTTACGGCGTCGATCAGGCGCAGCCGGAAGGGACGCGCCGGAAGGCTCGCGAGGCGTGCGAGTCGGCGCGCGGGCAGGCTCATGCGGCCCTGGCCCGGAGACGGTCGAGAGCGCGCTCGGACAGGGCCTGGGCGGCGGCGAGCGCCGCGCCGACGCGTTCGCCGTTGCCGCCGGCGGAGGTGGCCTCGACCACGACAGGTCGCGGGCCTCCAGCGACTGCGGAAGGCGCTGCGGCGGATGCCGGCCCAGCGGCGGTCCGTGCCTGGCCGACGATGGCCGCGATGCGGTTGATCACACTCTCACCCGCCTCCACATGCGCGGCCAGATCGGTGCTGGTGCGCTCGGCGGCGGCGAGGCGTTCGGTGAGCGTGCGGTCGCACTCGTCGAGGGTGGCGCGCAGGCCCGCGATGGCCCGTTCGGCGGTGGCGCTCGCCACCACGAGGTCGCCGATGGTGGAGCGCAGGGCCGACTCGTCCGCCTTGAGCCGGCTGATGCGCGCCGAGAGCTTTACCGAGGAGACGATGGTAGCCACCAGCAGAACGGCGACGAGAACGTCGGCAGCCATCGAGACGAAGAAGGTCATCATGGTCACCCTGCGGCTCAGCCGTCGTTACGGTTCTGCATCGAGATTTCGTAGGCCTGGAGCGTCGTGCGCGACTGCCGCAGGGGCCGGGCCACCTGCACCGCGATGGCGTCGTCGATCCGGCCGATCCTCCCTTGCGTCAACGCCCAGTCGCCGCAGCGCACGGTGATGAGGTCGGTGGGCTTGCGGTCGAACATCAGTGTGTCGCCGACCTTGAGGTTGAGCACCCGCTTCAGCGGAAGCGTCACCTCGTGCAGCACCGCCTCCATCTCCACGTCCGCCTGCCAGATCTCGGTGGCGAGGTGGCTCTCCCAAACCTGATCGCGCCCGAGCCGCTCGCCCATGAAGCTCTGCATGAGCAGGTCGCGGATCGGCTCGATCGTCGCGTAGGGAAACAGGATCTGCATCCCGCCGCCGCGCCCGTCCATGTCGAGCTTGAGCGTGATCAGGATCGCGGCGTTGCCGGGCCGGGTGATGGTGGCGAAACGCGGATTGGTCTCGATGCGGTCGATCCCGAACCGCACCGGCGAGAGCGGCTGGAACGAGAGTTCGAGGTCGGTGAGGATGATCTCGACGAGGCGGCGGACGAGGCTCATCTCGATCGTGGTGAAAGGCCGCCCGTCGAGCCGGCTCGACGAGCCGCCGCGCTTGCCCCCGAGCAGGAGGTCCATGGTCGAGTAGGCGAGCGTCTGCTCCACGGTGACGAGGCCAGAGCCTTCCCAGGCATCCGCCTTGAACACGCCGAGCAGCGTCGGGAGCGGGATCGCGTTGAGGTAGTCGCCGAAACGGACCGAGGTGATGTTGTCGAGCGTCACCTCGACATTGTCCTGGAAGAAGTTGCGAAGGCTGGTCGACAACAACCGAATCATCCGGTCGAAGACGATTTCCAGCATCGGCAGGCGTTCGTACTGAACGACGCCCGAATCGACGATGGCGCGCACGCCCCCCGCGCCGGAGGCGGAGAGCTCGCGCAGGGAGAAGCCGAGGACGCCGTCGATCTCATCCTGGTTCAGGATGCGGTCGTTGCCGGCGAGTTCGGGGAGATTCTCGGTCTCCCCGTCCTCGATCATCGTCGCCCACTCGGCAGCGACGTCGCCCGCGCTCTTGGTCGTGCCCTGCTCGGCGAGCGCCGCGCCCCACTCCTCGGCGAGCGAAGCGTCGCCGCCGCCCTCAGAGCCCTGCTCGGCAAAGGCCGCCGCCCAATCGTCCTCCAGCTCGTCTTCGGGACCGGTCATGCCTGTCGCGCGCTCGCCTGTGTCTTAAGCGTTAAGGGTTCGGGAGGGGGCAGCTGCGCCGTTCACTGAACGATCACGTCCTTGAACAGCACCGCCTCGGCCTTGGCCGGATGCAGCGCGATGTTGACCCTCCGAAGCAACTCCTCGCGCAGACGGTACAGACCGGTGGAGCCGGCCAGGTCGCTCGCCCGGATCTCGCGCAGATAGGTCTGAAAGGCGTCCTCGACGCGCGGCATCAGCGGCTTGACGGTCGCCTCGACCTTGGCGTCCTTCAGCTCCAGTGCGACGCGCAGCTTGAGCACGTTGGCCTTGGTCGCACCCGGATCGGGGCTGAGGTTGACCAACATGTCGCGCATGTCGAGGAACACGACCTGCGCCTTGGGGTCGACCTTCTCGGCCGCGTGCTCGCCATGGGCATCGGCATGCGCCGCCCGGTTCTTCATGAAGAAGAACCCGCCGCCTCCGCCGAGGAGCAGCACCGCGGCGGCGATGATGATGAGCTTCTTCTTGGACTTCGGCGCTTCCGCCGCGCCCTCTTCGCCCTCGGCCGCGGGCGCCTTTTTCGGCTTCTTGGCCATGTGCTGCTCGTCGGCAAACCGGATCGGGACGATGGGGCGGGACCCGCGCGCGACGCGCAATTCCCGTCCCTTCCTTCTCGGTCGACGTGGTTAACTCTCGGTTAAGCCGGCAGAACTTGCCGGGTCGGACTTGCCGCCGGCTCAAGGCGGACCGGTGCCCGCTCCGAGGCGCGATAGCCCCAAGTCACTGTTCGTTAAGGTAAAAACGAGCGCGACCGGATTGGCACGGCCCCTGCGGTGGATGGCACGAACCCGTCGCCATCCGAGGCACATCATGCAGAACGCGCTCTTCGTCGGAGTCTCCGCTCAGGCCGCGCTCGCCCGCGAACTCGACGTCATCGCCAACAACATGGCCAACGTCTCGACCACCGGCTTCAAGGCGCGCTCCGCCCGCTTTCAGGAATACCTGATGCCGGTGGCCTCCGCCGACAGCTTCCAGCGCGGCGACCGGCGCCTCTCCTACGTGATCGACCAGGGCACGCCCCTCGACCTCACGCAGGGGCCGGTGGAGCCCGACGGCAACCCGATGCACGTGGCGCTACGCGGCGACGCCTTCCTCTCCGTCCAGACGCCGCAGGGCCCGCGCTACACCCGCAACGGCGCCTTCGAGCTCGACGCCCAGGGCAACCTCGTCACCTCGGATGGCTACGCGGTGCAGGGCGACGGCGGCCCGATCACCATCGGCCAGCAGGAGACGGGGCTCGCCATCGCCCCCGACGGCACGGTCTCGACCAATCTCGGCGTCCGCGGCCGCCTGCGGCTCGTTACCTTCGCCAACGCCCAGGCGCTGAAGTCGGAGGGCGCCAATCTGTTCTCGTCCGAGGCCCCCCCCCGGCCCGTCGGCCCCGGTGCCCATCTGGAGCCCGGCGCGCTGGAGCGCTCCAACGTGAAGCCGGTGGTCGAGATGACCCGGCTGATGGACGTGAACCGCACCTACACGATGGTCTCGAGCGTGATTTCGCGCCTCGACGACCTGCGCGGCACGGCGATTCGCCGTCTCGCCGATGTCGCCTGATCGCTTGGCCTGATCGCCCGGAAGGTAGACCCAGATGCGCGCCCTCTACGCCGCCGCCACGGGCATGGCGGCCCAGGAACTCAACGTCCAAGTCATCTCGAACAACATCGCGAACCTGCGCACCACCGGCTACAAGCGCCAGCAGGTGCATTTCCAGGATCTGCTCTATCAGAACCTGCGCCGCTCCGGCTCCTCGACCTCGGACCAGAACACGATCCTGCCGGCCGGCCTTGCGTTGGGCTCGGGCGTGAAGACCACCTCGACCGCCCGCGCCATGACGCAGGGGCCGCTGGCGCAGACCGAGAAGGATTACGACGTCGCGATCCGCGGCGAGGGCTTCTTCCGCATCCGCCTGCCCGATGGACGTACCGCCTACAGCCGCGACGGCTCGTTCGACCTCGACGCGCAGGGTCAGATGGTGAGCCGCGACGGCTACCTGCTCGATCCCGGCGTGACGGTGCCCAACACCGCCACCTCGGTGATGATCTCGGCCACCGGCGCGGTGCAGGCAACCCTTCCGGGCCAGACCGCGCCGCAGGCGCTCGGCCAATTCCAGCTCGCCCGCTTCGTCAACAAGGTCGGTCTCGAATCGATCGGCGACAACCTGTTCGTCGAGACCGCGGCATCGGGCCCTGCCATCACCGGCCTGCCGGGCTCGGAGGGCTTCGGCAACCTGCAGCAGAACTACCTCGAAGAGGCCAACGTCAACGCGGTCACCGAGATCTCGTCGCTGATCGCGGCGCAGCGCGCCTACGAGATGAATTCGAAGGTCGTCACCGCCGCCGACCAGATGCTCTCGACTACCTCGCAGATGTTCCGCGGCTGAGGATCCGACCCGTGATGCACGCCCTCAGGCCGATCCGCCGCCCCGCCCCGCTCGCCGTCACCCCCTTGTCCCGCGGCGCGATCGGCCGGACCGTGTTCGCCCTTGCCGCCTTCATGGCGATGACTCTGTTCGCCCTTCCGCTGATGGCCGCCGGCAATCCACTGCGCCTGCGTGGCGACGTGACCGCGCGCGGCGACACGCTGAGCCTCGGCGATCTCGTGGAGGGCGCGCCGGCCGAGCTCGCCGGGCGGCCGCTGTTTCGCGCACCGGCTCTGGGTGCGATCGGCACGATCCAGGCCCGCCGCATCATCGAGTCCGTGGCCGCCTTCGGCCTCACGGGCATCGAGACCGGCGGCCGCGTGCAGGTCACGGTGCAGCGCGCCGCCCGCCGGGTCGGGCCGCCGGAGATCGAGGCGGCGCTGAAGCGCGCGCTCGAAACCGGCTACGGTCTCGATGCCAAGGCGCTGTCGGTGCGGCTCGACGGCGATGCGCCGGTGCTGCTCGCCCCGCTCGACCTTGATGGGCAGGCGGCGGCGGTCGATGTCACCTACGATCCCCGCACCCGTCGGGTCGCCGGCCTGATCGTGCTCGGGGAGCGGCAGGCTTCGCTCCGGGTCGGCGGCGTCGCGGTCGAGACCCGTGAGGTGGCAGTGCTGACCCGCAGCCTTAATCGCGGCGAAGCGATCGCGAGTGCCGACCTCAGCCTCGAGCGCCGCCCGCGCGACGCCGTGCCGGCCGACGTGCAGGGCGCGCCGAGCCTCGTCGCGGGTCAGGTCGCGCAGCGTCCCTTGAGCGCTGGCTCGGTCCTGCGTTCGGGCGACGTGGCGCCACCGGATCTCGTCGCCCGCGGCGAGAGCGTAGCCATCGTATTCGAGACGCCCGGTGTGTCGCTGTCGATGCGCGGCGTCGCCAACGAGAGCGGCCGGCTCGGGGCCAGCGTCTCGGTGACCAACGGCGCCTCGAAGAAGGTGCTTCAGGCCGTGGTGATCGGTCCCGGCCGCGTCTCGGTGGGTCCGGCCCCGCAGCCTCAGCCCGTGCTCCAGGCCAGCGCCGCCCCCTAGGCGGCTCCCCCTCCCCTCGCCCTTCTTCCCGTCTCGCCCGCGCCGGACCCTTCCGATGACCGCTCGCCGCTCCCTTCCCCGTCTCGCCATGATCCTGGCGCTGGCGCCGCTCGGCGCCTGCAACACCGTGGACCGGCTCTCGCAGGTCGGGGCGACGCCGGCGCTCTCGGCGATCGAGGACCCGACCGCTCAGCCCGGCTACCGGCCGCTGCGCATGGCGATGCCGGATGTCGCCCCGGTCTCCTACGCGCCGAATTCCCTGTGGCGCACCGGTTCGCGGGCCTTCTTCAAGGATCAGCGTGCGGCGCGGATCGGTGACCTGGTCACCGTCAAGGTCAACGTGACCGACCGGGCCAACCTCAACAACGAGACCAAACGCTCCCGTACCAACGCAGAAGGCTTCGGCCTGCCCAACGCCTTCGGCCTGGAGAAGAGCGCGGGCGTGGCCGCAGCCGGCATTTCCCCTGACAAGCTCATTAACGGCACCTCGACCTCGTCGAGCGACGGGGCGGGCTCGGTTCAGCGCGCCGAGACCGTGACCACCAACGTTGCCGCCGTCGTCACGCAGGTGCTGCCCAACGGCAACCTCGTGGTCGAGGGCAAGCAGGAGATCCGCATCAACTTCGAGGTGCGCGAACTGATCGTCGCCGGCGTGGTGCGTCCCGAGGACATCGAGTCGGACAACACCATCGATTCAAGCAAGATCGCTCAGGCCCGCATCGCCTATGGCGGGCGCGGCCAGATCACCGACGTGCAGCAGCCCCGCTACGGCCAGCAGCTCGTCGATATCTTGCTGCCGTTCTGATCGGGGGAGCGCGCCCTCAGTGCTCGGTGCCGGGCCGGTTCGGGCGCGGCGCCTCGCCGTGGGCTTGAGTGAAGGCGGAGCGCTGCGGATCGCGCTTCGACTGCGCCACCCGGCCCCGCTGCCAGATGGCGAAGGCCGCGACGAGGACGATGGTCACGATCGCGAGCAATGGAATGAGCACATCGTTTGACACGGCCATTTCCTCCGATGATTGTGTTCGGGGCCAAGTGGCACGCGAAAGGAAAGTTCCGAATAGTCAAGCCGTCAATGGGCGTCGGAAGTGTGCGGCATGATGACTTTGTCGGACTTCATCGATACGAAATAAGACGGAAGTCCTCGCCGATCGATGCCATTCGGATCTTGGGTCGGCTGGGGCGGATCGTCACGCTCCCTGCGGACGCGGCCATTTTACGCTCCGGCGCGCAGGATCGAGCCGTAGCGCTTTAGCACTTCACCCCTCGGGTCGCTGGTCGCCGCGGGCGTCGCGCCGGACATCACCCCCATGTCGTCCTCCGCGGCCGAGGAGAGGGCGCCATCCTTCAGCGTCATCACGCCGGACAGCGTCTAGATGTCGAGCATGTGTGTCGTGTAGCGAGCATAGGCCGCCGCCTGCTCACCCTTGCTTCGGGCGCTCTTCTTCGCCTCGTTGTAGAGTTCCAGCGCCTTCTGCGCGGCATGCATGGCTTTCAGGGAGGCGACGCTCTCGAACTCCTTGGCCAGGTCCGGGTCGTCCCGGAACAGCTTCTCGATCTTCTTCTTGTATGGGCTGTCGCTCACGATCGATCTCGACTCGATCCGAAGGGAGATCGGATCGTCGATGGGGATGCCCTTCTCTGCGAAGGCTGCGCTCAGCCGGCTCGCGAGGGCATCGGAGCGCGCCTTCAGTCGCTCGTCGAAGGATCGGGTCGCGTTGGCGGCCGCTTCTCGCGCCGTCTTGAGGCCGTCGAAGGCCGCTTGCTCGGGCTCAGGGCGCTTCACCACCGCTGTCGCGGGCGGGAGGCCGCGACTTTTCTGCGCGCCCTGCGGCTGACCGGCACGCCTCGCCGAGGCATCGAGCGCCGCGCTCGCCCGCGCGGCCGACCCTGCCTCCCGGCTGGCCTTGATGGCGGACATCGACGCTCCCCCCTCTGGACGAACAGGTCCGCTGGGTGTGGTCGCGAATCGACACGGCCCTGGAGCGTGATGCAACCACAAGATCGGTTTTTCGTTGCCGAACTGTGAATCGAGGACGGTCCGGTCGCGCCCGCCGTTGTCAGAGGCTGCGCGACAGCACCAGCGGCCCACCCTGCGCGCCCCGGCCGTACGGCGAGGGGGAGAGCGAGGGGCGGCCGTAGACGGTGGGCGTGCGTGTCTTGGCGACTTC
>Ga0268290_100174_pt1 | contig 16413 bp, 17 predicted proteins | sample MetspRMADM_FD_191346 | JGI IMG/M metagenome (GOLD analysis project Ga0268290, IMG submission 191346) | Soil microbial communities from San-Diego area, Southern California, United States - Methylocaldum sp. RMAD-M | ecosystem: Environmental > Terrestrial > Soil > Desert | place: USA: California... | reverse complement strand
GCCACGCGCGCCGCCGCCCGCGCATCCAACCGCGGCAGCAGGCAGGCGAATTCCTCGCCGCCCATCCGCCCGAACACCGCCTCGGGCGGCAGCAGGGGAGCGGCGATGTGGCAGAACGCGGCCAGAGCCGCATCGCCGATGCTGTGGCCGTAGCGGTCGTTGATCGTCTTGAAGTGATCGAGGTCGAACAGGAGCAGCGCGGCGGGCTCGATCGCGAGACGCCGCTCGGCCACGGCGACCAGGGCACGGCGGTTGGCGATTCCGGTCAAAGCGTCGGTCTCGGCGGCCAGCCGCTGCTCGCGCTCGGCCCGCTCCTTGGTCAGCGCCATGAACACGAAGGCGATGGCGACCGAGAACAACGTGCCGGTGAAGCAGAGAATGGCGAACCATGGCGAGGCGACTGCGACGGAGACCGGCAGCGGCATGGTGACCGCCAGCGGTATGCGGGCCCAATAGAGGCCTGCATAGGTCGCGAGCAGCGCCAGGGCCGGGTAGCGGGACACCAGCGGCTCGCCGCGGCCGCGCCAGATCAGGAGCGCACCGGAGGCACAGTAGAGCCCGGCCAACGTCGAGGCGAGGCTGACGCGGGCGGCCAGCGACTCGAAGAAGGCTGGGACGGCACAGGCCGCGAGCCAGAGGGCCGCGCCGGCCAAAGCCCAGTCGAGCCGCAGCCGGCGGCCCTCGAAGGCGCGCACGCCGCTCCAGATCAATCCGTAGGCGCCGATCATCAGCGCGTTGGCGAGACCGATGGACAGGCTGTCCGGGATCTGGCCGCGCAGGGCCAGCATCAGCGAGGCGAAGCTACCGATAAGGTGCGCGATGCCCCAGACCACCAGAGAGCGCTCGCGGCGGGTCTGGCCCCAGGACAGCAGGAACAGCACGCCCACCGTGAAGGTGACGGCGGTCGTCATCATGAAGAGAGTCGCGAGATCGAGGCGCATCGTATCCTGGCACCGGCCCGGTTGAGCCGCTGCACCGCCTCCTCAGTCTCGTGGCCTGCTAAAAAGGGCAGACCACGACCTCAATGTCAATGGCAATATATCGCATCGAGTCCGAAATTTATAGCAATGCGCCGCCATTTCTGCTGAAAAATTGGCACTATGTTATGTTTCGATACAGTTCTTATGTCGAGACAGTCTCGATGTCGATGTAATCGTTTGGATCGTTGAGTGGATGGAGGTCGCGCACCATGCCCTTCAACCGCTCGTCGAGGACATGGGTGTAGATCTGTGTCGTTGAGATGTCGGCATGTCCCAGCAATTCTTGGACGATACGCAGATCGGCACCGTTCTGGAGCAGGTGACTCGCGAAGGCATGGCGCAGGACGTGCGGACTCACCCGGTCCGTGCGCAGGCCGGCGGCGGCGGCGGCGGTCTTGAGATCGCGGGCGAAGGCCTGCCGGGTCAAGTGACCGCTCTCGCTCTCGGCCGGGAACAGCCAGGGACCGTCCGCGGGCAGATGCGCGACGTGGGCGCGCATCGCATCTCGGGCGAGGTCGGTCAGCGGCACCAAGCGCTCGCGCCCGCCTTTTCCCTTGACCACGAGATAGCGCTCACGGGTCGCGGCAGCCGATCGCGGCAGGGCCACCAGTTCCGAGACGCGCAGGCCCGTGGCGTAGAGGAGTTCGAGCAGGCAGAGCATCCGCGCGGCGGCCCGGACCTCCGCCCGGTTGTCACCCTCCGCATCGACCCGCTCGCGCGCCGTCGCGAGCAGGCGGTCGACCTCCGCCACCGACAGGATCTTCGGCAGGCCCTTTGCACGGCGCGGGGCGGCGACCGGGGCAGTCGGATCGGTCTCGGCATAGCCCTCCGCGTAGAGGAAGCGGTGGAAGCCGCGGATGCAGGAGAGACGCCGTGCGGCCGAGGACGCCTTCAGCCCGCGGGGCTCCAGGGAGGCGACGTAGGCGCGGACTTGGTCGGCCTGCGCTTCCTCGGGGTCGATACCGCCTTCCGCAAGATATCCGAGGTAATCGTCGAGGTCGCGCCGGTAGGCAGCCAGGGTGTTGGCCGCTGCGCCACGTTCGGCCGCGAGCATGTCGAGAAAGAGTTGGCCCGGATCCTCCGCCCCGTCCGGGAGCGTGGAACCGTCCGCGCTCATCGACTGCCCGGCTGGAGCTTCGCGGGAGGGATCGGGACACTCATCTCCCGTGGGGTCGGCTGAACGAAGGTGGCCAGCGCGAACATGCCGGCGAAGACGAGGCCTACGAGGATCGCGATCGTGGCCAGGAAACGGAACAGGGTGGGCAAGGGAACCGGCCTTTCGCCGAGGATACGCGGACGAGCGGGTCGTGTTGCGATGCGCAAACCGTGGGCTTCGATCACACGGCGCCGATGCAAAGGCAAGGTCTCGCCGAACACACCCGGACCGGTCTATCGAACCGATGCGAAACCGCTCCCCGCCCGTCCTTAAAGCCTCAGAAGCGGTTCTTCCACATGCGCAAAGCGGTGAATACCACCGCAGGATCGGAGCCCGGCTCAAGCCCCGCCGAGCGGGCGAGAACCGGCTCGCCCACGCGCAGGAACGGGTTGGTCGCCTTCTCCTCACCGATGGTCGAGGGGATCAGGAAGCCGCCCGTCTCGGCGAGCCTCTCGGCCTCGGCCACGCGCTCCTTCAGGTCGGCGTTGCCCGGATCGGCGGCGAGCGCGAAGCGGCCGTTGGAGAGCACGTAATCGTGGCCGCTATAGACCGCCGTCGCGTCGGGCAGTTCAAGGAAGCGGGCCAGCGAGTGCCAGAGGGTGGCCGGCTCGGCCTCCATCACCCGGCCGCAGCCGAGGGTGAACAGGGTATCGCCCGCGAACACCACGCCGGCGTCGGTGAAATGATAGGTGACGTGGTCGGCGCAATGCCCCGGCGTCTCCCAGACCGCGGCCGAGAGACCGCCGACCGTCACCGTGTCGCCTTCCCTGACGTAGCGGGCGGCATCCGGCACCGCCGCGCGCGCCTTCTCCGGCGCGGTCACCCGCGCGCCCGTGCGCTCCACCACCTCCGGAATTCCCTCGATGTGGTCGCCGTGCCGGTGGGTGACGAGAATGTCGGTGAGTTGCCATCCCTCCGCGTCGAGGACGGCGAGAACCGGCCCGGCCTCCGGCACGTCGATGGCGGCACAGGCGCCGCTGACGGGATCGCGGATCAGCACGCCGATATTGTCGCTCCGGCACAGGAAGGTGCGGATTTCGGTGGCCGCTCTCGTCATCGAAGACCCTTTCGCCAGGACTGACTTTTTCCGGCTGACTTTTTGGCTCGGACCGGTAGCACAAGCCAAGCGCGGGACGCACCCGGTTCGGAACCTTTGCACGACCGTGACGGTTCCGAAGTCAACGGCACCGCCACGCTTGCGCGCGTCTCGCTGGGGGACATGCCGGACCCGCTTGCCGGACGCGCCCGCGATCCCCATTGATGCGGCACCAGCCTTGCGGCATCCGTCTCGTGGAGGACAACCGGCCGTGCCGGCACCCCATCCGATGCGCCTCGACGTCACGGACCTGCGCGCCTTCTACGCCTCTCCGCTCGGCGTCGTCACGCACCGTGTCGTCGGCCGGACCATTCACGGCTTCCTCGGCTCGGTCTCGGGGCTGCGCGTGCTCGGGCTCGGCTACGTCACGCCCTATCTCGGCCCGGTCCACGTCATCGCCGAGCGCACGCTGGCCTTCATGCCGGCAACGCAGGGCGTAGTGAACTGGCCTTCCAGCGGGCGCTCGGTGACGGCGCTCGCGGATCTCACCATGCTGCCGCTGCCCGAGGCCGCCGTCGATCGCGTCGTCCTCGTCCACGGCCTCGAAGCGGTGGAGAGCCCGAGCGAACTGCTCGCCGAGGTCTGGCGGGTGCTGACGCCGGGCGGGCGTCTGATCCTCGTCGTGCCCAACCGCACCGGCGTCTGGGCGCGGCGCGACGCGACCCCCTTCGGTCACGGCCAGCCCTACAGCCGCTCGCAGCTCTCGCGGCTGATGCGCGAGACGCTGTTCTCGCCTGAGGGATGGGCCGAGACGCTCTACATGCCGCCGATCCGCAGCCGCTTCTGGCTGCGCACCGCCGCCGCCTGGGAGCGGTTCGGCACCGGCCTCGCCATGCCGTTCGCCGGTCTTCACGTGGTCGATGCGACCAAGCAGCTCTACCGACCGGTCGCGGTGCGACAGGTCCGTCGCCTGGAGAGCCGCGTGCCCGCACGGGTGCTGGTGCCGGCCGGACAGCCGGGCTAAAGCCCGCTCCTTTCCCGCAGACTGCCGAGCCGAGCCCGCATGCTGGCATCCATCGGATTCGAGACCGTGCTGGCGAGCTTCCTGCTCGCGCTGTCCGGCCTGTTCTCCATCGTGAACCCGGTCGGCTCGGCGCTGATGTTCGCGCAGATCACGGCCGACCGCTCGCAAGCGGAGCGGGCGGAGCTGTCGCGACGGATCGGCTTCTACGCCGCCCTTGTGATGCTCGCTGCCCTCTGGGCGGGCGCCCCGATCCTCAACTTCTTCGGTGTCTCGCTCGCGGCCCTACGCATCGCCGGAGGCCTGTTCGTGGCGGCCTTCGCCTGGACCCTGCTCAACGCGCCCGAGACGCGGGAGGCACGCAAACATGCCGAGGCGGAGCCGGAGGCCGGCGAGAATCTCGCCGAAGTCGCCTTCTTCCCGCTCACCCTGCCGTTCACCACAGGGCCGGGCACCATCGCGGTCGCCATTGCGCTGGGCGCCAACCGCCCCTCCGAGCCAGCCAATCTCGCCGGTTTCTTCATCGGCGCGTCTCTGGCCGCCATGGCCATTGCCGGCATGATCCGCCTCGCTTACGGATCGGCGGACCGGCTCGTGACCCTGATCGGGCCGGTGCGGGCGCGGGTGCTCGGACGCCTCTCGGCCTTTCTGCTGCTGTGTGTCGGCACTCAGATCACCGTCAACGGCGTATCGGATGTGCTCGGACCACTGATCGCGTCGCAGCGGGCTTGAAGCATCTTCCCGAAAGTTGGCCGCCGGCTTTCGGAAAAAGGCGGCGCAAGAACAGAAGGCTGGCGCCTCGTCGGCCGCGATTTCAGTTAAATGCCGTCTGGCAATAGCCCACGACCCATCTCAGCGGGAAGTCGATCATCATGAAGCTCGTCGTTGTCGGCGCCGAGGGGCGCATGGGGCGGATGCTGATCCGGGCGGTCGCGGAGGCCAGGGGCTGCACGCTGCACGGTGCGGTCGAGCGCGCGGGTTCACCCGCCATAGGGCAGGACGCCGGACGTCTGGCTGGCATCGGTGATCTCGGCGTGAGCGTGAGCGACGATCCGCTGTCCCTGTTCGTGGCCGCCGACGGCGTCTTGGACTTCACCGCCCCGGCGGCGACGGTCGCCTTCGCCGAGCTCGCGGCACAGGCCCGCATCGTCCATGTCGTCGGCACCACGGGACTCTCCGAGGCCGACCTGAAGCGGCTCGAGGCGGCGAGCTACCACGCCCGCATCGTGCGCTCAGGCAACATGTCGCTCGGCGTGAACCTTCTTGCAGGCCTCGTGCGCAAGGTCGCCGCAACGTTGGGCGAGGACTTCGACATCGAGGTGTTGGAGATGCACCACCGCATGAAGGTCGATGCCCCTTCCGGTACGGCACTGCTGCTCGGCGAAGCGGCCGCGGAAGGGCGTCGGGTGGCGCTGTCCGAGACCCGCGTCTCGACCCGCGACGGCCATACCGGCGCGCGGCGACCCGGCGATATCGGCTTCGCGACCCTGCGCGGCGGCTCGGTGGTCGGTGACCACAGCGTGATCTTCGCCGGCCCCTCCGAGCGGATCACGCTCTCGCACCACGCCGAGGATCGCGCGATCTTCGCCCGCGGCGCCGTGCGGGCGGCGCAGTGGGCCTTCGACAAGCCGCCGGGGCTCTACGGCATGGAGGACGTGCTGGGCCTGAGAGATTAGACTGTTTCTCGAATAACGAATTCGGCGGAACGTCAGGCTTGGGCTTGGGAGGCGCCGCCGCCTCTGGTAGAGGCCCGCCCCATGATGGCGAGGCGCCGTGCACGGCGGCCTCACCTTGCCCTTCTCCGGAGAGACCCTTCCCATGGAGCGCCTGCTCGTCCTCGCTCGGCACGGCCAGAGCGAATGGAACCTGAAGAAGTTGTTCACCGGCTGGCGCGACCCGGAGCTGACGGAACTCGGAATCGATGAGGCGCGGCGGGCGGGGCGCTGGCTCAAAGCCCAAGGCACGCGGTTCGACGTGGCCTTCACCTCGAACCTGCGGCGCGCCCAGAACACCTGCGCCCTGATCCTTGAGGAGATGGGCCAGAGCGGCCTGGAGACGATCCGCAACGAGGCGCTGAACGAGCGCGATTACGGCGATCTCTCCGGCCTCAACAAGGACGACGCCCGCGAGCGCTGGGGCGATGCGCAGGTCCACGAGTGGCGCCGCTCCTACGACGTGCCCCCGCCCGGCGGCGAGAGCCTCAAGGACACCGCCGCGCGGGTGCTGCCCTACTACATTCAGACGATCCTGCCGCGCGTCATGTCGGGCGAGCGGGTTCTGGTCGCGGCCCACGGCAACTCGCTGCGGGCGCTGGTCATGGTGCTCGACGGCATGACCACCAAGACCATCGCCAGCCTGGAGATCGCGACCGGCATCCCGCTGGTCTACCACCTCAAGGCCGACACCACGGTCGAGTCGAAGCTGATCCTCGACAAGGACATCGACCAGGACGACTGAGGCGTAAGGCTTAGCCCGCGCCCAACACCTCCTCCACGGCCCGCGTCACGCGCGCCGTGGAGCCCGATTCGTCGAGGGGATTGCGGCGCAGGCGATGGCGCAGCGCGCTCGGGGCGACCTGCCGCAGATGCCCGATCGAGACGACGTCCGCACCTTCGAGGGCCGCGAGTGCGCGGGCGGTGCGCATCAGGGTGAGTTCGCCGCGCAGGCCGTCGGTACCGAGCGCGAGGCAGAGCCGGGCCGCACTTTCCAGCACCGCGTCTGGCACGCTCATGCCGGCGAGGCGCTCGCGGGCCGACAGGATCGTCTTCTGCAGCACCTTCTCCGCCTTCGTTTGCCCGGCGCAGAACCCCTCGCTGTCGCGCTCGTAGGCGTCGCGCCGCCGCACGACCTCGATTCGGGTAGCGATGTCGGTCGGCGTCGTCACCTCACAGGCAAGACCGAAACGGTCGAGAAGCTGGGGGCGCAGCTCCCCCTCCTCCGGATTGCCGCTGCCGACGAGGACGAAGCGGGCCGGGTGGCGTAGCGACAGGCCTTCGCGCTCCACCGTGTTGACCCCAGAGGCCGCCACATCGAGCAGGAGGTCCACGAGATGGTCCTCCAGCAGGTTCGCCTCGTCGATGTAGAGGAAGCCGCGGTTGGCCCGCGCCAGCAGGCCCGGCTCGAACGCCTTCTCGCCCCGCGTCAGTGCCCGTTCCAGATCGAGGGCGCCGACCACCCGGTCCTCGGTGGCGCCGAGCGGCAGATCGACCACCGGCACCGGGATCTGATGGCTCTTGCCTCTCCCCTGCCCTCTCTGCTGAGAGCAGTGTGGGCAGGCCTCGGCCGGGCTGTCGGGCGAGCAGGAATAGGGGCAGCCCACCACCGCCCGGATTTTCGGCAGCAGCGCCGCGAGCGCCCGCACCGCGGTCGACTTGCCGGTGCCGCGATCGCCGAAGATCAGGACGCCACCGACGGAGGGATCGACCGCCGCGATCAGCAGCGCCCGCTTCATCTCCTCCTGGGCGACGATGGCGGTGAAGGGAAAGGGGAGCACGGTCGATCAGCTTCCGGACCGGAGGGGCCCGGACGAGGCTCACGGGCGGCTGCACCGATCATGCACGAATTGCGCGGCACGAACAGCCGCGCTCGACCTCTGATCATGGCCGTCATCCGCGGAGAGAGGGCGCCGGGCCTCACATCCCGCGGCAGCGGCTGCGCACGAGGCCCGCAAACTCCTTCTCCGAGGTCTGAACCTGGGACAGGCGATCAGTCCGTTCGGGCCCGGACAGGCAGCGGCCATAGACGCCCGCGATCCGGCGCATGGTTTCGACGTGGCGGCGCCAGACGCGGCAGAGGCTCGCCTCGTCCTCGCCGCCGCCTTCGAGTTGCTCGATCGCCTGCCGCTGCATCGACCCGGCCACCAGCACGTCACGGGCACAGGCCGCCTCGCCCTGGGCGTGCAGGCTGCCGGGAGCGAGGAGCAGTGCCAGGATGATGGCATTGCGCGGACGGAACGCGACCATGGTCAGGCGGCCTGCGTCGTCGGACCGTTGGCCAGCAGCGCGTAGAGAGCGGTGGCGTCGCGGGCGCTACGGATGCGCTCCAGCATGCCGGGCTCGCGCAGGAGCCGGGCGACCTGGGCCAACGCCTTCAGGTGGTCGGCGCCCGCCGTCTCTGGAGCGAGCAGCAGGAAGGCGACATCGACGGGCTGGCCGTCGAGGGCATCGAAATCCACAGGCTTTTCAAGTCGGGCGACGAGGCCGAACAGCCGATCGAGCTGCGCGAGCTTGCCGTGAGGAATGGCCACGCCGTCGCCGATGCCGGTGGAGCCGAGGCGCTCGCGCTGAAGCAGCGTCTCGAAGATGTCCCGGTCGGATAGGCCCGGCACGCGGCGGGCGGCGTGGACGGCCAACTCTTGGAGCACATGCTTCTTATCCCGCACGCGCAAGGCAGAGACGACGGAGTCCGGGTTCAGGAATTCGAGCATCGGCATGAAAACTAAACGCCTCGTCGGCGGGATCCACCGTCAGGTCCCGCGTTCCCATGCACGGCTTCCAGAGCCGGCCGGCCCCGGCAGAGCGTCTCTCACGGCCTTCCGGCATCCGGAAGTTTGCGCTCCGGCCGCAGCCGGAGCTTCGTGAGAGAGATTCAGGTTCACGCCCGAGGTACCCCGAAACGGAGCCGTGCCTTACCCCCGGTCGGCGGGCGGATCGACCCACCCGATCGCACCATCGCTGCGCCGATATACGACGTTGATGCGCCCGGTGCCAGCGTGAACGAAGACGACGACCGGGGCGCCGGTCATGTCGAGGGCAGTGACCGCCTCGCTCACGGATTGGCGCTTCAAGGTGCGGGTGCTCTCGGCCACCACCGGTGGATGATCGCCCTCCTCCGCGTCGGCGGCCTCGGCAGGCTCATCATCGACCTCCTCGTCGGGCGCGGCGAAGACGGCGTAGGCGGCCTCGACATCCGCACCGTTATGGCTCGGCGCGCCGTGAGCCTTCAGCTTGTGCTTGTAGCGGCGCAGGCGCTTCTCGAGCTTGTCGGCAGTCTGCTCGAAGCTCGCATGCACGTCGTGAGCGGCGCCCGAGGCTTCCAGCGTCAATCCGGTGACGAGATGCAGCACGCAATCGGTGCGGAAGGCGGCCCCGTCCCGCCGCAGCGTCACGTGCCCCGTGCAGGTCCCGCTCATATGCGGATCGAGGTACTTCGAAAGCGTCGCCGCCATGCGGTCTTCGACTCGGCCTCGCAGGGCCGTACCGAGATCGAGGCCATGCCCCGTCACCCGCAAACCTGCCATCGACGTCTCCGCTTTTCTCCCGAGGGCTTCGAGAGTTAGAAAGGGGGACGGATCAAGTCAACGCGAAGTCGAGCCGGCACAAGGCATTCGCGTGCCGTCGCCGCTCCCGGCGTCAGCGGGCAGCCGTCGCCATCTTGGCGCGGCGGCGGTCGATCGACGAAGGAATGCGCAGCGACTCGCGATACTTGGCGACGGTGCGGCGGGCGATATCGACGCCCTCGTCGCGCAGGCGCTGCACCAGCGCGTCGTCGGACAGGACATCGGAGGCTTCCGCGTCCACGAGCTGCTTGATGCGGTGGCGCACGGCCTCGGACGAGTGGGCCGCCGCGCCCGCCGCGCCGGGGATCGCGGCAGTGAAGAAGTACTTCATCTCCAGGGTGCCGCGGCTCGTGCCGATCGACTTGTTGGAGGTGACCCGCGAGACGGTGGATTCGTGCATGCCGATCGCTTCTGCGACCGTCTTGAGGTTCAGCGGGCGCAGGTGGGCGACGCCGTGGAGGAAGAAGGCGTCCTGCTGGCGCACGATCTCGGTGGCGACCTTGAGGATCGTGCGCGCCCGCTGCTCGAGGCTGCGGGTGAGCCAGTTGGCGGTCTGCAGACACTCGGACAGGAACGCCTTGTCGCCCTCTGCCACGGCTCCCTTGGAGACGCGGGCATAGTAGCTCTGGTTGACCAGGACCCGCGGCAGCGCCTCGGAATTCAACTCCACCAGCCAGGAGCCGTCCGGCGCGGGGCGGACGAACACGTCGGGGATCAGCACCTCGACGGCGTGCGATCCGAAGGCGCGACCGGGCTTCGGGTCGAGCCGGCGGATCTCGGACAGCATCTCGACGAGATCCTCGTCGTCCACGCCGCACAAACGGCGCAGGGCCGGGAAGTCGCGCTTGGCCACGAGGTCGAGGCGCGAGACCAGCGCCTGCATGGCCGGATCGAACCGGTCCTGCTCGCGCAGCTGGATCGCGAGACATTCGGCGAGATCTCGGGCGGCGATGCCCGGCGGGTCGAAGGTCTGGACGAGCTTCAGGACGCGAGCGACATCATCGAGCGAGGCGCCGAGCCGCTCGGCGACACCGTCGATGTCCTCGCGCAGATAACCGGCATCGTCCACCGCATCGATGAGAAAGCTGCCGATCAGCCGGTCGGACGGGTTGTGCGTCGCGAGGTCGAGCTGCGCGGCGAGGTGCTCGCGCAAGGACGTCTCGGCGGTGAGCGTCGACTCGAAGTCGGGAAGCTCACCGTCGAAGCTGCCGCCGGCATTGCCGTAGGGCGCGGGAGTCAGGGAGAGCATGTCGCCGGCCCCCGTCTCGCGCGGCGCCGGATTCTCGTCGGCGAACACGTTGTCGAGGCGCGTGTCGAGGTCGCTCTCGATCTCGCTGCGGCTCGCGGTCATATCGGAAGCGAGCCACGCGTCGGGCTCTGCACCGTCGCTGCCTTCGTGTTCGCCGTCACCTGACGCCTCCGGCGCCTCGCGCTCCGGCGTTCCGTCACCCTCGACGCGCTCCAAGAGCGGATTGCGCTCCAGCTCGGCATCGACATAGGCTGTGAGATCGATCTGCGAGAGCTGCAGCAGCTTGATCGCCTGCAGCAGTTGCGGCGTCATCACCAGGGCTTGGCCCTGGCGCATTTCGAGCCGTTGCAACAGACTCATCTCGACGTTCAACCCCCAGAAATCGTTGATAAATCGCAGCCCGAGCGCGAGCCGCGCCGCTTTCGGCACGTTCTTTGCTTCTCCTTAGTTTAGGTCTAGCCACATCTGAACCGCCCGTCAAAGTCTGTTTGGCGTCCACTCCCCGAAATCCCTCCACCCCGGCAGCATTGCCACAGACCTTCGCCGATCAAACAGGACGAAGCTCCCACACGCGCTGCGTGAGGCTCATCGGATGGATTGCATTTCAAGGATCAAGAAAACCTTGCGCGCGACCTGGGCGTCGACGCGCGTGGTTCAGGGGTGGTTACCGCCGCTGGATCTTCTCCGGAGCGACCATTCAACGACACCGGGCACCCGCGGCCGTTCGGGAAGGACGGCTTAAAGCCGGAAATCCTCGCCGAGATAGAGCCGACGCGCATCCTCGTTCGCCACGATCTGCTCGGGGGTGCCCTCGGTCAGGATGCGGCCCGAATGGGCAATGTAGGCGCGGTCGATCAGGCCTAGCGTCTCGCGGACATTGTGGTCGGTAATGAGCACGCCGATGCCGCGCTGCTTCAGATGCTTCACCAGATCCTGGATGTCACCGACGGCGATGGGGTCGATGCCGGCAAACGGCTCGTCGAGCAGCATGAAGGTCGGCGAGGAGGCGAGCGCTCGGGCGATCTCGCAGCGGCGGCGCTCGCCACCCGAGAGCGCAATCGAGGGCGACTTGCGCAGGCGAGCGATGTCGAACTCTTCGAGCAGCGAGTCGAGCTTGCGCTCGCGAGCCTTGCGATTGGGCTCGGCCACCTCCAGCACCGCGCGGATATTGTCTTCGACCGACAGTCCGCGGAAGATCGAGGCTTCCTGCGGCAGGTAGCCGATGCCGAGCCGGGCCCGCTGGTACATGGGCAGGTGCGTGATCTCCATGCCGTCGAGGCTGATGAAGCCGCGGTCGGCCGGCACGAGGCCGGTGATCATGTAGAAGATCGTGGTCTTGCCGGCGCCGTTCGGCCCGAGCAGCCCCACCGCCTCGCCGTTATGGACGGTGAGGCCCGCTTCGTAGACGACGGTGCGCGTGCCGTAGCTCTTGCGAAGGCCCCGCACATGCAGCACGCCCGGACCGCTGCCCTCGGCAAGGGCGGCATCGGGCGCCGTCTGCGGCGCCGATCCGCCGCGCCCGAAGACACGGCCGAACCATGAGCCGCTGCGGCCGCGGCTCGCCGGCCTCGGCTCGGCGACCGCCCGAAGCGGCACGCCCGCGGGCATCCCGGCTCCCGTCACGGTCAGTTCGCCTGCGCCCGCGTCTTCGCGGCCGGCTTCTCGGCCGCCTTGCCGCCGGGCTTGGCGGCCACGGAGGGCTGCGCGCAGCCCTTCGGCTGGCCGCCCTTGGCCTCGCCACCCTCGCCGGGCACGAACATCGCCGAGACGCGCCCGCCCGCCACCGGATCCATATTCGCCCGGCCCGTCGCCATGTCGTAGACGAGCCGCGAGCCGCGGGTGACGTTCTGGCACTGGCTGAGCACGACGTTGCCGCTCAGCACGATGCGTTTGGCTTCCTGATCGAACACCGCGTTGTCGCCGGTGGCGATCTGATCCTTCTGTGCGACGGTGACGGGGCCGGCGCACTCGACCTTGCGGATGCCGCTGCCACCCATCGCCGCCTTGGCCTTCGCGTCCTCGGCGGCCTGGGCCTCCGTCTTCGGATCGGCCTTCGCCGCATCCTTGCCCGGGTCTTTGTCCTTGTCGCGCTTGTAATGGACGGTCATGGCCGAGCAGCGGATCGTGCTCTCGCCCTGCACCGCCACGACGTTGCCGGCGAAGATCGCCTTGTTCTCCTTGTCGAACACGTCGAGCCGGTCGGCGTCGATCTTGATCGGCCCCTTGCCGCCGCCGACGGTGCCGAGCGGCGCAGACTTCTCCTTCACCGCGTCCTTGGCGCTATCCTTGGCCGGAGCTGCGGCGGCGGACTGCGCCAGGAGGAGAGCGAGGCCGGTGACGAGCACCGGGCCGAGACGCGGTTTCATCGCGTGGGTTCCGCCGCGGAGGTGTGGATGCGCTCGACGTCCGCCCGCGCGGCGACCTTGGTACCGCTCTCCTTCTCGGCGTCCTCGCCGTGGAACACGGCATGAACGCGACCGACGAAGGAGACGACCCGGCCGTTCTCGACCACGTCGAGGCTGTCGGCAACGATGGAGCCCGAGGGCACCGTCACGGTGACGGCCTTAGAGGAGCGCAGGCTCCCGGTCTTGAAATCGACGGTGGCGACCGAGAGGCGAACCTCCTCGCCCTTGTCGGTCCAGAGGCGGATGTCGTTCTCGAGGTTGAGCGACTCGCGGGTGGAGTCGAACACGCCGCCCTGGGCCTGCAGATAGGCACGGCCACCCTTTTCGTCGGTAGCGACGTGGCCCTTCATGGCCTGCAGCTCGATGATGCTGGGCTTGCGCACGTCCTGCTGCGCAGCGTCGGCAACCACCTCGTAGCCCCGCTCGCCCTTGCGGAAGCCGGACAGACGCGGGTTCTCCATCGTGACCTTCGTGCCCGAGACGCTGATCGGACCTATGGAGACGTTGGGGATGCTGCCGGAGAGCGGGCTCCACAGCACGATCCCGGCAAGACCCAGGACGGCAAGCGCGGCGGCAACGGGAATGACCCGGCGCAGCGTACGCACCTGCGCGCTGTGCCGGCGCGCCCGCCCATGCGCCCGCTTGCGACGCGCGTTCTCATTCGCGGCAAGCGCGAGGAGATCCGTCTCCGTCTGGATGGTGTCGGCCGCCTGCATCGCGTTCCTGAAGGGTCGGCGCGCCCGCGATCGCGCCCTGCCGGCCGGATGCCCCGGTGCGGTGGCGAAGTTATGGCCTCGTCTTCGAGCAATGATCAACGCCACCCGCGTGCGCCCCCGCACCGAAAGCAGCGCGAAGTGCCGCGTCTCGGCACTCTTCCGCGGAGGCGTTGCCGGCCGGCATCGCTGCCGGCCTCGGCCTCAGGCCACGTATTCGGCCGCGTTCCTCTTCGCGGAAGCGACGCTGACCTTCGAGGAGCGCGCGCGACTCAGGTGTGAGCGAAGATGTCGGCTTCCGGCCATCCGGCCAGATCCAGCTTGGCCCGGGTCGGCAGGAAGTCGAAACAGGCCCGTGCCATCTCGGTGCGGCCTTCGCGGGCGAGCATGGTGTCCAGGCGCTCGCGGGCAGCGTGCAGGTAGAGGACGTCGGAGGCCGCATAATCGATCTGCGCCTGGCTCAACGCCGCCGCGCCCCAATCGGACGATTGCTGCTGCTTGGAGAGATCGACACCCACGAGCTCGCGCACCACGTCCTTGAGGCCGTGACGGTCCGTGTAGGTGCGGGCGAGCTTGGAAGCGACCTTGGTGCAGTAGACCGGTGCCGGCATCACGCCGAACGCCTTGAACAGCACCGCGAGATCGAACCGGGCGAAGTGGAAGATCTTGACGACCTGCGGGTCGGCGAGGACCGCCGCCAACCGCTCCGGCGCCGGATCGCCGGGCCGGATCTGAACCACATCGGCGCTACCGTCGCCGCGGGAGACCTGCACGACGCAGAGCCGGTCACGGTGCGGGTTGAGGCCCAGCGTCTCGGTATCGATGGCAATGGCCGCAGCGGGTGCGAAGTCGAGCGGCAGGTCGCCCTGTTGGAGGCGGATCCGAGAGTTGGCAGCGGACATGGGTTGTTCGAGCGTCTTCGAAGGTCGGGTCCGGCGGCGCGTAGCATCGCGCGCGCCGTCCCGATAGGCCCACCCTGAGGGCGGGGACGTGAAACTCTATTTCTGTTTGGCGATGATCTGATCCTTGATGCCGGCATAGACCGATTCCGGCAGGATCTTCTTGCGGACCAGCTCGTCCTTGCCGCGGTAGGGGCGGCCCTTGACGATCGCCGCGGAGCGCGCCTCGCCGATCCCCTTGAGCCGGCTCAGCTCCTCGGCACTGGCCGAGTTGATGTCGATGAGTTCGGCCTTCGCATCAGGCTTGGCCGCTGCCGCCGGCGGCGGCGTGGAGGGTGCAGTGGCGGGCGGCTTTCCAGTGGCGGGCGGCATGACCGGGTTCGGCGCCTGCGCCAGCGCGGGAGTGGCGGCGAGTCCGATCAGGATCGTGAAGGTGCGCAGAAGTGAGGAACGCATGTCGATCTCCCGACAGCTCGGGCGGCAGGGCGCCGCGCCGGTCCTCGATCAGTAGGGCGGCCTGGTTGAACCGTCCTTGAACGCAATCTCGTGCCGATGCGGGCACTTCGCGCGGCGGCGCCCGTTGAACGTGTGTGCAGGCATGGCGCGATCGTGACCATGGATCGGTGCAGCGGCGCCGGAACCACATTGTCCGCAATCCGTTCGTGCACCGCTGCCCGGCCAAGCTGACGGCCGGCATCGAACGACGCTCCGCCCGAAGACGGCCGGACCAGAACATTTGGAACGAGGATCGCGACCATGGTCGATGGCAACAGGATCACGGGTGCCGCCCGGGAAGTCGGAGGCAAGGTGCAGGGCGCCTTCGGAGATGCGGCCGGCTCCCGCGATGATTCCGCCGAGGGCCGCCTGCGCCAAGCCGCGGGCCGGGCGGAGACCTTGTACGGCCAAGCGAAGGACGCTGCGCGGCACGCCACCGATGAGGCCTACGACACCGCCGAGGAGCTCTACGATCGCGGTCGCCGCACGCTGCAGGAGGGTCACGAGCGCTCGGTTGAGTGGCCGCACACTTCCCTGCTCGTCGCCGGTCTGATCGGCTTCGGCCTCGGCCTCCTCGTGCGCGGGCGCAGCTGACTCCCCGCCCTTTCGACCGGTCGGAAACTGACGGCCGGAGACTGACGACTCAAGACTTGGAGTAGCAGAGTGACGTATCCTTCCGGCTTTCAACCCTCTCCCGTCGATGGGACACGGACTCTTGCCCATGAGACCGTCGCCCTCAACCAAGTCTCCTGGGGGGCCGTCTTCGCCGGTGCCGCGACGGCGCTGGTGACTCAGGTCGTCATCAACCTCGTGGGCGTGGCCGCCGGCCTCGCCTCGGTCGGCCTCGACACGGCCGAGAACCCGACCGCATCGAACTTCTCGCTCGGGGCCGGCGCGTGGTTCGTTGCTTCCGGGATCATTGCCTCCCTCATCGGCGGTCTCATTGCCGGGCGCCTTGCCGGCAAGCCCCTGCGCGGGACCGCCGGGCTGCACGGTTTCGTTTCCTGGGTCGTCACCACCCTCGTCGTCCTCTACCTGCTGACCTCGGCTGCCAGCGGCATCGTCGGCACCGCCGTCAGCACGGTCGGCTCGGCGCTGGGCGGAGCGGGCAATCTCGTCGGTGGAACGGTCCAGACCGCGGCTCAGGCTGCCGCGCCTTCGCTCGGCAAGATCTCCAACCC
>Ga0268290_100172_pt1 | contig 16576 bp, 12 predicted proteins | sample MetspRMADM_FD_191346 | JGI IMG/M metagenome (GOLD analysis project Ga0268290, IMG submission 191346) | Soil microbial communities from San-Diego area, Southern California, United States - Methylocaldum sp. RMAD-M | ecosystem: Environmental > Terrestrial > Soil > Desert | place: USA: California... | reverse complement strand
GCAACGCCACCAAGTACACCCTCAGCAAGGACCAGACCGTAACGGCTGGCGTTGACGTGTACGTGAGCGATTTCGGCCGCCACGAGATCATCCCGCACCGCTACATGCGCACTCGCACTGTGATCCTGTTCGATCCCAGCCTGTGGGCCATCGCAACCCTGCGCGCGATGAAGACTGAAGACCTCGCCAAGACCACCGACGCAGACCGCAAGGCACTGCTCACCGAGTGGACCCTGGAGAGCAAGAACGAACTCGGCAACGCCAAGATTGCAGACGTTCAGCCCTAATCATTGATGGGGCGGGGAGAGCCGCTTGGGCTCTCCCCATTTTTATTTGAATTCATATTACAGGTGTTTCAGTGAGCGAACGTATTCTATGGGAGGATTCTCCCGACAAGCGCATTTGGTTTATCCGTAACGGCGAACACCTCATCATCGAAACCGAGTGGAAAGTTGATGCGGTCCTTGATGCCAACAAGAGCGCTCAGGCCGATTTCAGCAAGAGCAGCAGCATGGGCGACCTCGTTAAGGTCGCAACGATCCCAACGGGCATGTATTGGGATTGGCAGAAGCAAGGCGTCCTCGATGACGATGCAGCATTCAAGCGCCGCCTGAACGACAGCGACTTCCAGCACCTGCGCACCAACACTTTGAAGGTGTAAGCATGGCGCTGGCGAATATCCTAGAACTCAAGGCCGCAGTTGCCGACTACGCCGTTCGTAGTGATCTGCCCATCAACACGCTGATCGCCCTGGCTGAGAGTAAGTTTGCCAGCAGCATCAAGCACCGACTGAGCGAGAAGCACGTCGAGATCGCGGTCGCACGGGATGCGGCTTCGTTCCCGCTGCCTGCGGACTTCCAAGAGGGCCGCTCACTAAAAGTGAACCACAAGCCACTCACGCTGGCCAGCATCGACGCGCTCAACGCCACCCCTGGTGAAACCGAGCAATATGCGATCGTTGGCAGCGCCGTGCACCTGCAGAGCCGCCCGGCCAAGGATTTGGCCGTCGCCCTCACATATTACGCTCGCGTGCCGGCCCTCACCGAGGCCGCCCCCACCAACTGGCTGCTGGCCACTTTCCCCGATGTGTACCTGTACGCGGTGCTCGTTGAGTACGCGATCTGGGCACAGGATGCGGACAAGCAGGCCTCCTATGCCACGCTGCTGGGTGTGGCTCTGGGCAACCTCGCGGCCGACCATGCTCGTGGCTCCTTCAGCGGCAGTACGCTACAGACACGGAGGTTCGCATGAGCCTCAATGTGCCGTTCGGTGAATGGCTGCCTGACCAGCCCGCGCTCAACAATCCCGGCGTTACCCTCGCCCACAACGTGATTCCCGGCAGCGGCGCATTCTACAAGCCGTTTCCCAGCCCTGAACTGTACGCGCCCACCTCACTGCCCAGCCGCCCCTATGCGGCTATCGCGTTGCTGGACAACCTGCGCAACGCGCACGTCTATGCGGCCAGCCAGAGGAACCTCTTCACCCAAGACCCCGGCACCTCGAATTGGGCCGACATCAGCCGCCCTGCCGGCTACAACACGGCCGAGATCGAGGGCTGGCGCTTCACCGAGGCATACGGCCTTGTGGTGGGCACCAACTACTCGGACAGCCCGCAGTACATCGACGCAACCAAGGGCACTCGCTTCGCTGACCTCACCACCCTGGTGAAGGCGCGATACGTGACTACGCTGCGCGACTTCGTGCTCGTCGGAAACACCTTCGATGCCTTCGACGGTGCTGTGCCCTACCGTGTTCGTTGGAGCGCCATCGGCAATCCCATGGACTGGAATTTCTCAGCCACCACGCAGGCCGACTTTCAGGACATTCTAGGCGGTGGCCCGGTTCAGGCGGTGATCGGTGGCGAAGAAGGCACTGTGCTGCTCAAGAGCCAGATCGTGAAAATGGTCTATGTGGGCTCGCCAGCCATCTTCGAGTTCAAGACGATCTACCAGAACAAGGGCTGTGCGATCCCGCAAAGCGTGATCAGCGCTGATGGCAAAATCTTCTTCTACGGAGAAGATGGCTTCTACATGCTGGAAAACGACCGCCTCACACCCATCGGTAAGGGCAAGGTGGATGCTTGGTTCAAGGCCAACAGCAATCAGGCCGGCTTTGACCGTATGACAGTGAGCATTGATCCCCATAACAAACTGGTGATCTGGCTGTACGCGAGTATCGACAGTTACGATCTTGTGCCGGATCAGTTTCTTATCTTCAACTACGACACTGGCACATGGAGCACGGGTGCAAGCCCGGTGCAGTTTCTGTTCAACAGCCTCAGCCTTCCTGAGACGTTGGCTGCGCTGGACCGCTACGGCAGCCTTGAACTCGTACCTGCTTCGCTGGATAGCCCGGTGTGGAGCGGTGGACGCGCATTCCTCGCTGCCATGAACGATGCTGGTACCATCTATTCGTTCTCCGGTCCCAGCATGCTGGCCACCATCGAGACCGGCGAATACGCCACGGCTCAGTTGCTGGCGCAGCAAATCCAGGGCGTGCGCGGCGACCGTGCTCTCGTGCGTGGCGTTAGCCCCAAGGTGCACGGCCGAGCCGATGTCATGGTGCAGGTGAGCGGCAAGACCACGCCGCAGGCCAACACCATGTACGGCACTGGCTCGCCCATCAATGCCAACGGTTGGTGTCCCCTCCGCAGCGATGCTCGTTATCACCGCTACCGCCTCACATTGAGCGGCGGTTGGACCATGGCCATGGGCGTGGAAATCGACGCGGTTCCCACGGGCACGAGATAAATACCTGCATGGCAACTCGTGCAGATGGCGATCTCAAGCAGGTAATTGATCAATCAAACCGACTTGAGCGCAAGACCAATATCAAGGGCAGGGTCACACTTGCCCGCAACGCCACCCAAACCGTGGTGACGGAACTGCAAATGGGCTTCAACAGCGCGGTTGCGCTCACGCCCATGACAGCCAATGCAGCGGCGGAACTTGCTTCCGGCGCTTGCTTCATCAGTGCTTATGGCCCCGGTACGTTCACAATCACGCACCGTAACCTAGCGCAGACAGACAGAACAGTTTCTTATTTGGTGGCGGTTTGAACGTAAGATTTTGCAGTACGAACGTTGAAGAGGTTCTAGCCAACTATTTCGAGTGCCGCGACATTCTTCTTGAAGCGCTGGCATACGGCGATGGCCGTGTGAATGAAGCGCTGCTCGTGGGCCAACTGGTTCGTGGCAACTATCAACTGTGGCGTACCGAGAATAGCGCGGGTGTCACACAGATCAACGAAAACCCTTTCAACAAGAGCCTGTTTATCTTTCTTGCTGCGGGCGATCTCAGCGAGATCGAGCACATTGCTGGTCCTGTAGTCGAGCAATGGGCAGCAGAACGCGGCTGCACAAGCATCATCCTAAGCGGTCGTCGTGGTTGGGAGCGGGCGTTGCGTCCGCTTGGATACGATTTTCAGTCAATAAATTTGATCAAAAGAATTGCAGGTTAAGCATGGGAACCAGTACACGCACGGAAACCGTAACAAGCAATCAGAAGACCGAGCCGTGGGCAGGCGCTCAGCCGTACTACGCTGATCTTTACGCCAGTGCCGAGGCGGCCCGCAAGAGCGGTGCTCCTGCACCGTATCAGGGCAGCACGGTGATCGATTGGAGTAAGCCCACTCAGGACGCATACGCCAACATCGAGGCAATCGCGCGTAATCGCAGTGTGCTGAACGGCAACGCTCAGGGCGTGGCCAACGGCGTGATGAACGGCAGTGCCTACGACAGCACACCTAAGAGCACCTACGAGAGCCTACAGCAGGGCCTCAACCCCGGTGCCAACCCTTACACTGGCATGGTGGGTGCGGTCGCGAACGGTGCGCTCGCCAACGGCTTCGGTGGCCAGAACGCGCTCATCTCGGGCTCGCAGTGGAACAACCCCGGTGTAGCAGCCACGGCAGCAGCGGCAGGCACTATCAACAACAGCGCGGGCAACGCCCTCATGCAGAACGGCCTCACCGGCAGCAATGCCGGCATGGGGCTGGCTCAGCAGGCTGCGGCCAATGCCACGAGCAACCCCGCACAGGCGGGCTATGCCAACGCCACCGGCTACACCAACGCTGCCGGCGGCAGCGCTGCGGCTCTGGCTGGTGCTGCTGGCTACAATCCCGCTGTGGGCGCTTTCGGCAGCCAGGCCGGCTACACGAATAGTGGGTTGGGTCTCGCGCAGCAGGCCAACACCCTCGCGCAGAACAACCCCGCGCTCGCGGCTTTCCAGGGACAGACCGGCTACACCAACGGCAGCCTAGCAGGGGCACAGAACCTCGCGCAGACCGCTGGCTATAACCCCGCGCAGGACAAGTTCGCTGGCGAGACCGGCTACACGAATAGTGGACTTGGCTACGCCAAGGATGCCGCCGCACTCGCCAACACGAACCGGGCGCTTGCCGCGTTCCAGGGACAGACCGGCTACACCAACGGCAGTCTCGCTGATGCGCAGAAACTAGCCCAGAACGCTGGCAACAACCCGGCACTGGCAGGCTTCCAGAACGCCACCGGCTACACCAACAGCGCTCTCGGCGCACAGGGTGCATTCGCTCAGTTCCTCGCCACCAACGGTAATCCTGCGGCCAGCATGCTGCAGAGCACGGCCAATGGCGATTTCCTGAACAGCAACCCCTACTTGGATCAGGCGGTCAAGAACGCCAACCAGAGTTTCGTTGACCAGTTCAACACCAGCATCGCTCCGGGCATCGACAGCCGCATGGCTGCTGCGGGCCGCCTTGGCTCGGGTGCTTACGCCAGCCTCCGCAACGACGCGGAGAAGACCACGGCAAATGCCATGGCCACCAATGCTGGCAACATCATGTACAACAACTACAACAACGAGCGCACCAACCAGTTGAACGCTCAGGGTACGATCGGCAATCTGTACAACCAGAACGCCAGCCTTGTACAGAACGCGCTCAACAGCCTCAGCAGCACGGATCAGGGCCAGCAGGCAGCACGCCTCAACGCGCTTACCGGCCTGTCGAGCACCAGCGACGCAGCCACCCGCAACCAGATTTCTGCCAACCAGAACGCTGCGAACATTGACGCTCAGCAGCAGCAGGCGCGTCTCAATGCCATCACTGGCATGGGTAGCGCTGCCGACAGCGTGGCTAAGAACGCGCTCGCTGCCAGCCAGAACATTGCGAATATCGACAACAGCCAGCAGGCTCAGCGCCTCGCTGCTATCACTGGCCTCAGCAACACCAGTGATGCGGCCACAAAGAACGCGATCTCTGCGAACCAGAACGCCGCGAATATCGATGCTCAGCAGCAGCAGGCTCGTCTCAATGCCATCACCGGCATGGGCAACACTGCGGATGCCATTGCTCGCAACTCGATCAATGCCAGCCAGAACGTAGCCAACATCGACAACAGCCAGCAGGCTCAGCGCCTTGCGGCAATGACGGGTCTTGGCAACTTTGCAGATAGCGCAACCAAGAACGCTATCAACGCCAACCAGAACTGGGCCAACATCGACAACACCCAGCAGGGTCAGCGCCTGAACGCATTGGCTGGACAGGCCAGCACTGCGGACAGCGTTGCCAAGAACATGATCAATGCAAGCCAGAACGTGGCGAACATCGACGCTCAGCAGCAGCAGACCAATAACAACGCACTTCTCAACGCTGGCAACCTCGGCAATGCGGCCAGCACTCTGTGGCTGAATGCTGCGAACCAGTTGGGCAACCAGAGCGCAGCGCAGCAGACCAACAACCTCAACTACCTGAACGCGCTTGGCGATCTGTACAAGTACGACACAACCAACCGCATTGGCGCGATGACCACTGGTGCCAACATGGCAAATCAGGACTTCGCGAACCAGATCAGCAATGCTGGCGTGCAGTTGAACGCTGCTAACGGTCAGACTGCTGCACAGAACGCGCAGGTGGGTCAGCAGTTGCAGGCTGCCGGTATGGCTCCGGGACTACGCGCCAACGACTACGCGGATTCGCAGGCTCTGCTTGGCGTGGGTCAGGCGCAGCAGGCGCGTGAGGGTGCGTTCCTTCAGGACGACATCAACAAGTGGAACGCCGAACAGAATGCTGTTTGGACGGGCCTCATCAATCAGGCCAACATCCTCAATGGTGGCGGCTTCAATAACACGAGCGGCACACAGACTAAGCCGATCTACACAAACAACGGCGCGCAGGCGATGGGTGCAATTGGCTCCATTGCTGGCCTGATGGCCAAGTAACGGAGGCAGGAATGAGTTTTCTCGATCTTCTCGGCATGGGTGGCGGCGGCAATGGTGCTGCCCCCAACGCCAACCCGGTTGGTGGCTTCCTCAGCCGCCTCGGTCTCGATGACCCTGAGAAGCGTTCGCGCCTCGGTCAGGGACTGATCGCGCTCGGCGGCAGCATGATGAAGGCTGGCGGTCCCTCCTACACCCCGCAGAACTTCATGGGTGCGCTGGGTGATGGCGTGCAGTCGTTCGCCCGCAGTTACCAGGGCTCGCAGGATGACGGCCTCAAGCGTCAGTACCTCAAGGCCCAAATCGGCAACATGGGCGCGAACACCGCGCTGCATCAGATCCAGGCCCAGCAGGCTCAGCAGCAGGCTGCTGCTCGTGCTGCCTACAATGGCACTGTGAACCCCAACGCGGCTGGCAGCACGGCGATCAACACCACGCCCGGCGCGATGCCCGGCCCTGTACCTGGCACTCCCGGTCCTGCTGCACCCGGTGCACCCATGGACATCAGGCCCCCGGCGCAGGCTCCTGGCCCTCAGATTACCCCACCAGGGCCAAGCGCTGCCTCGGCTGCTCCCGGTGCGCCGGCTGCCCCTGCCGCCCCTGTACAGGCTCCTCAGGCTCCTGTTGCCAACGCGCCCGCCGATGCTGGTGCTGTCGCGATTGCTCGCATCAAGCAGTTGAACGATCAGGCCCGTCAGGCTCGCGCTGCTGGATACGATGCCCACGCCAATGCCCTGAGCGAACAAGCCCTCGCGTTGGAGAAGCACGCTTTCAGCAACGGTCAGGTGCTCATGCCGGATGGCTCGATGAGTGCCGCACCGGGTTACGCGGCCGGCAAGGGTCAGGTGGCACAGGCTGAGAGCGCGGGTCGCGCACAGGGTCAGTTGCCCACGGACCTCCTCAAGATGCAGCGCGAGAGCGAACTGCGCCGCGAGGAACAGGGCCTCAAGGATGCCAGCGGCGACAAGAAGACGTTCGATGACCGCGCCAAGGACATGAACGCCACTTGGAATGCCAACGAGTACAACAAGAAGTTCCTAGCAGCCACTAACATCCGCGCCGGTTTCGACCGCGCTTACAATGACAACAGCGGCCTTGGTACGGCTCAGTTGGTGCTCGACTGGTACAAGTTGAACGATCCAGGCTCCGTTGTGAGCCAGAACGAAGTGGCCACCCTGAGTGCGAAGACGCAGAGCATGCCCGAAGGCATGGTCGCGGCAATCAATCAGGCCCTCACTGGTGGCGGCATGAGCGCAGAGAACAAGGAAAAAATCCTGCGCAACATGGATGGCAAGTACCAGGACCAGCGCCGCACTTACGAGAAGCAGCGTGACAACCAGCGTGCACTTGCAGGCAAAATCGGCGGTATTGATCCCACTATGGTGATCCCGGACCTCACCGAACTGCACAGCCCATGGAAGAGCCCGGCCGAAATCGAGCGTGAGAAGATCGCTGCTGAGGCAGCGTCCCGCGCAACCGCTCTCGGCGGTGGTGCTCCTGCTGCTGGCGCACCGGCTGCACCTGCTGGTCCGGCTGGTCTGCCCAAGTTCACCAGCAAGGACGATCCAGGGTTCAAGGCTCTCAAGCCGGGCGACAGGTTCGAGTACAACGGCCAGATTTACCAGAAGAACTAACTAACAAGAAAACATCGAAAGGCCGCGCTCAAGAATGGCTACAAACATCAGCCCCAACGCACTCATGCTCTACAACAAGTTCCTAGAACTTGGTGTTGCTCCTGGCACTGCCGCTGGTGCGGTGGGCTCCATGATTGGTGAGAGCGGAGAGAAACTGAACCCCGCCGCGATCAACCCCAAGGATGGTCGCGACGGTAGCGACAGCATCGGCATGGGCCAGTGGAACCAGGGTCGAGCAACGGCCCTGCGTCGCACGGCTGAGCAGATGGGCACGTCGTGGACTGATCCCCGCGCTCAGATCGCCCACGTGGGCAACGAGTTGCAGGGCAGCCATCGGCATGTGCTCAAGGCGCTGCTGGCCGCTGGCGACGACGTGAGGGCCGGCAACGACATTTGGACCAAGCAGTACGAGGTTCCGGCCAACGCTGGCGCTGTGGCTCGTGCTCGTCTTGGGGATGGCATCCGCTTCGCCGGTCAGATCGGAGCGATGAGCCCCGAGCAGATCAGTGCCATCACGGCGCAGACCCCGGCGGTTCCTGCTGAGCCTGCTCGCGGCAACCGTGCCGCTCCTGCTGCTGGCTCTGCCCCCAGCACTCGCGAGATTGCCCAAGCCAACAACTTCAACCTCGGACCCGATCCCCTTGCTGGTATGATCGCGCTGGGCGGTCCCACGAATAATGAGGCAGAGAAGCCCGTTGCGCAGTTGGCCACGGCCGACAAGGGGCAGGCTGATGCACTGGCATTCCGTGCCCTCACTGGTGCCACCCCGGTAGCACCCACTGCGCCCATCGCGGCACCGACTCCGGTGCAGACCTCTCAGGTGATCGGCAGCACGCCGGGCAGTGCGGGCAATCCGTTCGGTGATCTCGCCACTCCGGTTCAGATGGCTGCGCCTGTGGCTCCTGCCGAGGCGAAGCCCGCCACGAATAGTGAAGCGGCAAACCCGTTCGGTGCGCTGGCCACTCCCGTGCTGAACACCTCGCCGCAGTCCGCGTCGGCTGCCGTTCCCGAGTTCAAGTGGAACGACAAGGCCGAAGCACCGGCCAGCGTGCGCTTTGAGGTGGATGCGCTCAGCAAGCCAGAGGACCAGTTGGCTGCGCTGCGCAAGCACTACCCCACGGCCATGCCCTACGATGGCGACAACTTCCAGTACCAGAACGAAAAGGGCGAATGGCAGAAGTACAACAACAAGGGCTGGATCCCCTCCATGGGCGATCTTGCTGGTGCTGCTCCGCTGTTCGCTGAGATGATCGGCGGTGGCCTCGGCGCTGCTGGTGGCGGTATCGCTGGCGCGGCTGCTGCCGGTGTGGGTGCGGTTCCCGGTGCCATGGCTGGCGCGGCTGCCGGCGGCACGGCTGCTCGCGAGGCAGCACAGCGCGGTATCAACTGGTATTACGGTAACGCTGACACCCGCACCACAGGCGAGCAGGTGGCTGATGCGGCGATCACTGCCGGCACCAATGCCGCTGGTGAAGGCATCGGCCGTGGTCTCATCGGCATTGCCAAGGCCACCGGTCGTGGTCTCGGCTTTGGCACTCAGGCTGCCACCGAGGCGGCCACTGACATGCGTGCCATCGGCATTGAGCCCACCGTGGGCATGGTCACGGGCAACGCACCTACCCAATACGCAGAGCGCGCCATCGGAGCCATTCCGGGGCTGGGCAACAGCATCAACCGTGCGGCTGAGAGTTCGGCCGCTGCCATCGCTGCTGAGAACGACAGGATCGTGAGCGGCATCGCGAGCAGCACCAACCGCAACGCCACTGCCGGCACGGCTCAGGAAGTGGGTGCGGCCCTCAAGCAGGAAGCAGCCAACGCACAGACGCGATTCCAGCAGGCAGCCAACCAGCAGTATGAGAATGTGGGTACGCTCACCGGCAACACCCCGGTGCCCGGTAACAGCATGGCCAACCTCGGCTTTGAACTGGCCCAGGAGAGCGCAAACATCACCGCGTTCGGCCGTGAGACCTACGGCAGCGAACTCCGAGCGGCCATGCGCCGTGTGAGCGCGATCAACGAGGACATCGGCAACGGAGCCAACTTCGAGAGCATCAAGCGAGCCCGCACCGAAGTGGGCAAGATGCAGCGCACCAGCACCAACGATGCTGAGCAGGCTTACTTGGGCCGCATGTACGATGCGCTCACCGCTGAGATGGGCGCAACCGCTGATGCAGCCGGCAACGGTGCTCGCACCGCATGGAACGAGGCTGATGCCGCTTACCGTGCCGGCATGGCCAAAGGCTCTCCCACCAACGTCAAGGAAAACCTCGCACCTGTGCTCACCGCCAAGGTGGACGAGGACGTGCTCACCAACATGCTCAAGGGCAGCGAAAAGGGCGGCAACAGGATCGCGGCTGCTCGCAGGCAAATCCTACAGGGCCAGGGCAACGAGGCTTGGGACCAGTTCACCGCTGCCACCGTGGAGCGCTTGGGCAGCACCACGGACGGCTTTTCGAGCACCAAGTTCCTCAAGGGCTGGAACGACATGAGCCCCGAGGCCAAGAGCGCGTTGTTCGACGGCACTGCCAACGAGGCACACCGCGCTGATCTCGACCGCCTTGCGCGAATCGCGGCCAACGTGAAGCGCTATGGCAAGAGCGCGAACGGCAGCAACACCAGCAACGTGCAGACCATCGTGGGTGCACTCGGAGCCATCGGCGTGCCCGTGGGTGGTGTACTCGCCGGCAACACAGCCCTGGTGATGAGCAGCCTCGGCAGCATGGCCACCACGGGTGCAGCAGCCAAGATTGGTGATCGCCTCCTCACCAACCCCACCGTTGTGAGCCTCGTGGCCAACCTGCCTCGCGCTCAGGTGCAGCGTGGCGGCATCGAGCGCACCATTGCGGCGCTGCATCAGTACGCTGGTAGCCCTGGCGTGGATGATGCCACCCGCGCAGGAATTGTTGCACTCACGGAAGCAATCAGCGCCCGCAACGAAAAGAAGGCAAAGTAACGAATTCGAGGTTCTGCGGTAAATAGCAGGGCCTCCAACAACAATAAGAAAATGGTGAAAGATGGCAGATCTAACTAACTCCAGTTGGAGTCAAACAGACAGCAACAACACTCAGCCCGCTCCCAGCGGCTTCCCGTCTGGCATTCTGCCGTCTCAGGTTGGTGGCGTGGTTCGCGCCATGATGGGTGCGATCAAGCGCGGCTACGACCATGCAAATGCGATGGTAAGCAGCACGGGATCGGCCAACGCTTACGTTCTCACCTACGAGCAGCCCCTACAGAACGGCTATGTGAAGGGCGAGATTTTCCGCTTCTTCGCCAACCACACTAATACTGGAGCGAGCACCCTCAACATCAACGGTGCTGGTACTCGCGCACTGCTTCGCGCAGATGGTAGTCAGTTGGCTGAGGGCGAGATCGTAATTGGTCAGGTGGTCACGGTCGTTTGCGATGGTGTGAACTTCCTCGCACAGAGCGTAGCAAGCAAGAATTTCAAGAGCCCCATCAGCATCACGCTCAACAGCGATGCAATCCTCACCCTGGAAGATACAGGCGCCCCAGCCAACACATTCCGCCGTAAGATGATCCTCAGCAGCCGCAACGTGGGCGGTGGCAATGACTGGCTGTTCCGTCAGGTCCGCGCCAGCGACGGTGCGAGCGAGGACTTCACGCTCAAGAGCGGCAGTGCCGGTGCCATCTGGACCACAGGCAACTTCAATCCTGCGCTCAAGGCGGATCTCGCTGGCAGCGTGTTCTCTGGCGGCCTGTATGTTGCTGGCATCGGCACGAACGGCTTTGAAGCCGGCACAGGTGATGGAGCCAATTACAGCACCTACAACACCAAACTGCGCAGCCACTACGGCCTAGCACTCACGACCCACGATGGAACGGTGAACGGCATTTGGGATAGCCGTGCAGGTGTTCTCGACGTGAAGGGTGCATTCAAGGTCAACGGTCAGACCGCTTGGCACACTGGAACGTTCAACCCGGCGACCAAGGCTGATCTCAACTCCACTCCTCGCTTCGCCGGCGTGCTTCTCGGGACCGGCAACGGCAACATCTACAGCGACCCGGGCGCGCACAACGTCGTTCTACGTTCCGGCGACGGCTCCGGCACACCCTACAAGTATGCGGCGTTGCAGTCCGAGAGTTTCCGCACCTACTCGGCTGACATCTACGCCGATGGCAACCTACGCACCGTTGCCGACGTGATCGTAGGCGAAGGCAAGACCTCCTCGACTATCCAAATGCGCGATACCGACGAGGGCAACCGTTACGTCCACAACAACAGCGGCAGCATCGGCTTCCTCGGATCAGGCGGCGATTGGGTCTTCCGTGTGCGTGATGACGGCACCGTGTGGACCAAGCAGATTGGTGATCTCGCTACCCGCATAGATACTATTGCAACGGCGCATGGCAACCGTGGCCGTGATGAAGCCAACGCCAACACAGCCGCCTACTACGCCACCAAGACCACGCCCACGATCAACGGCAGCATTTGGGTGAATGGCGGTACAAGTTACGGCAATGTTCAGCCCGCACTCAGCCTGTTCAACGGCGGCCTCGAGCACTGGAACATCATGGCCGTGAACGATGGTCAGTTGTACTTCCGCAACGGTGACAACGGCGATGTGCGCATGCGCCTGAACCGTGATGGTTCGCTGTACTTGAAGCAGATTGGCGACGTTAACACCCGCATTGAAGACCGTGCGAATGCATGGGCGACCGCCCGTCGCGACGAGGCGAAGACATTCGCCACCTCAGAAGCAAACCGTGGCCGCGACGAAGCCAACAACAACAGCAACGCCAACTTCTTCAACAAGACAACAGGTGCTGTTCAGTACGTCAACAGCATCCCGTCGTTCAACGCTGCTGCCATCGACATCGTTCGTGGCGGCGTCATGCGTGCTCGTCGGACCGTGGATGGCGGCGGCACCACCATCCTACAGAACGGCGATAACGGCGACAACTTCTTCTACGTGACTACTGGTGGTGCAGTTTGGACCAAGCAGTTTGGCGATCTGTACAATCACATCGAAAACCGTTCATCGGCATGGGCACGTCAGGAGTCGGTCGCGCGGGCTAACGAGCGTGTCGCCAAAACCGGCGACACGATGACGGGCGACCTCACGGTCCAGAAGGCATACCCGTCGTTTCGGATGCTCTATCCGGGCGTGCGGGATCTGCAGTGGCAGGTCCGTGAGAATGGCGAGGTGTACCTGTGGGACAACACCGCAGGCAATTGGCATATGCGCGTCGCCCTAGACGGAGGCGTTGTCGCGCGCGGCAACCTCTACGCCGGTAACGGTACGGCCATTGTCGCGACCGACGGCAACGTCCACGGCTCGATGTGGGGCGGGTGGCTCTCGGACCGTCTTGGTGGAATGGACAACAACACCAACAACCGTGTCGCCAGGGGCGGCGACACGATGACGGGTGATTTGCAAATCCAGAAGGCTTATCCGAACCTCGCGCTGCATTACCCTGGTGTTCGCATCTGGAACATGAACGTGCGCGAGTGGGGTGGGCTTGCGATCCAGGCAAATGGTACTGGTGACTTGTTCCAGTTCCGCGACAATGGTTCGATCTGGACTGCGCAGTTCGGTGACGTACATGACCGCATCGAAAATCGCGCTCGTGCATGGGCTGAGACCCGTCAGGCTCCAATCGGCTTCAACCCGGTTGAGCAGAGCGGTGGACCTTACCAGGGCACGAACAAGGTTCGTCTCGGCTGGGACGGTGGTGCACTGCGCGTGAGCGTGGACGGTGGTGATCACGATAAAATTCTTCACCGCTCTTGGATCAACGCCATCCAAGACATTCGTCTCGTTTACGCAGGCGATCTCGATAACAACTGGAACCTCAACACCAGTTACGCTGAGCCCTATCAGGGCGGTGTACTGACATCACGCTATACCACAAGTTACGCCGCCGCCACCTCTTGGAGTGGTGGTCGTTGGAGGTATTTGCAGAAGCAGGACAGTCACGGAAACTGGTACACAGTAGGATACGCATAATATGACATATACTATCGTAAATCACGGCAGTTGGTTGCCGTACACTCAGGATGCCGTGCTGAGCCCAGAGGGTCATCCTCTGGTGCCCGCTGGTACTGTCTTCTGCAGGCGCGAGAGCGATGGCGTGGATTGGTACGACTTCTCACGCACCGAAGGTTCGTTTGCCGAGGGCAGCGTGCTGATTGCGTGCCTCAAGACCGAACTGGGTTACATCACACAGGGCGTGTTCACCGATCCGCAGCGCATGTTCCCGCAGAACCAGATGCTGATTGAGGTGCAGGGATGGGAGGGCGAGAAGCCTCACAATGAGTTCGGCCTGAGAGTGTTCGATCCCGAAGCCCTCACGTTCTCGGAAATCCCTGTACCAGTGCAGCCGGTGATCACCTACAAGAAGGACATCTGGCTGCGCGCTACCGACGGGGAAGCCGAAACCATCGAGCAGGTGCTAGCGCAGCAGACCACGCGCAAACAGCGCATCTATGCCGAGGCTCAGTATCTCGACCATACGGACCCGCTGTTCGCGGAACTGCTGACGGGCTTTGTGACGGCGTTCGGTGAAGAAAGAGCCGGCCAATTGCTGGCCGGCTCTTGAGGCTTCACTAATCGCGAGGGGCTAGGCTTCCGGCTGGGCCCTTCGCAGTTTAAGAGCCGCCTCAATCCGATCTGGCCTCACTTCACGATCTACGCCGTTGCTGGCCAGCACCGTAGGATCGATCAACCCATCCTCTCTTGCGCCAATCTGATCGCTGAGATCGATCTTAGCCGCCAGTTTGTGATCCTCGAACTGGTACACGCGGATGTTATTGAGAATGATGACTTCGTAAGCGCAGCGCGACGCATCGAAGTTGATGAAGTCGATGAAGGAACTCAGCGCAGCATGCACCCTGGCCCGCATGATGTAGGCTTGAGCGTCGTCAGCGTAGCCCCATTCGCGGCGCATCTTGCGAATGTCGGCCTCGCTGGCTGTCTCCACGAGTGACAGTTCCGCTTCGATCTTTTCACGATCCAGCAGGCTGATCTCTTTTTCCAGTTCCACCTTTTCCCGCTGCCGCTCTTTGATCCGAGCCATAATCAGCGGCAGCGCTTCATCAGCGTCTTCCAGTTGGTTGAGCAGATTGCTTTCGCGCCGGCTCGCATCCTCCAGTTTGCGTTGCAGCGCTGCGATCTTCCGATCCAACGCTGCCACCGGTGATGACTCTCGCCTGATCCGTAAGATTTCACTCAAACGGAACTCGCCCACGTTATCGAGGATGGCGCGTTCAATAGCATCGTAGTGAAATGCTTTGTGTGGACCGGAACATACCTTGCCGCGCCTACGATTACTGCAACTATAATAGGCGCGTGAGTATGCTCTGTCTTTCAGGCTGTTGCGCACTTGGCCCTGAGTGCTCCGATGATAGGTCATCGTACCACCGCAGTGCACGCAACGGCCTAATCCGATGAACAGGTTGGTGAAGCGATCTCCCTTGCGCCCCCTGTTCGTTGCGGTTTTGCGCTTGTTGGCACGAGCAGCCATCCACAGTGCTTCATCCACCACCGCGGGGAAGTAGCCAGGGATGGGCTCGCCAACGAGAGTGCGTTTGCCGTCGGCACGTCGCTGCGCCTGATACTCTCCCAGGCTTTCGCGCGAATCGAGGATGCGGTTGATCACGGCAGCATTCCATCCGTGATCGCCTGCCCGCAGCGTTGCCACTGCCTCAGAGTTAAACACCACACAGATGGCGTGGCGGGTCAGACCATTGGCTGCCAACTCATACATGCGACGTATTGTCGCAGCATGTTCGTTCAGCGTGTACTCGATGCGGTCGCGATTGATGCGCTTTGCATCGATCCAATAGGGCACAGCACAACTCATGTTGTACTCGCCCTGCCAAGCCCTCGCCAAACGTGAGGCGTAGGCTTGGCTCACTCGCTCGCTCTTCCGCTGGCTCTCCTCATGGGCGCGGGCCATGATGGTGAGTGAGATGATCAGTTTGCTCCAATCATTGCCCACGGTTTCCTGGCTGTACGTCTGATTGTCCGCCAGCGTGACGATGGTGATGCCCGAACGGATGATCTCCAAAAACAGGCTCAGCGCTTCCAGCACCTGATCGCGGCTCAGCCGGTCCAGGCTCTCCACGAGCAGATAACTGCCCGGCCTCACTCGACCGGTTTCCACCATGTCGAGGAAGCGGCCCAATGCTCCCTCTTTGCGGTTTTTGCCCTTGTAGGCGCTCACCCCGATGTCACGCAGGCTGTCGTCCAGCACCAATCCGTGCTGCTCAGCCCACTGCCGGCTGAGTTCGGCCTGCCGTCTCAGACTGTCACCCTTTAACTGCTGGTCCGTACTCATCCGTATGTACGAGTAGGCCACTGTGCCGGGCTTGATGTGCGCATCACTCATTCGCGGTTTCCTCGCAGAAAAGTGTTTGCACATTCAAAACCACCAGGAACGCGTCGATCACCCCGTCGAAGAACATCTGGCGCAGGCGCGCGTCGGACGCCTCGTCGCGGAAGACGCCCGATCCGGCCACCGCGGCGCGGCGCACGCCTGCGCCGGCCAGCAGCTCGCGCCAGCGCCCGGCGGAATCGGCGTTGGTGACGTCCACCGTCTCGGCGTTGAAGGCGAGTTGTCGGGCGCGCAGGCCCGCCACCGCGACGAAGCCGCCAGCTCCCCTGCTCACCCGGACCAGGAGGTCCTTGCCCTTCTGTGCGCTCATGCTCGCGGCTCCGGCTTTCTCGAAAAAGGTCAGGCGGCGACCTCGGTCACCGCCTCGAAGGAGAGGGTCGCGCGCGCCTC
>Ga0268290_100171_pt1 | contig 16580 bp, 13 predicted proteins | sample MetspRMADM_FD_191346 | JGI IMG/M metagenome (GOLD analysis project Ga0268290, IMG submission 191346) | Soil microbial communities from San-Diego area, Southern California, United States - Methylocaldum sp. RMAD-M | ecosystem: Environmental > Terrestrial > Soil > Desert | place: USA: California... | reverse complement strand
CGCCCGGTCTACGCGCTGGAGCTGCCGGGCTTCGGTCTCTCCGAGCGGGCGGACCGGATCTACACGCCCCGGCTGATGACCGATGCGATCCTCGACGCCGCGGCCGAGATCGCCGGCCGCCACGGCGGCGTGGCGCTCGATGCGATTGCGCTCTCGCTGCCTTGCGCCTATCTCGCCCGCGCTGCGCTGGAGCGACCGCACCTGTTCGCCAGCCTCGGCCTCATCAGCCCGACCGGCTTCGACGCCCGCCTCTCCGGGCGCGGACCGGCGGATACCAATCGCGGCCATCCGCTAGCGCGCCAGCTTGCCGCCTTCCCGCTCTGGGGCCGCCCGCTCTTCGACGCGCTGGTCAGCCGGCCGAGCATGCGCTTCTTTCTGGAAAAGACCTGGGGCAGCCGCGATATCGACGAGGGCCTGCTCGCCTACGACCAGCTCTCGGCACATCAGCCGGGGGCCGAACACGCGCCGTTCTCGTTCCTGTCGGGCTACCTGTTTCCCGACGACACGACGCGGGTCTACGAGGCGCTGCGCCTGCCCGTCTTCATGGTCCACGGGGCGCGGGGCGACTTCGTCGATTACCGCTATGTCGGCGAGGTGGCGGGCCGCCCGAACTGGACGATCCTGCGGCTGCCGACCGGCGCCTTCCCGCATTTCGAGGATCGGCCGGCGGTGACGGGCGCCTACGACGCCTTCCTGGCCGCTCACGATCAAAAGCGAGTTCAGGCCACCGCCTCGATCCGGTAGCGCAGCCAGACGGTGCCGTCGTCGAACGGTTCGCAGGCGGTACGGGTCAGGCGGCGACGCGAGCCCATGGAATCGCCCTCCCCGCCCTCGAAATCGAACAGGGCCGGCGTGCCGAGGACGCCATCGACGGCGGGCGCGAGCAGCAGGCTGAGTTCGTCCACGAGCCCGGCCTTGAGCAACGAGCCGTTGATGCGCCCGCCACCCTCGACCAGCAGCCGCTCGATGCCGAACAGACGCTTCAACTTGGCCAGCGCCAGGGTGAAATCGACCTCGTGCTCACCGGCCAGGATGTAGGATTGGCCGCCCGCTTTCAGCCGGCGCAGGCGGTCGTCCGAGGCCTGCCCCGTCGTCAGTACGACGACGTGATCGCCCTCGATCTCGTTGCGCGCACCCCAATCCATCGCGCCGCGGGCATCGAGCGCCACCGCGTAGCCGGGCGCATCGGTGCGGGCGACGTGATCCTCGCGCGACACCGGCGCCTCGGGCGGCGCGGAGGTCAGCGGCTCGGCGCTGTCGGCATAGCCCTGCATGGTGATGCGCCCGCACATCCAGGCGTCGCCCCCGAGCCGCTTGTGGACCTCCTCGTAGTGGGAATCCGCGTCGATGGTGGTCCAGCGCCGGACCTTGATGCGACCGTCGACCGAGGTGGTCATGTGGCACAGGACGTAGGGGCGCTCCGATGTGTCGGCCATGGCGGCGGGTTTCCTGCTGTCGGGGATTGAAGGCCGGAACTAGACCGCCTTCGCCCGTCGGCCAGGGTCGGGACCCGCCGCCTTTGCCGGGCATCGCGCCGCGGATAGGCTGCCCACGGCAACGAGGGAGAGAGGCCATGGCGACCTACACCGCGGATGTCCGCTGGGCGCTCGCGGCGGGCGAGGATTTCGCCGCCGGGCGCTATAGCCGCGGCCACACGGTGCGCTTCGACGGCGGCGTCGAACTCGCGGGCTCCGCCTCACCCCACGTCGTCGGCAAGTGGGCGGTGGCGGCTGCGGTCGATCCCGAGGAGATGCTGGTGGCGGCGCTCTCCACCTGCCACATGCTGAGCTTCCTCCACGTCGCCCGGCTCGCCGGCTTCGTCGCCCATTCCTACCGCGACCACGCTGAGGGCACGATGGCGGAAATCGCCCCCGGCCGGCAGGCGGTGACGCGGGTGGTGCTGCATCCGCGCATCGAATGGACCGGCGCGGCACCCGACGTGGAGCGGCTCACCGCCCTCCACGAAGAGGCTCACGAGACCTGCTTCATCGCCAATTCCGTGCGGACCGAAGTGACGGTGGCCTGAGACGCGCTTGGCGAAACCGACCCCGCCGGTGCATGTCCTCGAGACACGATCCTTCGGGGACATTTGCGAGGACATCCGGATGACCGACCTGACGCTCGCCGCCGCCCAGACACTCGTGGCGACCGCCCTGAAGACCGCCCGCGAACGGGGGCTGAAGCCCCTGGCGGTGGTGGTCTACGACGCCCGCGGCGCCCTCAAATGCCTGGCCGCCGAGGACGGCACGTCGCTGCGCCGCGCCGAAGTGGCCCGCGGCAAGGCCAACGGCGCCCTGGCGCTCGGCCTCGGTTCGCGGGCGATCGCCAAGCGGGCCGAGGAGCAGCCGCATTTCGTGGCCGCCGTGAGCCACCTCGTCGGTCCGGACGCCCTGGTGCCGGTGCCCGGCGGCGTGCTGATCCGGAACCATGACGGTCGCCTGCTCGGCGCGGTCGGCGTCTCCGGCGACACGTCCGACAACGACGAGATCTGCGCGCTGGCCGGCATCGAGGCGGCGGGGCTGAAGGGGGAGACGGGGGCCTGACCACCGTGTTCGAAGGCGCGCCCCGCGGTTCCCCTCTCCCCGCCGGGCGGGGCGAGGGGATGCGTCGGGAGCCGGTGCGCCTGTCCGTGAGCCGCTCGGCGCTGTGCCGTCCCCGGAGCCTCGGGTAAGCCCATGAGCCTCCTCCGGCGCACCGTCCTGCACGGGGGCGCGGCACTCGCCGCCGGGCTCGCCCTTCCCGCTCCGGCGCGGGCGGCCTCGCCGGTCTACCGCCGCGGCAACGACGCCGACCCGGAGACGCTCGATCCGCACAAGACCTCGACGGTGGCCGAGGCGCATCTCCTGCGCGACCTGTTCGAGGGGCTGCTGACCTACGACAATTTCGGCACCATCATTCCGGGCATGGCCGAGCGCTGGACCGTCTCCGACGACCGCCTCACCTACCGCTTCCAGATCCGCCCCGACGGGCGCTGGTCGAACGGTGATCCGGTCACGGCCGACGATTTCCTGTTCTCGTTGCGCCGCATCCTCGATCCGAAGACGGCGGCGAAATACGCCGAGGTGCTGTTCCCGATCCGCAATGCGGCCGCCGTCAATGCGGGCGAGCAGCCGCCGGAGACGCTCGGGGTGACGGCCCCCGATTCCCGGACGCTGGAGATCGCGCTCGCCGAGCCGGTGCCCTACCTCCTCGAACTTCTCACCCACCAGACCTCGCTGCCGGTCCACCGCCCGTCGCTGGAGCGCTGGGGCGAGGCATTCGCGAAGGCGGGCAACCTCGTCTCGAACGGCCCCTACGCCCTGGTCGAGTGGGTGCCGAACGACCGCATCACCCTGACCAAAAACCCACATCACCGCGACGCCGCCGCGATCCCGATCGAGCGGGTCGATGTGATCCCGACCCCGGATCTCGCCGCGGCGGTGCGGCGCTACGCAGGCCGTGAGATCGATTCCCTCTCCGACCTGCCCGCCGACCAGATCGTCTCCCTGAAAGAGCGCTTCGGTGCGCAGGTACAGCTCGGGCCGGGGCTCGGCTTGCTGGCCATCGCCTTCAACCTGCGGAAAAAACCCTTCGACGACGCGCGGGTGCGCCGCGCCCTGTCGCTCGCCATCGATCGGGAGTTTCTGGCCGAGATCGTGTGGGGGCAGACCATGGCCCCGGCCTATTCCTTCTGCCCGCCGGGCCTCGACAACGCCCTGCCGTCGCCGCTGCTGCCGGGGCGCGAGGACGGGCCGATCGACCGCGAGGAGGAGGCGCTGCGGCTGCTCTCCGAGGCCGGCTACGGGCCGGGCAACCCGCTGACGGTCGAGTACCGCTTCAACGTCACCGACAACAACCGCAACACGGCGATCGCGCTGGCGGATGCGTGGCGCGGCATCGGCGTTGAGACCCGCTTCGTTTCCACCGACGCCAAGACCCACTTCGCCTATCTGCGCGACGGCGGCGCCTTCGACCTCGCCCGGATGTCGTGGATCGCCGATTATTCCGACCCGCAGAATTTTTTGTTTCTGCTCCGCACCGGCAATGACGGCTTCAATGCCGGGCGCTGGTCCGACGCACGCTTCGACGGTCTGCTGACGCGAGCCGCAGGGGAGCGCGACGTGCAGGCCCGCGCGCAGATGCTGTTCGACGCGGAAAAGATCGTGCTCGACGAACTGCCCTGGGTGCCGCTGCTGCACTACCGCTCGAAGGCGCTCGTCTCGCCACGGCTGCACGGGGTGCACCCGAACATCCGCAACGTCGCCCCCACCCGCTATCTCCGGCTCGATCCATGATCCCGCTGATCCTGCGCCGGATCGCCCAGAGCCTGCCGACCCTGTTCCTCGTGGTGACCGGCAGCTTCTTCCTGATCCGGTTGGCGCCCGGCGGCCCGTTCGATCTGGAGCGGCCGCTGCCGCCGGCGGCGATGGAGAACCTGCGCCGGGTCTACGGCCTCGATCAGCCGCTGATCGTGCAGTTCGGGCGCTATCTCCTCAGCCTCCTGCGGGGCGATCTCGGCCCCTCCTTCACCTTCCGCGACCTCACCGTCACCGACCTGTTCGCACGGGGCCTTCCGGTCTCGGTGACGCTCGGCAGTCTCGCCCTCCTGCTCGCCCTCGCCCTCGGCTTGGCGCTCGGGAGCCTCGCCGCGCTCAATCGCGGCGCGGCCGCCGACCGGCTGGTGGGGCTCGCCGCCTCGCTCGGGCTCGCGGTGCCGAACTTCGTCACCGCCCCCCTGCTCCAGATCGTGTTCGGCCTCGGGCTGGCATGGCTCCCCGTCGGCGGCTGGGCGGACGGGAATCCGAAGAACCTCGTCCTGCCGGTGCTCACCCTGGCCCTGCCCCACGCGGCGGGCATCGCCCGGCTCACCCGCGCCTCGCTCGCCGAGGTGCTGATCCAGCCGCATATCCGCACACAGCGCGCCATGGGCCTGCCGCGGACCCGCATCGCCCGGCACGCCCTGCGCGGGGCGCTGCTCCCCGTGGTCGCGACGCTCGGGCCGCTGGCGGCGGCGCTGATGACCGGCTCGGTGGTGGTCGAGACCATCTTCGGTCTGCCCGGGATCGGGCGCTACTTCGTCGAGGGGGCGCTCAACCGCGACTACACCCTGGTCATGGGCACGGTGATTCTGGTCGCGGTGATGGTGATCGTCTTCAACCTGATCGCCGACCTGATCGCCGCCGCCCTCGATCCGCGCGTGCGGCTGTCCGCATGAGCGCGGCGCTCGCTCGCCGCCTCGCCCGCGACCGCTCGGCGCTTGTGGCACTCGCGAGCCTCGTGCTGATCGCGCTGGCCTGCCTCGTCGGCCCTCTTCTCACCGGGCACCCGCCCGAGCGGATCTATCCGGATTTCGTCCGGGTCGCCCCGAGCCTTGCCGCGCACCCGCGGCCCGACGAGGTGCGCCCCGCCCTCACGCGCCTCGCCTTCCGAATGCGGCTGACGCTGGAAGACGTGGCGCTCGAGCGCGATCGGGTGCGGCTGACGCTGACGGCGCAAAAACCCATCGACGAGCGCTCCTTCCGTCTGCTGTCCCGCTCGGGACTGTTCGGCGAGCCCGCGGTGCTGGAGCGGTCCGCCGACGGCCGCCGGCTCTTGGTCGAGGCACCGCTTCGAAAACTGACCTTCGTCCTCGGCACCGATGCCCTCGGGCGCGATCTCCTCACCCGTTGCCTTGCCGCGGGGCAGGTCTCCCTGCTGATCGGGCTCACCGCGGCGCTCGCCGCCCTGCTGATCGGCGTCGTCTACGGGGCGGTCTCGGGCATGGCCGGGGGCACGGTCGATGCATTGATGATGCGCTTCCTCGACATCCTCTACGCCCTGCCCTTCGTGTTCCTCGTCATCATGCTGCTGGTGTTCTTCCGCGCCGGCCTGTGGCTGGTGCTGGTCGCGGTGGCGGCGGTCGAGTGGCTCGACATGGCTCGTATCGTCCGCACCCAGACGCTCTCCCTCAAGGGCCACGACTTCGTCCGCGCGGCCTCGGCACTCGGGGCCGGCACGGGCACGATCCTGGCCCGCCACATCGTGCCGAACACGCTCGGACCGATCGTGGCGGCAGCGACCCTGCTGGTGCCGCGGGTGATCCTCCTGGAGAGCTTCCTGTCCTTTCTCGGCCTCGGCGTGCAGGAGCCCGACACCTCCTGGGGCGTGCTGATTGCGGAGGGCGCCCGCGCACTCGAATCCGCGCCGTGGATGCTCGCTGCGCCCGCCGGCTTCCTCGTCATCACCCTGATGGCCTTGAACCGGCTCGGCGACGGTCTTGGCGAGGCGCTCGACCCACGACTTTAGAGCATCGTCCCGAAAGGTGGCCGCCGGCTTTCGGAAAAAGACGATGCGGAAACAAGGCGCTAGCGGGATTCGGCCGGCAGGTAGCCCTGGTAGACGATGCGCACCGTGCGCCGCTCGCCGGGCAGCTCCGAGACCGGAATGGCCTTCGACCCGCGCAAGGCAGGGGCAGGTTCGATCGGGCCGGGCTCGGACGCGGGTGGGGCCGGCGACGCCTTGGGGCGCAGCGCCCAGCGCTCGGCCCCGCCCGCGCTGGCCAGCGTGGAGACCGCGATGACCGCCCCCATGGAGGCTAGTCCGGCGGCGATCGGGGGAAGCAAAGTCCTGATGGAGAGGTGCGCGAAAAAAGTCATGGCGGGTGGCCCGGCGAGTGGGGACATTCCGCAACCTGAAGCGTTTCCGAACGCCAATATGCCCTGCCCTCGGTCCGCCGCCGGGTGGGACTTGCGAACACTTTTGCCGAGTCAGGGTAAACGGAGGGGCAATGACGAGCCGAGCGGAAGGTCAGGCCGGGGCCGCAGCACCCGAGCGCGTCGCCACCGGCACGGTCGTCGAAACCGACATCGCCGCCCGGCTCGACCGCCTGCCCTTCGGCCGCTTCCACACCCTCGTCATCGTCGCGCTCGGCATCACCTGGGTGCTCGACGGGCTCGAGGTGACTTTGGCCGGCGCCCTCGTCGGCGCGCTACGCAAGGCGCCGATGTCCTTCACCGAGTTCGACGTCGGCTTGGCCGCGAGTTCCTACCTCGTCGGCGCGGTCGTCGGTGCCGTCGGCTTCGGCTGGCTCACCGACCGGATCGGGCGCAAGAAACTGTTCTTCATCACGCTGGCCCTCTACCTCGCCGCTACCGCGGCCACGGGCCTGTCGTGGAATATCTGGAGCTTCTGCCTGTTCCGCTTCCTCACGGGAGCCGGCATCGGCGGCGAGTACACCGCGATCAACTCGACCATCCAGGAGCTGATCCCGGCACGCGTGCGCGGCTGGACCGATCTCGTCATCAACGGCTCGTTCTGGATCGGCGCGGCGCTCGGCTCCTTCCTGTCGATTGCGCTCTTGCGGCCCGAATGGATCGATCCGGCCTATGGCTGGCGCATCGCCTTCTTCGTCGGCGGCGGCATCGGCCTCGTCATCCTGCTCCTGCGCACCTGGATCCCCGAGAGCCCGCGCTGGCTCGTCACCCACGGCTACGCCGCGGAGGCCGACCGGGTGGTGTCGGGTATCGAGAAGCGCTTCACGGATGACGGCATCACCCTGCCCCCGCCCGACGAGACGCGCCGCCTCAAGCTCAAGGTCCGCAGCCACACTCCGCTCTCGGAGGTCGCCAACGCACTGTTCGTCACGAACCGGCGCCAGACCATGGTCGGCCTCGCGCTGATGATCGCCCAGGCCTTCTTCTACAACGCGCTGTTCTTCACCTACGCGCTGGTGCTGGAGCGCTTCTACGACGTGCCCGGCGGCGATGTCGGCTGGTATCTCCTGCCCTTCGCGCTCGGCTCCTTCCTCGGCCCGCTGCTGCTCGGCCGGCTGTTCGACACGGTGGGCCGGCGCCCGATGATCGCCTTCACCTACGGCATCTCGGCGGTGCTGCTCGTCGTGGTCGGCCTCGTCTTCCGCGCCGACATGCTCGGCCCCTGGGGCCAGACGGCGGCCTGGATGGGCGTGTTCTTCTTCGCCTCCGCGGCGGCGAGTTCCGCCTATCTCACGGTGGCCGAAACCTTCCCGCTGGAAATTCGCGCGCTGGCGATCGCCGCCTTCTACGCCATCGGCACCGGCATCGGTGGCGTCTCCGGCCCACTCCTGTTCGGCTCACTGGTCGAGACCGGCTCGCGCGATCTCGTGTTGGTCGGCTACCTCATCGGCGCCGCCTTGATGGCGGTGGCGGCGGTGGTCGGCGCGATCTGGGGGACGGCGGCCGAGGGCAAGTCGCTGGAGGACGTGTCGAAGCCGCTGGCTTCGGCGTGAGGGCGCCATGGCCGGTCAATCCGGCTCAGCGCATCCTCCTCTCCCCGCCTGCAGGGAGAGGGGTGGTCCGGCCAGCAGCGAACAACCGACTTCGACGAACCTCAGGTCTCACGTCGGCCGGGAGGACGGTACCGAAGCTTTCCGCCGCAGCCAGATCGCCGAGGCCACCGCCAGCGCGTCGAGCGGCAAGGTCACGGCGCCCTGGCGCTTGCCCCAGAGTTCGAGGCCGCCGAAGCCGACGTGGCGGATCTCCAGCCACGCACCGAACGGGAACACCGTCTCGTTGCCCTCGCCGGGGCCGAAACATTCCTCGAAGGCCAGCGGATCGACCATGATCGCGTCGTACTTGGCGAGGTGACTGGCGATCGCGACCTTCGAGCGGAACGGGCCGCGGTCGCGGCGGAACGAGGCGAAGCAGGGCTCGAACTCCGTGAGCGTCACCCACAGTTTGCCGCCGATGCGGAGGTAAGGCGGGTTCGGACCCTCGGCGCCGAAATTCTCCAATCCCCAGCCCGCTTCGCTCATCAGGGATTCCGCGAGCGTCACGGGTTGGCCGGGCGGGGCAGCGGCCGGCCGCTCATCCACCGCGCCCGGGGGTTCGGCGGGCAGGCCGGGTCCGCTCACAACGTTCTCGACCAAGCCGCCAGGGTTCGAGCCACTCTGGAGAGAGCCGCTCTCGGTCACGCCACCGTGGATCATGCCACGTCCTCGCGCCTGCCGCCGCTCCAAGGGAGCGGCCAGCAAGCATTATTTCTCATTTGTCGCGAGGGGGCGAGCAGTTTCTTTCATGAGGTCGACCGCTGCCCGAAGGAAACGGGTGCAGCGGCCCGATCCAGAGAGCCTTAGTCCTCGTCGTCCTCGTCGATGCGGCTCATGCCCTTGAGCTTGGCGAAGACCGCGTCGGCGTTGAGATCCTCCTCGTCACGCTCCTCCTCCCGCTCCGCGGCGGCCGGGGCCGTCGAAACCTCGGTCGGCAGGAGCTTGGCGCCGCCATCCGTCGGCAGCACCGCGGGGCGGTCCTTGGCGGCGCGCTGCACCTCGAAGTCGAGGTCGATCTGCGAGCAGAGGCCGAGCGTCACCGGATCCATCGGCTGGAGCGAGGCGGAGTTCCAGTGGGTCCGCTCGCGGATCTGCTGGATCGTCGCCTTGGTGGTGCCGACGAGCCGGATGATCTGCGCGTCCTTCAGCTCGGGATGGTTGCGGATGAGCCAGAGGATCGCGTTCGGTCGATCCTGACGGCGCGAGAGCGGCGTGTAGCGCGGGCCCTTGGTGGTGCGCTTGACCTCCGGCAGCTTCACCTTCGAAACCGCGACCTTGAGCCGATAATGCGGCGACTTCTGCGCCTTTTCGATCTCGTCACGGGTAAGCTGGCCGGTGGTGATCGGATCGAGCCCCTTGATGCCCGCGGCGACCTCGCCGTCGGCGATGCCCTTCACCTCGAGCGGGTGCAGCTTGCAGAAGTCGGCGATCTGCTCGAAGGCGAGCGAGGTGTTCTCGACGAGCCACACGGCGGTCGCCTTGGGCATCAGCGGACCTTGGGACATCGGACAAAGCTCCAGGCGGTTTTTCGTGGTTCGCGGCGGGGAAAGGCGCGGGATTCGAAGAAAGGCTCTCCCGCGGCCTCCGGCCCGGTCAGGCCCGAAGGATCCCATGTCGCGATGAATGAGGGGATTGCCTCTTATACAGGCGGGACCGGGCGTTGCGCAATTGCATTGACCGTCAAGATCCTTCCATCACGCGTCCCCCAGGGTGGGCACGCGCCCCTCTAAGGCGGGGCGCAGCGGCACGACCTCGGCGGCGACATGGTCCATGAAGGCGCGCACCCGCGCGGCGTGGCGCAGGTCGGGATGGGTCAGGAGCCAGAGCGTGCCGGCAAGGTCAGGCTCCGGCGCCGAGAGGCGGCGCAGGCGCGCGAGCCGGTCGCCGCGGTAGCAGGGCAGCGGGCCGATGCCGACGCCCTCGGAGATCGCCTCGCACAGGCCCTGCACGGTGTTGAGGCGCAAAGCCACGCGCTCCGGCCCGGCGCGGGCGGCGACGAAGCGGGCGAAGAGGCCGCCGGCCACGGCCTCGCTCGGACTGACCCAGTCGGCATCGGCACCGTCCTCCTCCCCCTGTGCCGGCCCGTAGACCGCCCAGGCGATGGTGGCGAGCCGGCGCCCGACGAGGTTGAGCGGCGGATCGCGGGTGGCGCGCAGCGCCACATCCGCATCGCGGCGTGACAGGTTCAGCGCCTCCTCCGAGACGAGGAGCTCGATCTGGACCTTCGGGTAGCGCGTCCGGAAGCGGCCGAGCATCGGCATCAGGAAATCGGTGACCAGCGTCGCCGCGGCGGTCACGCGCAGAAGGCCCGAGGGCGTCTGCGCCCGGTCGGCGACCTCCCGGTCGAAGCGGGCGACCTCCTCCTCCATCCGCGTGGCCGCGGCGGCCATCGCCTCGCCGGCGGGCGTCGGCACGTAGCCCGAGCGGTGGCGCTCGAACAGGCGCGCGCCGAGCCCCGCCTCGACCGCCGCGAGCCGGCGGAAGGCCGTTGAGGGATTGATGCCGAGATGCGCGGCAGCCGGCGCCAGCGCCCCCCGCTCGGCGATGGCCCGCACCAGGCGGAACTCGTCCCAGGCCACCGACACCGCGTCGTCCTCCTCGTTGCAAGTCTGCAAGGACGATCTTGCACGACAGGGCGTTTCTGCAAACAGGACGAACCGCCATACTCACCCACGCATTCGACGCTCGGGCCGCCATGGGCGCATCGTCTTCCGTCCGAGGACGGACATCAGCTTTCGGACGATGCGCCGGGCCCGCGAACAGGAGAGACGACGATGGCGAAGGTTCTGGTGCTCTACTACTCGTCCTGGGGCCACGTGGAGCAGATGGCCAAGGCCGTGGCCGAGGGCGCTCGCGAGGCCGGGGCCGAGGTCGCGGTCAAGCGCGTGCCGGAACTGGTGCCGGAAGAGGTGGCCAAGCAGTTCCACTACAAGCTCGACCAGGAGGCGCCGTTCGCCACCGTCGAGGAACTGGCCGATTACGACGCGATCATCTTCGGCACGCCGACCCGCTACGGCAACATGGCCTCGCAGATGAAGCAGTTCATCGACCAGACCGGCGGCCTCTGGGCCCGGGGCGCACTCGTCGGCAAGGTCGGCTCGGCCTTCACCTCGACTGCCTCGCAGCACGGCGGACAGGAGACCACGCTGACGAGCTTCCACACCGTGATGTTCCACCACGGCATGGTGGTGGTGGGCCTACCCTACAGCTTCGCGGGTCAGAACGGCGTCGAGCAGGTGAAGGGCAACACCCCCTACGGCGCCACCACGATCGCCGATGGCGACGGCTCGCGTCAGCCCTCCCCGGTCGAACTCGACGGAGCCCGCTTCCAGGGCCGCCACGTGGCGGGCATTGCGGCGAAGCTCGCGGGTTGAGGCAGGTTTCCCCTCTCCCCACACGCGAGGAGAGGGGATGAGCAGGACTGATCGAGGCCCTACTGAGCCGCCGCGACGTCCCTCTGCCCGATGGCGGCGAGCACGGTCCCTTCGGTCAGAATCTGCGGCAGTACCTGCGCCTCGCCCTGGCCGCGATAGACGAGGTAGAGCGGCACGCCGCTGCGGCCGTGGCGCTCCAAGAGGCGGGTGATCTCCGGGTTCTGGTTGGTCCAGTCGCCCTTCAGGTACACCACCTGCCCTGCCCGGAACGCCGCCTGCACGCCGTCTCGGGCGAGCACCGTGCGCTCGTTGACCTGGCAGGTGATGCACCACGCCGCCGTCATGTCCACGAACACCGTGCGTCCCTCGGCCCTGAGCGCGTCGAGGCGGGCCTGCGTGAACGCCTCCTCGCCCTGTGCCAGCGCGGCGTTGCGTGCGGAGGCGCGGTCGCCGTCGAGGACGGCGACGAGGCCGAGCGCTGCCGCGAGTGCCGCGACGGCCGCCATGCGACCGAAGCCGGTGCCGAGCCGGCCCGCTCCGCGCGCCCGTTCCCAGGCCCAGGCAGCGAGCGCCACGAGCACGAGACCGGTGAGCCCCGCGAGCAGCCCGTTGGGCCCGACCTGCTGCGCCAGCACCCAGACGAGCCACGCCACCGTGCCGTAGACGGGGAAGGCGAGCGCGCCCTTCAGCACGTCCATCCAGGCGCCGGGCCGCGGCAGCAGGCGAAGCGCCTGCGGAAACAGCGTCAGCGCCAGGAATGGCAGGGCGAGCCCGAGGCCGAGGCTCGCGAACACGATGAGCGCGGCGAGCGGCGATTGCGTCAGCGCAAAGCCCACCGCCGCTCCCATGAACGGCGCCGTGCACGGGGTCGCGACCAGGGTCGCCAGCACGCCGGTGAAGAACGAGCCTTGGTAGCCCGCCCGCCGCGTCAGGCCATCGCCGAGCCCGACGATCCCGCCGCCGAGATGCACCGCTCCCGACAGGCTCAGGCCCATGGCGAACAGCCCGTAGGCGAGGAGGGCCACCACCACCGGCGACTGGAGCTGGAAGCCCCAGCCGATCCCGGCGCCCCCCGCCTTCAACGCGATCAGGAGCCCGGCGAGCCCGAGGAAGCTCGCGAGCACGCCCGCGGTGTAGGCAAGCCCGTGCAGCCGCACGCGGGTGGCGGATTCGCCCGCCTGTCGCACGAGGCTCAGCACCTTGATCGAGAGGACGGGGAAGACGCAGGGCATCAGGTTGAGGAGGAGGCCGCCGATGAGCGCCAGCCCCGCGGCGCTCCACAGCGTCAGGCTCTCGTCCTCCGGCGCGGGCAGCACCTCGGGCGCGGTGGGAACGGCAGCGGCGGTCATCGGTGCGGGGGTGGGCTCAGGTCCGAGGGCGTAGGCCCGGCGCGCGCCGTCGTCGGTGAAGGCGAGCACGCCGGCGAGCGTCTCGGGCGGCTGCCCCGTATCGCCCGGGGTCAGGGTGAGGTGCAGGCCGGCGGCATCGACGGTCAAATCCTGCGGGGCGGCATTGTCGAGAGCGCCTTCCGAATAGGGAAAGAAAGCAGCCTCGGTCACGCCCGCGAGGCCCGGCCGGTCGAGATGCAGCACCAGCCGGTCGCCCTCGCGGGTGGTGCGGACGGGGCCGGGCACGGCCTCGGGGAGGGCGGCGCGGGCGCGGGCGAACAGGGCGGCCTGTCCCGAGGCCGGCGCCGCGGAGGCCGCCACCGGCACGTCGAGGCTCAGCTCCGCCGAGCCCGGAATGCAGATCTCCTCGCAGACGAGGTAGGACAGCGTGCCGGAGAGCCGCACCGTTTCGCCGACCCTGGCGCTCTCGGGCACGGTGAGCGGCACCAGCAGGGTGACGGCGCCCTCGTAGCCGAAATTCATCAGGGTCTGGACCGGGATGCGCTCCGGGACCGGCCACTGCACCGGGCCGACCGAGAATTCGGCGGGCAGACGCCAGACCATCTCCGGCGGCAGGCCGGAATCGCCGGGATTGCGCCAGTAGACGTGCCAGCCCGGCTTCATCGCCATGTGCAGGCCGAGCGTCACGGTACGACCGGGGACCAGCGCCTCGCTCTCGGCGACGAGGCTCGCGCGCACGAGATCCTTGGCCTTCGCGGCCGTCATCACCCCCTGCGCCCCGGCAAGGCCAGGGGTGGCAAGCGTCAGGAGGAGGACGAGGAGGAGACGGAGCATCGATCTGTTTCCGAGCGGCCCGGTGCCCCCGCCCCCATGTGGATGGTGCGACCCCGGGCAACCCGAGACCGCGGAGGGAGAAGACGACGGTCGGGCCGGAGCGGGCCGGCTGGCATCAGCGCACGCTCTATAGCAGACCTGCTTCGCCCCGTGAGCCGCACGGCCCCGCGGCCTCGAACCGCGCCTTCTTTACCCCGCGGCCCGCTCCTTTTTCAGCCGGTAGAGCGCGTCGAGCGCCTCGCGCGGGGTCAGTGCGTCGGGATCGAGGCTGTCGATCAACCGGCCGAGCCGGTCGTCCGGCTCGGACTTGACCGGCTCCGGCGGCGGTGGCGGTGGTGCGGCGGCGAGGCTCGCGAAGAGCGGCAGATCGTCGATCCGGCGGCGGGCGGGGCGCTCCCGCTCGGAACTCTCGAGACCTTTGAGGATCGCGCCGGCCCGCGCCACCACGCTCGGCGGCAGGCCGGCGAGGCGGGCGACCTGCAGGCCGTAGGAGCGCTCGGCCACGCCCGGCACCACCTCGTGCAGGAAGACCACGTCGCCGCGATCCTCGGCGACCTTCAGCGTCGCGTTGTCGAGGCGCGGCAGGCGCTGGCTCAGCGCCGTCAGCTCGTGGAAATGGGTGGCGAACAGCGCCCGGCAGCCGTTCTTCTCGTGCAGATGCTCCAGGCAGGCCCAGGCGATGGACAGGCCGTCGAAGGTCGCGGTGCCGCGCCCGATCTCGTCGAGCACCACCAGCGAGCGGCGGGTCGCCTGATTGAGGATCGCGGCGGTCTCGACCATCTCGACCATGAAGGTCGAGTGGCCTCGCGCCAGGTCGTCGGCCGCGCCGACGCGGGAGAACAGGCGGTCGACCACGCCGAGCCGGGCGGAGGCCGCCGGCACGAAGGCGCCCATCTGCGCGAGCACGGCGATGAGCGCGTTCTGGCGCAGGAAGGTCGACTTGCCGCCCATATTCGGGCCGGTGACGAGGCGGATGCGGCCGGCCTCCTCGCCCGAGAGGTCGCACTGGTTGGCGATGAAGGCTTCACCGGCCCGCGTCAGCGCCGCCTCCACCACGGGATGGCGCCCCCCCTTGATCTCGAAGGCGAGGCTGTCGTCGATGATCGGCCGGGTCCAGGCGAGTTCGACCGCGAGCTCGGCGTGGCTCGCCGCGACATCAAGGCCGGAGAGCGCCTCGGCGATGTCGGCGATCGCCTCGGCCCCCGTGCTCACCCGCGCGCTCAGGGCATCGAACACCTCGGATTCGAGCGCCAGCACCCGGTCGGAGGCGCCCGCGATCTTCGATTCCAGCTCGCCGAGTTCGACGCTGGTGAAGCGCATCGCATCGACCATGGTCTGGCGATGCACGAAGTCCTGCATCAGGCCCTTCAGGCAGGCCTCGCCCACCGCCTGCGGCACCTCGATGTAGTAGCCCAGCACGTTGTTGTGCTTGATCCTGAGCGTCCGGCAGCCGGTGGCCTCGGCGTAGCGCGCCTGGAGCGCGGCGATCACCTTGCGCGAGTCCTGGCCGAGCAGGCGGGCCTCGTCGATCTCGGCGTGGTAGCCGGCGCGCACGAAATTGCCGTCGCGGCGATTGAGCGGCAGGTCGTCGGCGAGCGCCCGGCCGAGCTCCTCAGCGAGCGCCCGGTCGGCCTTGTCGAGGCGGCGGGCGAGGCGGGCGAGCCCGTCCGGCAGATCCTCCCGCGACAACCGTTCGCTGATCGTCGCGGCCGCGTCGAGCCCGTCACGCAGGGCGGCGAGGTCGCGCGGGCCGGCGCGATTCAGGCCGACGCGGGACAGCGCGCGGGCGATGTCAGGGGCGGCGTGCAGCGCGTCGCGCAGATGCGCCCGCAGCGCCCCGTCCTCCGCCAGGAACGCGACGGCGTCGTGCCGCCGGGCGATCTTTGTCAGGTCGGTGAGCGGGCCGGCGAGATGCTCCGCCAGCAGCCGTGCGCCACCGGCCGAGACCGTGCGGTCGATGGCGTCGAGCAGGCTGCCCTTGCGCTCGCCCGAGAGGGTGCGGGTGAGTTCGAGGTTGGCGCGGGTCGCCGCGTCGATGGCGAGCGTTGCTCCGGTCGCCTCGCGGCTCGGCGCCGAGAGCGGCACGCGGGTGCCGAGCTGCGTGCGTTCGAGGTAGAGCAGCGCCGCCCCGGCCGCGGCGATCTCCGCCCGGCTGAAATTGCCGAACCCGTCGAGGGTTTTCACCCCGAACTGCTCGCGGATGCGGCGCTCGGCCGAGGCCGGTTCCAGCTCGCCCTGAGCCAGTGGCACCACCGCCGCCTTGGTCTCGCGCCACAGCTTGGCCAAAGCCGGATCGGCGTGGATGGCTTCCGAGAGCACGATCTCCCGCGGCTCGTGCCGGGCGATCGCGGCGGCGAGTTCCGAACCTTCCACCTCGCTTAAGGAAAAGCGGCCGGTCGAGATGTCGAGGGCGGCGAGCCCGTAGGCCTCACTCGTGTCGGAGACCTTTCGCCGGCCGATGGCGAGCAGCAGGTTGGCTCGCGTCGGGTCGAGCAGGCGGTCCTCGGTCAGCGTGCCCGGCGTGACGAGGCGGATCACCTCGCGCCGCACCACTGATTTGGGTCCCCGCTTCTTCGCCTCGGCCGCGTCCTCGGTCTGCTGGCAGACCGCGACGCGGTGGCCCAGCGCGATCAGCCGGTGCAGGTAGTCGTCGGCCCGCTCCAGGGGCACGCCGCACATCGGGATGTCGGCGCCGCCGTGCTTGCCGCGCTTGGTCAGGACGATGCCGAGCGCGCGCGAGGCGATCTCCGCATCTTCGAA